>Ga0209619_10004271_pt1 | contig 10157 bp, 7 predicted proteins | sample Rifsed16ft3_FD_184011 | JGI IMG/M metagenome (GOLD analysis project Ga0209619, IMG submission 184011) | Soil microbial communities from Rifle, Colorado, USA - sediment 16ft 3 (version 2) | ecosystem: Environmental > Terrestrial > Deep subsurface > Rock core/Sediment | place: Rifle, Colorado... | reverse complement strand
CCGCCCCCGCCAACAGACCGAGCGCCTCGAGGTTCTTCGGGTCTTTCTCGAGAACGGACCCTGCCTGCTCGCGGGCCTTCTGGGGTTGTCGCCCGAGCAGGTACATCGTCCCGATCTTGAGTCGTACGGCGGCATTATCCGGCTCGAGTTCCTGTGACTTGAGTAGATAGCGCAGCGCGTGCCCCAGCTCGCCCAACTGATAATGCGCCAGGCCGAGCTGCCGGATGGCGTGCGCGTTCGTCCCTTCCAGCTGGAGCACGTTCCGGTACTCGATGACGGCCTCGCGGTACTGCTGGCGGCTGAAATACCGGTCCCCGCGCTCGAGATGGCGGGCCTTCTTGGCCTCCGGCGACCGGGCGCACCCGGCCGCCACGAGCAGTCCCATTACCAGGAGAAGAGTCCACCCTCTTGCAGTACGTCCCATTGGTTAGTCCTCTAGGCTGTCCAGACTCGAAATGGTGTTGACACTTTTGCCGTCCCAGAGCGTGTCATGAGATTAGTGGGCGGCCCGCACGGCGCCGTGAAAGACGGCGGCCGGCGTTCGGCCGCGAAGGCGGTAGCCGTGATGCGGCCGTTGCTCGTTGTAGAAGCGCATGAAATCAGCCAGGGTCTGGGCCAAGGCGGCCCGACTGGTGAAGTAGCGGCGACGAAACTGGACCCGCCAGTGTTCCTGGAGGATGGTGCCTTGCAGGCGTTCGACGAAGCCATTGGTCCAGGCATGCCGAGGTTTCGTGCGGGTATGCCGGATCCCCAGTCGCCGGCAGGCCTCATCGAAGCCCCCGTGGAATTCCGGGCCGCCATCGGTCAGCACTCGCTGCACCCGCCAGCCGGCGCGCCGGTAGTGCGGGAGCACGATGCGCTCGAGGAAGGCGGCGGCCGCCTGGGCCGAGAGCGAGGGCAGCAGCCAGGCCAGGCCGTAGGAGCACGCCGCATCGCAGGCCGTGATCTGCCAGACCTTGCCGACGCCCTTCAGCCGGCCGATGTAGAACGTGTCCAGACAGACGAGCTCCCCGGGGATGTGCGCCTCGACGTGGCGCGTGGCCCCATGCCGCGCGCGCAGGAGCTGCCGACGCGTCCGTTCGGTCAGCAGGCCCACCTGCCGCAGGCTCTGGTGCTCGATCACGGCCAGGCGCGCCCGGCGGGTCGCCAAGCCCACGCGGCGCAGCAGTCGCTGGATCGTGCTGGGCGCGACCCGGACCCCGTGCTGGCGCGCCAGATGGGCGGCCAAACGAGCGGCCCCCCACGTCCCCCAGCCCAGCGCCAGGCCGATCACCAACTGCTCGACCTGAGGCGCCAGGGGCGACGGCCGCCCCCGCCGGGCCTGCTGCCGCCGGGGATGCACCCCGTCGGGGCCGTAGCGCTCGAACCGTTTCCGCCAGCGGTAAAACAGGGTCCGGGAGATCCCGACCTCCCGGCAGGCGGCGCTGACATTGCCCAGCTCGTGGCTGCGCCGAATGACACGCAGCCGGATTCCTTGTATGCTGTCGTCCAGGGTCATCGGTCGCTCCTCCCAGAATGGTTCCCTTGGCAGGGTTGTCACTCTGGGAAAGATAGACCAGATGGCCCTCTTCTTTCACGGTCACAAGTGTCAACACTATTACGACTCAGTACAGCCTAGTCCAGCCGGACGTACTCAAAGTCGCTCGGCTGCCCGTTGATCCCCCGGGCCGGCGGCGCGATCCAGTTGGCGAACTTGCCGCGCTCGACGACGGGGCGCATGAGGTTCTGCACGAAGGCCTTGTCGTCCTCGGTGGGCAGCCACTCGTGCTTCCGGGCGTCCCACTCGGCCTCGCTGACGATCCGGCCGTCGGGCGACACCCTGACCTCGGCGAAGCTCCCGATCGCGCGCCGGAAGCCGCGGTGGGGCAGCGTGAGCTCGACGTCGATGCCGTGCCGCTTGATGCTCTCGTTCCAGCGCGCGACACCCCGCGCGCAGTCCGCGATGTAGTCGTCGCGCAGCCGCTCGTTCAGCGTGGTCAGCGCCGACTCCTCCCGCGTGACGACGCGATCGCCGTCGAGGGTGGTGACGACATAGGTGGCCTCCTTCAGCCGATGGTCGTCGTCCTTCTTGGTCTCCTCGAAGCGCCCCTTGAGCCCCATGGTGTAGAAGTTCGCGGCGTTGGTCGAGATCTCGGAGCCGAACAGGTCCAGCGACACCGAGTAGTGAAAGTTGAGGTACCGCTGCAGAGTCCGCAGGTCGATCCCGTCGAATGTGCGGACGTCGTCGGTCTTGTGCTCGCGCATGAGCTCGCACGTCCGCTGGACGATGCGCCCGATGCCCGTTTCGCCCACGAACATGTGGTGGGCCTCTTCCGTGAGCATGAAGCGGCAGGTGCGCGAGAGCGGGTCGAATCCGCTCTCGGCGAGGGCCGCCAGCTGGTACTTGCCGTCGCGGTCGGTGAAGTACGTGAACATGTAGAACGAGAGCCAGTCGGGCGTCGGCTCGTTGAACGCGCCGAGGATCCTCGGCTTGTCGCGGTCGCCCGAGCGGCGCTGGAGCAGCGCCTCGGATTCCTCCCGGCCGTCGCGGCCGAAGTAGGCGTCGAGCAGGTACACCATCGCCCAGAGGTGCCGGCCTTCCTCCACGTTGACCTGGAAGAGGTTGCGCAGGTCGTAGAGCGACGGGCAGGTCCGCCCGAGGTGGCGCTGCTGCTCGACCGACGCCGGCTCGGTGTCGCCCTGGGTGACGATCAGCCGGCGCAGCGTGCCGCGATGCTCGCCGGGCACCTCCTGCCAGGCGGGCTGGCCCTGGTGGTCGCCGAAGTTGATCGCGCGCCCGGGCTCCGGCTCGGCGAGGAAGATACCCCAGCGGTACTCCGGCATCCTGAGGTACCCGAACTGCGCCCAGCCCTTCGCATCCACGCTGATCGCCGTGCGCAGGTACACTTCCCTGGCCTGGAACCCCAGGGGGCCCATCTCGGTCCACCAGTCCAGGAACTTCGGGTGCCATTCCTCGAGGGCGCGCAGCAGGCGCCGGTCCGCCTTGAGGTTGACGTTGTTGGGAATCCGCTCCAGGTAGTCGACGGCCGCCATCACACCCTCCTCCGGTCGAAGTCGCTCCGCTCGCCCGTGCCGTACAGCCCGAGCGCGCCCTTGGGGCCGACGGCGTTCGGGCGTTGGAAGATCCAGTTCTGCCAGGCCGACAGGCGGCCGAAGATCTTCGTCTCGATCGTCTCGGGGCCGCCGAACCGCAGGGACGCCTCCATGCCCGTCAGCGCGTCGGGCGAGAAGGCCGCGCGCTCCTCGATGGCGAGGCGGACCTCGTCCTCCCAGTCGATGTCGTCCGGCGTGAAGGTGACGAGGCCCGCCTCGGCCGCGCCCGCTGCGTCCAGGTCCTTCCCGATGAGCACCTTGAGCTTCTCGACCTGCCCGGGCTCGGCGAGGAAGCGGTTCGCCAGGCGCGTGAGCCCGTTCGGCATCGGATAGGCGCCGAAATTCAGCTCGCTCAGGCGGACCATGGCCGGCGGCCGGCCGTCGCCCTGGCGCGCGCCACTGAGCATGTACGAGCGGTCGGCAGCCAGCGCCAGCTCGAGCAGCGTCCCCGCGAAGCACGCGCCCGGCTCGATCAGCGCGAAGATCGAGCGCGACGAGACGTCCAGACGCTTCACAGTGCGCTTCCAGTAGAGGCGGATCTCGCGCGCCAGCCAGTCGCCCTGGTGCTCGGCCAGCAGCCGGTCGTAGGCCTCGACCAGGTCGGCGCTCCCGGCGGTCCTGAACACCCAGATGCCGATCTCCTCCTCGTTGGTCCTGAGGTGCAGGATCAGGTCGTCGAGCTCGCGCGCGAGCGCCAGCGGCCAGAACGAAACGCCGAGCGCGTGGATCCCCTGGAGGGTGGTGGGCGGCGGGCCGGCCGGGCCGGCGACCGTCACGTCGGCGACCCGGCGATCGCGGTCGATCTCGCAGGTGACGTAGGCGTACGCAATTCGGTCGCCGTCGATGATGCGCTCGAGCGGCAGAAGCTTGATGCCCGCGGGCGCCGCCGGGCGGTCGGTGCGGGTCGCGAACTCGGCCGCGCGCTGCTTCACCGTCTCCACGAGCCTGGACCGCGAGACGAGCTCGTCCACGAGCCCCCAGTCCAGGGCGCGCTTGCCCTTCACGCCCTCCTCGAGTGTGCAGAAGAAGTCCGCGCGGTCGCGGCGCACGTGGCGCTTGTCCACGAGCCGGGTCAACCCGCCGGTCCCGGGCAGGACGGCGAGGAGGGGCACCTCCGGCAGCGCCACGGACGTGTTGCCGTCGTCGGCCATGACGATGTAGTCGGTGGCGAGGGCGAGCTCGTACCCGCCCCCCGCGCAGGGGCCGTTGACGACGCAGAGGTAGGCCTGCCGCGACTCCGCCGTGGCCTCCTCGATGGCGTTCCGCGTTTCGTTGGTGAACTTGCAGAAGTTCACCTTCCAGCCATGCGAGGACTGGCCGAGCATGCGGATGTTGGCGCCGGCGCAGAAGATCCGCTCCTTCGCCGAGGTCAGGATGACCGCGCCCACTTCGGGATGCTCGAAGCGGAGGCGCTGGACCGCATCGTACAGCTCGATGTCCACGCCCAGGTCATAGGAGTTGAGCTTGAGCTCGTAGCCGGGCCGGAGCCCGCCGTCCTCGCTGACGTCCATGGCCAGGGTGGCGACCCGCCCGTCCACGCTCAGCTTCCAGTGCTTGTACTTCGACGGCTCCGTCCTGAAATCGACCGGAGGCATAGCCATTATTCATCCTCAACACGCCCAAGGCATGTTGACCGTGGGCCATTCAGTTTGGAATAGTCCGCGGCGAACTCCTTCTTCACCCTAGGATCACCCAGAGGGCCTTGGCCTGCCGCGTCCCCAGGTTCTCCCAGTTGTGCGGGATTCCGCCGTCGAGAACCGCGCTCTCCCCCGCCGCCAAGACGTGGCGGTCACCGTTATAGTGGAGGGCGACCGTCCCCTCGATCACGTAGAAGAGCTTCATCTGGCCGGGCTCGATGATCACCTTTTCCGTCTTGACCCCCCGGCCCTTCCGGCCGATCGTGGACACGACCGCGCGGATCTTCCCCTGAAAGAGCCCCGCCCCGAGCACGTGCCATTTCTCGGTGGTGCCGTCGAAGGACACCACGGGATAGTCGCCCTTCCGGCTCACATGGATCCGGCCGTCGGGTCTGGTCTCGAAGAGCGAGGCGATGGAGACGCCGAGGGCCGCCGCCAGCTTGCCGAGGGTATGGAGCGACGGCGTCAGCCGACCGGACTCGATCTGCGACACCATGCTGGGCGTCAGGTTCGCCTTCTCGGCGAGCTGGCGCTGCTGGAGGCTACGCTCCAGCCGCAGGGTCTTGAGGCGCTCGCCCACCGTCACGCGACTTCCTCCTCGTTCTCCGGGCTGTCCGGCAGGCCGGCCAGGCGCCGCAGGGCGCGCGCGACGAAGACTTTTGTCATCTTCTTCCTGTAGGGATGGGTCAGATCCGTATTGTCGAGCGGCTTGGATGGCCGGGCGGCAACCCCCGCCACCTCGGCGATCAGCGCGGGCGTGAGGCGCTCGCCCACCAGGAGCGCGCCGGCCTCCACCGCCTCGCGGGGCTGGGAGGCCACGGCGCCGAGGACGATCTTCGCCGTCTTCACGCGGCCGCCGTCCAGGCTGAGGGCGACGGCGACGCCAAGGACCGGGAAGTCGAACGAGCCGCGGCGCCGAAGTTTCAGGTAGGCGCATCGGAGCCCGTCAACCGGCGGCAGGAGGATCTCGGTCAGCACCTCGTCGCGCGCCTTGGCGAGATAGTCGATCCCGTCGTCCTTGAAGAGGGACGCGACAGGAACGACCCGTTCACCCCCGACTCCCACGAGCCGCGCCCGGGCGCCGAGGCTCCAGAGCACCGGCGCCGTGTCGGTGGACGACACGGCCCAGCAACGGGAACTCCCCGGCGCCACAAGGCAGATGTCACCGTCCTTCTTCATGCAGAAGCCGATCGCCCGCCGCCACTGGTACGACTGGTTGTAGTAGTTGCAGCGGGGATCGACACAGACGTTGCCGCCGATGGTCCCCATGTTGCGGAGCGGCGGCGTCGAGACCAGCCCCGCGGCAACGGCCAGCGCGGGGACATGCTCTCGGACGGCCGGGTGCTCGGAGACGTCGGTCAGCGTGGTCCCTGCCCCGATCACGAGGCCGGTCGTGGCTTCCCCGCGCACGCCCACCAGTTCCCTGATCCCCCGGAGGCCCACCAGCACCTTCGGCTCGAACTGGCGGCGCTTCATATTGGGGTAGAGGTCGGTCCCCCCAGCGACGAACATCGCCTCGGGACCGTGGTCGGCCATCATGCGTACCGCTTCCCCGACCGAGAGGGGCGCCAGGTACGTGAAGGGCGGAAGCCGCATCATCCCTGGGTCTTCCTCTTGACAGACGGATCGGCGGCCTCGCCGAAGGCGGACGCAACCTTGACCGGCTCGGGAAACTTGAAGACGGGGAGCCGCTCGGGCCCCACGCGCGCCGGCTTGCCCTGCTTTTTCAGCTCGAGGGCCCTCGCGACCTTCTCGGGTGAGATGGGAACCTCGTCGATGCGCGCCCCGACGGCGTCGTGCACGGCGTTCGCCACCGCGGGGGGGACCGGCAGGAGCGGCCCCTGCCCCGCCTCCTTGGCGCCGAAGGGGCCCTCCGGGTCCACCGTCTCGACGAGGATCGTGTAGATCTCGGGCGTCTCGAGCGTGGTCGGGCTCTTGTACTCGAGCATGGAGGGAATCTTGTGGAGCCCCTCCCGGAACACCTGCTCTTCCATCAGGGCCTCGCCGAGCCCCATGTACACCGAGCCCTCGACCTGCCCTTCCACCAGGAGCGGGTTCAGGGCGCGCCCCACGTCGTGGGCGATCCACACCCGGTCCACCTTCACCTCGCCGGTGTCCGGGTCCACGCTGACCTCCGCCACGCAGGCCGTGTAGGAATAGCAGGGCGAGGGGCCCACGCCCGAGCCCTTGAACTTCCCCGCGCGCTTAGGCGGCGTGTAAGAACCGGTGCAGGCGAGGGTCCCGTGCATGGTCTCGCCGAGCACGGCGGCCTCGGCGAAGGAGACGCCCCGCTCGGGATCATCCTTCACGAACACGCGCCCGCCTCGCGAGACCAGTTCTGCCGGGGCCACCTCGAGCTTCTTCGCCACGGCCTCGTGGAGCAGGGTGCGGATCCGTTCGGCGGCCTGAGCGGCGGCATGCCCCGCCATCAGGGTCACGCGCGACGAGTAGGAGCCGAGGTCCACCGGCGTCAGGTCCGAGTCGGCGGTGGCCACGCGGATGTCCTTGGGGTCGATCCCGAGCTGCTCGGCGACGACGTAGGTGAGGACCGAGTCCGACCCCTGGCCGATCTCGGTCGCCCCGCAGAGGATCGCGACGCCGCCGCCACGATCCACCTTCACGATCGCTCCGGAATGGGGCATGTCGTTCCAGTAGATGGGAAGGCCCGCCCCCGTCAGGTAGGACGAGCAGGCGAAGCCGACGCCCTTGCCGTAGGGAAGTTTCCGGTGCTTCTCCCGCCAGCCCGAGGCCTCCACGACGCGGTCGATGCACTCCCTGAGGCCGCAGGTGGTGATCGTGAGATGGTTCGCGGTCTTCGTGTACTCGTCCACCGCGATCCGCCGCCGCATCTCGGCCGGGTCCAACCTTAGCTGCTCGGCGACCTTGTCCAGGTGGCATTCCAGCGCGTAGCGGGGCTGCGGGGTGCCGTGGCCGCGCTTGGGCCCGCAGGGCGGCTTGTTGGTGAAGGCGCGCACCCCCTCGAACTTGTAGCGTGGCACCTTGTAGGTCACGGTCTGGAGCGCCCCGGTGTAGAGGAGGGAGGCCACGCCGTAGGAACCGTAGGCGCCGCCGTCAACATAGGAGCGGCAGTGCATCGCGAGAATCTCGCCGTTCTTCGTCACGCCCGTCTTGATCCACATCAACACCGGGTGACGGCCCCGGTGGCAGTAGAAGACCTCCTCGCGGGTCAGCCCGATCTTCACGGGGCGCCCCGTCAGTTGGGCGAGCCTGGCGACGACGATCTCGTGGCTGAACGGTTCGGTCTTCCCGCCGAACCCGCCCCCGACGGGGGCCGCGATCACGCGGATGTGGGCGGGCGGCATCTGGAGGGTCTTGGCGAGGGCGCGGTGGACGTAGTGCGGGGTCTGGGTGGAGGACCAGAGGGTCAGCTTGCCGTCGGGCGACCACTGGGCGACGGCGGCGTGCTGCTCCATCGGCAGGTGCGTGTTGCCCTGGTAGAAGAAGACGTCCTCCCTCACCAGGTCGGCCTGCCGGAAGCCTTCCTCGACGTCCCCGAATTCGAAGGCCACGGCCTTGTGGATATTGGGGCCGTCGCCGTACTCGTGGATCCGGACCTTGTCCTGGGCCAGGGCTTCCTCGACGGACATGATCGGGGGCAGCACCTCGTACTCGACGTCGATCAGGTCGGCGGCCTTTTCCGCGGTCTCTTCATCGACCGCCGCCACCGCAGCGATCGGGTCGCCCACCATGCGGACCTTATCGGTGCAGAGCGCCTCCTCGTCCTGGCTCACGGGCAGAATGCCGAATTTGACCGCGGGAAAGTCGCGGCCGGTGACCACGGCATAGACGCCCGGAAGGGCCTGGGCGCGCGTCGTGTCGATGCGCTTGATGAGGGCGTGGGGGTGGTCGCTGCGGCGGATCTTCGCGTAGGCCATCCGGGGGAGGAAGAAATCGTCGGCGTAGCGGGCGGCCCCGACCACCTTCTCCCAGGCGTCCACCTTGGCCAGCGGCTTGCCGATGACACTGAACTCTTCCGTGCTCATCTCCCGGCTCCCTTCCCCCTCACCTTTATCCTCTCCCCCCCTGGGGGAGAGGGCTGGGTGAGGGGGTGCCGGACATCCGGAGGGCCGCCAGCTCCACCGCTTCCAGAATCTTCGTGTAGCCGGTGCATCGGCAGATGTTGCCGCTGAGAGCCTGCCTGATCTCGTCCCGGGTGGGCTCCCGCTTGTCGGCGAGCAGGGCCAGCGAGGTCAGCAGGATCCCCGGGGTGCAGTAGCCGCACTGGGCGGCTCCCAGCTCTGCAAACGCCTGCTGCAGGGGATGGAGCTGTCCCGGCGGCGCCATCCCCTCGACAGTGAGGATCTCCCGTCCGCCGAGCTCCACCGGGAGCGCCAGGCAGGAGAGGACCGGCTGGCCGTCAACGAGGACGGTGCACGTCCCGCACTCGCCCAGCTCGCAGCCGTGCTTGGTGCCGATGAGCCCCAGATCCTCCCGGAGCACCTCCAGGAGGGTCTTGTGGACCGGCACGGCGACCTCGTGCGTCTCGCCGTTCACCCTCAGGGTCAGGATGGTCTTCGTCGGCATTGTTAAGTGGGACTGATTTCCAGTTAAGCATAGATGAATTCGCGAAGGCCTGTCAAGGGGCTCCGCCCGCCTGGGGACGGACGTCCACGGCGAAGCGCTCGAGGACGTCGCGCATCTCGGGGAGGGTTGGCACGGAGAAGTCGAGGACGAAGTGCTGGACGCCGGCGGCCACGTAAGCCTGAAGGTCTTCCACGATCTCGCGCGGCGATCCGCTGAGGGGCGCGCGCCCCGCGGCAACGGCCTCCTGGAACTTCAGCGGGGCCTTGAAGGAAATCGTGATCGTGGCCGGATCGCGCCCCGCCGCGGCGGCCACGTCGCGCAGCCGGCGCACCCTGGCCGCCATCTCGGGCGGATAGAGGCTCACCGGTGGTCGGAGGCCCAGCGGGTGCCAGCCGTCGCCCACTTCGACGACCCGGCGCAGCGCCGCCTCGCTGTGGCCACCGATCCAGATGGGGATATGGGGCTGCCGGGCCGGGTGCGGGCGGACACCCCCGGCCTCGGCGATGCGCGCGAAGCGACCCTCGAAGGCCACGCGCGGCTTGGTCCAGATCTCCTTCATGATTCTCAGGTACTCCACCGTCCGGGCCGCGCGATCCTCGAACGGGACGCCGAGGGCCGCGAACTCCTCCCGCCACCAGCCGATGCCGGCTCCAAGGATCACCCGGCCGCCGGAGAGGTAATCGGCCGTCGCGAGGGCCTTGGCCGTGAAGATCGGGTTTCGATAGGGGATCACGAGGACGCTCGTCCCGACATTGATGCGCTCGGTGATGGAGGCCAGGTAGGTGACCGCCGTCAGCGGCTCGAGCCAGGGCTCGTCCGGTCCCAGCGGAAAGGCGCCGGTAGGCGAGTACGGGTAGGCCGAGCGGCTCTGGACGGGAATCA
>Ga0209619_10004270_pt1 | contig 10157 bp, 8 predicted proteins | sample Rifsed16ft3_FD_184011 | JGI IMG/M metagenome (GOLD analysis project Ga0209619, IMG submission 184011) | Soil microbial communities from Rifle, Colorado, USA - sediment 16ft 3 (version 2) | ecosystem: Environmental > Terrestrial > Deep subsurface > Rock core/Sediment | place: Rifle, Colorado... | reverse complement strand
GGACCCGCAGAGCGGCGAGATCGTGGCGTTCTCCGCTTCCGACCAGCGGCTGGCGGAGTCGCTCGCCTCGCAGGCCGCGATCGCGCTCACCAACCGGATGCTGATCATCCAGCTCGAGCAGCTGTTCGAGTCCTTCATCAACCTGATCAACAGCGCGATCGACGAGAAATCGCCCTACACCGGCGGCCATTGCCAGCGCGTGCCGGTGCTGACCATGCTGCTCGCGGAGGCGGTCAACGAGACCCGAGCTGGACCGCTCTCGGACTTCAGCATGAGCGAGAAGGACCGCTACGAGCTGAAGATCGCGGGCCTGCTGCACGATTGCGGCAAGGTCACCACGCCGGTCCACGTGGTCGACAAGGCCACCAAGCTCGAGGCGATCTACGACCGCATCCACCTCATCGATACGCGCTTCGAGGTGCTGAAGCGCGACCTCGAGCTGGAACTGTCGACGAAGAAGATCGACGCGAAGCAGCTGCACGATCGTCTGCGCGGGCTCGAGGACGATCGCAGGTTCCTGCACGCCTGCAACATCGGCGGCGAGCGCATGCGCGACGAGGACGTCGAGCGGGTGCAGCGCATCGGACAGTACCGCTGGCGCGATGTCTCCGGCCATGAGGCCAATTTTCTGACCGATGACGAGGTGAAGAATCTCACCATCCGCGCCGGCACCCTGACCGGGGATGAGCGCCAGATCATCAATCACCACATCGTGGCCACCATCAAGATGCTGGAGGCGCTGCCCTGGCCCAAGCACCTCACCAAGGTGCCCGAGTACGCCGGTGGCCACCACGAGCGCATGGACGGCAAGGGCTATCCCAAGGGCCTCAGCCGCGAGCAGATGTCGGTGCAGGCGCGCTGCATGGGAATCGCCGACATCTTCGAGGCGCTGACGGCGAAGGACCGCCCCTACAAGAAGGGCAAGACGCTGTCGGAGTCGCTCGAGATCCTCGGCCGTATGAGGCTCAACAATCATGTAGACCCCGACCTGTTCGACATTTTCGTGCGCCGCAAGGTGTACCGGCGCTACGCCGAGATGTTCCTCGACCGCGAGCAGATCGACGACGTCGACGAGAGCAAGATCCCGGGATACCGCCTCTAGCGGGGCGCGACGCGCGCGAGAAAGTCTTCCAGCCCGCGGATCGGCGCGAGGTCGCCGAACAGGGCGCCGCCGCCCTCTCGCATGCGCTCCTCGATGTGCTCGCAGTAATCGCCGTCCCGGACCAGGCGGACGGCGAGCTCGACGTAGTCCTGTTCCGAGGCGGCGACCAGTTCCTGCAGCCCGATGCGCTTCAACGGACCGCTCGCCAACCTGCCCCGCAGGAAGCGGCCTTCGCGCGTGACGATGGGCAGCGCACGCTGAATTGCCTGCACCGCGGTGTTGAATCCCGAGAACCCGATGGTGTCGAGGAACACGTCGGCGCGCGCGAGCCAGCCGTGAAAGGCCGCATTGGTCTGCCACGGCAGGAAGGTCACGCAGCGGTCGAAATCCAGCTTGCGCGCGGCGAACGCACCGCGCAGCCTGCTCTGCAGCTTCTCCGACAGCCCATGCGCGCCGTAGGCGAAGAACACCAGCCGGCACCGGCCAAGCCGCGCCGACAAGGGGCGCGCGACAAGTACCCGAACGCACGGAGGTGTGACCCATGTTCCTCGCAGCGGTTTTGGTCCTCGCAGCCATCGCCCGGCTGATCTACTGGCGGCCCATCGTCTTCTGAACCCACGGCCCGCATCCCTCTCCCGAAATCCCAACGGCCGTGGGATACCTTTTTCCGTTTACCGATGAATGCCGGACCGCCGAGGAGGGGCAGAGGCGATAGCCAAGGCCCGTTCTCGCGAGGAGAGGTGATGCAATGGGCTGCTCAGGCTGCCACGGTAAGGGCTCGGAGGAGGGAGTGCCCACCTGGGGACACATCCTCGGGTGTGGATCGATTCGGTTCCCGGACAAGGGACGCTGGAATCCGTTCGCGAAGGACGAGCAGGAAAAGCTCCTGACGGCCGCGGTTACCCGGTCGTTGCCGGCACTTCCTGCGGCGTGTCGGGAGGCGATGACGGGCGACCGACTCAACCGGTTCGTCAAGACGTTCGCCCGGAACCTGCAGGTCGTCCTGCACGATCATACTCAGGGCGAGGAAGGACAGCGAAAGCGTCGGTGAGGGCCTTCGCCAGAGGCTCACGACCCGGCGGAAGTTCCTGCTGCGCGTGGAGGAGAACGTCCCTCGCTCGAGCGGTCTCGCCCAGAGACGCCAGGAAGCGCCCGTAATCAATCAAGAACTCGATACGATCCTCTAGCTGGGACGCCGGCCACGTCGCCTCGCTGGCCCGTTGGAAGCTCGCCGCGGCTCCCTGCCGGTTCCCGCGCTGCGCGAGGAGCAGCGCGCGGGCCCACCCAATCACCGCTTCGGCAAAATCCGTCGGATGCGCCGCAGCGAGGCGAAGAGCCTCCTCAAGATATCCGTCCGCCTGGTCCGTGTGGGCGCATCGCACGCAAATGCGGACCATGAGCGTGAGCACTTCGATGCGATTCGCAGGATTCAGCATCGGACCACTCTCGTCGAGGAAGTATTCCAGCGACTCCTTCGCCTCCTCGTTCCTCCCCTGACGCCGATAGAGGCCCGCGAAGTGCTCGTAGTGGTACACCACCTTGAATCGCTCGTGGGTCTCCTTCGCGAGTCGATACGTCTGCTTGTAAAGCGCGTCCGCCGCCTCGTAATCACCACGATACTCCGAGAGGAACCACGCCTTCGTGAACATCGCCGTCTCTCGCGCCGGCACGTCCCCCAGGCGCTCCGCGATGGCGATGCATTCATCAAGATAGGAAAGGGCCGCGTCCCCTTGGCCGAGTTCCACCGCGGCCAGGAAGTAGTTGTTGTAGGTCATGCAGAGGCCGCGCTTGTTGTCGATGGTCTTCCAAGCATCAATCGCCTCGCGGAAATCCTCCTGGGCCAACGTGGGGTCAAATCGCGAAGGATCGTACAGGTGAACGAGCCCTCGCAAGTTCGCAAGCCAGCCCCAGAGCTCGGGATCTCGCGGGAGACCTGCGAGCCAGCTTGTGACCCGCTCGACTTCGGCCAACGCCTTACCGTAGTCCTGCCGCTCGTACGCGACGCTTGCACTCTGATAGAACAGCCAAGCGGCCTCTGGAGACGGATGCCCCGGCATGAGCTTCAGGCCCTGCTCGATTTCCCGATCTGCATCGTCCAGCCGGCCGAGTTTTTCGAGACACAACCCGATCTTTTGGAGGAGGCGCGCCTTCGTTCCGGGATCCTGCATACCACCCAGGGCCTCCTGGTACGCCTCCTTCGCTCCGAGATGATCCCCTACGTGGCGCCGAAGGTCCCCCAAGCGGTGGAGGGTCGCCGCAGGTCTCACGCGACCCCGCTCGATCGCGACCGCGTTCCCGAGGTACATGATCGCCTCCTGCAATCGCCCCTTGGTCTCCGCGTTTCCGCCCTGGACGGACAACCAGGCGCTGACCAGGGGAGCGAGAGCCGCCCGCCGCTCCGACGAGAGGGCCTTTTGGAAGTACGTCTGGATCGCGTCGTGGGCCGTGTAGCGATCCACACTGAAGGGGCTGAGGAGTCCTTTTCGTTCCAGGCTCAGGAGGGTTCGCCGACCCGCCTTCCCCTCCACGAGGAGGCCTTCCGATGGCACGGGCACGTAGTAGAACGAAGCGGCCTCCATGCAGGCTCGTTCCGCGTCGTCGAGTGCAGGCTCGATCTGCTCCGAGATGTACGCCTCGAGGGTCTGCCATCCGGATTCCGGCGTGCCCTCGAGGCGGGAGTGCGCGACGAGTTTCAGGAAGAGCGGGATTCCGCCACACGTTTTGACCAGGCTTCCCGCGAGGGGGTCGCGGATCCCCATATCCCCCAAGAGGGCCGCGCTGCTCGTCGGGTCGAGGCCCTGGAGGGCGAGCTCCCGCACGGACCCCTCGACCGCCACGTCCCGCCGGCTGTAGAACTCCGGCACGGTCCGTGAGAGGACCAATGCCGAGGTCCCTGTCCGACGCTTCAAGATCTTCAGGAGAAGGATGAGGAACGAGGGGGCATCGTTGTCCGCCTGGTGGACGTCGTCGTAGACGAGGAGGGCGGGCAGGCCTTCCAGATCCGCTTGAAGGCACTCTTCGAGGCGGCCGAGTTCCCGAGCCGCGCCCGCAATCAGGATCGACGAGGTGGCGAGGCGGCCGTGGCTCTTGAGGAACGCCGCAAGCCGCAATGCGAGGTCCGTGGCGGTGTCCCACGGGCGCACCTCGCGCCAGAAGAGGGAACGATGCCCACGGAGCTCCTCACAGACCATCGCCCCGAGGGCCGTCTTCCCGATCCCGGCCATCCCTGTAACGACGACCATAGGCGTCTCTGCGACCGCCCGAAGGACTCCGTCGACCTCCGCGCGTCGACCATAGAATCGCTCGGGCCGGACGGCCTCCTGGGTGAACTCGATAGTCCCTGGCGCGCGGACCTCCGATGTCTCCGCGATCGCCCCGCTTGCGGCGAGTTCTTGGAGCAACTCGAGGAGGGACGATCCCCGTCGCTCCTCTTGGTAGATCCGGGCGAGGGGCGTCAGGACTCCCTCGCCGACCGCCCGCCGGAGGGGGACCGACTCCTCAAGGAGGACGCCACGAAGCGCGGCGACGTGGCCTCGCCCACCCGGCGTGAGGAAGTACACCTTCCGCCGGCGAGCCCCACCGCGGACATGAGAGGTGCGCTCCTCGACGAAGGATTCGGAGATGAGCGGCTTCACGTACTGGTTCACGTGGTGAACGCGGATCCCGACGGCTTGGGCGATCGCTTCCTGCGTCACCTCGGGCGGGGCCTCGTAGCCCTCGGCGAATCGGTTGTAGTCGAACAGGTGGAGGAGAATCTTCTCCTTCACCGTGAGACTTCGAATCGTCACGGTCGATGGGCTCCGCCCAATAGCGACCGTGTGCCTAGATAACATTTCGCACGATTCGCTCCCGGTCCTCCGAAGCGCCCGCTCGTGGCTCACGGAGCGACGGTTCCCTCGGCGGGCGCGAAGAACACGAGAATGACCAGGTCCTCCACGACATCGTGGAACCGATGATCCTCCGCCGCAGGCACGAAGACGATCGAGCCTCCGAGGACCTCGCGGTCCTCCGAACCGACGCGAATGCGACCCCGGCCGCGGACCACATAGTAGACTTCGTCCTCCGCGTGCGGCGTCTGCGGATCCGAGCCACCGGCGGGCACGCCGTACACCCCGCAACTCAGGGACGGCACCCGGAGGAACTCGTGGTAGAGGATTCTGTGCCGAGCGCGATCTGCCTCGAGGTCCGACACGTTGAACGCCTGCATGGGATCGTCCGGGAAACGGGATCCGGGCTAAAGAGACGCGCGCGCACGAGGGAGGCGGATGCAGCATCGTTAAGTAGCATCCGCCCTCTTCATCCCGACGCGATGGCCGATGAGGATCCGCAACCTCTAGCGAAGCGGCGCGTTTCGCCCCCTCCCGTCGAATTCCTGAAACCGGGGGAGGCGCAGACCCCGGCTCCCCAGGAACGCCCGGCCGCCTGGGTTCCCAGGCCGGAAGAATATCAGGCTCCTAGTCCGAGCTGGACTCCGCCAACGGCCGCGAAGCCGCGCGCCAACCTGCCGACCGTCGCGGGGATCCTCCTTGTCCTCGCGGGCATCCTCGGTATCGCGAGCTCGGTCTACAGCGCGGTGAACTTGCCTTCCGTGGCCGAGTACGCGAACTTCACGAACAACTCGCCGGAGTTGATCGCATTCGCCCAGGTCTGCGGGCTCATCTCGATTTGGTCCCAAGCGGTTGCGATCCTCGGTGGCGTCATGGCACTCCAGCGGCGGAACTGGCGACTGACCCTCGTGTGCGCGATCTTCTCCGTCCTGACGATCGGTTTCTTGTTCGAGGCGTCGCTCCTCGGCGCCTTCGGGCTCGTGCTCGTCCTCCTGTCGCGGTCGAGCTTCCAGGCCTAGGATCTTTGGAGGACGGCGCGGAGCGCCTCGACGAAGCGCTCGTTGTCTTCCGGCGTGTTGTAGAAGTACGGGGATGCATGAATCCGATCGTGTCGATAGTCCACGACGATTCCTTTGTGGCCGAGGGCCTGGACAATCGATGGGGGATCGTTTACAAAATCGACAAGTCATTGAGCGGTCCGGATCGTCACTCGAATTGAAATGAGGGAAGAGGGCGGCCGAACCGCCTATGCGAGCCGTCACGCGCCCGGTGGCGGAGGGCTCTCTTTCTTCCGTCGTTTCGACACGACGAACGCGACGAGCAGGAGGATTGCGATGATCACGACGGCTCCCACCGCCGCGGCGAAGAGGCCGCCGCCGTCTGGGGCGCCGGGTAGCTGGAGGTCCGCCTGCACGTCCGTCTGGACGTCCGGGTCGTGGACGATCGTGGTCCCGCCCTCATAGCTCAAGCCCGCGAGGAGGACGAAGCCCGCAAACGCGTTTCCGCGCTCGCCAATCGCGATGAACCTCCAGCCAGCCATCACCTGACCGTACATCGGCGTCGTGACGCCATCGACGACGCTGTCCGTGACCCACACGAACCGCGCGATCCGTGTCCAGTTCCCTCCGAAGTCGACGTAGGGACTCCTGAGCCGGTCGGGGGACGCGAGATTGCGCGTCGTCTCATTCGCGGTCCTCTCGCCGGCGGTGCCGTTGAACCGCGCCGTGCCGGACTCGGCCATTCGGGCGAGCAAGCGGCTCTCCACCCAGGCGTCGACGACGCTCGCCGGGATGAAGTTCCCGACGATCGCGTTCAACTCGAGGAGGAGATGCCGCGCTGGCGGGCCGTTCCCTGGCACGTAGTCCCAGCCCTGGAACTCCTGGTCCCACTTCAGGTCGTATCGCACGACCTTGCCGCTCACCGTGAGGTCCGTGAGACGCTCGACGTCCGTCATGAAGTAGCGGCCGGCAAGCGTGCCGACCGTCACGCGCCACTGGGGCACGGTCGCATTGTCGACCTGTTCGAGGGATGCGTTGAGATGGAACGTGAAGCGCACGAGATCGAGGCTGCCCGCGATGCTCCCGGTCCAGCCCGAGATCCGGTCGTACGGAAGACCCTGCGCCGTCAGGTTGAACGTCCAGCTCCGGGACGTCGTCGTGTTCTCCCGCACGATGGGTCCGCGCGTCCAGTTGCGGTGGAGGTCCGCCTTCTTGTAGAGCGTGTCCCCCGCGTTCACGTAATCGCTGAAGCGCTCTGTGGATTCGTTGTACACGCGGGCGTAGTCCGCAATGTCGTTGCCGTTCGAGTCGCGGAACTCGAGGATGTTGTCCAGCTTGACGGCATATAGAGTGTAGATTTTGATCGGCCGGTTCGAGGCGACCTCGCGGCCCTGAGTGTCGACGACCTGCGCGACACCGAGGTAGCGCGCCTTGATCGCGACGATGTAGATGTTGTTCGGGCTCGCATCCGTGCCATACACGACGCCGAAGGCGGCATCCGCGCCGAAGCGCACGAAGACGGCATCGCCGCCGCCGAGGGCCGTCGTGGTCGCGAGGTCTTCGACGAGCTGCTCGTTGATCAACGTGCCCGCCCGCGCCGACGGGCTCGCCGCGATTGCGGTGAGGGCCGTGGCAATGAGGAGGCACACGACGAGGATCGCCTTTGCATGCATGGAGACGTTCCCTCCGTGGGACCACACGCGCTTGCGTGGAAAGACTTGAACCCTTCCGTCCGATTCTCAGACCCGATTCCGTGCAACGGCCAGAGAGGGCACGATATGCCCCTCCAAAGGTTCATGCAATACGCGACGTTCGCATGGCCGTGAAGACGAGGACCCTCGGCCGCACGGGCCTCAAGGTCGCGGAGATCGGCTTCGGAGCGTGGGCGGTCGGCGGGAACGCCCACGGGAATTCGTACGGGCCGACGGACGACCGCGAGTCCATCGAGGCGATCCGACGCGCGGTCGCCTTGGGCGTGAATTTCATCGACACCGCGGACGTCTACGGCTGGGGGCACAGCGAGACGATCCTCGGACAGGCGTTGGTAGGGAACCGAGACGATGTGCACATCGCGACGAAGGTCGGCGGCGATTTCTACCACGGCGGGGTGCGCTTGAACCTCGACCCGGGCTACATCGCGTTCGCGTTAGAACGGTCCCTGGAACGCTTGCGAACGGACCGCGTCGATCTGTATCAGCTGCACAACCCGCCGGCGGAGATGATGGGGGACCCCGGGACGTACGACGTCCTCGAGACCCTGAAGGCGGAACACAAGATCGACCACTACGGCGTCTCGGTCCACGAGCCCGTCGAGGCCCTCCTGTGCATCGAGGCGGGCAAGCCGGACGTCCTGCAGGTCCCCTTCAGTCTGTTCCGCCAGGAATGGATCGATGAGGTGTTTCCGGAGGCCCGCAAGGCAAATGTCGGAATCATCGCCCGCGAACCCTTGGCGAACGGGTTCCTCTCGGGCAAGATCCGGCCCGAGGCTCGATTCCCGGCCGGGGACATCCGCCATCATTGGTCCCCCTCCATGATCGCGGCCCGTTCCAACGCGGTTCGGAACCTCGCGTTCCTCGCGCGCGACGGTCGAACGATGGCCCAGGCCGCCCTGCGGTTCGCCCTCGCGTTCCCCGAGGTGTCCGTCGCGATCCCCGGTGCGAAGACGGCGACGCAGGTCGAGGAGAACGTCGCGGCCTCGAACGTGCCCGACCTCACCCCGGAGGAGGTCCGGGAGGCGCGGGAGCTCTATGCGAAGGACTTCGGGCTCTGAGGCAGGGAGTTGTAAACCTTTTAGTCAAGGGCCCGCTTAGGCACGACTGGAGACGGGCCGAGGATGTGGTCGCGGGACGATCTCGTTGCCGAGCTGAAAGCCCTCGGCCTCCTCCGCAGCCACGCTCTCGAACGGGCCTTCCTGCGCGTGCGCCAAGAGGCGTTCCTTCCGGAAGCGTTCGGATCCCTCGCCTACGCGGACATGCCCCTTCCGATCGTCGCGCCGCTTCGCGGGCCAACGATGCCGTCCGCACGATGTCTCGTCTCGGCCCTGGACCTCCTCGAACCGTCGGAGGACCTCCGCATCCTCGTGGCGGGATGCCGCGGCGGGTATCCGGCCGCGCTTCTCGCAGAGATCGTCGGTCCGGACCGCGTGGTCATCGTGGAAACGGATGCCGACCGGCGTGAGCTCATGGGGGAGCGATTGCGAGCCGCGGGCTTCGAAGGAATCCGGATCGTCGCGCAGCCGCCCCCGGAAACGTTCGAGCGCGTTCTCGTCCTCGATGCGACCGCGCCGCGCCAGCTCGAGCCCCTACTCGCGGATCCGGGCTTCCTGATCGCCCGCGGCCGGGGCGTGCATGACCTCGCGTTCCTCAAGCTCGTCCGACATGGAGGGGAGACGGCCCAGCTGACGTTCAGCGAGGCGCCAGGCGGCGTCATCGCAGGACCCCGCGACGCGACGGGGCCGGAAGGCGTCGACTTCGGTCGCTTGTTCGCGGTGGAGGACCTGCTCGTCCATGCTTGGGAGGGCCGCGTCACCGGCCACTATGATCAGCACTTCCGGGACATCGTCGAGGAGACGTTTGCCGGCGGCCCCCTCGACACGGCGGCCTTCGACGCCGCCCAGGAGCCCTGCAAGGACGCGGCGCGCCGCGCGTTCCAGGCAGCGTACATCCTGCAGAGCGCCGGGGAACTCGAGCGGGCCGCGGACGCCTACGAACGGTCAATCCGCCTCGCTGCGTCCGCGGAGGCGCACACGTTCCACGGGTGGACATTCAGCTTCATGGGCCACTACGACGACGCGATCGAGGCGTGCAAGCGCGCGATCGAGATGGACCCGACGTTCGGGAATCCGTACAACGACATCGGCGCGTACCTAATCGAGCTCGGCCGGCTCGACGACGCGATCCCGTGGCTCGAGAAGGCAATCGCGGCGCAGCGATACTGCTGCTACTTCTACGCATACACGAACCTCGCCCGCGTGTACCTGCAGAAGGGCTTGCGGGAGAAGGCGCGGAAGTGCCTCCTCCAGGCCCTCCAGGTGAACCCGGAGTACGAGCCCGCCCAGGAGCTCCTCCGGCGGCTCGACGGGTTGAGCGGCTACTTCGCCTGAGGCCCCACGATCGCGCCCCGCAGGGTGAGGAATTCCTCCTCGGAAAGGGTCGGATCCGGGCCTTTCGATACGAGAATCTCCTCGAGTCCGTCCGCCGTCGTGAGGACGAGCCGGTCCTCGATCCCGCC
>Ga0209619_10004269_pt1 | contig 10158 bp, 9 predicted proteins | sample Rifsed16ft3_FD_184011 | JGI IMG/M metagenome (GOLD analysis project Ga0209619, IMG submission 184011) | Soil microbial communities from Rifle, Colorado, USA - sediment 16ft 3 (version 2) | ecosystem: Environmental > Terrestrial > Deep subsurface > Rock core/Sediment | place: Rifle, Colorado... | reverse complement strand
CAGCGAGTCACCCAGGTCCAACAGCAGCTTGATGGTCTCCACTGCCTGGATGCTGCCGATGATCCCGGGCAGCACGCCGAAGACGCCCGCTTCGGCGCAGGATGGCACCATCCCAGGAGGAGGCGGCGCCGGATAGAGACAACGGTAGCAGCCCTTGCCCGCCAGATAGACGGTTGTCTGCCCCTCAAACAGAAAGATGCTGCCATCCACCAGCGGCTTGTTCAGGAAGTAGCACGCATCATTGACGAGATAGCGCGCCGGGAAATTGTCCACGCCGTTTACCACAACGTCATACTGGCCGATCAGATCCATCGCGTTGTCTGAGGTAATGGGCTCCGCGTACTTCACAATCTGCACGTCGGGGTTCATCGCCGCCACCGTGTCCGCCGCCGAGTCCACCTTGAGCCGCCCGACGTCCGCCGTGTGATGGAGCAACTGGCGCTGCAGGTTGCTCAGGTCCACCACGTCGAAGTCCACGATGCCGATCGTGCCCACGCCGGCGGCGCCCAGATAGAGGACCACCGGGGAGCCGAGGCCGCCTGCTCCGATGACGAGCACCTTCGATTCCAGCAGCCGTCGCTGCCCCGGCCCACCCACCTGCGGCATCAGAATATGGCGGCTGTAGCGCGACACCTGCTCAGGGGTGAAGACCATCATCGGACCCCTCCTGCAATTGCTGGTATGAATGCCACCTCGTCTCCCTCTCGAAGCAACGTTCCTTTCCCCTCCAGGGTGGCAACATCTCGATTGTTGACGTAAACGTTGAGATGATTCAGAAATTCACCTCTGTCGTCGTAGAGCAAGCCCTCGAACCCAGGGTAAAGCCGCTCCAGATTGCTCACCAGATCAGCCAGCGTGGATGCCTCCACGTGCACCCGCGGCTGCTGCGAGGTCAGTCTTCGAAACGGTGTAGGAATGTAAACGCTCACCATCGCCACTGCTATTCCCTTTGAAGCGGAGCAACACCCTGCTCACCCTGCCCCCATCCACGCCTAGGGGGAGTGCGGAGGGGGCTTCGTCCCCTCTGCCGTGGGTTTGGGGGTGTCCCCCACCCAGTACCTACCAGGGAGGGCGGGTGGGTCAGCAGCGTCTCATGTCCGCGTCAGGCCGTCTACGGCCGATAGACCGCCCATTGCTCCGGCGCCTCCCAGACTTGGACCTGTGTCAGGTGCGCCGGGCCCTCTGGCAGGTGCGGCAGCAGCCAGCGGTAGATGGTGACGGCCAGCTGCTCCGCTGACGGCTCCTCGACGTCGAAGGGTGGCACGTCGTTGATGCAGGTGTGGTCGAGCCGCTCGATGACGTGGGCCCGCAGCAGTTCCTTGAGCACGGCGAAGTCGAGCACGAAGCCCTGGTCCGTCAGCGACTCCGCCTGCACGCTCACCGCCACCGACCAGCGGTGGCCGTGTAAGTTGGCGCACTTCCCCTCGTAGTTGCGATGGAAGTGGGCCGCGTCGAAGTGGAGCTTGACCGTGGACTCGAACATGGCTTCCTCCGGAATGGACGAGATGGAGGGCTGAAGCCCTCCGCTATGGTTTGGCGGTCGCGCCTTCCTGAGCCGCTGTTACGAAGGTGGGCCCGGGAGGTGCCCAGCCCACGCGACGCACGGTGCCGAAGCGCCCCGCCCGGTACAGCTCGCGGACGGTGCGTCCAAGGAGCGGGTGGCGCCACTCGGGGGCGATGTCCAGCAGCGGCGCCAGGACGAAGCCCCGCTCGTGGAGCGCCGGGTGCGGCAGCGTCAGCTCCGCCGTCTGCATCACGATCTCGTCGTAGGCCAGCAGGTCGATGTCGATGAGGCGTGGGCCCAGGCGGGGCCCGGGCTCGCGGCCCAGCGCGCTCTCGAGCATCTTGCAGGCACGTAGCAGGTCGAGGGGCGACAGGTCGGTCTCGCCGTAGCAGACGGCGTTAAGGAACCACGGCTGCTCTGCAAGGCCAACGGGCTCCGTCTCGTAGAGGTCTGAGAGGCGCTCCAGCCGGACGAAGGCGCCCAGCTCCTCAAGGGCGAGGCGGAGCATCTGCTCGCGGTCGCCCAGGTTTGAGCCGAGGCCCAGGTAGACCACGCTCATGGCGGGCTCCAGCCGCGGACGATGGCGTCGCTCATCCGGGCGACGCGCACCATGGCCTTGACGTCGTGCACGCGGACGATGTCGGCGCCGTTAGCGATGGCGATGGCGACCGTGGCGGCGGTGCCTTCGAGCCGTTCCTCGACGGGCAGGCCGAGGACAGCTCCGATCGATGACTTCCGCGAAGTGCCGACGAGGACGGGGCAGCCCAAGGCGCGCAGCTCCCCCAGCCGCCGCAGCAGCTCGAGGCTGTGCTCAGGCCGCTTAGCGAAGCCGATCCCGGGGTCAACGATGACCCACTCGCGGGGGATGCCGGCGGCCTCGGCGCGCCGCAGGCTCTCCCGCAAGATCGCCATGACGTCCGCGACGACGTCCTTGTAGATTGGTGCTTCCTGGTTATGCATGACCACGACGGGCACGCCCGCCTCGGCGACCACGCCGGCCATCTCCGGATCGCGGCGAAGGCCCCAGATGTCATTGACCATCGTGGCGCCGGCGGCGAGGGCGCGGCGGGCGACGCTGGCCTTGTAGGTGTCCACGCTGATAGGCGTGGTGGCCGACCCCGCGAGGCGCTCGATGAGCGGGATGACGCGCCGCAGCTCTTCGTCCTCGTCCACCGGCGCGTGGCCGGGGCGCGTCGACTCGCCGCCGACGTCGAGGATGTCGGCGCCCTCGTCCTGGAAGCGCAGCGCGTGGGCGAGGGCTGCGTCCACGTCGGTGCCCAGACCGTCGCCTGAGAAGGAGTCGGGCGTGACGTTGATGATGCCCATCACGTACGTGCGCTCTCCCCAAAGGAACTCGCGCGAGCCGACACGGAGCGCTTGTGAAAACGTCTTGCTGGGCATGGTTTCAGCGGTCATTGTAGCATTGTGAGGACTTCCACAGGCTTAGACTTGCTATTTGCGCTTTCTTTCACAAATACTATGGGAGGTCGTTGCGCCTGTCGAGGGGCTATGCTAGCATGGCAGCGCTCTGGAGTAGGGAATCCACACCAAGCCTGTTGGTGAGCACGGACTGCTCCGACAGGGCACAGCCAGCGAGGAACCGATGACGATAGAAGAGCGCTTGCGCGAACTGGAGCGACTGCGCGAGCAGGCGCGCTTGGGCGGCGGACAGCGCCGGATCGAGCAGCAGCATGCGCGGGGCAAGCTGACGGCCAGGGAGCGTCTTGACCAGTTTCTGGACGCGGGTTCCTTCGTTGAGCTCGGTTCCTTCGTTACGCATCGCGCCACGGACTTCGGCCTGGCGGAGCAGCGCTACCTGGGCGACGCCGTGGTCACCGGCTTCGGCAAGCTCGATGGGCGACAGGTCTTCGTCTTCTCGCAGGACTTCACGGTCTTCGGTGGCTCTCTTTCCGAGGCTATGGCCGAGAAGGTCTGCAAGATCATGGACATGGCGATGAAGGCGGGGACGCCGATTATCGGCCTCAACGACTCTGGCGGCGCTCGCATCCAGGAGGGGGTTGCCAGCCTCGGAGGGTACGGCGAGATCTTCCTGCGAAACGTGCTCGCGTCCGGCGTGGTGCCGCAGATCTCCGTCATCATGGGGCCGTGCGCGGGTGGGGCGGTCTATTCGCCGGCAATCACCGACTTCATCTTCATGGTATCCGGCATCGGGCAGATGTACATCACGGGCCCCGATGTCATCAAAGCGGTCACCGGTGAGGACGTGACTCACGAGGAATTGGGGGGTGCGGTTGCTCACACGGTGAAGAGCGGCGTCGCCCACTTCGCGTACGACACGGAGGATGAGACGCTGCAGGCCGTGCGCCGCCTCCTCTCGTACCTGCCCTCCAACAACCGGGAGGACCCGCCGCGTCTTTCCCCGAGCGATGACCCAGAGCGCGCCGATGAGGGGCTCATCACCCTTATCCCCGATGACCCAACGCGCCCGTACGACATGCACGAGGTCATCGTCCGCATCACGGACCACGGCGAGTTCATGGAGGTCCAGGACCGGTACGCACCGAACATCATCTGTGGGTTCGCGCGCTTTCATGGGTGGAGCGTGGGCATCGTGGCGCAGCAGCCCTCGTACCTCGCGGGGGTGCTCGACATCAACGCCTCCATCAAGGCAGCAAGGTTTGTCCGCTTCTGCGACGCGTTCAACTTGCCCATTGTGACCCTGGTGGATGTGCCAGGATTCTTGCCCGGCGTCGCTCAGGAGTACAACGGGATCATCAAGCACGGCGCGAAGCTGCTGTACGCCTACGCGGAGGCGAGCGTCCCGAAGGTCACGCTCATCACCCGCAAGGCCTACGGGGGCGCCTACGACGTGATGGGAAGCAAACACCTGCGGGGCGATCTCACCTTTGCGTGGCCCACTGCGGAGATCGCGGTCATGGGGGCGGACGGCGCGGTCAGCATTATCCACCGTGAGGCAATCGCGAGCGCTGCCAATCCCGAGGAGACACGCCAGCGCCTCGTCGAAGAGTACCAGACGAAGTTCGCGAACCCCTGGGTAGCGGCCTCCCGCGGCTACATCGACGACGTCATAGACCCACGGCAGACGCGGTCGCGCATCATCAAGGCTCTTGAGGCGCTACAGAACAAGGTGGACAGCAACCCTCCGAAGAAGCACGGCAATATTCCCTTGTAGGCGCGTCTATGGTAGACTAACCCCCACGGCGCAACGCGCCTGACAAGCGGCAGGAGCCGTAATGGGCGTCAGAATAACCGAGACCATCCTGCGGGATGCCCACCAGTCGCTGCTGGCGACCCGCATGAGAACCGAAGACATGCTTCCCGTTGCGGAAGCGCTGGACAGGGCAGGGTTTTACTCGTTGGAAGTCTGGGGCGGTGCTACTTTTGACACCGCCCTTCGCTTTTTAAACGAAGACCCCTGGGAGCGGCTCAGGCTGCTCAAAGAGGCCATTCGGCGGACGCCGCTGCAGATGCTCCTCCGCGGACAAAACCTCGTGGGCTATCGGCACTACGCGGACGATGTGGTGGAGCGGTTTGTGGTGAAAGCCCGCGAGAACGGGATCGACATCTTCCGCATCTTCGATGCGCTCAACGACCCGCGTAACCTCGAAAAAAGCATGGCGGTCGCCAAGCGTGAGGGTGGACACGTTCAGGGCACAATCTGCTATACGACGAGCCCCGTGCACGATCTCGCCTCCTTCGTCAGGCTGGGCGAGCGGCTCGTCGACCTGGGGTCCGACAGCATCTGCATCAAGGACATGGCCGGCCTGATGGACCCGACGACCGCATACAAGCTGGTGTGCGCGCTCAAAGAGCGCATCGAGCTTCCGATCCATCTGCACTGCCACTGCACCAGCGGCATGGCCGATATGGCATACCTGAAGGCGCTGGAGGCTGGCGCGGACGGGATCGATACCGCGCTCTCCGCGATAGCGCTTGGCACCTCCCAGCCGCCGACGGAGACGATGGTGGCGACGCTCCGCGGCACCCCCTACGACACGGGTGTCAACCTGGAGGCACTGGTGCCCATCTCGCGCCACTTCCAGGAAGTACGGCGCCGGTATGCCGACTTCGAGAGCGAAGCGAATACGGTTGATACGAATGTCCTGATTCACCAGGTGCCGGGAGGGATGATCTCCAACCTAGTCTCGCAGCTCAGGGAGCAGGGTGCGCTGGACAAGCTGGACCCCGTGCTGCAGGAGATCCCGCGCGTGCGGGCTGACATGGGCTATCCTCCGTTAGTAACGCCCTCCAGCCAGTTCGTGGGTACTCAGGCGGTCTTGAACGTGCTGATGGGCGAGCGCTACAAGATGCTTTCGCGGGAGGTGCGTAACTACGTGCGCGGCCTCTATGGCGAACCGCCGGGGCCCATTTCCGACGAACTCAAGGCCCTTGTACTTGCGGAAGGGGAGGAGATGGTGACCTGCCGGCCGGCGGACCTGCTGGAGCCGGAGATGGAGAAGGCGGCAGAAGCAGTCGGGCCTCTGGCGCGCAGCGAGGAGGATGTGCTGTCGTATGCTCTCTTCCCATCGGTGGCCGCGGGCTTTTTCGAGGCGAGAGAGCGGGGTGGGCCAGAGCCGGCCATCGTAGCAGCGATTGCCGCTGCCCTGAGTGCGTTCACTGCGGCGGCTCCTCTGGAGCCGCATGCGAACGGGCTATCGCCATGGAAGTTGGCCGGCCGCCAGCTTCTGCTGGCCCAGCGCTGGTGATGGGGCGTGAAACTCAGTGTGAACGGCGTCGCCCATGACGTGCGTATTGCCGGCCGGAGAATAGAGGTGGATGGGGTGGTCTTCGACGTGCAAGCGGAGCGCCACGGCTCGATTGTGGCGGTCGGCATCGGGCCCGAACGGTTTCAGATCGAGCTGGAACGCCAGGAGCGCGGGCACTGGCTCGTGAGGACGGGTGGGCAGAGCTACGACGTGGTTACCGAGCGCGAGGTGGAGCGTGAGGCGCCTCCTTCGCCGGCCGCCACAGTGGCACGCGCGGCAGCACAAACGGTGGCCGGGGTTGTCCGAGCGCCGGTGCCGGGACGTGTGCTCTCGGTTAAGGTGCGCGTCGGTGACAGCGTAGCGGAAGGAGACTTGCTTCTGGTGCTGGAAGCGATGAAAATGGAAAACGAGATCCGTGCGGCGATGCGGGGAGTAGTGCGCGAGGTTATGGTGAATGATGGTGCCCGTGTCGGCGAAGGCGACCCCTTGGTGGCGATCGAATGACGGGCGACCCCGGCGAGCGTACGGCAGCCCAAGGCAAGGCGGTAGTCTTGCCGGGCGACACAGGAGAGCGTGATGGACTACAACTCTGATCTCACCTGGATGGTCGGCGGACCTCAAGGCAGCGGCGGTGTCAACACGGCTGCCGAGGCCTTCGCCAAAGCGCTTTCCAGGGCGGGCTATCGGCTCCACATGAACATCGAGTACCACTCGAATATCGAGGGGGAACACAGCTACTATACCGTCCGGATTAGCAATCAGGACAAACGCAACCTCTCCGAAAAGATCCATGTGTTAGTCGCACTGGATGAGGAGACCATCCTCGGTAACACCCATAACGAATGGCCAAGCCATCACGGCCACTTGGCGCAGATGGCCCCGGGCGGCGTGGTCATCTACGACGGCGCGCTGAAGCTTGACCAGTCCGGCCTCCGACAGGACATCCGCTATATCCCGGTGCCCTGGGACAGGCTCCTTCGGGAGATGCTGGCAGAGATGGGTCGCTCTAGCGATTTCAATACGCTGAAGCCGATGACCAACACGATCGCGGGCGGCGCCTCTGCGGCCGCCCTGGGGATGGACCTGCGACTCTATCAGGAGGGCTTGCGCAGCGTCTTCACGGGACGTCGCGCTCAGTTGGCCGAACCAAACGTGCGCGCGGCCGATGTCGGCTACCGGTTCATGCAGGAGGCGCTGGGAGACCACCAGATCTTCCGCCTGATCCCAGTGGAGCCACCGGCGGTTGCGCCTATGCTGTTGCGCGGCATCCATGCCGCGGCGCTTGCCAAGTTGAGGGCCGGCCTGGCCTTCCAAACGTACTACCCGATCAGCCCGGCCACGGACGAAAACGTCTACCTCGAAACGTACGCCCGGGCTCAGGGCTTAGTCGTTGTGCAGGTTGAGGACGAAATCTCGGCTATCAACATGGCAGTCGGCGCGGCGCATACCGGCGCCCGCTCTTCGACTTCGACGTCTGGACCCGGGTTCTCCTTGATGATTGAAGGCATTGGCTTTGCCGCTATCACGGAGGCGCCGGGCCCGGTCGTGTTCATATGGCAACGTGGCGGGCCGAGCACGGGACTGCCGACCCGTAGCGAGCAGGCAGACCTCAACATCGCACTCCATCCTGGCCACGGCGAGTTTCCGCACATCGTGGTGGCGCCGGGCGATATCCACGAGATTGCCGAGGACAGCTTCGAATCGTTCAACTGGGCAGACCGCTACCAGCTCCCGGTTGTGGTGCTTGTGGATAAGAAGATCGGCTCCGGCTACGTCACGGTTGACGATCTAGGCCTTGACAAGCTCCCTCCTGTGGATCGCGGTGCGCGATACAAGCCGGACGGCGACTACCTGCGCTACCGCTTCACGGACTCTGGCATCAGTCCGCGCTCAGTGCCCGGCCAGGAAGGGGCCATCTTCTGGACCACCACCGACGAGCACGATGAACGTGGTCACATCACCGAGAGCACGGCGAACAGGATCCGCATGATGGAAAAGCGGATGGGTAAGCTGAGTTTGGCGGCGCGGGAAATCCCGTCCTCGCGGAAGATTGCGCTCTACGGCCCAGCCGACGCCGACATCACTGTGGTGGGCTGGGGAAGCACCAAGGGGCCAATCCTCGACGCGCTGGAGGTTCTGGCGGCGGAGGATGGTGTCAGGGCGAACTTCCTACAGGTCCGGCTCCTGCGGCCCTTCCCCATCGAGGAGGTGTCCAGGATACTGGGGCGTGCCTCGCGAACGCTGCTGGTGGAGGAGAATTACTCTGGCCAGCTTGGCGACTTGATACGAGAGCAGACGGGAATCGAGGTAAACCAGCGGCTGGTGAAATTCGATGGGCGATCCTTCTCAGAAGAGGAGCTGGTCGATGCGCTGCGAACCGCGCTGCGTGAGGGGCAGCCACGGGTGGCTGTGACGCACTTGCTGCCGTAAGAAGGAGGAGACTGCGTGGCTATTATTACGAGCGACCCAAAGGTCTACACCATTCGGGACTACAAGTCACCCGTCCACAACACGTGGTGCGCTGGCTGTGGCGACTTCGGCATCTTGAATGCCATCCAGCTGGGGCTGGCCGAGCTGCAACTTCCTCCGCACCAAGTAGCCGTCTTCTCCGGCATCGGCTGCTCGGGCAAAGCGCCGCATTACATCAACGCCTTCGGTATCCATACCCTGCACGGACGAGTGCTGCCCACGGCAACCGGAGGGAAGCTAGCCAACCCTGAGATGACTGTCATCGCTGTCGGTGGCGATGGTGACGGCTACGGTATCGGCGCCGGTTATTTCGTGAACGCTGGAAGGCGCAACGTCGACCTCACGTACCTCGTGTTCGACAACGAGGTGTATGGGCTTACCAAGGGCCAGGCAGCGCCCACGATGCAAAAAGGCCTGCGGGCGAAGGGAATGCCCGAACCGGCGATCCAGGACAACATCAACCCGCTGGCGCTGGCTATCGCCTCTGGATATACGTTCGTCGCCCGCGGCTACGCCCTGCAGCCCAAGGGTCTCGCCACTCTCATTGCCGAGGCCGTAAGCCACCGAGGAACCGCCTTCATCGATATCCTGCAGACCTGTCCGTACTACAACGATCTGCACACGAAGGAGTGGTACAGCGAGGTCTTTGACCACGAGCCGCGCCTTTACCAGTTGGACGACACGGACTACGATGGCGTCGTGCGCGACTCCACCAACCTAGACGAGATTGTGGCGAAGAAAGTTCAGGCGATGACGAAGTCATATGAATGGGGCGAGCGTATCCCGCTGGGTGTTCTGTACAAGGTTGATATGGCAACCTACGAGGACCAGCTCGCGACGGGCAGACCGACGACGAACGGCGCCACGGGCGAACCGAACCTCTGGAACCGGGACCTTTCGTCCCTGCTCAACGCGCTACGCTAATCGATAGTAGGGCTCTCACTCTACCCTGCCGTCTGGCCCTGGCCTGCGCGGCGGGGTAGAATCTTGTCGAGTTGACGTGATCGAGCGCCCTGGTGACCAACCAGTAAACGAGGAGGCTACCATGACCTACACCGTCACGCTGATCCCTGGAGATGGCATCGGCCCCGATGTCACCACGGCGGCGGTCCGGGTTTTGGAGGCAACAGGGGTCCAGTTCAAATGGGACGAGCGCCTCGCCGGCATCCCTGCGTTGGAGGCGCACGGTGAGTTGCTGCCCCAGGAGACGCTCGACTCAATACGGCGTAACAAACTCGCGCTCAAAGGACCGCTGACAACGCCCATCGGCACCGGCTTTCGCAGCGTCAACGTCGCGCTGCGCAAGGTGTTGGACCTTTATGCTTGCCTACGCCCGTGCAAGTGGTACCCGGGGATGCGCGCTCCCTATCAAAACGTCGACCTGGTGGTGGTGCGCGAGAACACCGAGGACCTGTACGCGGGCATCGAGTTCGAGAAGGGCGCGCCGGAACTTCGGGCGATCTCGGACATAGTCGAGAGGAGCGGCCAGGGCCGGAT
>Ga0209619_10004260_pt1 | contig 10173 bp, 9 predicted proteins | sample Rifsed16ft3_FD_184011 | JGI IMG/M metagenome (GOLD analysis project Ga0209619, IMG submission 184011) | Soil microbial communities from Rifle, Colorado, USA - sediment 16ft 3 (version 2) | ecosystem: Environmental > Terrestrial > Deep subsurface > Rock core/Sediment | place: Rifle, Colorado... | reverse complement strand
GGCGCGCGCCGTCGCCTCCGCCTGATCGTACCGGCCCACGAGGGCGAGCGTGCGGGCGAGGTCGCGCTGCGCCGCGAGCCACGTGGTGTCGCCGCGCGGAATTCGCGAGAGCGCCGCGATCCCCTCCCGGTACTTGCCGGAGCGCACCAGCTCGCGGGCGTCGGTCAGGTCCTGCGCCGCGAGGCGGGTACCCATCGCGGAGAAGAGCGGTGTAGCCAGCAGGCACGCGAGGGAGGTGGCGGTGACGCCGCGCGCCGCACGGCGGCGCCACTCGGTCCGCGGAACGCCGGCCGCCTCAACGTTGCCGCCCGCCTCCCTCTTCACGTCCGTCCCTCCAGCGCGCGGATCTCGCGCGACTTCCGCGCCAGCGCCACCAGCAGCCGCTCCAGCTCGTCGTCGTATGCCTCGGCGGTCAGTTGCGCCTTGCGCCGCCGGAGCGCGTCGAGCTGGTCCTCGAGCGCGAAGCGGTCCGCGTAGAGCGCGGCCAGCCGCGGATCGCCGAGCGCGGCGCGCGCCGTGTACCGGCCGACGTCGAGAAAGAAGCGACGGGCGAGCATGCCGTCCCCGCCCCGCCCCGTCGGCTCGCCCGTTCCCTGCTTGTCGCCGTCGTCGTCGAGCTGCGCGTGCTCCGACTGGAGGTGCCCCTCGGTCTCGTAGTGGCGCTTCGTCTCGGCCGCCGCGTACCGGAACGCCTCGAAGAGCGAGACGCGCCCGTCCTTGTCCGTGTCCGCCACGTCCTTCGCGAGCGCGTCCACGAAGAACTCCCCGAAGTGCGACTCGTTCCGCTCGAGCGCGGTCTTCGTCGCCGTGATGACCACGCGGTCCGCCCCGGAGAGCTGGCCGAGCATGTCGCCGCTCGCGCTCGTGAGGTTCACGAACGCGAGCCGCTGCGCCGTGAAGCGCGCGAGGAGCCGCTCGAAGTCGGCCGCCGTCAGGTCGGGCCCCGGGATGGAGAGGCGCGAGTCCGCGCCCTCGCCCGCGCCGTGGCCGATGAGCACGAAGACGATCTGCGCCCCCGCCTTCGCCCGCGCGGCCACGCCCTCCACCGCCCGCTCGACGTTCGCCTTCGTGGACTGCCCGGCGTAGCGGGGCGCCGCGCGCGCGGAATCCTCGCCCAGCCAGACGATGTCGGCGTCGGGAATGCCGAACCGCTCGTGCAGCGCGCCCGAGAGCCGGAGCGAGAGCGCGCGGAAGCGCGCGCTGTAGCGCGTCTCGCCGCCGAGGCCGGAGACGATGAGCACGTGCGTCTGGGCGCCGAGCGGGAGCGCGCGGAGCGGAAGCGCCGCGAGCAGCACCAGTGCCGCGAGCGATGCGCGCCTCACGCGAGCCCCCGCATCTTCCGGTACGCCCACTCGCTCCCCACCAACGCCACGAGCAGGAGGAAGTTCACGGGCATGTCCCACAGGTCCATCTCGTTCACCACGGTCACGCCGCGCTTGCTCATCGCCACGTCGGCGGCGAGGGTGCCGATCCCGGCCGGCGTGTAGAAGCGGCCGCCCGTCTCGTCGGCGATGCGCCGGAGGAGCGACGCGCGCATCTCGGCGTCCACGAACTCGGCGTCCAGCTCCGCCACCCGCACGAACGCGGTGTCGGCCGCGGGGACGCTCTCGTCCCGGCGCTTCGCCTCGACGCGCACGACGTGAATGCCCGGCTCGTCGGGCGTGAAAGTCGCGCGATACTCGCCGTCGCGGTCCACGGCCCACTCGAGCGGCACGTCGCGCACCGTCTTCGACGGGCTCACCACGTGCGCCACCACCTCGGCGTCGTTGACCTTGAGGTGCGCGCTGTCCACGACCTCCGTGCGCAACTCCACCGGGCTCCGCGGATTCACCTGGTCGGGCGCGGCGCGCACGGTGACGCGGCCCGGGACGTCGCTCGTGAGCCAGCGCAGGAGCTGCCGCCAGAAGGTCGTGAACGTCGGGTCGCCGACGGGAATGTCGGCGTGCATCTGCCAGGTCCAGGAATCCTGGATCGGCAGCGCCACTGAGAGGCCGCGTCCATACCGCTGGTACACCAGCACCGGCTGCTCGTAGCCGGAGAGCGGCTCGCCGGGTTCGCCCGCGCGGCCGAGGCGCGGCGTCCGGCCGGTGATCAGCGTGACGGCGCCCGGCTTCACCCGGCGGATGCGGTTCACCGACGTGACCCACGGCAGCGTACGCCACCGCTCCGCCGACTTCGCGGGATCGCCGGCGACCTGCGCCACGGCGTGGCTCTGGCCCGGCGGCGTGAGCGAGACCGCGAGATCGGCGAGGAGCGTGAGACTGTCGGCGACGGCGGGCCCCTCGATCTCCACCGGCATCACCTCGGCGAGCGGCGTGCCCGCGTAGCCGCCCTCGGCGAACGCGCGCCGTGCGCCGAGGAGCAGCAGCCCGCCGCCGCGCACGCTCACGAAGTCGGCCAGCATCGTGAGCTGGTCGTGCGTGAAGAAGCTCGCTTCGATGCCGCCCAGCACCACGGCGCGGTAGCGGTAGAGTTCCGCGCGCGTCTTCGGGAAGCCGCCGAGCAGCTCGTCGGGGCCGTCCACGCCGAGCCGGAGGAACTTCCCCTCGGCCGTGCGCTGGAGCGCCACGAGCTGGAGGTTCGAGTCGGCCTCGACCGCGGCGCGGATGAAGCGCATCTCGTAGCGCGGCTCGCCCTCGACGTAGAGGATCTTCTCGCGTGCGTCGCGCACGCGCACCAGCGCGCGCTGGGCGTTGTTCTGCGTGACCTGCTCGCCCGCCTGGAGCGGGATGCGGAAGGTGAGCGTCCGGGCGCCGGGGTCGTTGAGCCGCGCCTGCACGCGCACGGGCGCCACCTCGCCGTCGCGCGGGAGCTGGACCTCCGTGCTCGCGACCACGCGGCCCTCGTCCTCGACGACGAGCGGCACCTTCGCGCCGGCGAATCCGCGCTGCCGCACCAGCACGTCGGCCATCACGGTGCTCCCCTCGAGCACCGCGTGCGCGCTCTCGACCCGGCGCACCTCGATGTCCTTCTCGAAGCGCTCGGCGCCGATCCCGACGGTGAACACCGGCACCGACCGGGCGCGGAGCGTCAGCAGCTCGTCGGCGATGGGGGTCCGCGCGTTGTCGGCGCCGTCGGTGAGCAGGACCATCCCGGAGAGCGGCAGCGACTCCATGTCGCGCCGCGCGGCCTCGAGCGCGTCGCCCAGCCGCGTCTCGTTGGCGTTGAAGGCGAGCCGCGTTCCGCCCTCCATCCGGTCCGCGGTGGCGCCGAAACGGAAGAGCCGCACCTGGAACTTCTCCTGGAGGGCGTCGAGGAGCGCGCTCCGGGGCGCGAGGATGGAGTCGCGCACGAAGTCGGCGCGCGCGCGGCCGGAGCGGTCGGCGATCTGCATGCTCCGGGAGTCGTCGAGCAGTACGCCGACGTAGTTCCGGTGCGGCACCGCGGACGAGAGCAGGAGCTTCGGCCGGAAGAGCAGGACGACCAGCACGAGGAGTGCCGCGATCCGGAGCGCCACGAGCACGACGCGGTCCCGCCGCGTGCTCTTGCCCCGGACGCCGCCGTAGGAGAGGAGCGCGGGCACCCCGATAGCGAGCCCGATGAGCGCCAGCACGATGAGCGGTGCGGGCGCGCCGAAGCCGAGGTCCCCCTGCTCGAAGACCGCGGGCCGGTACTTGAAGAAAAAGGCGAAGAGCGCGCCGAGCGCGTCGGTCATCAGGGCTGTTTGGAGGGGCGTGAGCCGGGGGGTGGTGCGGCCCCCCGGCCACATCTATTTAACACGTGCCGGGGGGTGTTTGTTGAGTCCTCCGTCAGGACGTCGTTGGTTGCCACCCCTTGACACGATTCCCGCCGGAGCCCCCGCCGCCGTGCGCCCACCACTCGAGCCGCTCTCCCTCGCCGACGTCCACGCCGCTCGCGAGCGCATCGCCGGCGCCGTGGTCCGTACGCCGCTCCTCCGGCTGCCGGTGGACGCGCCCGCGGAGATCCACCTCAAACTGGAGAACCTCCAGCCGATCGGCTCCTTCAAGCTGCGCGGCGCGTTGAACGCGATGCGCGCGCTGCCGGCCGACCGCCTGCGCGAGGGCGTCTACACGGCGAGCGCCGGCAACATGGCGCAGGGACTCGCGTGGGCCGCGCGCGAGCTGGGCGTGCCCTGCCGCATCGTCGCGCCCGACCACATTCCGGAGACCAAGGCCCGCGCCATCGAGCGGCTCGGTGCGACGGTGCGGCGCGTGCCGTTCGCGGCGTGGTGGGAGGCGATCCTCGCGCACGAAGTGCCCGGCGAGCCCGGCGTCTTCATCCATCCCGGCGCCGACCGCGCGGTGATGGCCGGGAACGCGACCATCGGGCTCGAGATTCTCGAGGCGTTGCCCGACGTGGACGCGATCCTCGTGCCCTACGGCAGCGGCGGGCTCGCCTGCGGAATCGCGTGCGCCGCGCACGCGCTCCGGCCCGGGGTGAGGACGTATGCGTGCGAGCTGGAGGGACGCGCGCCGTTCGCGACTTCGCTCGCGGCGGGCCGCCCCGCGAGCATCGCATACACACCGTGCTTCGTGGACGGGATCGGCGGCAAGAGCGTGCTCGAGGAGATGTGGCCGCTCGCGCGCGCCGTGCTCGCCGGCTCGCTGACGGCGACGCTCGCCGAGGTGGCCGACGCGGTACGCGTGATTGCCGAGCGTGCGCGCGTGATCGCCGAGGGCGCAGGCGCCGCGCCGGTGGCCGCCGCGCTGCGCGACTCCGCGTTCCCCCCCGGCGAGGCGAAGAGGCCCCGGCGCATCGCGTGCGTCGTCTCCGGTGGCAACATTGACTCGGCGAAACTGGCGACGATCCTCGCGGGCGGAATCCCGTAGCCGCCGTCGGCCGCCATCTATCACCTGCCGGCCGACTGCCGGCCGACTGCTGGCCTACAGCGCCTTCACCGCCGCTTCGATCTGCGTCGCGTTCCCGCTCACGACGTACGTGATCCGGCCATCCGCGCTGATGACGTACACGAGCGACGGATGGGACAGATCGCCGGTCTTCACGTTCCGCACGCGGGGCACGCGCCACCGGTCGAGCGCGCGCTCCACCTCCTCCGGCGCGCCACTCAGCACGTGCGCGTCGCCCGTGATTCCCCACTGCATCGCGATCGCCGGCAGCCGGCTCGGCGTGTCGCGCCACGGGTCGAGCGTCAGCACGAGCACCACCGGCGGCCGCGCGCCCAGCCGGTCGCGCGCGAGCAGGACGTCGGAGACGGTGAGCGGGCACACGGTCTCGCAGTGCGCGTAGGCGAACGTCACGAGCACCGGCCGGCCCCGGAACTGCTCGAGCCTCACCGTGCGACCCGCCTGATCCGTGAGCGCCATCGCCGGCGGCGCGTCGTTCACGCGGGTGAGCTGCCGCGCGAGGTCGGCGGCCGGACTCGTGGCGAAGGGTTGCGCGCTGGCCTCGCGCACCCGGACCACCACGCCTCCGAGCCCGGCCACCAGGCCGGCGAGCGTCACGCCGACCACCACCTGCCCCGAGGCCCGCTGCAGCACTGCGCGCAACCCCTCACGGACCTCGCGACCCCACGCCGCATAGAGCACCAGCACCATCCCGAGCGGCTGCCCCACGAGCAGCAGCCAGCCGCCGGCGTTCGGCAGCCCGTCGAGCGCGGCGCCGAAACACACCAGGCGCGTGCGCGCCATCCAGCCGGGCGTCGCCGCGCTCATCGGCCACAAGGCGAGCGCCCACCACGAGGCGGTGATCACGAGGATCAGCGCCAGCGCGGCGAGCGCCGCCTTGCCCGGCCGGGACATCGTCAGCCGATCTTCCATACCGCCGAGAGAATCTTCCAGTTCGTGAAGAAATAGAGCGCGAACGCCGCGAGGAAGACGAGCACGAACACCATCGTGCCCGGCGCCGGCCCCATCCACCCCTTCGCCGCACCGTGCAGCTCGGCGTTCCGCTTCTCCACGTCGGCCGCGTGCACGGGCGGATTCCAGATGCCCTGCGGCACGCCGACCATCGCGACGCCCTTGGTGATGACGCCGAGCGGCTCACCGAAGAACACCGACTTGACCGCGATCGCGATGAAGATGAACGCGGCCGTGGCGGCCATCACGCCGCCGAGGGCGACAAAGGCCAGAATGAGATCCACCGCGGGATTGAAGGGCACGGTGAACGCGGCCTGGCTGAAGGTGATGTCCCAGTGCCGGCGCGGGACGCCGAAGCTCCCCGCGAACGTCATCGCCAGCGTGAAGATGGCCATCCCGCCGGCGAAGAGATACGGCTGGATCTTCGCGAGCGTCCAGAACGCCACCTTCTTCCGGAACACGAGCGGGATCAGGTAGTACGTCGCCCCCATGAAGGCCAGCGCCGTGCCGAGCGCGACCGTGGCGTGGAAGTGCCCGGGCGAGCGCAGCGTGTTGTGCACGATGATGTTGATCTGCTCCGTGCCGATCGTCACGCCCGTGATGCCGCCGATGAAGCCGAACCCCACGACCGAGAACACGAGCGAGCTGAAGCCGGGATCGCCCCACGGCGCCCGCCGCAGCCAGTCGAACATCCCGCGCGTGAACCCGCGCAGCCGCATCCCCAGCTCCATCCCCGCGGGCACCGTGAACCCGTGAATCATCGAGGCGAGCACCGCCATGTACATGAAGTAGCTCGTGTTCGCCACTTTCCACGCCGGCCCCATCCCCGGATCCACCAGCAGGTGGTGCGCCGACGCCATCGAGATGAACAGGATGTAGAGCACGAACGCCGAGCGGCTGATCTTCTCGTTGAGCACCACCGCGCCGATGGTGAGGGCCCCGAGCATGTACCAGAGCGCCACCATCGCGGCGACGTTGATCTGCTGCGACGAGTGGCCGAGCGCCCACCAGATGAGCCGGTAGACCTCGGGATCCACCTTCATCAGGCCCAGCGACCAGAGGAAGGTCGGGATGTAGATGATCGCGCCGTGGACGAGCGTGATCACGGCGATGATCGCCGCGGTCATCGCCCCGTACACGACCAGGGGCAGCGATCCCTCGTAGCGCTTCTCCCGTTTGGCGACCACGAGGTTCGCGAAGAAGATCCCCGTGACGATCAGCGCGCCGACCGCGAAGAGGATGATGCCGAGGTAGAACGCCGGATGCGCGCGCAACGGCACGTAGGACGTGAAGAGCACGTCGGCCTTGCCGGCCCACATCAGCACCTCGACCATCAGGGTGCCCACCAGCATGAGCGCGAAGGAGAACCAGGAGAGCCCGGGTGCGCAACAGCGGGCGTTGACCAGCGCGGTGCTCGCGAAGTGCAGCACCGCCATCTCGAAGAAGATGATCCAGAAGATGAGCATGCTCATCCCGTGCACGCCGAGGATCCGGTAGAACCAGTCCGCCGGCAGGAGGTGCACGGCCTGCCACCGCGTGAGTACGACCAGCACCGCGGCGGCCGCGCCGACGAGCAGCGCGACGACCGCCACGACGGCGTTCACCCGGACCAGCAGCTCCGCCTTGTCGTGGATCCTGAGACCCGTGACGCCGCACGTGCGGAAGACGGCGGCTGGTCTTGCGGCCGGGGCGGTCATCGGACACCTCCCGAACCGCTCGGCGCGACCGGCGCCGCGGCCGGCGCCTCCTCGACGATCACGCGACCGACCATCGTGTGATGGCCGATGCCGCAGAACTCGTTGCAGATGATGCGGAAGTCACCCGCCGAGGTCGGCGTGACGCGCAGGCCGTAGTCGTAACCCGGCACGATCTGGAAGTTCACGTTGATCGGATAGAGCCCGAACCCGTGGTTCATGTCGAGCGACGAGAGGTGGAGCGTGTACTCCTTCCCCTTCTGCAGCTTGAGGATCGGCGTCCACTGGAAGGTCATCGCCGCGAGGTAGACGTCCGCGCCGGGCGGCGGCGCCACGATCGGCATGCCGCGATCCTCGCCGACCTTGTACTGCGCGATGAACTCGTTGGTCCGCTTGAAATAGGCCTCGGGCGTGGTGCGACGCCGGATGCCCGAGGGGTTCTGGCCGCCCTTCCAGTGCCAGAGCGGCATCATGGCGAAGAGCACCATGCACCAGGCGAAGGCGATGGCGACCCACGTCTTTTCCGCCTTGTGCGCGGGCTTCCACCAGACGCCCTTGGGCGAGTCGAGGCCCGTGTGTGTGTCAATGTGCATGGGCGCGCCTCACGGGAGAGTCGCCGGGGGGAGAGTGAGGATTTCCCACATCCCCCAGCCGGTGAAGATGACGAACATGATGACCACGCCGAGCACGAGCAGCAGGAACATGTTGTCGAACAGGCGCTGGCCGAGCGGAATGGGCTCCTGCGGCGACTCCTTGGGTGTTGGATCGGGCATGGGCGCTCCGTCTTCCGAAGGTCTATTTTCCTGCAGGGCTTTTCACGGGCGGGACAAGCGACGACATTATAGCACAAAAAGTGGTATGTGCCATACTTGTTTTCCAGTAAAGTAACCGTCTCGCCGGGCACGCACGCCCGAACTCTCGCCCATCCCATCCGGCCGACTCGCCCGATCGCCGCTCCCGTGGCCGCCCCTTCCCGCCCCACCGAACGCGTCGCCGAACGCGCGCTCATCGCGCTCGACGCCGTGTGCAACCGTCTGTACGGCTGGCGGGGCAACCCGCTCTACCAGAGCGGCACGATCGTCTTCGCGCTCTTCCTGGTGCTGCTCGCCACGGGACTCTGGCTGATCTTCTTCTACCGGGTGGGAGCGCCGTACGCGTCGGTGGCGCGCCTGACGGCGAACCCGTGGATCGGCAACTGGGTGCGCGGCTTCCATCGCTACGCGAGCGACGCCGCCGTGGTCGCCGCGCTGGTGCACGCGGTCCGGATGTATGCGCAGGGCCGGAGCTGGGGCCCGCGCGCGCTCGCCTGGATGACGGGCGTGCTGATGCTCATCGTCGTATTCATCTGCGGGTGGACCGGCTACGTGATGGTGTGGGACACTTTCGGCGAGCTGCTCGCGCGCGAGGGGGCGCGGATGCTCGACACGCTGCCGGTGCTCTCCGAGCCTACCGCGCGGGTGTTCACCGGCGAGCGGCCGATTCCGAGCGTCTTCTTCTTCCTCAACCTGTTCGCGCACGTCGGGCTGCCGCTCGCGCTCTTCGGCGGGCTCTGGCTGCACGTCTCGCGCGTGGCGCGCTCGGCGCTCCTCCCGCCGCGGCCGCTGCTCTGGAGCGTGATCGGGCTGCTCTTCGCGCTCTCGGTCGTACGCCCGCTCGCGATGGCGCCCGAGGCGAATCCATTCCGGCTTGCGGACGCGGTGCCGGCCGACTGGTTCTACGCCTTCTGGCTGCCGCTCTCGCGCTCGCTCGCCGCCGGTCCCGCGCTCGCGGGCGCGGTGCTGACGGCGCTCGCGCTCCTGCTCCTGCCCGTCGCCACGCGGCGGCGCGGGGCGTCGGCGCCGCCGCCGTCGCAGGTGGACGAGAGCCTCTGCACCGGCTGCCGCCAGTGCTTCGCCGACTGTCCGTACGAAGCCATCACGATGCGCACGCGCGCGGACGGCCGGGCCGACGAGGTGGCGCACGTCACGGGCGACCGTTGCGTGAGCTGCGGGATCTGCGCGGGCTCGTGCGCGCCGATGGGCGTCGGTCCGCCGGGCCGCACGGGCCGCGACCAGCTCGAGCGCGTGCGGGAGTATCTCGCGCGAGCGGAGCCCGGGGCCGGCACGATCGTCGCCGTCTGTTGCGCGCGCGGCGCGGCGCGCTTCGGCCATCTGCTGGCCGCCGACGGCGCTGCGCTCCATCCTGTGGACTGCGCGGGGAACCTGCACACATCGGCGATCGAGCTGCTCATTCGCGGCGGCGCCGGGGGCGTGCTGGTGCTGGCCTGTCCTCCGCGCGACTGTTGGAACCGGGAGGGGCCGCGCTGGCTGATGGAGCGCATCTATCACGACCGGGAGGCGGAGCTGCAGCCACGGGTGGACCGGCGTCGCGTGCGCGTCGCGTACGCGAACGCCGGCGAGCCGAGCGCGGCATTGGCGGCGCTGCGCGAGTTCGCGGCGCAGGTCGCGGCGCTGGGCGCGACCACCGCGGAAGGGGCCGTCGAGCTCGAGGCGGTCTGCGAGCCGGCACCGGTGGCGGAGCGCTCGTGAACACGCTCCCCCGCGCGGCCGGCGCCGCGCTCGCCATCGTCCTCACGCTCTACCGCCTGCGGCGCACGCCGAACCTCGACGAGGCGGACATCCTGAAGGGCTAGCGAAGGACCATGGAAGAGCTCTCCCGCAGCCTCGCCCTCTTCAGGCCCGAGACCGTGCTCGTCGGGGGGC
>Ga0209619_10004259_pt1 | contig 10174 bp, 6 predicted proteins | sample Rifsed16ft3_FD_184011 | JGI IMG/M metagenome (GOLD analysis project Ga0209619, IMG submission 184011) | Soil microbial communities from Rifle, Colorado, USA - sediment 16ft 3 (version 2) | ecosystem: Environmental > Terrestrial > Deep subsurface > Rock core/Sediment | place: Rifle, Colorado... | reverse complement strand
CCGCCAGTTTCGGTCGTCCCGCTCGTCTGTGCCGGCGGGTCACGAAACGAGTCGAGAAAACGCTGTATGGAATCGCGCCATTGCGGGGTCGTCAGGCCAGTGGCGATGAAGACGACGACCGCGATGGCGGCCAGGCTTGGAGCCCAAGTCTCCCAGATCAACATCGGATAGCCGAGCCCTCGCCCTTCCCACGAATCGATCTTTGCGGCGTAAGTGGCGCTGGCGGCGATCACCAGGACGGCAAACGTCATCCCCATCGACCACGCGGGGGAGCGCGCGGAGAACAGGTCCCGCGCCACGAGCAGAGCGAAGCACAGGAATACCGCCGGCCACGCCGGACGACGACGCAGGCTGCTCCACACCAGCCAGTGGACCGTCTGCCACGCGAGCAGGCCGTAGGCCGCCGTCGCCAGCGCGCCCCCTGGGAACGAGCCGGACCGAAGGTCGTCGAGACATCGACCAAGGTCGCCGAGAAAAGTCCAAAGGCGGACGTTCATAAACCACAGTGTGTCAGAAACGGGCCGGCGAAAGACATCTCCCGGGCCCGGTAAGACCCTACCTGTGATGAGTATGGCGAACCCCACCGATAGCACCAAAGTGAAGGCAAATGCTCTCCATGCGCGGAAGCGAGAGAGCGCGAGCCCCCAGGCGAGGACGAACGCGCAGCCGATCAAGACGAGTAACGGGAAGGGATCTCGCGACCAGCCGACCGCCCCGGTGAATCCGGCGACCAACGCCACCACCAGCCCCAGCGCGGCGAGGGTCATTGCGCTGGGCCGGTTTTTCCATGGATAGGGTCGCAGGGCGTCGGTGGACACGGGGATCAGGCCGCTGGCAGGACCGGCGATCGAGGTGTCTGTACGGGAACGGCGCGGCCGGTGGCGAGAGTCCGGAACTCCCAACGTCGGACTCGGCCGAGGCCGCCCTCTACCGGCCGAATGTCGCCTCGCCGCAGGACGTGCGTCGGAGTGCCCTGCCGACGCAGCAGTTCCGCAAGGCCGGCCGCTTCTCCGGAGCCGCCGAACGATGAGGGATCGAAAAGCCACACTTCCAATCCGCCCCTCGAACCGGCGGTCATCGTGGGGAGGACCTTGACCCAGGACAGATCGAGGCTGGGGGTCAGGAGCGCCACCGAATCGCGAACCGTGACGACCGAAGCCGCCCGAGCCAGGGCGGTGGCCAATGGAGTCCGGCCCGGCTCGATCAGCGCCAACGCGTGCAGGATCGTCCACAGGTCGCCGCGGCTCGTCTGCGGCGGCACGACCCGCGTTCCCTCGGCCTCTAACACCAGACCTACGGCCACACGCTGCTTGAGCAGAGATGAGGCGAGCGTGGCGGCTGCCATGATCATCTTCTCCAAAGATGACTCGGGCCCCTCGCCCATATGGACCGCCTCGTCCAGGTCGAGGACCAGCCACATCGCCGAGGTGGCCTCCGGTTCGAAGGCTTTGACGAACAGTTCATCGTGGCGGGCGGTAGTCCTCCAGTGAATTCGTCGCAGGGGATCGCCGGCGACATAAGGGCGGGTCGTCATTGCGCTGGCGGTCTCCGCGGGAAGGGCCTGACGGAGCACCAGGTGGTCGCCGAGGGTTCGATGATGGGTGATCCCCGGGGGCAGCTTCGCCAGGGAGGGGTAGACCGTGATCTCCTCCGGATGCCGGTAGAGCTGACGGGCCTCGAAGAGGCCGAAAGGGTCCCCCAGGATCACATCCCAGTTCCCCAGCGAGAACACGCCCCGCTGGCGGCAAATGGTATGTAGCCTCCACTGCTCGGTGGCGCGCGGGGCGCCGACTCGGACGCCGTCGATGACGTATCCGGGCAGGGTCGAGTGGTCGATGAACTCGGCGAACACGACCGGCCAGGCCGACCGGTTCTCGAGGTAGAGAATCTCCTCCAGATGGTCGCCCACCTGCAGGGCCGTGAAACGCAGAACGCGGCGCGTTGTGACGAGGGCGGCTATGGCCCGGGCCCAGGCGTATCCGATCAGGAGAAGACTGCCCGTGAAGGCGGCGCCGCTCACGGGGAACGGGCCGGGGAAAACGAGAAGCCAGACAAGGAAAGCACCGAACGCGATCGGCAGGACGCGGGAACGGAGGTGGAGGGAGACATCGCACGTCTTATGACTAACGCGCCTCAGCTTGTCCAGGCGCGTTGAGAGCAGCCGCCCGAGCCGAGCGGGATGGATCATCGTGGCTGCCCTGCGTCCGGGAGGGGAACCTGCTCGAGCAGGCGGGCGACGATCTGACTCGCGGTCAGTCCCCTCATGCGGGCGGTTGGATCCACGATGATGCGGTGCGCCAGAACCGGCTCGGCCAACGCCTTGACATCGTCGGGGAGCACGTGGTCGCGGCCGCGCAAGGACGCCAGGGCCTGGCTTCCCCGTACCAACCCCAACGTCCCTCGCGGGCTCGAACCAAGGTAAACCGACTCGAGATCGCGCGTGGCGAAAGTCAGGTCGACGATGTAGCGCTTGACCGCCGGCGAGACGAACACGTGCCGCACGGCGTTCTGCATGGCCACCAGTTGTTCCTGCCCGACCACCGCGGCCAGCGTCGCCAGCGGGTGATCGAACTGTTGTCGTTCGGCCATGTCGATCTCCTCGTCCTTCGAAAGATAACCGAGACGGATCCGCAGCAGGAAGCGGTCGAGCTGGGCCTCCGGCAGCGGGAACGTTCCTTCATACTCGATCGGGTTCTGGGTCGCGATCACCATGAAGGGCCGGGGCAGGGCGTGGGAGACGCCATCGATCGTGATCTGCCGCTCTTCCATCGCCTCGAGCAGCGCCGACTGCGTTTTCGGAGTTGCTCGGTTGATCTCGTCCGCCAGGACGATCTGCGCCACGAGGGGTCCCGGGCGGAACTCGAACTGACGGGTCTGAAGGTTGAAGATGGACGTCCCGGTGATGTCGCTGGGGAGCAGGTCGGGGGTGAACTGAATCCGGCTGAAGGTGCAGCCGAGGGACTGGGCCAGGCTGCGGCTGAGCACCGTCTTCCCCACGCCGGGGACGTCTTCGATCAACAGGTGACCTTGGCACAGGAGACCGGCCAGCACCAGTTCAAGTTCGCGCCGTCTGCCAACCATCACTTGCTCGGTATTCTGGATGATCCTCTGGCCAAGAGGCTCGACCGAGGAAGGCTCCAGGGATGCCGAAGCGTTCATGACGAAACCCTCGCGCGCGAGGAAGGGGTCCGGCGGCGCCGGACTTCGGTGCGATTCCCTGAAAAGCTGGCGCCCCCTCTACCGCCCGCATTCTCGCGCATTTCGCCATACCGTGTGTCCGTTCGGGGCCGGAAGAACGGCGGCCGTGCTAGAGGCAACCCCGAGGCGACTTTGGCGCGACTGGCGCCCAGGCCGACTGTAGGGGGCGGTTCTATCGAAGTGTCAGGCGTCCCGGCGCTCTCCTTGCCGCACTCGCCCTGGCGGGTAAGACTCAGGTCTTCCCGGAGGAGGTCCCCTCTGTCCGCGACCGCGCGCAGCGCCGATAGCCCGCGCTCCTGATCGCTGGATGCGCACAGCTCGCGCTGTACCTGTGCGTTGCAGGCGCGGCGGGAGCCGCCTATTACTATGTCCGCGGCGGACAGCGGGGTGCCGCCCCGACTGGCAGGAGGCCTACTTGATCCGGAGTAGAGATGCGCAGCCCCTGCCGGCGCCGATCGAGACGGCCGATGGATACTCCGCCGTGTTCGACATCGGTCTCCAAATCGACTGACGCCGGCGAGGCCGGCCTGGGAGGCGCCGCCCCCACGATCAGCGGGAGAGGTCGATCGACTCGCCGCCGTACTCACCTGTGACACGCGTCGCCCCGTCGCCGTCCCGGTTGTAGACGAGTTCGCCCGGACGTAAACCGGCCACCGCCAGCTCCAGCCTCGACCCGGCCGACTCGTAGTCGAACGCCCCCGTACCCGTCATCTCGAAACCGCGCGAGAAAGCACAACCGGACAAGGTGTAGGCTTCCCCGGTCGGCGACGGCTCGACGGCGAGCGTCCCGCCGAAGGCGCATCCCACGGCGAATGGTGTCTCCCCGTCCCAGTAGAAGTACTCGGGAAGGTAGGCAATCTCGGTTTCGGCCGAGGCGAGGGCTTCCAGCGGATCGGCGAAGTCGGCGGCGTCGGCCGGGGGTAGAGGGACGTAGTCGTCGATGACGGTGCCATAGCAGCTCGTCTCTCGTTCCGGCCGGAGATCGCGAACCAGAAACCCCGTGACCAGGTTGTCGACGCAGGCGTTTCCCCAACCGAAAATGACGTGCGGGCCGCCTTCCTGAACGACGAGATAGCCGTCGGCCAGGCGCTCGACGATGCGCCGGGCGTTGGGAAGGGGGGTCGCCGGATCGGCAGTACCAACCAGGACCAGCACGGGGACTCCTTGAGCCACCAGCGGTTCCGGCCGGCCGGGGTCGAAACCGTCCCCGGGCCAGAAGGAACACGGCAGGTCGCCGTAGAAGACCGAGCCGAGCCTCGGCACATTGGCATCGACCGCATCCCCGGCCCGCAGGTATGTCTCAGCCGGCCCGTAGTCGTAGTCATTGCATTCGACCGCGTAGGAGACGGCGTCCGACCAGCCGGGATCGACAAAGGGAGCCAGAGTCTCCGGATCGAGAGACAAGGCGTCGTAGGCGATGCGGGCCAGCGGGGCGAGTTCGCCGCGGGTCGAGGCGGCGAGCGCCCGTAGGAAGAGCATGCGCGATCCCTCGGAGTAGACGTAGCTGGCGGCTCCTGCCTCCAGGTCCCCGAAGGTAAACGACCGACCGGCCAGGCGGCCGGAGGGAAGCGGAAATTCGAAGGAGGCGGGATCGGCCCGCAGCCGGGCAGCCAGCGAGTCATAAGCCTGCAATGGGTCCCCGCCCATATCGCCCAGGCAGGCTTCATCCTCGGCGCAGGCGCTCAAGGTGCGAGCCAGGACCTCCCCGAATGCAGCCGCCTGCTCGGCGTAGTATTCGAAACCCGACAGGGTCAGGTCCACCGGGCCGTCCAGGATGAGTGCGGCGAGCCGCTCGCCGTACTTCGCGGCGTACGTTTGGGCGAACTGGGTCCCGTAGCTTTCGCCATAGAGCCAGAATCGATCATCGCCCAACTCCCTCCGGAAGACCTCCAGGTCCTCGATGGCTTGCTCCGTTCCAAGGTAGGGGAGGAGGTCCGGGTTTCCCATTTCGGCCGGGCAATCTCGAGCGAATCGCTCGGCATCCAGCGCCAATTCCGTCTCGCCCGCCGCCGTCAGGGGATCGTATTCCGCGCCGTAGTTCGCCGCCGCCGCGGCGACGCACTGCTGGCCCCCGGAGGCCCCCAGACCGCGCTGGTCGAAGAAGACGACGTCGAACGCCTCCGTGATCGATGGATCGAAGGCGGCCGTGTAGGTGTCGGCGACGGCCAATCCGGAGCCGCCCGGCCCACCCACGGCGGTGACGAACATTCCCCTGCGGTCTCCGCCGGCAGGCAGGACGGCGAAGACGACTTCGATCGTGCGTCCGTCGGCAGGGTCGAGATGATCGAGCGGGACGGTCAGGGTGACGCAGATGAAGTCGCTTTCCGGACATGGAGTGCCGCCCAACCGGTCCAGCCTCGCCAGCATGCCTTCCCCCGTAGATATCAGGCTGGCCTCCGGAGGCGGAGTGAGGGAGGGCAAGGAGATGATCGCCGGAGAAAGTGCGCGGCAGGCAAGGACTGCCGCCGAGAGCCAGAGAGACACCAACAGCAGGGATGGCGTGCGCCTGGGGAGGTTCTCCGTGGGCAGGTTCGGCCGCCCGACGGCCTGGCTTGGAGCGGTGCGCTCCTGGAAGGCCAATCCGGTTGCCGACGTTTCGGCGGTGACCACCGACTCCGAATGGACTTCGGAGTCGGAGCTTCCTACACGTCTCAGAGATTCGTCGGTTAACGCCATCCCCGCCCCCGCTTTCTGGTGATGCAGCGCCTTGGGCCGGCGCGGCGGCGACCCTCGAACGACTGTATTCCAATCCAGTGGCTTTGACAAATACCCCTCGAACGGGATTGATCCGAGCGGGCGATCGTCAGTGACAAGCAGAAGGCGACATCCGGCAGACCGAGGCCGCGACCTGCGCGACTAGAGGGCAAGTCCGATGATTGCCTTCGTCTGGGGCTCTAACATTGCCGAGAGGTGCGCTCAGGCGGGTCCTTCGAACGTCACCACGGCGGTCATGCCGGGGCGCAACCCCGCTGGCTGTTCATCGAACGTGACGATGACCTTGTAGACGACGTCACCACCGAGGATCTCCGCCACCGGAGAGATGGCAACAACATGCCCGACGGCCTGCTCGCTCAGGGCATCGATAGCGATCGTCGCCGAGTCCCCGATCTGAACCTTGGGGAGGTCCAATTCGCTCAGGTCGGTCGTCTCGACCTGAAGGTGCTCCAGGTCTGTCACGATGACTACGGGCTGTCCAGGCGCGGCGTACTCGCCCGGCGAAATGCCGACGCTCCCGACGACGCCATCGGCCGGTGAAATGACCCGAGTGGCCTCAAGCCGGGCCTGGGCGGCCAGCACGACGCCTTTCGCCTCCTGCAGCGCCGTCAGCTTCGCCCCGGAGGCTTCCGCCGGAATCGGGTCGCCCCGCACCGCGGCCGCATACCACTGGGCCTCCTGGACGGCGGCGTTCGCCGCTTCGAAATTGGCGTTGGTCAAATCCACGTCAATCTCCGACGGCTGGCCGGTATACCAGTTGTAGTTCCCAACGAGCTTGTTCAGGTTGGCTTGCGCCTCGCTCATCCGTACCTGCGCCCTCGCCTTGCCTGGATCGTTATCCGGAAGATCTTCGAGGTGGTTGAATCCCTGCGTCGCCTCCGCCAGTTCGCGGCGGGCCAACGTGATCTGGGCTTGCAGGTTCTTGATGAACGACTCTGTGGCGCGTGGATAGGTCAGCGCCACGACCTTCTTTTGGGCCTTGTCCTGTTCCTGCTGCGCCAAGGCGAGCGCTTGCTCCGCCGCAGCCAGGCCGGCGGCGGACGTCATTTCGCGCACGGCTCGCTGCGCTCGGTCGAGCTCGACTTGAGCCGGTGTGCTCTCGAGCTCCACCAGCACGTCCCCGGCCCGCACCGAATCGCCGACGGCGACATGGACAGCCTGGACGATTCCCCCCTGGCCGAAGGACAGGTTTGCCTCGCGGGAAGACGAGATGAACCCGGAGGCCGTGACCCCGCCGCTCGCAGCCGGACCGGAGGGGGAGGCCGCCGCGCCAATGTCGAGGACGACCGTCGGCAGAGGTGTCGGCGTGCCGCCAAGTCGGCCGCAGGCGGTGGTCAACAGCAACAGCGCCCCGATCAGGGAGGTGGTCTTCATTCGGCCCTCTCAGGCGTTCTTCGCCTGGCTCCCGTTCTCGACGATCAGGCCGTCCCGCAGGGTGATGACGCGTCGAGCGAACTTGATGACACGTGGGTCGTGGGTGGCGAAAACGAAGGTCACCCCGGTCTCCTGATTGAGCCGCATCATCGTCTGCATGACCGTCTCACCGTTGGCCGTATCGAGGTTGGCCGTCGGCTCGTCCGCCAGGATCAGCGACGGATGGGTGGCCAGCGCGCGGGCGACGGCGACGCGCTGCTGTTCGCCGCCGCTCATCTGGTCCGGGCGATGGTGGGCACGCTCGGACAGGCCGACCGCGTCGAGAAGCTCGGCGACCCGCGCCTGGCGATCGGCGGTGCCGTTCCCGGAGAGTAACAGCGGCATCTCGACGTTCTCGTAGGCCGTCAGGGTGGGGATCAGGGCGAAGAACTGGAAGACGAATCCGAGCTTGCTGCGCCGGACGTCGGCCCGCTCGTTGCGGCTGAGTTGGCTGACGTCCCGGCCGTCAATGAATACCTTGCCGGTCGTCGGCTGGTCGAGGCAGCCGATCAGCTGGAGCAGGGTAGTCTTGCCGGAACCGGAAGGTCCCACCAGCGCGGTGAACTCGCCGCCCTCAACGGACAGGCTCACGCCGCGCAGCGCGTGAGTCTCGATCTTCCCGATGGTGAAGGTGCGGGTGACGTTCTCGATCTTGGCGACTTCCATCGAAAGCGCTCCTTTACTTCTCGGCGCGCAGGGCCGCAATCGGCTCCATGCGCGAGGCCAACACGGCAGGATAGAGTCCGGCCAACAGCGTGATGAGGAAGGTCATCAGACTCAGCCGGACGGTGTCCTGTACCGTCAGCCAGGCGTAGATCTTGTCTCGGAACAGCATGCCCGTGATTCCGAAGTCCTCGATGTCCAGAGGTAGTCCGTAGCGCGTGAAGTAGGCGACGACCGCGCCGCCGATCGCCAATCCGAGCAGGATCCCGCCCACGGCCAGCAAGCCCGATTCGGCCAGGAAGATGGTCATCACCCGGCGGCCGCGCATCCCAATCGCCGACAGGATGCCGATTTCCCGCGTCCGCTCGTACACCGACATGATCTGCGTGTTGACAATGACCGTGGCGGCGATGCCCAGCACGATCAGGTAGAAGAAAACCATGTAACTGGACGACAGCTCTTCTGTCTGGACGAGCAGCTGGTTCATTTCCTGCCAAGTGAGCAGCTCGTAGCCCGGCGCCTGCAGCGCGGCGATGACCGCCTCGGTCTGGGCGGTGTCCTTCAACAGGACGAAGATCGTGCTAGCGTGATTCTCGGCCCGGGTGAAGGCCTGGGCCTTGGCCAGCGGGAGGAAGACGGTGAAGCCGTCGAAGCCGCTGGTCCCGGTGCTGTAGATGCCCCGGACGGTGAACGACTGTTCGTCGACGTCCCCGTTCGACGTGTTCACCGAGAGGCTGACCTGATCCCCCGCCGAGAGGCCGAGGCGGTTGGCGAGGGCCCAACCGATGAGCAGGCCATCGCGGTCGTCCGGCGCGAGGAACTCGCCCTCCCGCATCCCCTCTCGATAGGGGTCGTTGGCTGCCGAGGTCGGATCGATGCCGATGACACGCACGCCGTCCGATTCGTCGCGGGTGGTGACGAATCCGCTGGCGTACAGCCGAGGCGTGGCGACCGCCACCGGGCCGATCGAGGCGACCTGCGCCGCGACCTGGTCGGGATTCTCGATCAGGTCCTCCCACTTCAGACTCGTCTTGACCTCATCGTACGACGCCGAGCGGAGCTGAAGATGCCCGGATTGAAGACGAACGGCCAGGTCGATGGCGTCACCGTACTCACCCTTGAGCACGGAAGCCATCATCAGGAGCAGCGCCAGCGCCATCCCCATCGCCAGGGCGGAGAAGAACGACCGCCGCCGATGGCGCCCCAGGTTGCGAAAGGCCAGTCTCAGCATCTGGATCATGGTAGACCTCAAACGTGGTGCAGCGCTTCGGCCGGGTCGCGCCGCGCCGCCTCAAGGGCGGGGATGACGGCCGCCAGGGCGGCGATGATCGCCACCGTCAGCCCCCGGCTCAGCAGACGGCCGACTCCCCAGCTGGGATAGACCTTGTCGGTGATGAGCGCGGTGTAGCTCGTCATACTGGCGTAGGCGGTGAAGTCCAATCCGACCGCCCGCATCATCCCGTTGAACAGGAGCCCCAGCACGATCCCGGCGGCCACGCCGACGAGGCCGATGAACGTCCCCTCCAGGATGAAGAGCAGCGACACCTGACGAGGTTTCAATCCAAGCGCGCCCAGGACGCCGATCTCCCGCGTGCGCTCATAAACCGCCATGAGCAGCAGGTTGAGGATGCCGATGCCGGCGATCCCCAGGATGATCACGCTGAAAATGTCCATCACCTGGCCCTTGGACGCCAGGGCATACTGCAGTTCGGGATAGCTGTCCTCGAACGAGGCGATCTCGTAGCCTGGCAGAGCGGGGGCCAGAGTTTCGATCAGCTCCCGCTCGCCCCCGATCCGGTCCAGGAAGACGGCCACCTCGGTCGCCTGACCGGGGAGATCGTACAGCGACTGTGCCTCGGCCAGAGAGATGTAAGCCGTGAGCTTCTCGATGTCGGGCATCCCCAGATCGTAGATGCCGATGACCGTCATCGTCCGCCGGCGCATCTGCTCGTGCGTGGCGCGGCCGGTGAGGGTGATCCGGTCGCCCACCGCCACATCCATGGCGTCGGCCAGGCCCTTGCCGATGAAGATCGAATCCCCGTCGTCGGCGGTCAGGGAGCGTCCGGCGACGACGTTCTGTCCGGCCAAGTTGACCGCCTGCTCGACTTCCGGTTCGATGGCGGTGATGCCCACGGCAAAGGCGCCCTCGCGGCTGCTGGCCAGTCCGCCGGTATTGACACGGCGT
>Ga0209619_10004254_pt1 | contig 10178 bp, 12 predicted proteins | sample Rifsed16ft3_FD_184011 | JGI IMG/M metagenome (GOLD analysis project Ga0209619, IMG submission 184011) | Soil microbial communities from Rifle, Colorado, USA - sediment 16ft 3 (version 2) | ecosystem: Environmental > Terrestrial > Deep subsurface > Rock core/Sediment | place: Rifle, Colorado... | reverse complement strand
TCCTCCCAGGATGATTAGGAAGATTCCAAGGTTGATCGTTACAGATGTAACCTGCGTCATGTCAGAGCGAGAGACGTCGCTATTGCTTCGCTTATAGTTGTGTCGATGAACTCCGAACAATGCGCGGTAGACAATTCTCGTCTAGCGGGGTAGCCTTTCGGAGCGAAAAGAAAAAGGGGGAACGGTCTCGGAGCTAACTGTTCGTCTTATGCTTTGAAGATGGGTGCGTGAGCGAGAAGGGTCTCGCTGCGTGCAATGCCGTGTAGGGTTGGGAACTTCTCGAACGCCGACTTTACGATCTCGTCAGTTGTCCTTGCCTGCCATAGGGCGACGATGTCGAAGGGACCCGGTACGGTCCAGGCCTCGACGAGCCCTGGGAAGCTCTTGAGCTGGCTGATGACGTTCTCGATTGGCGATGTTACGTTGAAGAGGCTGATGCCGAAGGGCATCTGGTTCTGAATGGCTGATCCGTTCTGGACGCCGTGGAAGCCGAAGTATGTCTGGGTCTGCTGGATGCCTTGTAGCTTGCGGACGTTGGCGACGGTCTCGTAGATTTGCTCTGGGGTCGTTGGCTTGATGCGTAGCACGAGGTCGAATCTGCCTGTTACTGGTGCGACTAAGTCGATGTTCTGGGTGTTCCTTAGCTCCTCGACCACTTTCTTCGCTTGACCGGGGTTAACGGTCGCGAAGACGTAGGCGGGATAGTTTTGGTTCTGCATAGGTATCATCCTATTGCAATTGAGTAACAGTTATTACATTATATATAAACCTTTTATTGTCGAACCCTCTCCTATTACAGGAGGAGGAAGCAGGCGCTGGCAGTACACCCCAACAGCATCACTGTACCGGAAGTTGTACGCCAGATTCTCACTCAGAGCTACCCGATCTACCAATGCCTCAAGATGAAACTGACCAACTTTCACTCCGTCGCGGAACACATACAGCCCCAAGTTCAAGAGCTAACAGGACGAAAAACAACCATCAACACGCTCGTTGTAGCTATCAAGAGGTTCTCCGACACCCTTGAACAGTCCAAGACCCCTGACGCGGTCAAAGTTCTGGAAAACCTCCGGATCTCACTCACCAGCGGAGTAACAGACCTCACCCTGAAAGTCCGAAAACCCGACGTCCCCAAGATAGTCAGAGAACTCTCCGACCTAGGAGCGGAACTCTCGGAATTCCCTCACATCTTCCCGCTGACCAACTCCGTCAAGATTATACTCCACACCCACGACTATGACTTGCTCCGCGCCAAACTGCGCAATCTCAGTCCCGTCGAAGTACGGGAGGATGTCGCGAAACTTTCCCTGTACCTCCCGCTTGACATCTGGAACACTCCCGGAATAGCATCTTACATTACAGAGCTACTGTACCGGAACGGAATAAACATCATCGATGCCTTCTTGGGCCATGGAGACATCATCATAGTCGTCAAGGAAGCCGACGGCCACGTAGCATACGATGTGCTTCGCAAAGAGCTACACTTCAAAGCCTAGAGGCCTAAGCGGTTTCAGGCCTGAACGATTTCCGGGTCAGACGTGGCGGTAAATGTCGCTCTGCTGGAACGTCCCGGACCTGAGGTCCTCCTCAACCTCGCGCAGCAACATGATCCTTTTGTAGACCGGCGGATGGGTTGAGAAGAGCTCGTTGGCCTTTCTCCAGTTGGACTTGGCTTCCTCCTCCATTGCCAAGTGAAGCTCGCTCTCGCTCAGAACACCGTCCCTGTCAAGGTCATAGCGCGACTTTTGCTCGACGATGTTCGCAACATCGCGTTTAGCCTGGGCCGGGTCCTCGATGTAGAAGGCACGGGCGCCGTTAGGCTCGTCAGGGGCCATAGACAGCCCATACGCGATCTTCGTCAAGCCACTCTGCAAGGCCCGAGGCTTGCCCGTCAAATACGCAGAGTAAGCATCGGCATAGTGCTCTCGCAGACGCGTAAGCCTCAAGGCCAGGATAGTCGTCAGAATGTAGACCACGTAAGCGCCTACTGCCGCGGCCAGGAGTATCGCTCCGCTGTTTTCTCTCGAGCCGCGCCTGGAACGAGACGTGGCCCCGGTCCAGAAGACTGTCCGGGCGATAAGATAGGCCACCAGCGGGATTGCCGATATCAGCGTGACAACTATGAAGTCTCGGTGTTTGATGTGGCCGAGTTCGTGGCCGATTACGCCTTCAACCTCCTCCTCGTTCAGGCGTTCCAGGAGACCCTGGTGCACTGCCAGCGTGGCGCCGTTCTGGCTGCGGCCGAAGACGAACGCGTTGGGCATGCGGTTTGGCACGATTGCTAGGCGTGGCATGGGAATCCCGGACTTGGAGGCGAGGCTGCCGACCTTTGACTCAAGCCACATGTTTTCGCCCGGGTTGAGGTAGCGGAGGCCTGTTGACGCTTTGACGATTGCGGGTCCTATCAGGAACTGGAGTAGCATGATGAATAGCCCGCCGAGGAGACCGAGCACAAGCGAGCTGAACGGGTCGAGGAAGAACGCGTAGGAAATGATTGTCAAGAGTCCAAGGAAAATGGCGAAGATGAAAATTATTGTGAAACCCATCGTGCGTTTGAGGGCGCTTAGTCCGGCCAAGGTATGCTCTAGTTTTAATGGCCTTATCTTCTCCTTTGTTTAAACCCTTAGCCGATAGACCCAGAGCAGGGACCCTTTGCAGATGTCGGACATAGTCTCAGAAATTCGATGCGACAACTGCGGCGCCCCGCTGAACCTAAGGCCTGGCGAACTGGTCTCCACCTGCCGCTACTGCGGTTTCACCCAAGTGGTCGGCGCAAGCGTACCGTTTCAGCTCGAACACAGCCTCATCCTCAACAACTACACGGAGGCTTCTATTGCTGACGTTCTACAGGACTGGATGGGAAGCGGATTCATGAAACCCCCCGACCTGGCCCGGAAGGGCAGAATCCTCTCCCTCGGACTTCGCTACCTGCCCTTCTGGCTGATACCCATGAAAGCCACGAGTGCCTACGAGGGAATAATCGAGCGCATCTCTCCCCCCATGTCCCGGAAAGGGACGGTTGAGAACACCTACGACTGGCTGGTCCTGGGGCGGCGCGGGACCAAGTTTCCGACCCGCGACTACAGGGTTCCCGTTGCAGGCAAGATTCCTTTCGACTTCACCAAGATAGACTCGTCAGCCCAGTTCCTCAACAGCGAACTGTCTAGTGCCGAGGCTGTTCAGGAGGCTAGAGATGACGTGGACGACCACCAGAGGTTTCTTGCGAAACAGGCGGTCGACAGGATCCTCTCCTTCTCGACAGAGTTCAAGATCGACACACCAACATACATTCACGCGCCGCTATGGTTTGGACAGTACGAGTACAAGGGACGAACGTACAATGCCCTAGTCGACGGAAGCTCGGGAACGGTGTTGAAGGCTGATGTTCCACCGGTAGACTTCTAGTCGATACTAGACATGGAACGGGCTCTGTCCGAACACCGAGCCAAACGAGAACGTGTTTATCGGCGACTGTGGTCCGAAGAGGACTGCGAAGGCTGCTACAAGCCCAAGGTATACGCCGAAGAGTACGACAGTAATGAGAAGGTTCTTCTTCCATTGCGTAGACCACACAATACCGAAGGGTACTCCGACCACGAACCCTATGATGTGGGCTATGTAGCCCACATTAGCGTCGAAGCCTGGTACGCTGCTGGGGTCGTAGACGATGACGACGTTGTAGACGAAATAGACGATAGCGACCAGGCCCTGCGGCATCATGAAGATCCATGAGAACTTCAACGGTTTCATCAGCATCACGCCCGCGGCCGTTGTGAAGATGGCAGCGGACGCACCTAGCATTCCTGTGTCGGGTGGGAAGAAGGGAAGGCTGAGGAGGAAAGCAGTGAGCCCCCCGACAAAGAACACCAACAAGTGGTTGTTTCTACCAATCATCTTTTCGAGAGTGTTTCCGAACACGAAGAGGAAGAGCATGTTTCCAAAGAGGTGGAGGGTGCTGGCGTGTATGAACAGGGCGGTGACAAGGGTCCAGACACGCCCAGCTACGAGGTTTTCGTAGCTGAAGACGAGGTTCTCCTGTGCAAAGACAGCGTCTGTCACCTGTGTCCAGGCCCAGAAACTGGCCCCGATACAAGCGAGTATGATCAGGTAGTTTATTCTCAAGGACCCTGTCGGCAGGACTGGAACGGTCCAGGCTCTATTTCAGAAGTTCCTAACTATGCATTGTTATTCCTCGTTCCACTGTCGCGTGTAAGGGCCTTTCACGCTAAACCCTTTTACCGCGGGTTTCCGGTCCCGCTCCTTGCAGAATCTTGTCCTCCAGGAGCTTCCAGAGCTACGTCACTCTCACGAAGCCCAAGATCATTCTGCTTCTGGACCTTACCGCCGTGGCCGCGTTTCTTGTCGCGGCCGGGTCCCGCGTAGACCTTGTGAGGTTAGTGTCTGTCCTTCTAGCCGGGACCCTCGCGTCTGGCGGGGCGGGTGCGTTGAACAGCTACATCGACCGGGAAATCGACCGGAAAATGGGACGCACAAGCCAGAGGCCGATACCAAGGGGTGAGGTGTCCCCGGAACAGGCGCTCGTCTTTGGCCTCAGCTTAGTGATAGCGGGTCTTGTTGTTTCCCTCCTGCTTCTACCGCTTCTTGCCACGTTCTTCATCATGCTCGGCGCGGGCATCTACGTTTTGTTCTACACGGCCTACCTCAAACCCCGGACCACCCTCAACATTGTTCTGGGAGGGTCTGCTGGAAGCTGCGCGCCCTTAGCAGGCTGGGCCGCCGCTACCGGCCAGGCAGGCCTTGCGGCATGGCTGATGGCATTGCTGGTCTTCGTCTGGACCCCGAGCCATTTCTGGGGATTGGCAATGAGAGCCGCAGGCGACTATTCCAAGGTGGGAATACCCATGCTCCCTGTTGTTGTTGGTGAGAAAAAGGCAGCTCAGTATATCGCGCTGAACACGTTTCTCCTCGTCCCATTGTCGCTGGTGTTCGTTCCATTAGGAATGTTTGGACTAGCCTACCTTACAATCGCTGGCGTGCTGGGCCTGGGGCTGATTCTGGTGGATGTGAAGCTGGCTTTCAACCCTACAAAGTCTCAGGCGTGGACCGCCTTCAAGTTCTCCAGCCCATACCTTGCCATCGTCTTCCTCGCAATGGTCCTCGACTCTATCCTACTCGTCAGCTGAGGATGAGGCCTAGTTCCTAGCGAGCTTCAGCAAGTTCCCTAGAATCGTACGGCCGTGACTGTGCGCGTCGTCCGCTCTCTCCGCGTGAAACTGGAAGCCGTAGATTGGCCTTGTTTCGTGGCACATTGCTTCGACATGAGAAGTCTGTGATTCAGCTAGCCGTACGAAACCGTCAGGGACCTGGTCTAGGACCTGACGGTGAGACTCTGCAACTTGTACCCTTGAAGGGAGCCCGTTGAATACAGGGTGATGGTCTATTATCTTGACGTCTTCGAACCTTCTCACCATCTGGCCCAGGTCGGTCATGCTGGCTCCAAAGGCCGTCCCGACCAGTTGGTGTCCATAGCATATTCCGAGGATTGGAAAGCTGGCTCTTCTAATCATGTCCATCTCCGGCTGAAACCGTTCCCTAGTTCCAGGCCTTGTCAGCAGATAGCCGGAGCCGCTCAGAAAGACAAGCTCAGGGTCCATCTCCAACACGCGCACTGCGAGGTCCGGAAGGTCATAGTCGACCAGGTCCACTTTCTGGCCGGTGCACCTTGTTAGGTTGCGGAGAACCTCCTGCTTCTTGTTAGCTTCTTTGTAATTGTTGACCAGCACTAGGCGCAATTGGACGTTTCACAGCGCTGTCAGTAGCTTGTCGATCTCGTCGACCGTGTTGTAGTAGTGGGGAGACGCCCGTAAAGACTTGACCCTACTGGCGACTGTTATGTTGAGAGACTTTAGCTTGGCAAAAGTGGCCGCGGGGTCCGGGTCCTCGAACACCACTATGCCGCTACGACGCTCCGGCTGTAACGGCGAGAGTATCTTACGCTCCTTCTTCTTTAGACCCTCGATCAGGCGCTCGGTCACCTTCAAGACCTGCCTGAACCTTTCCTGGTGGTCGTGCCGTAACGCGTATTCTAGCGCGGCTCGGGCTCCGATAACGCTCAGTACTCCCCAGCTGCCGCCCTCAAACTTCGTAGCGTCAGGCGCAGGCTCCGCGTCCTCTATGTTGAAAGGCTTCCCGAACAAGTCCTGGTTCGTGGAGAGCCGGCTGACAACGTTGTCCTTGACGCCGTGCCAGCCGATGTAGTTAGGGTCCAGCTCGCCCAGCCTGTCCCGTCGAATGTACATGAAAGCTGTCCCATGCGGGGCCTGAAGCCACTTGTACATCCCGCACGCGAGCGCGTCAACCCCGTCCTGCCGGGCACTGACCGGGTACACGCCTAGAGCATGGAACGAGTCGGCTATGACAAACGCATCGTGTTCGTGAGCAATCTTTGCAATTTCGCGAATCTTCTCACGACAGCCGTTGGTCCAGGAGACATAGTCAACCGAGACGAGGGTGGTCTTGTCGTCGATAGCCTTCTCCCACTGTTCCAAGGGTATGATTCCGTCCGGGTTCGGGCGCAGCAGACGGACCTCTCTCGCCCGGCCGTGCTTCCTCTGCAAATGCCACATGTAGATGTTGGTTGGAAAGTTGAGGCTGCTGACCACGATGTTGCCGTCGGGCTTGTACTTGATGCTGCTGGCGAGCGCTGTCAGTCCCGAGGTGACACTGGGGAGACACGCGACCTCGTCGAGGCCTGCACCGATGAGTTTTCCGAAAAGGCGACGCGCGTCTATGATCATCGGCAGCCATTCTTCCCAGTTCTCTCCGTACTCGCGCCATTCCGTGAGGAACTTGTTTAGCGCGTTGATGACTGCGATGGGCGGGGGGCCTGTTCCCGCGTTGTCAAAGTAGGCTCGGCGGGACGTAACAGGTATTTCTTTTCGGACGAGGTCTATGTTCAAGTGGACACCCTCGGAGAGGTGGTGGGGTGACTATCTGGTTAGGGAGTATAAAGGCGCAGGGAAAAAGCCTAGTCCCGCGCTCAACCGAGTCGCTTTGCCTCGGGGCATTGTTTCGGAGGCTGGGAAGGCTTGCTGTTAGGCGATTTTAGTAAAGTTGGATTCGCTTCGACTCTCAGCGCTTGCCTTCTTCGGGTAACTCGGACAGGGCTATGCCTCGCTTTACCACGTTGATGAATTCTTTGACTCCTCTTGCGTTTGCCGCAACCTGCCATCCGAATAGCTCATTGCCTGTCAGTCCTTTGAGCTGCCACCATCCCTCCCTCCTCGTATGGGGAAACGTGGCGCCAACTAGAAAGGTTCCGGCGAGAAGCATGGCGATGTTGGGTACAAGGAGAACGTTCCTTATCCCGATGAGCTCGGTAGACGAGACAAGAGTGGCGAGGAACGATTGTATCGTAGTGAGGCTAAGTGCAACAGGCATTCCAAGACCGAATAGCGCCGTGACTATTCCGGCCATGGCCAGTAAGTGGCTCCCCTTCCTCAACACTTTTTCTTCGTAGCTTAAGGACGAGATTCGCCAGTATGGCAGCTCGTCGATCTTGTGGTGTTTCCCGCCTCCACGAAGCTGTTGTGTACGGACCCTTTGAAGCCCTCTCGGTGTAGCCTTAAAGACCTCGCCCTCTCTGATAGACGGAGCCTCAGCTAGGACCGTCTTTTCCAGCGGCTTCTTGCCCAAGGACTCAGACCTGGCTATGGCGCAGAAGCTTCTGCAGAATAGGTTGCTGTTACTGTCAGAGATTCCATAGGGTATTCCGAGACGCGAGAATGCGAGCATGGTGTTAGGGCGCGTGGAAGGCTTGGACGCCTGCCTCTCCGATGCAGTTCTTGCACCAGAACTGGTTCCGTTCCGGGCTGTACTCCGCGTAAGAATCTGTCACCACATTGCCGCAGCGGCTGCAGCGCAGAATCATGACCCGTCGCATTTTGTGGTGGATCAGCTCTTTCTTGTGGCGTGCAACATCTACGTCGCCCGGTTCGATGATGATGTTGCAGGTCTCGCAGTAGTAGAGAGAGTCTAGCACGCCCTTGTCCCGTTCGTCGGCCCATCTGTCCGACATGCTGTCAGGCCTTTCAAACGCTTGATAAAAGCCGCAAACCAACGGCCAAGGCAAGGAGTTCAGAGGCTTGACTGTTCTGTCAGGTGAATGGAGCCTAGTCAACGGCGGACATACCCCTGTCGGAACGGAAAAGTGGAGGCTGGAAGAAACCTCTGAGCAGATTAGCTGGAACTCGACCATCGACAAGAAGGTTCCGTTTCCCCACAAGGAAGAACTGATCCTAACCGCGATACCGAGAAAGTGGCGTGTCAAGAATATCAAAATCAGCTCAGTCGGCGAAGGCCGGAACGAGGCCTTCGAGGGAACACTGGACAGTGGGAGGTTCGCGTTTACGGTCAGCCGAGCCTGGAACGCGGAACAATACTCGATCCCTGTCTCAGAGTCGACCGAGTTCGACTATCTCTCCCTGATATTCAACACAGTCACCTTTCACCGGCTGCGGCTGAGGCGTGGCGAGTCTCGGGAAATCGAGGTCGCATACATTTTCCCCGTTGCTCTGCAGGACAGTTTTCGAACTAGAATGGTCCGGCAGTCATACCAGAGGCTTAGAGATGAACCGGTTGACGTGCCTGCGGGCCATTTTCCCTCGGCGAAACATTACGTTTACAGGAACTTGGATTCCGGCTGGACCAGTAGCATATGGACTGACAACTTGGAAATCGTCCTGCGTTACGAGAAGCTCTGCGAGCTTCTAAGCTACAACCGTACTGAAACAGAGTCTAACGCTTGTTCTGTGCCGCTTTGAGAAGCTTCACGGCGAGAAGTTTACATGGCCTATCCGGCCGCATGAAAGCCGCGGGACGTCTAGGTTGGGTATTCCGGAGAAGATTCGTGAAATAGAGGAGGAGATGAAGAAGACCCAGGTCCATAAGCACACTGAACACCATATCGGCCTCCTCAAGGCGAAGCTTGCCAGGCTCCGGGCGGAGGTGGAGAAGCAGGGGTCCAAGGGGGGTGGGCCGGCGTTTGAGGTCCGGAAGGGCGGGGACGCGACGGTCGTCCTGATCGGGCTTCCGAGCGTTGGCAAGTCGACTATTCTGAACAGGTTGACTAATGCGAGGTCGAAGGTTGCGGCGTACGCGTTCACGACGCTTACAGTTGTCCCGGGAATAATGCGCCACAACGGAGCAGACATACAGGTCCTTGACCTGCCGGGAATCATCAGCGGCGCGGCCACCGGGAAGGGACGGGGAAAGAGGGTTCTCTCAGTCGCCCGAAACGCCGACCTCGTAATGCTGATTGTTGACGTGTTTCAACCTGACCAGTTGAAGACCCTGGAACAGGAAATGTACGCTATGGGCGTGCGGATGAACCAGAGGCCGCTGGATGTAGTGATCACTAGAGCCACCAAGGGTGGGCTGTCCGTGACGACGACGTGTAGGCTGACGAAGCTTTCCGAAAAGACCATCAAGGGAATAATGGAGGTCTACGGCGTGTCGAACGGCAGCATCATCATACGGGAGGACATCAAGGACGACGAGCTGATTGATGTTTTGGCTGGGAACAGGAGGTATGTTCCGGCGATGGTGGTGTTGAACAAGGTGGACCTTGTCAATGCCCAGTATCTTGAGGCTGTGAGGAAGAAGCTTGGGGATGATTTTGTCGCGGTGTCTGCGGAGAAGGGGTTGCACATTGACCTTCTGGCTCAGAAGCTGTGGGAGCGGCTTAACTTCATACGTGTCTACTTGAAGCGGCCTGATGGGGATGCGGACTTGGAGAAGCCGTTGATTCTGCCGGCGGGGTCGACGCTTCTGGATGTTGCTAGGAGGATTCATCCACGGTTTAGTGAGGGGGCGAAGTATGCTTTTGTCTGGGGGTCGAGTATCAGGTTTCCGGGCCAGCGGGTCAGCCTGGACCATGTTCCGCACGACAGGGACATTGTGACGATTATGAGGTGACCCCGGGTCTTTCGGGCGGCCGGGGTCTTGCGTTGCGGGATTTCGTAGTTAGACTCCCCTGTTTTGGGGGGTCGGTTTCCGTGCGGGCTTGAAACAGGCGATTTTTTCCGGTTTGTGGGCTGAAACGGGCTTGGAACATTTTCGTGACGGGTGTCGACTGGTATAAACATGGTGGAGGTTGCCCGCGTGGAACCCCGGGGCCCAGAATCATGGGCTTGTTTCGTGAAAAAGGGCGCATTTTG
>Ga0209619_10004251_pt1 | contig 10180 bp, 9 predicted proteins | sample Rifsed16ft3_FD_184011 | JGI IMG/M metagenome (GOLD analysis project Ga0209619, IMG submission 184011) | Soil microbial communities from Rifle, Colorado, USA - sediment 16ft 3 (version 2) | ecosystem: Environmental > Terrestrial > Deep subsurface > Rock core/Sediment | place: Rifle, Colorado... | reverse complement strand
CGGCGGAAGAGGTTAAGGAAAATCACTTCATCGGCGTCCGCGTCAAAGGCAAAGTGGACGACAAAAGGATCGGATCGCGTAAGCCAGCTCGGACGCTGAGGATCGTAAAAGGACTGGACCCGTTCTACGCCCTGAGGATCGCTGATTACGGCAGCCATGAGAGTGTTCAAGATCTCCTGGTCCGCAGGACTCATCCCGGATTCCAATGCCTGGAAGTCGCGCACAAACTGAGGGGCAAGAGTATAGGGTCTCAAACCCTTGCTCTACGGCGAGAAGGCCGCCGGGCGAGGTCTCGAAGGATGCGCACTGTCAGGGGACCCCGTTGAGGCGGCCGAATAAGCTTGCCGTGCTGAAGCTCGCTCCATGCCTGATGGAGGGCTGCTTGACGACCAGGGTCCTGGAGGACCCAGGCCAAATCCTCTAGAAGAGCATAACGCTCATAATTGACGAGAACTGCCCGCGGCTGGCCACGCTTGGTAAGCACTACGCGGTCGCCTTTTTTAAGCTGTTCCACCAAATCCAACAGCTCCTTACGTGCATCGGTTACGTTGAGGTATCGCTCCACGGGACCTCCAATCTGTACAGTTTCATGCTCACAAGTATAGGCACTCGACTTAGCCGTGTCAACAAGCCTGCCAGGACGGTTCCAACTCACTCATACCCAATCGCCAACACGATGGGGGTCGCGGCGGCCTGTCTGGCCGGAATATAGCCCGCCAACAAACAGAGAGCCACTGAAAGGATCAGGCACAAAAAGGCAAAACCGGTGGGATAATAATACTGAAAGGTCCAGCCGGTAAGGACCTTGGTGTTATAGACGACGTGGTGATAGGACATGACCGTGCCGGCGATAAGACCGAGGATCCCTCCCAGGAAGCCGATCCAGCCCGCCTCCGCCACGACCATCCTTCGCACCTGTCCTTGAGTCGCCCCGATCGCCCGCAAAACACCGATCTCCTGCGTGCGATCCAAAACCGAAGCGAGCAGAGTGTTGATCACGCTGAAAATCGCCACGATGACCGCAATAATTTCGACGGCATAGTTCACGACGAAGGACTGCTCCATGATGTTCACCACGGCATCTCTGAGCTCCCTGTGGGTGCTGACGAAAAGCTGATATTTGTCGCCGTAATCTTGCTTGATCTTCCGGATCACCCCTTCCTGGTCTGCGCCCGGCGCCAACCATAGATCAAAGGCATCGACCAATTCATCGTGCCAGATTTTTTTATACAGCGAGCGGTCGATCAAGACGCTGCCGGAGTCCGACGAGTAGTCGATGTAGACTCCGAGGACCTTGAACCGCGCCAGCCCCGAAGGCGTGGGGAGCTCGACGGTATCTCCGAGGCGCTTGCCGAACTTGCTCCTAAAGCTCTCGCTCACGATCACACCCTCCCCGGCCGCCATCTGCTGCAACGCCTCTGTCCCGTTTCCCTCCGCCATCGGCAGCTTGCGTACGCCGGCAGAGGCCCGGGCGGAAAAGGATTCGATAAGAATCGGCCTTCCCTTGTAGGTAGACCTGATCAAGCGATAGAGATCCAAGACCTGAACCCCAGGCAAAGCCTTTAATCCGCCGGCCAGATCCTCTCTTAGCGGAACGTTCATGGGACCGGCGGTTCTGGCGCCCGAACTCACGATCAGGTCCGCCGTAACCATCTGATCCACCCAGGAAAGGAGCGAGCCGCGCACGCTGTGGACGAAGGCCGCGATGGTGAAAATAGCCGCAAGGCTGATGATGAGAGTGGCAATCGTGATCCCGGCTCGAATCGGGCTCCGGCTCAGGCCATCGCACGCCATTCGTCCCTCGTTCCAGGATAAAAAAGGCAATCGGGACAAGCACTGCCGCAGAAGCTTGATCCAGGCGAGAATGAAGAGCGGAGATAAAGAGGACAGGCCGAGCAAAAAAACCAGCATCGCTGCCACTCCCACGGTAAATTTCCCGACCTCCCCCAAGCCGGGAGGAGAAATAAACAGCAGCAACGGTGAAAACAGCAGCAGAATAACACCCAGCACGGTTGCACGGAAAACTCTTTGAGAGCGCGGGCTCCAGGCCGTCTGCCGGTAGCTCTCGAGAGGCGTCACCCGGGTCGCTTCCCACGCGGGATAAAGCGCGGCCAGGAGCGATACCCCGAGGCCGCTTGCGAAAGCAAGCAACAATTCGCTCAAGGTGAGCGTGCTCTTGGCCAAATCTATCTGCAAGAAAAGATTGCTCACGCTCTGTCCTACGGACAACAGCGCCCCTTCGGCCAGAAGCGCTCCGCAAAAGACGCCGGCCACAGAGGCCAGAAAGGAAAGGATCAAAGCCTCCAGCACAACGAACTGCAAAATGGTGCGCCGCATCATTCCGAGGCAGCGCAATGTCCCGATCTCCCTTCTCCTCTGGACAACGGAGACGGAGACTGTGTTGTAGATCAGGAAAAATCCGACAAAGAGGGCGATCAGGCTCACAAAGAAGAGTCCGACGCGAAAAGAGGTGAGAAGCGATTCGACCTGTTCCCCTCTCTGCCGGGGCCGCTCCACTTGAGCAGCGCCCTGAAGCCGCTGCTGAACTCCGCTCCTCACGCTCTCGACCTTCTCGCCTTCCTCCACCGTAAGGTCCACGATATCGAGCTTCCCCTCTTTGCCAAAGGCGATCTGCGCCACCGGCAGATCCATCAAGGCGAAGCTCCCGCCGAAGACCTTGGCGCTCCCCTGCTCTTGCAAGAGAGCGCGCACGGTGTAGCTTGTGACGCCCCGGCTGGTAGCCAAAGTCATTTTGGCGCCAACCGGGAGACCGAGACGGCGCGATAGAGACTCCGTCAGCGCAATGGAGTCAGGCCGGGCGATGAAATCGAGAGCGCCATCGAGATCAAAAGGCTTGCCAACGAACTGATGCTCGCGGACGGAAAAATCGGCGAGGAAGTCGACTCCGTAAACAAAGAGCCTCTCCCCCTTGAAACCCACCACCGGCAGAAACCCTTCGACCGCCGGCGCCGCGTCCTTGACCCCTGGAGTGTCGCGGATAACCGGATAGATCTCTTCTCTCACCCCGCTTTCGCCGTTGGAGACCTGCAGCACCGCCTTGCCCGCTATCAACTCGATGGTGTGTTGAAAGGAGCTTACCAGCGTGCGATTGACCACCGCGATCGCAACCATCACCGCGACCCCAAGGACGATGCCGAGAAATGTCAGGGCAGTGCGCAAGCGGTGGCGCAGAAGATGACGCCAGGAAATGAAATACAACAACCGGATCACGGCGACTGCACCTCTTCGATCACCCCGTCCCTGAGATGGACGATGCGATCCCCATACCCTGCGGCCTCCTGGTTGTGCGTCACCATGACCACAGTGCATCGCTGCTCTGTGTTGATTTGGCGCAGAAGCTCCAAGACCGCCGCGCCGTTCTTAGAGTCAAGATTGCCCGTGGGCTCGTCGGCGAGAAGAATCGGCGGATTAAACGCCAAGGCGCGGGCAATGGCGAGGCGCTGCATTTCCCCTCCGGACAGCTCCTCTGGAAGATGATCCCTGCGCCCCTCCAGACCAACCCGTTCTAAAAGCGTTTTCGCCCGGAGATTACTTTCACTGCCGGATCGCCCATCCAGTATCAGCGGCAGCATGACATTCTCCACAGCCGCCAGCGTAGGCAAGAGATTGAAAAACTGAAAGACGAAGCCGATCCTGGTGCGCCGGAAGAGGGTCGCCTCATCGTCCACCATCTGGGAAATGATCCGCCCGTCTACCAGCACTTGCCCCTCGGTAGGCCGGTCCAGCCCCCCGATCAGGTGGAGGAGGGTGCTTTTTCCGGATCCGCTCGGCCCCATAACGGCGGCAAATTCTCCCTTCTGGATATCCAGAGAGAGTCCGGCCAGGGCAGTGATCTTATTTCTCCCCTGTAGATAATGCTTATGGACATTAATGAGACGGATCATTTCAAATCAACTTGAAGCGTCCAGGGAAAGTTCGGGCACGTGAATCTCAGGAGAATCTCCTCCTTTTGCGTAAGCGATCTCTACCTCTTCCAGGTTGGCCTTTACCTCCTGGATGAACGAATCCAGCTTGACCCCCATGTGCACGGGTGGATAGGCGGCGAGTTTCTCCAGCCCCGAGCGCCACAGCTTGATCGACCCGACGAGCACCCCTTCTTCCAACTTCAAATAGCCCACGGCGATCTGAATAATACCCTGATAGAATGCACGATCCTCCCCATGCTCCTCCCACCAGACCTCCTCCAACGTCTCATGGCATTCAAAGAAAAGTCTCTGGTTAAATTCGTTGACGCCTTTGAGAAAGCGCGGATCGTATTGGACTTCCATGATTTACCGAATTCTTTATAATAGCTTATAGCACGCGAACTGGGGCACAGAGCAACCGGAGAAAGCCCGAGGGGAGCGCGAGTGAGGCTGCGGACGTAGAGACAAAAAGGTTCGGTTAAAGCACTGCTCCATCGGCCGCAGCCGAAAGCGCGTTCCCCGAGGGTGCCCAGCCAAAATCAATGGAACTGCCTCTAAACAAATTGACCCTCAAGATCGACTCCCTCACCTACGGCCCCTACGGCGTCGGGCGCAAAGAGGGACAGGTCATCATGGTCCCTCTGACCGCCCCTGGAGACGAGGCGGAGGTGCGAATCGTAGAGAAAAAGGGTAATTACGCCATCGGTGAGCTTCTCCGCCTGACAAATCCATCCCCCCTGCGCCAAGACCCTCCCTGCCCCTATGTCGGCCAGTGCGGCGGTTGCCCATGGCAGCAGATCCAGTATGAGGCCCAGCTCAAGGCTAAAGAGAAGAGCGTTGAGGATGCGCTGAGACGTATCGGAAAGCTCGAAGGATTTGACCTCCTGCCCATCCTTCGCTCGCCAAAAGAATACCGCTATCGCCGCCGCATTCGCCTTCAGGCCGACGCGCGGAAGAGACTCGGCTTTCACCGGGCCTTTTCCCACGATTTGATCGAAATCGAATCCTGCCTCATCGCGGATCCCCGGGCAGACCGTCAGCTAGAGCATGCCGGAGAGTGGCTCCAGGCATTGAGGACGCGCATCCAACATATTGAGATAGTGGTAGGCGACGAGGACGGAGCGGTTGTTTTCGTGGCCAAGGCGGAAGGGGATTTTGCCGCTGCAGATGACCTTGCCAACTCCCGTTTCCTCGAACAGTCAACGGCGGTGAATGGCCTGATCATCTTCGGACGCGGGTGGCGCCGCTCCTGGGGCCGGGGGACAATTATGATGCGGCCGGAAGAGGGGCTGAAGATGGAAGTGAACGGGGAAGTCTTTTCCCAGGTGAATTCGGAAGGCAACAGCCGGCTCGTCCGCGAGCTCCTTCAATGGGGAGAATTCCGTAATGATGACCGGGTCCTGGAACTTTACTGCGGCGCCGGGAACTTCACCCTCCCTGTTGCCCGGCGCGCGCGGGAAGTGTTGGCCGTAGAGGGCGCTCCGCGGTCTGTTGAAAATGGCAAAATCAATAGCCGGCTCAACCGGCTTGAAAATATCCGCTGGATTCGTTCCCATGCCCCTGAGGCGGTCAAGCAGTTGCGCCACAGAAGAGAAAGCTTTTCCAAAATTGTTTTGAACCCCCCGCGTTCCGGCGCCAAGGGGCTGGAAGACGATCTGGCCTCTCTGGAGGCGGAGATGATCCTCTATGTCTCCTGTAATCCTGCCACGCTGGCGCGGGACCTGGCGGCGCTCTGCAAAAGAGGTTACAGGCTGACACGAATCCGACCTTTCGATCTCTTCCCCCACACCTTCCACGTGGAAACCCTCGCAGAGCTGGTCTCGAATAATGAGTTGAGGAAAAACCGTTCCTGATATAAAATAGTCTCCGGGTAACGTATGGAAGAAGAAACAAGCCCCGCTCTAGGGATCAAGCGGTTTCAGGCCCTCCAGGAGATCTCGGTCCTCCTGAACTCCACCCTGGACACGCGAGAGGTCTTGGAACGAGCCCTGGAAAGCGCTGTTCAACTTCTTCGCGCCGAGGCCAGCTCGGTATTTCTCCGGGATCCGGTGACGGAGGAGTTAGTCTTCTACGCCATCACGGGAGAGAAAAAATCGGTCCTGGAAGGAGTCCGTATCCCCAGAGGCCAGGGCATTGTCGGCTGGGTGGTAGAAAACCGCCAACCGCTGTTCGTCCCGGATGCCAGCAAAGATCCCCGCTTCTTCAGCACAGTAGATAAAAAGTTTGGTTTTCAAACGCGCGCCCTCATGTGCGTGCCGCTAATTATAAAAGGACGGGTTCTGGGGGCGCTCGAGGTCGTGAATTGCAAAGACGGCGGCCATTTCTCGGAAGAGGACATCCCCTTTCTCGAGACCCTGGGAAACCACGTAGCCACCGCTCTCGACAACGCCCTCCTCTACCGGGAACTGTCCGAGGCGCACGAAGCGCTCAAAACCCTTGATGAGATAAAAAGCCATGTCATCAATGTGGTCTCCCACGAGCTGCGGACACCGACGTCCTTGATTCAGTCCTTTCACGAACTGCTAAAGAGCGGGATGATCGGCCCCCTCCAGCCTAAACAGGCGGAGGCGCTGGAAAGGATGGAGGCGGGCGTGAGGTGGCTCAATCGCATCATCACCAACGTGACCAACGTTGCCTTGCTGGATCAGCGGCAGACCCAGCTCAAGGTGGTGAGTTTTGATATTGCGGCCATGATGCGGGACACGATGGCTCAAATGGCGCCCCTTTTTGAGCAGCGGCGCCAGCGGTACTCGGCCGAGGGAACAAAGAATCCCGTTCAGGTGGAGGGCGACCCGGATCAGATCCGGCACGTGCTGCACAACCTCCTGCTCAACGCTATCCGGTTCACCCCGGATGAGGGAAGTATTACGGCCGTTTTGGAGAGTTTCGACTCCGAGGTGCGGGTGGCCATCTCTGAGAACGGGATCGGTATCCCGAAAGAAGATTTCGAGAGAATCTTCGATCAGTTCCTCCACTCCCAAAGGTCTATGAGCCATTCCTCAGGGACAATCGAGTTCAGGTCCTCCGGCCTGGGGTTGGGGCTCACCATCGCCAAGAGAATCATCGAAATGCACCGCGGGCGCATCTGGGTCGAAAGCGAGGTGGGCAAAGGAAGCACCTTCTACTTCACCCTGCCCCGGTAGGCAAACCCTTCGGGATTGTGTCTTCAGGCCGGTCAAAAAGTCCCGGAAGTGAGACAATCGAGCGCGACTATCATAACCGCCAGCCTGGGAGGATCTCGAAGGGCCGATGCGTCGAGCGAGGAATATCAAGCGTGCCTCCGTCGAGCGTAGCACAGGCCTATCGCATCGGACCTGAGAGAGACTTCCAGGCTGGCTGACGGTGGTTCGACGAACTCACCACCCTGAGGAAACTCGAAGGGCAGGTGGGCCTTTCGAGGTGAGCCTCAAGGTCGAACCTTTTTCAACGGTCTGTTGAGGAAATGACCCCGCTGATATAGATTGGCAGATCAGGAGGCATTCGATGAAGGAAGCGAAAAAGACTGTCAATCCCAAGGTAACTATCATCGCCAGCAAGGGAGCCAATCAAGCCATCAATTATCTACTGGAAGACCGGGATGAACTGGAATGGCTGATTGCCATCGGCCGCAACCGCAAAGGAGATATCTTTTTCTACGATACCGGCGGCGACATTATCCAGGACCTGGGCACCATCGAATACATTAAGCAGAAAATCCTCAGGGACTATTTCGGAGAGAGCGATGAATAGGGTGGCTTGAACCATTCTCTCCATGCTGGCACGATTGCTTTATAGTTTGTTCGTGCTCCCTCTTCTAATTCACCGAGCCGGCGCTTTCGCGTCGGAGGTTCGCTATGCCCCGCCGTTCGACATCGAGGCCAGGCGCGCAATCTTCGGAACCCCTTCGAGCATGGATCGCTGTCCGCCATCGCCACCTTCTCCGGGGCGAATGGAAATCCCCGGCTATTACGAAAATTATGACGAGTGGAATCGCCAGGTAAAACCTCTTTACAGTTATCTCGACTCCCTCGCCCGTATCACCGACTCTTACGTGAGGCAAAGCCAACGATCCCCGGGACTCGCCTCATGCGGTCTGGAATGGCTCCACGCATGGGCCAAAGAGAATGCCTTATCGGGTTTCATAAAGGGCCGGCAGGGACGTTATGCGCGCAAGTGGGCCTCCGGATCGATCGCCCTCTCTTATCTTAAGATCCGGGATCAGTCCGGCCTCGATCAAGAAAAGAAGAAGACTGTGGAGAAGTGGATTGGCCGTTTCGCCGATGTGGTAGAGGATTCCTCCACAGGAGAGACGAGCCGGAGGAACAACCATGCCTACTGGAACGGCCTTGCCAACATGGCCAACGGCATTGTGCTAAATCAAAAACGTCTTTTCGAATCCGGCATCGCGTCCTACAGGCTTGCCCTGAGTGAGATGCGGAGCAACGGCATTCTACCGCTGGAGTTGGCTCGAAGAGAGCACGCGCTTCACTATCACAACTTCGCTCTTAGCCCGCTCATATTTATCGCCGAGCTCGCCGCCCGGCAGGGAATCGATCTGTACCAGGAGAAGTCGCGCCGCCAGTTAAGTCCTTCTGGTGAAGGCGCAGCTGACATTCACCAACTGGTGGACCTGGTTATCCGATCCCTGGAAGATCCTCAATACTTCAAGAAGTTTTCTTCCGTAAACCAAGCAACACGCAAGGGTAAGATCTCGAACCACATCAGCGACCCGGAACTCACCTGGATGGAGCTTTATTACGTGCGCTTCAAAGAACCGAGGTTGGCGCGCTTCCTTTGCCGGCTTCGGCCATTATACAACTGGCGCACCGGCGGTGACGCCACGCTGGGATGGGGTGTAAAGGACCTGCCATGCTAGGTGAGCGTGCTCAGGGAAATGCCAGCATCTCAGATTGACTCAAGAACAGCTTTCAACTAGTTTGCGGCCATGCCCGCACTCTCTCTTCCCATTCTCTTCGGCCTGGGCGAGCTGGCGCCGTCGAAGCGGCGGGCCCTTACGCTGGTTTTTGCCTCGAGCATGGCGCTCATGATGGGGGTGAACTTCATTCAGCCGGCGCTCCCGGCAATGACGCAGGCTTTTGGCATCAGCGACTCGGCCCTGGGCCTGGTCATGACGGTCTACACGGGGCCCGCGATTATCCTCGCGCCCCTTTTTGGCATCGTTGCCGACCTTTACGGGCGGCGCCTCCTCCTTGCATGGGGCCTCGTTCTCTTCGGCTTGAGTGGAACGGCTATCGCCTTCGCGCCGACCTTCGGCTGGGTTCTCGCGCTCCGAGCTATCCAGGGGATCGGCTTCAGCGCCGTCATCCCGCTAACGATTGTCCTGATCGGCGATCTCCTCGAGGGAGATAGCGAGGTAGGCGGCCAGGGACTCAAGGTCTTCCTCGACCGGATCGGCTACCTGGTCTTTCCTCCTCTGGGCGGAATACTGGCCGCAATCGCCTGGTTCTGGCCGTTCGCCCTCTATCTTATCGTGGTTCCCCTTGGGCTGATGGTCCTATTCTGGATGCCCGAGACCAAGGCAAGCGGAAACAGCGGCGGAACCTGGAGCTATCTCGGAGACATGCTCCGCCTCACCCGCCACCCGCGCCTGTTAGTCGCGTTCTCCGCCGGTTTTCTCCGCTTCTTTCTTGATTACGGTTTTCTCACCTACTTTCCCCTCTTCCTGGTGCGCAGCCACGGAATCAGCACTGCCACGGCAGGATTCCTCTACGCCTTCTTCTCAGCCGGGGCGATGTTGACTTCCAGTCAGGCGGGCCGTCTGGCCGCGGGCCATGACAAGGCGCGGTTGCTCTTCCTCGCTTTCGTGGTGAGCGGCGCAGCCTTAGTTGCCGTTCCATTCCTGCCGGGCGTGTGGCTGGTGGGGATCGCGCTCTTTTTCTACGGCCTGGCCAATGGCGTGATCTCGCCGATGCAGAAGAGCCTGCTGACGCAGAATGCGCCGACGGAGCTGCGCGGCGGGATCATCTCTTTCGACCGCTTGATTCAACAGGTCTCCAAGACCGTTTCAACGACGGTTGTCGGCCTTCTCCTCGTCGCGGCGAATCTCTCCACGATCTTCTGGATGCTCGGCATCCTCTCCTTCATCAGCGTGGCTCTCATGGCCACCCTGCTGCCAAAAAGAAACAGCTAGAGATCTGTGCCTTTGAGATTGCTTAACGGTTGGTTATTCCCATCCTGCGATCATGCCAAGCAAATCGCAGACGCGATTGGAATATCCCCATTCATTGTCATACCAACTGAGGCATTTGAGATAC
>Ga0209619_10004250_pt1 | contig 10181 bp, 10 predicted proteins | sample Rifsed16ft3_FD_184011 | JGI IMG/M metagenome (GOLD analysis project Ga0209619, IMG submission 184011) | Soil microbial communities from Rifle, Colorado, USA - sediment 16ft 3 (version 2) | ecosystem: Environmental > Terrestrial > Deep subsurface > Rock core/Sediment | place: Rifle, Colorado... | reverse complement strand
CAGCCTCCGCGCGCGCCGAAAAGCTCCACGGTGGCATACAAGGAGAGGAGGCAACCCGCGCCGGCAATATAGCCCAGAATCTCTTTGCGCCGCAGGACCAGGTCCAGCAAAACGAGCAGGAGGATGGTTCCGGTAAGAATAGCCTCGGGGTAAAAAAATCTCAGGCTCTCGAAGTTTCTCAGGTCCATAAGATCTTAAGGGAGATGCGGAATGACAATCTGATTGAGCTGATCCAGGGAAGCGCGCAAGAGGTCAAGCATCGCGTTAGGGTAAACCCCGAGGGCAATCACAATGATCCCCAAGGGAATCAGCGTGAACAGCTCCCGGCCGTTGATCTCCGGCAACGTTTTATACTTCTCGTTGGTCGGACCCAGATATACCCGCTGGATCGTCCAGAGAAAATAGCCGGCAGTCAAAACCACCCCGCTCGCCCCTAGAATGGAGAGAATCGGATACTTTTGCCATGCGCCCAGCAGAACCAGGACCTCGGAGATAAAACCGGAAAGCCCAGGCAGCCCCATCGAGGCGAAAAAGGCGAGTGCCGTCACGCCGGTATAGACCGGCATGACGGCTGCCAGGCCGCCAAAGCCCTCGATGTCGCGGTGATGGGCGCGATCGTAAATCACGCCCACGAGGAGAAAGAGCATTGCCGTGATCGTCCCGTGGTTGAACATCTGCAGGACCGCGCCGCTAATCCCCTGCGGGGTAAAAGTCGCCATGCCCAGCATGACATAGCCCATATGGCTGACGCTGGAATAGGCCACCAATTTTTTCAGATCCTTTTGCGCCATGGCGCAGAGCGCCCCGTAGATAATATTCCAGGTACCCAAAACCCCAAGAAAATAATAGGCGAGGTCCGCAGTGGCCTGCGGAAGCATGGGGAAATTGACCCGCAGGATCCCGTAGGTGCCCATCTTTAGCAGGACACCGGCCAGGATCACCGAGATCGCAGTGGGCGCTTCCACGTGCGCGTCGGGAAGCCAGGTGTGAAAGGGAAAGGCCGGTATCTTGATAGCAAAACCGATAAAGAGCGCCATCCAGACAACATGCTGGAAACCCCATCCCCATTGATTAAAGGGCCAGATCGCAAGCGGCTCAGTGCCGTATTTGCCGCTCTGGGCAATGAGCACGGTCATGTCAAAGGTATGGGGTTCGCTGGTGAAATAGAGGGCCAAGATAGCAAGCAGCATGAGCACGCTGCCAAAGAGGGTATAGAGAAAGAACTTGATCGCCGCGTACTCTCGGCGCGGCCCGCCCCACACTCCGATCAGGAAATACATCGGGAGCAGCATCAACTCCCAAAAGATGTAGAAAAGGAAAAAGTCGAGGGCAACGAAAACCCCCATCATGCCCGTATCCAGCAGAAGAAAGAGAGCGAAGTAGCCCTTCACCCCCTTGTCGATTCCCCAGGAGGCGAAGATGCAGAGAAAACTGAGCAGGGCGGTAAGCAGCACCATCGAGATGCTGATGCCATCGATCCCCACGAAGTAGTTGATGTTATAAGCGGGAATCCAGGGGATTTTCTCGACAAACTGGAGGCCCGGAATCGCCGTATTAAAATGGCCATAGAGCCAGACGCCGAGAGCCAGCGGAGGCACCGTAAAAAGAGCCGAGACCCAGCGGATCAGGTTGTGACGGTCGGACGGCAACATGAGTACGACGATCATGCCGGCCAGAGGGAAAAAGGTCATATAGGTGAGTACGTTGTCTGTCATCTTTCCAGCTCTCCCATTCGAGTCAGCTCCAATAGCGCAACTTGACGATTATGGCGAGGACCACCGCCCCCAAGATCACGTAAAGGTAGCTGTTGATGTTTCCAGTTTGGACTTTCCTGAATTTATCTCCCGCGTCGAAGGTCGAGTCTGCGATCTTGTTGACCAGCCAATCGACCACATGATTATCAAAGAGACCGTGGATCCAAGAAATGAAGGCCGTCGTCTTGGCCGAGCCATCGACGATAAAATCGATGATGTATTGATCGATCCAGGCGCCGATACGGGCGAGCAAGAGCGTCCCGTTGACAAAGAAAAACTGGTAGATCTCGTCAATATAATATTTGTTGTAAGATAAGCGATAGAAAAGACCGCCGGCCAGAGAGGAGAAGCGCTCGGGCGCCAGCCTGCCCTGGTAGTAGATAAGATAGGCAAGGTAAAAGCCCGCCGCCGCGACGGCCACGGAAAGCGCCATCAGTATCTCTTCCGAGCTCCCCGAGGCATGCACCTCATGATGCGCGCCAAAAACAGGCTCCAGCCATTCGGCAAAACGACTCCCGCCGAAGATTTCCGGCAGCCCGATCCAGCCGGCGGCGATCGAACCAATCGCCAGCAGCACCAGTGGAAGAGTCATTGCCTTCGGCGATTCATGGAGATGGGCCTTCACATGATGGTCGGCACGGCACTCGCCGAAAAAGACCAGAAAGAATTGACGGAACATATAAAAGGCCGTAAGCCCTGCCCCCGCTACCCCCAGCACCCAAAGCAAGGGAGAGCCGTGCGGGCTGGAAAAGGCTTGCCACAGGATTTCGTCTTTGGAAAAAAAGCCCGCGGTCAACGGCGTACCGGCAATCGCTAAGACCGCGACTGCAAAGGTCCAGAAGGTGTAAGGCAAGGAGCGTCTCAGCCCCCCCATCTTCCTCATGTCTTGCTCCCCACCCATGGCATGGATCACGCTTCCAGAGCCAAGAAAGAGGCAGGCCTTAAAAAAGGCATGGGTCATGAGGTGAAAGACCGCCGCGCCGTAGGCGGCAACCCCGGCGGCAAGAAACATATAGCCGAGTTGACTGACCGTAGAATAGGCTAGAACGCGCTTGATGTCAGTCTGAGTCAGGGCGATCGTAGCGGAAAAGAGAGCGGTGGCAACGCCGATCGCCGCAATCACCGCCAGCGTGGCCGGCGCAGCGGAGAAGAGAAAGTGAAGCCGGCAAACCATGTAGACGCCGGCAGTAACCATGGTCGCCGCATGGATCAGGGCGCTCACCGGCGTAGGCCCCTGCATGGCATCAGGAAGCCAAACATGGAGCGGAATCTGCGCCGATTTGCCGGTAGCGCCAACGAAAAGGAACAAGGTCACCAGGGTTACCACGCCCACTCCCCAGATTTCCTGCCCCTGGAGCAGAGAAGAAAACTTCTCGAGCTCGCGAAAGACGAGCGTGCCGTGACCGCTCCGATCCAGAGACCAAAAGACCAGGAAGAGCCCGAGGACAAACCCGAAATCACCGATACGGTTAACAATGAATGCTTTGTTGCCGGCCCTGGCATTTACGTGGTCGTGATACCAAAAACCGATCAGGGCATAGGAGCAAAGCCCTACGCCTTCCCAGCCGACGAACATAAGGAGGAGGTTATCTGCCGTGACGAGCAGGAGCATCGCGCAGGTAAAAAGGTTGAGGAACGCAAAGTAGCGCCAGTAAGATTTGTCCTCGCGCATGTAGCCGGTGGAGTAAATATGGATCAGGCCGCCCACGCCGGTAACCACCAGGATCATCACGGCGGAGAGAGGATCGACCCAGAAGGCCATATCGACACGGAGAGAACCGACGGAGAGCCACGGATAGAGGCGGTCGATTAAAAAACGCTCGTCGGGCTTCAAGGCCAGAAGATCGAGAAAGGCCTGGAGGGAAAGGAGAAAAGAGATCAGGACTGGCGCACAGGCAAAGAGACTGATGATCCATTTTCCGATTCTCTTCTGCAGGACCGCTCCCAAAAGGCCGTTCACGGCCGCCCCGACGAGCGGCAGAAGCACGATCCAGCGAAGATAATCTGTCTGTATCGGATGATCCATCTTATCGTACCTCGTGCTCGTTGCTCGTGGTCGTAAAATTCGAAGGCGAAATCACAAATGAACGAGCACGAACACGCATCACGAACACGTCATCACTCCTTAAGCGTTTCCGCCGCCTCCACGTCAATCGTATGAAAGATCTGAAAAAACGCCAGGATGATGGCCAGGCCAATAGCCGCTTCGGCGGCGGCCAGCATGATGACGAAGACGGCATAGATCTGACCTTCCACATTTCCACTGCTGTAATGAGAGAAGGCCACGTAGTTAATGTTGGCGCCATTCAAAATCAACTCCACGCCCATCAGGATGCTGATGGCATTGCGCCGGGTCAAAACAGAGTAAAGACCGAGGCTGAAAAGGATGGCTCCAATAACCAGATAATGAGTGAGTCCGATAGCCATTCAGAAGTCCCCCTAAAGCAATTGCTCAGGGCGCAAGTTTTCGGGCCGCGGCCGATAGAGTCGTACCATGAGTCGAACCTCCCTCATCGGACGTCCGCGGCCCTCTCCCTCGCGCCCCTCGCCCTCGCAGTGAAAGCTGCCGCCCGGTCGAAGAGCCCGCGCATCCGATGAGCGGCGGTGGGAATAACCACGAACCCATTGCGCGGGCTCGGAGAGCGGGTGGCGGCTTTCAACATTCCCCCCCTCACTCCTTGAGTTCCTTACGGGAGATGACCACGGCGCCGATCAAGGCCGCAAGTAAAACTAAAGAGGCAAGCTCAAAGGGTAACAAGTAATTTCCCAGAAAGAGATCGCCAATTTTTGCTGTGGTCGGGGAATAGAGGATCTCTTTGGCTTTCTGCCAGGGGGTCTCCCGGATCGTCTGCACGAGCAGAAAGAGAAAAACCCCGATGACCGCCAGGGCCGGGATCCTCCCGACCGCGCGGTTGGTGATCCGGACATCGGTGATCCGATGGGTCAGCATCACGGCAAACAGGATAAGGACCAGGATGCCGCCGACATAGATCAGCACCTGCACGGCGGCCACAAAGTCCGCTCCTAAAAATACATAGATTGCGGCAACTCCGGCAAAAGTCCCAAGCAGGGAAAAGGCCGAGTAGATGATATTCCGGGAAAAGGCCACCATCGCCGCGGAGCCAACCGTAACGGCGGCGATCAGGTAAAAAATGACCGTGGCAATGTTCATAACACTCTATCTCTAGTTGGAATCCCAGAAAACCGATGGCTCTCTGGGTCAATTACAAGAAGATCCCCTACCCCTCCTCTGCGCCTGCTCCTCCCACCTTTTCTTCCGGGGTGGCAAACTCATCCAGATATTTTAGTCCAAGTTCAACCTTCGTTATCATCTGAGCATCGGTCTCTCCACCTTTTTTGGGCTTGTAAAGGGGGACAGGTTCGGTGACGAAATGCCGAACCAAACCGGCCGGATTGTAACAGGCTCCTTCAAACTCCTGCGAATGGCGAATGGACCCTGTCGGGCAAATCTCCGCGCAGAGACCGCAGTACATGCATTTACAAATATCGATATCAAAGTGACTAAATGACCGCTGCTTTGTCTCTTTGTTCATCTCGATCCCGATCGTGATACAAGTGATCGGGCAGACCCGTTCACAGGCAAGACAGCCGGTGCAGATATCCAGGTCCACTTCCAGAATCCCCCGGTATCTCAGAGGCAGCATCTCTTGAACCGGTTTTTCTATCCTGTCCGGATACTGGATCGTCATCGGGCGACGCACAAAATGGGAAAAGGTAATGGCCATTCCCTCGAAGATCGTCGTGACCGTCTCTGCGACATTGCCGACATATTCCACCAGCGTGCTCATTGGCTTCCTTAAATATAGGGTTTCCAGTAGATCTCCGGGCGTGAGTGGCGGATCTGATAATTCACCCGTTTAAAAAACAACAGCAAGATGGCCACACCCATCAAAAACATACCGAAGCTTGCCAGCCGGTTCCCCTTTGGATAAAGCACCATCCAGGCCGCAGTTCCCAGGAGACTGACAAAGGAGAGGGGAACCAGGTATTTCCAGCAGGCAGACATCAGTTGATCGACCCTCACGCGCGGCAGGGTCCCGCGCACCCACATGGCGACAAAAACCCAGAAATATGCCTTAAGGAAAAAAACCATGAACTGGAGAACGCCTATCAGGACCGGATTATCCGTTACCGGGGGGACCTGCCACCCGCCCAAGAAAAGGGTGGTCGCTATCGCTCCAATCACGTAGAGGTTTCCCCATTCGGCGAAAAAGAAGAAAAGAAAACGCATCCCGCTGTATTCAGTGACATAGCCGGCCACCAACTCGGATTCCGCCTCCGGGATATCAAAGGGGGTGCGGTTTCCCTCGGCCAGGGCCGCTGTGAAGTAAAGGAAAAAAGCGACAAAGGTAAAGGGGTTGTAGAAGAGAAACCAGTCCCAAGGCGCCCAGCCCTGGGCCTTGATGATTCCCTGCATACTCATGGTCCCGGCGACGAAGATGATCGTCAACACGGCGAGCCCCGCAGGGATTTCATAACTCACAATCTGCGCCGCCGAACGCATCCCTCCAAGGAGCGACCACTTGTTATTGGACGCCCAGCCCGCCATCAAGATCCCAACCACGACTAGAGAGGTCACAGCAAGGAGATAGAAAATACCGATATTGAGATCGGCAACGATGAGCTGACTGCCGAAGGGAATCACGACAAAGGTGGCTAGAAATCCGACAAAGACGATATAGGGGGCGAGGACAAAGAGCCACTTATCGGCGGCTGAAGGGATAATATCTTCCTTGAGCAGATTCTTGATGCCGTCGGCAAGCCACTGGAGGATCCCCTGGGGCCCTACTCGGTTGGGACCGACCCGTGACTGCATCCTGGCCCAGACTCTCCGCTCCAGCCAGCTCGTGATCCCGGCCAGCGGAGCGACAAAGAAGGAGAGAACCACGAGGGCTGCCAGGAGCATCGCGCCGAGGTAAATAATCTCCTTGGGTAAACCCTGAAAGTACCCCTCCTGGATGAGCTGATCTACGAAAGCTTGCATAAGCTTATCTTAATCCTAATCCTAACGATCGATTTCAGGCGCATCCACATCCAGGCTGGCAATGAGGGCAATCAGATCCGCCACCATAAGACCACGGCTGATCTTATTGATCAGGCTCATGGCGGTGAAAGAACCGGTGCGGATCCTTACACGATAGGCGTACTCGCTGCCATCGCTGACCACGTAAAAGCCCATATCGCCGCGCGGGGCTTCCACCCGCACATAGATTTCCCCAGCAGGGGGCTTGAATTTGCGCGCGACCTTGGCAATCGCCGGACCCTTGGGCAGCATCTTGAGACACTGGTGGAGAATTCTGCAGCTCTCCTGCATCTCCCGAATGCGCACAATGTACCGATCGTAGCAATCCCCCAAAGTCCCCTTTTCGCCCGTGCCCACGGGGATATCGAACTCGAGTTCGGGATAAACCGAGTATGGGATGTCCCTGCGGATATCCCACTTAACTCCGCTGGCACGGAGATTCGGCCCGACGATGTTGTATTGAAATGCATCCTCCCTGGTAATCACGGCGATATTGGCAAGCCGCTCAATAAAAATCTTATTGTATGAGAGAAGGCGGTTGTATTCATCGACAATAAGCTCAAAGTGATCCAGGAATTCGCTGATACGACCGCAGGTTTCCGGCGTGATATCGTATCCCACTCCGCCGATCCTGATATAATTGTAAGTGAGCCTCGCGCCGCAGATCTCCTCCATCAGGTTATTGATCGTTTCTCTTTCCCTGAGCGCATGAATAAATGGTGTGACGGCCCCGATATCCTGGCCAAAGCTCCCGACGGCGATGAGGTGGCTGGCGATACGATTCAGCTCACAGGCGATCACGCGGCAGAATTCCCCGCGCCGGGCAACTTCCACCCCCGCAAGCTTCTCCGCCGCCATGCAGAAAGCCTGATTGGTAAACATCGCCGCCAGGTAATCCGCACGATCGGTATAAGGGACATACCCATGCCACGTAACCTTCTCGCCTATCTTCTCGATCGAGCGGTGCAGGTAGCCGACATCCGGAATCGCCTCGCGCATGACCTCGCCGTCGGTCTTGACGATAAAACGCAGCACCCCATGGGTGCTCGGATGCTGCGGACCCATGCTGATGGTCATGTCTTCCGTGTGAAAGGCTTCGCTTTCGGCGTGAACAGGATCGCTCATAGCTCGACTTTATCGCAGCAGTTTTTCAACCAAGGGCGCCCTTTGGGTGCTGATGCCATCGTACTCCTCTTGCTCCACATAATCCTTGCGCAAAGGATGGCCCACCCAATCCTCAGGAAGCAAAATCCTCCTGAGATCGGTGTGGCCTTCAAAAACAATTCCAAAGAGATCAAAAGCCTCCCGCTCCAACCAGTTGGCCACCTTCCACACCCCTTCCATCGTAGAGAGCTGGGGATTCTCCCTGGGAAGATCGACCTTGAGTACGATCTGATGGCGATGCGAATAGGAATAGATGTGGTAGACGACCTGGATCTTGTTTTCCTTAGGCAGATCCAGTCCGGTGAGGTCCGACAGGATCTCGAACTTCAAGTCCGGCTCGTCCCGCAGATAGCGGCACACTTCCACGACCGCTTGAGGGTCCACGCGGAGATTGGGATCCATGACATCTCCCTGAAAGCCGCTGACCTTCCCCGCAAACTCCCTCTCAAGCTTCCCGTATATCTCCTTGGCCTCCACGATCTACGCCCCCACAGGTGCCTCGGCCGCTGCGGGCTGTCTAACCAACCACCGCTCGCGCATCATCTTCTCCTGGATTCTCATGAGCCCCTCAGTCAAGGCCTCCGGGCGGGGGGGACAGCCGGGCACGTAGACATCCACCGGAATAATCTTGTCGACACCCTTACAAACCGAGTAGGCGAGTTGAAAGAGTCCCCCGCAATTGGCACAGCTTCCCATGGAGATGACGTACTTTGGATCGGGCATCTGGTCGTAGAGGAGCTTGGTCCGCTTGGCCATCTTATAGGTAAGCGTGCCGGCTACGATCATGAGGTCGGACTGGCGCGGCGTGGCCCGGGGAACGCAACCAAAGCGATCCACATCGGCGCGCGGCCCTCCCGTCTGCATCAGCTCAATGGCGCAGCAGGCCAGGCCAAACAGCATGTACCATTGCGAAGACTTTCTCCCCCAGTTGAGGAGGTCGTCCACTTTGGTGGTAAAGACCGTCTCGGGTAAAGAGTTGAGTAGCGGCTGCACAGATTATCTCCTAACACTTAGCCAAGGTGTTGAAAAACTCTGATCCTAGGCCGATCAGCTTTTAATTTTCTTCACCCACTCAAGATCCCCCTTAGCCCAGGCATAAACCAGGCCGAGGAATAGGATCCCGACGAACAGCAATATCTCGACAAAGGCAAATATTCCCTGCCCGCCCTCGACCCAACGCCGAAAGGTGGCTGCAACAGGAAAAACAAACGCAATCTCTACCTCAAAAATGATAAAAATCAGAGCGACAATATAAAAACGCATGTTGAAGTTGACCCAGGCGCTGCCGCTGGCCGGCTCGCCGCACTCGTAAGTGGAGAGCTTCCGCGCCTGGGGATTATAGGGACGGAGAAAACGGCCTATCAGCAGGCTCACCCCTACAAAGCCGGCCCCTAAGGCCATGAAGACCAGCACATTGGCAAAATCAAACAGCATGGTTGGGATCTGTCCTCTCGAACAGGAGAAGATACTATAGACATAAAAATTTATCAGGGTCAACCAATTTGACACCGCTGTTATCCATTGCGATCCGCGCTGTTTTTGTCTACAGTCTAGCCGCCCCAGCAAAGCTTTGGCGTCACGTTTGGAGGAACAGCGGCATGGCAGTGAAAGGGTTGTTCTGGAACTGGATTCCGGCCTTAGTTCTCTTTCTGATTCCGGCCTCGCAGGCCGCTGCGCAAAGCCGTCCTATAAAGATCGCCTACAGCGCTGTATCCGCGGGAATCGGCACCATCTGGCTGACTCATGAGGAAGGCCTGTTCAAAAAACACGGACTGGATTCAAGCCTGATTTATATCCGCGGCGGCACCACCGCAGCCCAGGCCTTGCTTGCGGGAGAGATCCAGTTCGGCCATCTCTCTCCCGCCCCCATGATGACAGCCTGGATCCAAGGGGCGGACATTGTTTGGCTCGGCACAACCATCCATAGCATGGTCTTTACGCTCCTTACGGAGCCGGCGATCACCAAAGGGTCCGATCTCAAGGGGAAGAAAATCGGCATCACCCGCTTGGGCTCGGCGAGCGACCTGGCAGCGCGCCTTGCCCTGGAACATTTAGGGCTCACCTCAAGAGATGTGACAATGATCGCGATGGGAGGGATACCGGATATCCTTGCCGGACTGCGAGCCGGAGCCGTTCAGGGAGGAATCCTCTCTCCCCCCACCTCGACCGCCGGCCGCGACCTGGGCTTTCGACCGCTGGTCTTCATCCCTGATCTGGGG
>Ga0209619_10004244_pt1 | contig 10185 bp, 10 predicted proteins | sample Rifsed16ft3_FD_184011 | JGI IMG/M metagenome (GOLD analysis project Ga0209619, IMG submission 184011) | Soil microbial communities from Rifle, Colorado, USA - sediment 16ft 3 (version 2) | ecosystem: Environmental > Terrestrial > Deep subsurface > Rock core/Sediment | place: Rifle, Colorado... | reverse complement strand
CGGCGAGCCGGTGATCGCGCCGAGCGCCAACCCGGGCGGGCGCGAGCCGCCGACGAGCGCCGCGGCCGTGCTGGCCTACTTCGGCGAGGCCCTGGACCTCGTGCTGGACGGCGGCGCCACGCCGGGCGGCGAGCCCTCGACCGTGCTCGACCTGACCGTCACTCCCCCCAGGCTCCTCCGCCAGGGCGCGGTAAGGTTATAAGCATGCGTGTCACGGGCGTGATCCAGGCGGGCGGCAGGAGCACGCGCATGGGCGGCCAGCCCAAGGCGCTGCTGGAGGTCGGTGGCCGGCGGATCATCGAGCGCGTGCGCGACGCCGTGGCGCCGGTCGTCGGCGAGGTCCTGCTCGTCACCAACACCCCCGACCTCTACGCCTTCCTCGGCCTGCCGATGGTCGCCGACGTCTACCCCGACCACGGCTCGCTCGGCGGCATCTACTCGGGGCTCGAGGCGGCGCCGGGGGAGGCCGCGTTCACGGTGGCGTGCGACATGCCGTTCCTGCACCCGGAGGTCGTCCGCCTGGTGGTCGCGCGCGCCGGAGCGGCCGACGTCGTGATCCCGCGCGTGGGCGGCCAGCTCGAGACACTGCACGCGGTCTACGCGAAGAGCTGCCTGCCCCACATCGAGGCGCTCCTCGCGGAGCGGCGCTTCAAGATCGCCGGGTTCTTCAACCAGGTGCGCGTGGCCGAGGTCCCCGAGGCCGAGATCGCGCGCCACCGCGACCCCGCGCTCGTCTTCATGAACGTGAACACGCCCGAGGAGCTGGCGCGGGCGCGCGAGCTGGCGGCGGGCCTCGGATGAGCCGGCTCCGGCCCGCGATCCTCGTCCACTACCACGAGCTGGCGCTCAAGCGCGGCAACCGGCCGCTGTTCCTGCGCCAGCTCGGGCGCAACCTCCTGCGCGCCACGTCGGACCTCGGGCCGGCGACGCTGCGGCAGCTCTCGGGCCGCCTGCTGCTCGACCTGGACGGCGCCGCCCCGCTCGAGGCGGTCCGCGACCGCGTGACGCGCGTCTGCGGCGTGTCGAGCGTGGCCATCGCCTACCGCGTGACGTCCACCGTGGACCAGATGAAGGCGACGATCGCGCGGCTGATCGAGGGGCGGAACTTCGCGTCGTTCCGGATCAGCGCGCGGCGCGCGTTCAAGACGTACCCGCTGACCAGCGTGGAGCTGAACCGGGAGCTGGGCGCCTTCGTCCTCGGGCGCGCCCCCACGCGGGTGGACCTGCACCACCCGGAGCTCACCATCCACGTCGAGGTGCTCCCGGCGGAGACGTTCGTCTACCTGGACCGCGCCGCCGGCCCCGGCGGCCTCCCGGTGGGCGCGAGCGGGACGGTCGCGGCGCTGCTCTCCGGCGGGATCGACTCGCCCGTGGCGGCCTGGCGGATGATGAAGCGCGGCTGCCGCGTCGGCTTCGTGCACTTCCACAGCGTGCCGTACCTGCCGCCGACCTCGCAGGCCAAGGCCCGCACCCTGGTCGAGCGGCTGACCCAGTGGCAGTACGACTCGCGCCTCGCGCAGGTGCCGTTCGGCGAGATCCAGCGCGAGGTCGTCCTGAGCGTGCCCGGGCCCGCGCGCGTCGTCGTCTACCGGCGGCTGATGATCCGGATCGCGGAGGCGCTCGCGCGCCGCTGGGGCGCCCAGGCGCTCGTGACGGGCGAGAGCCTGGGGCAGGTGGCCTCGCAGACGCTCAGCAACCTGGCGCGCATCGACGAGGTGGCCGGCATGCCGGTCTTCCGGCCGCTCATCGGGATGGACAAGCTCGAGATCACGGACGAGGCGCGCCGGCTCGGGACGCTCGAGATCTCGATCGAGCCCGACGCCGACTGCTGCACGCTCTTCGTCCCCCGGCACCCGGCGACGCGCATGTCGGTGGACGAGGTGCGCGCGGTGGAGGCGCGGCTCGAGGTCGAGCGGCTCGTGGCCGCGGGCGTGGACGGCGCGGTGGTCGAGGCCTTCGAGTTCCCGGCGCGGGCGCCCGCGGCCGTGCCGTGACGCCCGCGCTCACGTTCCTCGGCGCCGCCGGCACCGTGACGGGCGCGAAGTTCCTGCTGGAGACCGGCGGCCCGCGGCTCCTGCTCGAGTGCGGCATGTTCCAGGGGCTCCGCGAGCTCCGGGCGCGGAACTGGCAGCCCCCGCCCGTCGAGCCGCGCGCGCTCGACGCGGTGCTGCTGTCCCACGCGCACATCGACCACTCGGGCTACCTGCCGCGCCTCGCGCGCGACGGCTTCGCCGGGCCGATCTACTGCTCGCCGGGGACGGCCGACCTGCTGCGGATCATGCTCCCCGACGCCGCGCGGCTCCAGGAGGAGGAGGCGGAGTACCGGAACCGCACGGGCGCCACGCGCCACGCGCCCGCGCTGCCCCTCTTCGGCGCCGACGACGCCGAGCGCGCGCTCGGCCTCGTGCGGCCCGTGGCGTTCGGCCAGCGCTTCGCGCCGGCGCGCGGCGTCGACGCCGCGTTCCGCTCGGCCGGGCACATCCTGGGGGCGTCGATCGTCGAGGTCGCCGCGGCCGGGTGCCGGCTCGTCTACTCGGGCGACCTCGGCCGCTACGGCGCGCCGGTCATGCGCGACCCGGAGCCCGTCGAGGGCGCCGGCACGCTGCTGGTCGAGTCCACGTACGGCGACCGCCTGCACCCGGCCGACGACGGCACGCCCGTGATCGAGCGGGCCGTCGCCCGCGCCGCCGCGCGGCGGGGGTTCCTGCTGATCCCCGCCTTCGCCGTGGGACGCACGCAGGAGATCCTCTACCTCCTGCGCTCGCTGGAGGAAGCCGGGCGGATCCCGCGCGTGGCCGTGTACCTCGACAGCCCGATGGGGATCGAGGCGACGGTCGCCTACGCCCGCCATCCGGAGGAGCACGACACGGCGGCCCGGGAGGTGGCGGCCGGGGGCGGCCGGCCGTTCGTGCCGGCGCGCTTCCACCTGTCGCGGACGACCGAGGACTCCAAGCGGCTCAACGACCTCGAGGGGCCCGCGATCGTCGTCGCCGGCAGCGGCATGGCGACCGGCGGGCGCATCCTCCACCACTTCCGCCGCCGCCTGCCCGACGAGCGCACCACCGTCCTGTTCGTCGGCTACCAGGCGGCGGGGACGCGCGGGCGGCTCCTCCGCGAGGGCGCCGACCGCGTGCGGATCTTCGGCGAGGACATCCCGGTGCGCGCGGCGATCCTGACGACCGACGCCCTCTCGGCTCACGCCGACCGGGACGAGATCCTGCGCTGGCTCCGCGGCTTCCGCCGCCCGCCCGCGACCACCTACGTGGTCCACGGCGAGCCCGAGGCCGCGCGGGCCCTGCGCGACACGGTGGAGCGCGAGCTCGGCTGGCGCTGCCACGTCGCCGAGGACGGCGCGCGCGTCGCCCTCTAGGCCGCTAGGCGGCGGGCGCGAGCGCCACATGTTGGGCGCTTGACTTGCCGCGACCCCAACAGATATGGTCAGACGTATGACGGCGATCGCCCTGGGCGCCGACCACGCCGGCTACCCCCTCAAGGAGGACCTCAAGGTCTGGCTCCACACCCGCGGCTACGAGACCGTCGACCTGGGGACGCGGTCGTCCGAGTCGGTGGACTACCCCGACTTCGCCGCGGCCGTCGCGCTGGCGATCATCTCGGGCAAGGCCGCGCGCGGCGTGCTCGTGTGCGGCACCGGGATCGGCATGGCGATGGCCGCGAACAAGGTGCCGGGCGTCCGCGCCGCGGCGTGCACCGACTCCTACACGGCGCGCATGAGCCGCGAGCACAACGACGCCAACGTGCTGGCGCTCGGCGCGCGCATCACCGCGCGCGACGCGGCGATCGAGATCCTCGACACGTGGCTCTCGGTGCCGTTCGCCGGGGGGCGCCACGTCCGGCGCGTCGAGAAGCTCGCCGACCTCGAGCGCGTCCGGAGCTCGGCGGCGGAGAGGGCCGATGCCAAGGCTCGCTGAGGTCGATCCCGACGTCGCCAGGGTCCTCCGCGAGGAGGCGCGACGGCAGCACCGCAACCTCGAGCTGATCGCGTCGGAGAACTTCGTCTCGGAGGCGGTGCTCGAGGCGGTCGGCTCGGTGCTGACCAACAAGTACGCCGAGGGCTACCCGGGGCGGCGCTACTACGGCGGGTGCGAGGTCGTGGACGTCGTCGAGGAGCTGGCGATCGCGCGCGCCAGGGAGCTGTTCGGCGCCGAGCACGTCAACGTGCAGCCGCACTCGGGCGCGCAGGCCAACATGGCCGTCTACTTCAGCGTGCTCAAGCCGGGCGACGTGGTGCTCGGCCCGAACCTCTCGCACGGCGGTCACCTGACGGCGGGCAGCCCCGTGAACTACTCGGGCAAGCTCTACTCGATCGTGGCCTACGGCGTCCGCCGCGACACCGAGCGGATCGACCTCGACGAGGTGCGCGACCTCGCCCGGAAGCACCGGCCGCGGCTCATCGTCGCCGGCGGCTCGGCGTTCCCGCGCGCGATCGACTTCGCCCCGTTCGGCGAGATCGCGCGCGAGGTCGGCGCCGTGCTGATGGCCGACATCGCGCACCCCGCGGGCCTCGTCGCCGCGGGTCTGCACCCCTCGCCGGTCGGCATCGCCGACTTCGTCACGACCACGACCCACAAGACGCTGCGCGGGCCGCGCGGCGGCATGATCATGTGCGGCGCCGCCCACGCCCAGGCCCTGGACCGGACGGTCATGCCCGGCGTGCAGGGCGGGCCGCTCATGCACGTGATCGCGGGCAAGGCGGTCGCGTTCCGCGAAGCCCTCACGCCCCAGTGGCGCACCTACCAGGCGCAGATCGTGAAGAACGCCAAGGCCTTCGCGGAGGCGCTGCTCGCCCGCGGCTTCCGGCTCGTCTCGGGGGGCACCGACACGCACCTGATCCTCGTGGACCTGACGAGCCGCGGGCACACGGGCAAGGCCGCCCAGGAGGCGCTCGACCGGGCGTGGATCACCGTCAACAAGAACACGATCCCGTTCGAGACGAAGAGCCCCATGGTGACCAGCGGCATCCGCCTCGGCACGCCGGCCGTCACCACGCGCGGCATGCGCGAGCCCGAGATGGCGGAGATCGCCGGCCTGATCGACCGCGTGCTGTCCGACCTCGGCTCGGCCTCGACGGAGGCGAAGGTGCGCGACGAGGTGCAGGCGCTCACGAACCGGTTCCCGCTGTACCCAGAGCGTACCGGGTGACGGGAGGGATGGCCCGATGAAATGCCCGTTTTGCGGCCACACGGAGGACCGGGTCGTGGACTCGCGCGTCGGGCGGGAGGGGGAATTCATCCGCCGCCGGCGCGAGTGCCTCAAGTGCCACCGGCGCTACACGACGTACGAGTACATCGAGGACGTCCTGCCGCACGTGGTCAAGCGCGACGGGCGGCGCGAGCCATTCGACCGGCAGAAGCTGCGGGGCTCGATCCTCAAGGCGTGCGAGAAGCGCTCGGTCGGCGTCCAGGCGGTGGACGACGTGGTCGCCGACATCGAGGCGCGCCTGCACGACCGCGCCGAGAAGGAGATCTCGAGCCTCGAGCTGGGCGAGCTCGTGATGGAGCACCTGCAGAAGCTCGACCAGGTCGCCTACGTCCGCTTCGCCTCGGTGTACCGCCAGTTCAAGGACATCGGCCAGTTCCTCGACGAGGTCAAGGGGCTCCTCAAGGAGGACAAGGGCAAGCCCGCGGCGCCCAAGCCCGGGCGCGCGCTCGCCAAGACGAAGTAGGCGGGGGCGTGTCCAGATGATTCGGCCCTGCCGCAACGGGAAGCCGACAGGGCCGAGCGCCTCAGGGGCGCTTACTTCTTCTTCTTCTTCTTGGTCGCCTTCTTCTTCGCCACGCACTCACCTCCCTCCCGCGTCTGCGCCGGGCTCCTCCGCTGCTGCCGCCAATGCTAGTGACCGGCCCGCGGTCTTGTCAAGGCAAAAATCCAATATATAGGGGGTCGGGCCGTCCCGGGTCCCCACGGGTGGGGTCGGCCGCCCCGGCCCCCGTCGTTGACATCGCCCCGGGGCGGATGTAGCGTGGGCGGCGTTATCCGGGCCCGGCCCCGGCGCGCACCGCCACCGTATCCGACGCTGAGGAGAGCTCACCGATGAGGCGCACGCTCAAGAAGCTCGTCTTCGTCGAGCCGAAGTCGACGCACCTGCACATCTACAGCCGCGTCTGCATCCCGCGGCTCGGCTCGGTGCTCCTCGGCACGATCATGCGCGCCAAGGGCTACGACGTCCGCGTCTACATCGAGGACATCAAGGACGTGGACCCGCAGGAGGTCCGCTCCGCGGACCTCGTGGCGATCTCCGCGATCACCTCGACGGCGCCCCAGTCCTACCGGCTCGCCGACCGCGTGCGCGAGGCGGGGGGGATCGCGGTCATCGGCGGCACGCACACGAGCTTCCTCCCCGAGGAGGGGCTCGAGCACGCGGACTTCGTGGTGCGGGGCGAGGGCGAGTTCGCCTTCCAGGAGCTGGTGGACGCCATCCAGGCGGGCGAGGGCTTCGAGAAGGTCCAGAACCTGTCCTACCGCGTGGACGGCCGGGCCGTCCACAACCCGGAGCGCCCGAAGATCCCGAATCTCGACGTGAACCCGATCGCGGACTACCGGCTCATCGATGGCTGGAAGCCGGGGGGGGTGGTCTCGATCGCGACCTCGCGCGGCTGCCCGTTCTCGTGCACGTTCTGCTCGGTGCCCGGGATGTACGGCCACGCGTTCCGCACGCACTCGGTGGCGCGGGTGCTCGAGGAGCTGGAGCTCCACAAGGGCAACATGTACACGTTCTTCGCCGACGACATCTTCACGGCGAACAAGAAGCGCGTGAAGGAGCTGCTGCACGGGATGATCGCGCGCGGTCTCACGCCGCAGTGGGGCGCCCAGGTGCGCACGGAGACCGTGGACGACCCGGAGCTGCTCCAGCTGATGCGCGACGCGAACTGCTTCAACGTCTACGTCGGGTTCGAGTCGATCAACCCGCGCACGCTCAAGCTATTCAACAAGAAGCAGGACCTCGCGAAGATCGAGCGCTCGATCGAGCGGTTCCACGCGCACAACATCCGGATCCACGGGATGTTCGTCGTGGGCTCGGACGAGGACGACCTGGAGACGCTCGACGCCACCGCCGAGTTCGCGCTCAAGCACGACATCGACTCGGTCCAGTTCATGATCCTGACCCCGATCCCGGGCTCGCCCGACTACGAGACGCTCTACGCCCACGGCGAGAAGTACGTGATCTCCAGGAACTGGCAGTTCTACGACGGCCACCACGTCGTGCACCAGCCGCGCCGCCTCTCGCCCTACGAGCTGCAGGTGGGCGCGATCGCCGCGATGGAGAAGTTCTACTCCTGGCGGGGCATCGGCAAGAAGCTCTGGAAGCGGGACCTCTACTACGCGACGATCCGCTACTGGGGCAAGAAGATGCTCCGCGAGTGGTGGAAGGACGAGGAGAACCGCGCGCACGTCGAGTGGCTGCGCGCGCAGCTCTACGCCGACGCGCGGCAGCTCGGGCACGGCGCCGTGCGCACCGTGGGGCTCCCGGCCCTGCTGCTGCAGGACGCGGTGGGCCGGCTGCTCCAGCGCTTCCTCGGCGAGCTCGGCGTCAAGGTCGTCCCGCTCGCGGAGGCGGCGGCCGGGGCGGCCGCCGAGAGCGCGGCGCGGGCGCGCGAGACGCTCGACTGCCTCATCACGCCCATCGTCAAGCGCGCCGAGCAGGAGCGCCAGGAGTTCCACACGCGGCTGGCGGCGGTGACCGAGGCGCTCCACGCGCAGTGGGAGCGGCTGCCCAGCGTGAGCTTCCCGATGGTGGACGGGCAGGGGCCGGTCTTCGAGCCGTTCGCGAAGATCGGGCTGCTCGTCACGCAGAACCTCGACCGCATCCGCGACGCCTACCGGAACGCCGGCGTCGCCGAGGGCCTCTGGGAGGCCGCCTAGCCTGCGGGAGGCTACTGGGGCGCCTTCGGCTCCTGGACGGAGGACGGCTTGCGGGCGTGGCGCCGCCGCACGAACTCCTCGTTCAGCGGCACGCCCTTCTTGCAGTAGGGGCACTCGTCGGGCTCGTACGTCGGGAAGTCGCGGCTCACGAGGCTGAACACCGGCTTGCCGTCCACTTCCACCGACGTGCGGCGCCAGAGGCAGCCGATCCCCACCACCTGCCCCCCGAGCTGCTCGACCAGGTCGACGAGCAGGTTCAGCGTGGAGCCGGTGCTGACCAGGTCCTCGACCAGCAGGACCTTCGACCCCAGGCGGATGAGCCGCTGGAACTCGACCGGCAGCGAGACCCGCCGCTTGCCCCCCGACAGGCCCTTGATGCCGTAGACCACGACCGGGCGGGAGGGGTGGGCGCGCGCCACGCAGTGGGACAGGATGAGCGCGCCGGGCCCCGTCGAGAGCACCATGTCCACCGGCCACTGCGCGAAGTGCTTCGCGATCACCGCGCCGAGCCCCTCGGTGAACGAGGGCTCCGTGGTGACGAGCGTCTTCTCGATGTACTCGCTGGTGTGCTGGCCCGACGGCAGCAGGATGTGGTCGTGGGCGTGGTAGGCGCCGGTCCGCTTGAGGATCTCGAGGTGGATCTTCTCGCGGACCTCGGTCTCGACAGCGGTGGGATCCTTCCTGCCTGCTGCGGTCATCCGACTCCTCCTGCGGGCATTATCGCATTTTCTTGCTAGACTTCGCGCATGCGGGTGCTCGCCGTGGAGACCTCGACGCTGGCGGGCGGCGCGGCCCTGCTCGACGGCGAGCGCGTCGTCGGCCAGTACCTGCTCGACGTGCGCGTCACCCACTCGGAGCGGCTGCTGGTCGCCGTGGATCGCCTGCTCGAGGACGCCGGCTGGCGGCCCGCGCACCTGGAGGGCCTGGCCGCGAGCGTGGGCCCGGGCTCGTTCACGGGGCTCCGCATCGGGCTCGGCACCGTCAAGGGGCTCGCGCTGGCCCTCGCGATCCCCGTCGCCGCCGTGCCCACGCTCGACGCCATGGCGGCGGCGCTGCCGTGGGCGACGCTGCCCGTGTGCCCCGTCCTGGATGCGCGCAAGGGCGAGGTGTACGCGGCGCTCTACCGCTGGGACGGCGCCGGCATGCGGCGCGAGGGGGACTACCTCGCCCTCGCCCCGGACGCCCTGGCGGCGCGCCTGACCGAGCCGACGGTGGTGCTCGGGGAGGGCGCCGGCCTCGTCCGCTCGCCGCACGCGCGCCCCGCGCCGCCGCCCTGCCGGTCGCCGTCGCCCGCCTGGGTCGGCTGGCTCGGCCTCGGGCGTCTGCGCGCCGGCCGGACCGTGGCCCCGGCGGATCTCCTACCGATCTACCTCCGCCCCTCGCAAGCGGAGCTCGGGCGTCGTGCCGCCAGCCGTCGTTGAGCGGATGCGTCCGGAGGATCTCGAGGAAGTGCTCGCGATCGAGCGCGCGTCCTTCTCGATGCCGTGGTCGAAGGGCGCGTTCCTCTACGAGATGCAGCAGAACCGCGTGGCCCGCTGCCTGGTGACGCGCGAGGACGGGCGCGTCGTCGGGTACCTCTGCCTCTGGGAGGTGGCCGACGAGGTGCACATCACGAACATCGCGGTGCATCCGGGCGCGCGGCGGCGCGGGATCGCGAGGCGCATGCTCGCCGGCGTCCTCGCGGAGGCGCGCGCCCGCCGGCACAGGATCGTGGTCCTGGAGGTGCGCCCGAGCAACACGGAAGCGCTGGGTCTCTACGGCTCGTTCGGCTTCCGGGTCGTCGGGCGGCGCCGCGGCTACTACTACGACACCGGCGAGGACGCACTCGTCATGGAGATGGCGCTCCAGGCGCCCCAGCCGGGAACCCGCGCCTAGACTCACGGGTTAAGCTCAGCGAATCGGTGTCTCGGTCGACGCCGACCGGCGCCAGACAGTCAAAGAGGAGGCTGAAATGCATCGCCCTATCTTCCTGGTGTTCATGGCGTTTCTTGCGGCTCTGCCAGCGACGGCGATCGCCGAAACGCTCCAGTTCAAGCTCCTGCAGAACCAGTCACGCGCCACCTTCAAGACCGATGCGCCCCTCGAGACGATCGTAGGCACCACCGCGGCCGCCGGCGTCTCGGGCGGCCTGAGCGTGGACCCGGCCAGACCCGAGGGCGCGCGGGGTAAGATCAGCGTGGACATGACGCTGGTGCGCAGCGGCGTCGACAAGCGCGACGCCGACATGCTGACGAAGGGGTACCTCGACGCGCAGGCCAACGAGGCCAACAAGCTCGTGACGTTCGAGATCAGGTCCGTCGAGAT
>Ga0209619_10004241_pt1 | contig 10188 bp, 8 predicted proteins | sample Rifsed16ft3_FD_184011 | JGI IMG/M metagenome (GOLD analysis project Ga0209619, IMG submission 184011) | Soil microbial communities from Rifle, Colorado, USA - sediment 16ft 3 (version 2) | ecosystem: Environmental > Terrestrial > Deep subsurface > Rock core/Sediment | place: Rifle, Colorado... | reverse complement strand
GGCATCCCGCCGCTGGCGGGCTTCTTCAGCAAGGATGAAATCCTCTGGCGCACGTTCGCCAACAATGCGGGCGACATGGCCGCGGCGCCGCTCATTCTCTGGATGGTGGGGACAGTGACCGCTCTGATGACCGCGTTCTACATGTTCCGCCTGGTGTCGCTGACCTTCTGGGGCCAGTCGCGGATGACTCCCGAAGTCGAGCGCCACGTCCACGAAGCGCCGCGCACGATGACCGTGCCCCTGATCCTGCTGGCGGGACTCTCCCTCGTAGGGGGCTGGGTGGGGATTCCCCTGGTGCTCGGAGGAGGGAACTGGTTCGAGCATTTCCTGGAGCCGGTGTTTGTGCCGCGAGTCGCCCTGGCCGCGATGGAACAGTCCCACGCCTTGGAGCTCATGCTCATGGTGCTGTCGGTGGTGGTGGGGTTGCTGGGGATCGTGGTGGCGTACTTGTTCTACATGAAGCGGCCGGAAATTCCCGGCCGGCTGGTGGAGCGGTTCAGCGGATTCTACCAGCTGGTCTACCACAAGTACTTTGTGGACGAAGTCTACAGCGCCGTGTTTGTGGAAGGGCCGGTGATGGGGAAGGCCATGGGCTCCACCTTGGCGGAGTTCGACCTGAAGGTGATCGACGGCATCGGGGTCGACGGCTCCGCCTGGCTTACCCGCTTCACTTCGCGCCTCTCCATCTGGTGGGACACCTGGATCGTGGACGGCGCGGTCAACCTGGCGGCGTGGATGGTCTGGGCGCTGAACTGGCCGGCCCGCGCCTTGCAGACCGGCCTGGTGCAGCGCTACGCGCTCTGGATGGCGACCGGAGTGGTTCTGCTCCTTTTCTACTACGTGCAGCGGTACATCCTGGCATCCTGGTGAGGTGACGCCGTGCTTCCTACGCCGGAGAACATCCTGAACTGGGTTCTATTCGTGCCCCTGGCGGGCGCCCTGGTGCTGCTCGCCATCCCCGGCGATAAGAAGGACCTCCTCCGCTGGCTGGCCAACATTTTTGCTTTTGCGGGTTTCCTGGTTTCCTTGCCGCTGGTCTTCTGGTACGACAAGACGCAGGCGGGGTTTCAGTTCACGATCAACCACGACTGGATTCCCTCCATCGGGGCCAGCTACCGGCTGGGTATTGACGGCATCAGCTTCCTGCTGGTGATGCTGACCACGGTGCTCGGCTTCATCGCCATCCTGTCCTCGTGGTCCTTCATCCAGGAGCGCGTGAAGGAGTACTACATCGTCTTCCTCATCCTCCAGACCGGGATGCTGGGCGTGTTCATGGCGCTCGACTTTTTCTTGTTCTACGTCTTCTGGGAAGTGATGCTGGTGCCGATGTACTTCATCATCGGCATCTGGGGCCACGAGCGCAAGCTCTACGCCGCCATCAAGTTTTTCCTGTACACCCTGCTGGGCTCGGTGCTGATGCTGCTCGGCATCCTCTGGCTCTACTACTTCCACAGCGGGCTGCACGCGCCCGGGGCGGCCTGCCCGGCCATCGGCCTCGCCGGCCACACCGCCGCCGAGATCTCGACCTTCAGCGTCCCCGTGTACCTGGAGCTCGGCCATTTCCTGCCGGCTACGCTGATGACCAAGCTGGTCTTCTGGGGTTTCTTCATCAGCTTCGCCATCAAGGTTCCCATGGTGCCGTTCCACACCTGGTTGCCGGATGCGCACGTCGAGGCGCCCACGGCGGGCTCGGTGATCCTGGCCGGCGTTCTGCTGAAGATGGGCACCTACGGCATGATGCGCTTCTCGCTGCCGATTTTCCCGGAGGTTGCGCGCCAGTACGCTCCCTTCATTGCTGTCGTCTCCATCGTGGCCATCATTTACGGGGCCCTGGTGTGCATGATGCAGAAGGACATGAAGAAGCTGATCGCCTACTCTTCGGTCTCGCACCTGGGCTTCTGCACGTTGGGAATTTTCGCCCTGAACCACCTGGGCCTGGCCGGGAGCCTGCTCCAGCAGATCAACCACGGCATTTCCACCGGGGCGCTCTTCTTGATCGTCGGCCTGCTCTACGAGCGGCGGCACACGCGGGACATCGCCCAGTTCGGCGGGCTCTCGACGCCCATGCCGGTCTTTGCCACCCTCTACATGATCATCAGCCTGGCTTCGTTGGGGATGCCGCTGCTGAACGGCTTCATCGGCGAGTTCACCATCCTGCTGGGCGCCTGGCAGGTGAACCACTGGTGGGCGGGCCTGTCGGTGCTGGGCATCGTGTTAGGCGCTGCCTACCTGCTCTGGTTGTATCAGCGGGTGATGTTCGGCGAGGTCACCCACGCCGCCAACAAGGGCCTCCGCGACCTCAGTCTCCGCGAGCTGGCGACCCTGGTGCCGCTGGTCATCTGGTGTTTCTGGATCGGCGTCTTTCCCAAGCCCTACTTCGAGGTGTTGGAGAAGCCGGTGGCGCTGCTGGTGCAGCGGGTCGAGGCCCGGCCGGTGACGCCGCCGCTGGCGGTCACGCTGCCGGCCGCTGAGACCTCCGCCAGCGGGACCTCCCCGGGCGAACGCTGATGTGGGACTGGCTCTTACAAGGACTGCGCTCGGTGGAGTTCTACGCCATCGTCCCGCATTTGGAGCTCACCCTTTTTGCCTGCTTTATCCTGCTGGTGGATTTCCTGGTCGAGCGCCGCTACAAGTATTTCAACGCCATCACCGCTCTCATCGGCCTCGGCTTCAGCGCCTTCGCCCTGGGGCGCTTCTGGCTGCGGGGCAACGACCTGCTCGCCTTCAACGGGTTGATCGTGGTGGATTCCTTCTTCACCTTCTTCGGCTTGCTCTTCCTGCTGGCCACCGCGCTCGTCATCCTGATGTCCATCAAGTACCTGGAGCTGGAAGGGGAGCAGGAGGGCGAGTACTACGCCCTGATTCTGTTCGCCGCCGTCGGCATGCTCTTCATGGCCGGCGGCACCGACCTCATCACCCTTTTCATCGGCCTCGAGCTGATGGCTCTGTGCTTCTACCTGCTCGCCGGGTTCCTCCGCCGCGACCGCCGCTCCAACGAAGCCGCCCTCAAGTACCTCTTGCTCGGGATGTTCTCGAGCGGCATCCTGGCCTACGGCTTCTCGCTGCTCTACGGCGTCAGCGGCTCGACCAACATCCAGGTCATTGCCCAGAAAGTGGCCGAGCGCGGCCCGGGCGACCCCATCGTCTTCCTCGCCATGGTGGCCGTGGCCGCCGGGATGTTCTTCAAGGTAGCGGCCGTGCCGTTCCACATGTGGGCCCCCGACGTTTACGAAGGCGCCCCCACGCCCATCACCGCCTACATCTCGGTGGCCTCGAAAGCCGCCTCCTTCGCCATGCTGCTGCGGCTTTTCCTCGTCCCCCTGGGGCCGCTGCGTCCGAACTGGGAGACGCTGCTCGCGGTCATCGCCCTGGCCACTATGACCATCGGCAACCTGGCCGCCTTGAACCAGGACAACATCAAGCGCCTGCTCGCCTACTCCTCCATCGGCCACGTGGGCTACATCCTGCTCGGGCTCGTGGCCGGGAACCAGACGGGCCGCACCGGGATTATCGTCTACCTCTTTGTCTACACCGTGATGACCATCGGCGCTTTTGCCGTCGTCACCGGCATGCGCCGCGCCGACGCCATCGGCGACCGTCTGGAGGACATGCGCGGCCTGATGTCCAAAAACCCCGGCGCCGCCCTGCTGATGCTCATCTTCCTGCTCTCGCTCACCGGCATCCCGCCCACCGCCGGCTTCATCGCCAAATACTACATCTTCCTCGCGCTCATCCAGGCGGGGCGCTACGAGCTGGCGGTCTTCGCCGCGCTCTACGTGGTGGTGGCGCTCTACTACTACTTCCGCATCGTGGTGATGATGTTCTTCTCCGAGGCCCGCGAGCCCGGCCGGATGACCCTGGCCCCGGGCCTGGTGGCCACGCTGGCGATTGCTCTGGTGCTGACGCTCGCGCCGGGCATCTATCCGGAACCTCTCATCAACCTCGCTCGCCTCGCCATCACGCCGTTCCGCTGACCGGCCTGTTATGCCGCCGCCGGATTCGAAAGACCGCAGCCCCTGGCGGCAGCTCGGCTTCGTCCTGGGCATCGCCTTCACCTTCCCGGCGGCGCTGCTGGTCGGCTACGGCATCGGCTGGTGGCTGGATGGGAAGCTGGGCACGAAGCCGCTCTTTGCGCTCGTCTTCATCGCCTTGGGTTTCGTCGCTGCTCTGCTCGAGCTGTTGCGCGAATTGAAACGGTTGAACCGCGAATGACGGAGCTCCCCGCCGCCGAACGCGAGCTGCTGGCGCAGGCCGAGCGCCGCCTGGGCCGGGTAATTCTGGTCCTGACGCCCGTCGGCGCCGGCGTGGCCGCGTGGCGCTGGGGCGGGGAAACGGCGCTGGCCTTCGCCGTCGGCGGCGCGCTGGCCTACTTGAACTACCGCTGGATCGTGGCGGTGGTGGATACGCTGGTGCGCGGCGCGCAGGCGGGCCGCGTGCCCCGCCGCGCCTACGTAAAACTGCTCGCCCCGCTGGTCTTGCTTGGCGCCGGGCTCTATGTTATCTTCTCGCGCTCGCTTGTCTCCGTCGGGGGTTTTGTGGGCGGCCTGCTGCTGCTGGTGGCCGCGGTCATGATTGAAGCCGCTTATCAGGTCTATTTGGCGGTGCGCAGCTAAGCGATGGAACACCACCCCACCTTCATCGGCGACCTCTTCAACCAGCTCTTCGGCGGGCTGGCGCTGGCCCTGATGGAAATGCTGGGCATCCACCCCCACGACCCGCTCCGCCCCATCCCCGACCACATCGCCATCGAGCTCTTCATCGTTCTCCTCGCCGTCATCTTTTTCCTCTGGTTCCGCCGGCAGTTGTCGGCCGACAACCCCGGGGGGCTCCAGCTCTGCTTCGAGCAGGTGCTCTCGAACAGCTTCCGGGTGGGCATCTACGACCTGCTGGACGAAATCGTCGGCCACCACGGGCGCAAGCACCTGGCCATGGTCGGCAGCGTCGGCTTGTTCGTGCTTTTTTGCAACGTCATCAGCCTCATCCCCGGATTCATCTCTCCGACGGCGGTGCATACGGTGCCGCTCGGCTGCGCCCTGGTCGTCTTCCTCTACTACAACTGGGAGGGGCTGCGGGCGCACGGCCCCGCGGGCTACGGCAAACACTTCATGGGCCCCATCCTGCCGCTGGCGCCGCTGATGCTCCCCATCGAGCTCATCAGCCATACGGCGCGGCTGCTGTCGCTCACCGTGCGTCTCTGGGTCAACATGGTGGTGAGCGAGCTGCTCTATCTCACCTTCTTGAGCCTGGGGCTGGTCACCTTCACAGCCGCCTGGGAGTGGAACAAGATCGCCGGCGGGGTCCTGGTATTCGCACCGCTGGTGTTTCCGGTGGCTTTTGTGGCCCTGCACATTTTTGTGGCGTTCCTGCAAGCCTTCGTGTTCACCCTTCTCCCGGTAGTGTACGTGGGCGGGGCGGTGGCGGAGGAGCATTGATACCGGACTCGTCCGCAGCGTGAGCCCCGGTCGTACGAGGGTGGCCGGGGAACCACCTCCTGCGGGAATCTCATAGCGAAGGAGACTCACCATGAAGCGACTCGCAACTCTGGCAGCACTTGCCCTGGTCTTGTTGGTGTTTGCCGCTCCGGCGGCGGCCCAGGCCGCCGACCAGAAGCCGCCCGACCAGGTGGCCATGTGGATCGTGATTGCCTCGGGCTTTTCCATGGCCATCGCCTCGGCTTTCTGCGGCCTGGCGCAGGCCAAGGCGACGGCGGCCGCCTGCGAAGGTCTGGCCCGCAACCCGGGCGCAGCCCCGGCCATCCGCTTTTCCTTGATTTTGGCGCTGGTGCTGATTGAATCGCTGGCGCTTTACACCTTCGCGATTGTCTTCCTGAAGGTCACCTACTAACTGGTAACGGGAGCGTAGAAGAGCGGGGAGCCTGAAAGGGCTTCCCGTTTTTCTTTTCAGGGCAGGGGCAGGACGGAGCGGGCGGCGGCGCCGAGCACAGGCCCGGGGACGATTCCGAGATAGAGCGTGCCCAGCGCCGTCAGCGTCAGCACGAAGGCCACGGAGGCGGGCACGGGCGCGACCTCCAGGTCGGCCCGCGGCTCGTTCATGTACATCACCTTCACCACCCGCAGGTAGTACGCCACCGACAGCGCGCTGTTGACCACCCCCAGCACCACCAGCCAGATAAGGTTCGCTTTCAACGCCGCGGTGAAGATGTAGAACTTGCCCAGAAAGCCCCCGGTCAGCGGAATCCCGATAAGCGACAGCAGGAAGAGGGTCAGGCAGGCGGCCAGCAGCGGCTGGCGGCTGTGCAGTCCGGCGTAGTCGTCAATCTCCTGGTGGCTCTCCCCGGCCGACACGTGCGAGACCACCGTGAACGCCCCCAGCTTCATCAGCGCGTAGGCCACGAGATAAAAGAGCACCGCCGCGATGCCCAGCTCGCTCCCCGCCGCGAACGCCACCAGGATGTAGCCGGCGTGGGCGATCGACGAATAAGCCAGCATCCGCTTGATGTTCGTCTGCACCAGCGCGCCCAGGTTGCCGACGAACATCGTCAGCAGCGCCGACGCCCAGATGACCCAGAACCAGGTCTCCTGCGTCGGCTCCAGGGCGGTGAAGAAGATGCGCAGGAAGGCGGCGAAGGCAGCGGCCTTGGGCCCGGCCGAAAGGAAGGCGGTGATGGGCGTGGGCGCGCCCTCGTAGACGTCGGGCGTCCACACCTGGAAGGGGGCGCTGGCCACTTTGAAGCCCAGCCCGACGAAGAGCAGCCCCATCCCCATCAGCACCAGCGTGGGATTGGTTCCGGGGGCCCCGAGCGCCGCGGCGATGTCGGGCAGGAAGGTCGTTCCCGTGCCGCCGAAAATCAGGGCGATGCCGTAGAGCAGGAAGGCCGTGGCGAACGAGCCCAGCAGGAAGTACTTCATCGCCGACTCGCTCGACTTCGCGTCCGTCCGCCGGAAGCCGATGAGGATGTAGGTGGCGATGGAGGAGATCTCGAGGCCGAGGAAGACCAGGATGAGCTCGTTGGCCGCCGCCATCATCCCCATCCCCACCGTGCCGAAGAGCAGCAGAGCGTAGTACTCGCCGTGGTTGATGTTCTCCCGCTCCAGGTAGCGGAAGGAGGCGATGATGGTGAGCGCGGTGATGGCCAGCAGCACGAAATGCAGGAAGCTGCTGAAGCCGTCAATGATCACCAGCTGGCTGAAGGCGTAGCCGGGGTTCTGCGCCTGCGCCACCGCCGCCACCAGCGCCGCCAGGGTCCCCACCAGGGCCAGCGGCCCCAGCATCCGCTTTTCTCCTCGGGGCAAAAATGGTTCGGCGACCATCACAATCAGGCCGAAGGCGGTGAGCACAATCTCCGGCAGGACGCGCACCAGGTCGGCGGTGGAGGGCATCATCGCTTGTCCTCCGCCGCGTCGGGCGCGCCCGACTCGGGCGACTGCGCCAGCTCATAGTGGGGCGACTCGACCTGGAGCAGAATGCGCTTGGTGGTGGCCTCGGTGCGGCTGGTGAGGAAGGGCGAGCCGACCCCCAGGCCGAGGATGATAAGGGCGAACGCCGCCGCGATCACAAGCTCGCGCGGGCTCAAGTCAGCCAGTCGCCGGTTCGCGTCGTTCGTGACTTCGCCGTAGACTACCCGCTGGACCATCCACAGCAAGTAGACCGCCGCCAGCACCACCCCGAAGGCCGCCAGCACCGCGTAGCTGCGCTCGGCCTCGAACACTCCCACCAGCACCATGAATTCGCCCACGAAGTTCGCGAGCAGCGGCAGGCCGAGCGAGGCCAGGCAGGCCACGAGGAAAAAGGCGGAGAAGACCGGCAGGGGCGTCCCCAGCCCGCCGAACTCGCTGATGAGGTGCGTGTGGCGGCGGTCGTAGAGCATCCCGGCGAAGGCAAACAACGCGCCCGTCGAAACCCCGTGGGCCAGCATCAGGAAGATCGCGCCCTGCGTCGAGATGACGTTCATCGCCATGATGCCCAAAACGACAAAGCCCATGTGGCTGACGGAGGAAAACGCAATGAGCTTCTTGACGTCGGGCTGCACCAGCGACACCAGTGCCCCGTAGAGGATGCCGATGAGCGCCAGCGCCGAAATCACGGGGGCGAACTCCTTGGCGGCGTCCGGGAAAAGCGGCAGGCAGTAGCGCAGCAAACCGTAAGCGCCCATCTTCAGCAGCACGCCCGCCAGGATGACCGAGCCCGCCGTCGGCGCTTCCACGTGCGCGTCCGGGAGCCAGGTGTGGAAGGGAAAGAGCGGCACCTTGATGGCGAAGGCCAGGAAGAAGGCGAGGAACAGCCAGCGCTCTTCGCCCGGCGCCAGCAGCGCCGGGTGCGCCTGCCGCAGGCCGTAGAGCGCCAGCAGGTCGAAGGTGCCGGTGGCGGTGTAGAGCCAGATGATGGCCACCAGCATCAGCAGCGAGCCCGCCATGGTGAAGAGCACGAACTTAATGGCGGCGTAGAGCCGCCGCTCGTGCCCCCAGACGCCGATGAGGAAGTACATCGGGATCAACATGACTTCCCAGAAGACGTAGAAGAGGAAGAGGTCGAGCGCCGCAAAGACGCCCAGCATGCCGGTCTCGAGCACGAGCAGCATCAGGAAGAATTCTTTGACCCGTTTGGTGATGGGCCAGGAGGCCAGCACGGCCAGCGGGGTGAGAAAAGCGGTCAGGAGCACCAGCACCAGGCTTAGCCCGTCCAGCCCGACCTGATAGAGGATGAGCGGCGACGGAATCCAGACGCGCGCCTCGAGGAACTGCATCCCGGCGGAGGCGGGGTTGAACCAGAAGTAGAGCGGCAGGGCCAGCGCGAATTCCACGAGCGAGGTCACGAGCGCCACGCGCCGGATGCGCTCCACCGCCCCGGCGGGAAGGAACAAAATCAGCAGCGCCCCCAGCACGGGGAAGAAAACCACGAGGCTCAACCAGTACGCTTTCATCGTTGCGCGCTAGCGGAAGACATAGTCCCGGGCGAAATAGGAAAGAATCACCAGCGCCCCCACGACCACCCAGGCGCCATAGCTGCGGGTGTTGCCCGATTGCAGCAGCCGCACCCACAGGCCGAAGCTGCGGGCGCGGGCGGCGACGCCGTTGAATGCGCCGTCCACCACCTTGACGTCCACCTCCTGCCAGAACACCCGCTCCGAGAGCCAGTGCAGCGGCCGGATGATGGTGGCGTAGTAGATTTCGTCCACGTAATACTTGCCCAGCAGAAGTTGATAGGGCCGGCGGAAAGTTTCGGCCAGCTGCTTGGCCAGCTCGGGATTGCGGAGGTAGAACGCGTAGGCGACGGTCAACCCGGCGAGCGCCAGCAGCACGGTCAGCCCCATCAGCCCGAGCTCTTCGCTGTGCGAGTGCGTGAGCGCCTCGGCCCGCAGGAGGGCGGTGGAGGAGGAGAACACCGGCTCCAGGAAATGCTCAAACAGGTTGGGGATGCCTGCGCGCTCGCCGAGCACGGTCGGAATCCCCACCCAGCCGCCGATGACTGACAGTAGAGCGAGAACCATGAGCGGGCGGGTCATCACGCGCGGGGACTCGTGGACGTGACGCGCAGTCTCAGGCGTGTAGCGCGCCTGGCCGTGGAAGGTCAGGAAGACTAGGCGGAACATGTAGAACGAGGTCAGCATCGCCGCCACCACTCCCCCTAACCACAGCAACCACCCCAGGGGAAGACTCGGGCTGGAAAACGCCTGCCAGAGGATCTCGTCCTTGCTGAAGAAGCCGGAAAAGCCGGGCAGCCCGGCGATGGCGAGCGTCCCCATCAGGAACGTCCAGTAGGTGGCGGGAATCTTGCCGCGCAGGTCGCCCATCTTGCGGATGTCCTGCTCGCCGTTCATGGCGTGAATCACGCTGCCGGCGGCGAGGAAGAGCAGCGCCTTGAAAAAAGCGTGGGTCATCAGGTGGAAAATGCCGGCGGCGAAAGCGCCCGCGCCCAGCCCGAGGAACATATAGCCGAGCTGGCTGACGGTGGAGTAAGCGAGCACGCGCTTGATGTCGGTCTGCACCAGGCCGATGGTGGCGGCGTAGAAAGCGGTGAGGCAGCCGACCGCGGCCACCACCGTCAGCGCCAGCGGCGCGTGCGCAAACAAGACGTGCGAGCGCGCCACCATGTAGACCCCGGCGGCCACCATCGTCGCCGCGTGAATGAGGGCGCTGACCGGCGTCGGGCCTTCCATGGCGTCGGGCAGCCAGACGTAGAGCGGGACCTGGGCGGACTTGCCGACGGCGCCCGAAAACAGCAGCAGGC
>Ga0209619_10004238_pt1 | contig 10192 bp, 8 predicted proteins | sample Rifsed16ft3_FD_184011 | JGI IMG/M metagenome (GOLD analysis project Ga0209619, IMG submission 184011) | Soil microbial communities from Rifle, Colorado, USA - sediment 16ft 3 (version 2) | ecosystem: Environmental > Terrestrial > Deep subsurface > Rock core/Sediment | place: Rifle, Colorado... | reverse complement strand
CCCTCGCGGAAGTCTACACTCCCGATCATCTCGAGGGGTGGGACGCTCGACGTGATCTCGGCCTGCCGGGCAAGGCGCCGTTTACGCGCGGCAATCATCCACAGGGTTACCGGAGCCGGCTGTGGACCATGCGCCAGTACGCCGGCTATGCGACGGCCGAAGAGTCCAACCGCCGTTACCGCCACCTTCTCGACCAGGGGCAAAGCGGCATTTCAGTTGCCTTCGATTTGCCGACCCAGATCGGCTACGACTCCGATCATCCATTGGCGCGAGGAGAAGTGGGACGGGTGGGAGTAGCCATCGACTCCCTGGAAGACATGGAGAGACTGTTCGACGGCATTCCGTTGGATCGCGTCTCCACATCGATGACCATCAACGCCACCGCCGCCATCCTCCTGGCGCTCTACGTGGCGGTAGGTCGCAAGCAGAAAGTCCCCATAGAGAAGCTCTCCGGCACCGTGCAAAACGACATCCTCAAGGAGTACACGGCACGCGGGACCTACATCTATCCGCCCGCGGCGTCCATGCGCATCACCACCGACATCATCGCCTTTTCCCGCCAATCGCTTCCCCGATTCCATCCCATCAGTATCAGCGGGTATCACATCCGCGAAGCGGGCTCGACCGCCGCCCAGGAGCTCGCTTTCACGCTGGCCAACGGAATCGAGTACGTCAAGGCGGCAGTGACCGCCGGCTTGGAGGTCGACGACTTCGGCCAGCGGCTGTCCTTTTTCTTCAACTCGCATCGCAACTTCCTCGAGGAGATCGCCAAGTTCCGCGCCGCCCGGCGGCTGTGGGGCAAGATTCTCCGCGAACGATTCGGCTCCCGGAATCCGCGGGCACAAATGCTGCGCTTCCATACCCAAACGGCCGGCTCCACGCTGACCGCCCAACAGCCCCAGGTCAACGTGGTACGAACGACCCTACAAGCCCTGGCCGCGGTGCTGGGCGGCACGCAGTCGCTTCACTGCAACGCTCTGGACGAGGCGCTCGGTCTCCCCACCGAAGAGACGGCGGAGCTGGCCCTTCGCACCCAGCAGGTCCTCGCCTATGAAAGCGGTGCCGCGGACACAACCGATCCACTGGGCGGCTCCTACGCTATCGAATCGCTGACCAACGCCGTCCAGAAGCAGGCAGAGGCGCTTCTCGCCGAGATCGATCGCCAGGGAGGGGCCCTCAAGGCCATCGAGACCGGCTGGATCCAAGGCGAGATCCGCGACTCCGCCTACCGGTTTCAGAAGGCACTGGATGCCAAGGAGGCAACGGTGGTGGGAGTCAATGTGTTCACCAAGGATCAAAAGGTTCCGGTCGAGATCTTCACCATCGATCCGAAAGCGGAAGAGCACCAGATACGACGACTGGCGGCGTTGCGATCTCGCCGTGACGGGAATCGAGTGGCGCGAGCGCTGGAGGGCGTGGAGGAAGCAGCGAGAACCGATGAGAATCTCGTGCCCCCCATCTTGGCCGCGGTCGAGGCCTATGCCACCCTGGGAGAGATCTCGGACCGACTACGAAACGTTTTCGGAGAACACAAGAGCCGCTGACCGTCCCAGAAGCCCAGGAGGAAAACACGCCATGGTTTGCCCCATTTGCCGGAGAGATCATCCCGAGACCGATGCCAAAGCGCTTTCGACTCTTACCTCCACGCCGCGCCGGCTGGAGAAGATCGCCGCTTCGATGACACCGAGGGAGGCAGCGGCCCGCCCGGTACCGAACAAGTGGTCGGCCAAAGAGGTCATCGCCCACCTGGCCGATTGCGAGATGATTTATGGCTTGCGTTACCGCAAGATCCTGGCCGAGCCCGGTGCTCCACTGGTCGCTTTCGACCAAGACGTCTGGGCCAAGGAGCTTCAGTATCGAAAGCAGGCGCTCAAACCGACTCTGCAAAGCTTCCTTGCTCTGCGAAGGCAAAACTTGGCGGTGCTCAAGTTGGCGCCAAAGGGTGCCTGGACTCAGGTCGCTCCCCATCCGGAGTACGGTACCCTCAGCCTGCGGGAGTTGGTCGTCCATTTAGCCCATCACGACCGCAACCATGCAGCCCAGGTCGAGCGGATCGCCACCGCGATGGGGAAGAGCAAGCGGAGCAAAAAATCGACGAAGAAGAAACACTCTCGCAAACCCGCGCCGACCGGAAGGGCCCGGGGCAAGCGGCGTCAAAGGTAAGGGTCCAGCTTTGAGTGAAGCGCTACTCGAGGTGAGGGGGCTTTCCGCTCAATTCGACGGACCGGAGCGTCCCGGACAGCCGGTACGGGCGGTCGAGGACGTGCATCTGAGAATAGCCCCCGGCGAAACGGTGGGTCTGGTGGGCGAGTCCGGGTGCGGAAAATCCACCTTGGCCCATTGCCTCCTTCGTCTGGTGCCGCCGCCCGGTCGAATCGTGAAGGGTGAGATTCTCTGGAAGGGCCGGGATCTGCTAGGCCTCTCCGAGAAGGCGATCCGTCGGATACGCGGGAAGGAAATCGCGCTGATCTTCCAAGAGGCTTCCGCAGCTCTGAATCCCGTCCTCACCGTCGGCCAGCACGTCGCCGAGCCCCTCCGCGTCCACCAGGGCATGAGTCGGCGAGAAGCCTTGAAAGAGTCTGTAGAGCTGCTGCGTGCCGTGCGCATTCCCGATCCGGCGCTGCGCGCACGAGACTATCCCCATCAGATGAGCGGCGGCATGAAGCAAAGGGTCTTGATCGCCATGGCCATCGCCTGCTCTCCCGATCTTCTCATCGCCGATGAGCCCACCAGCGCCCTCGACGTCACCGTGCAGGCTCAGATCTTGGAGCTCATCGGCCATCTGAAAGAGAGATTCCGCCTTGCCGTCCTCTTGATCAGCCACGACCTGGGGGTGGTCGCTCAGAACGCCGATCGGGTCGCCGTCATGTACGCCGGGCGCATCGTGGAAGAGGCGCCGGTAGACTCCATCTTCCGTGACCCGAAGCACCCGTATACCACCGGGCTTCTTCGCTCGCTTCCCCGACGCAACGAGGCATCGGGTAAGACGACGTTGGAAGGCATCCCGGGAGCCGTTCCCGACCTGACGGATCTGCCTGCCGGATGTGCCTTCGCCCCTCGTTGCCGGCTCGAGTTCGATGCGTGCCGGGAGGCCGTCCCGCCTCTTGGTGAGGTGTCTCCCCGGCACTTTGCCGCCTGCTACGCCTACCCCGAGATCCTGTCCGCCATCGGGGAGAGAGAACACCGGGCACGATGAGCTCGGCGGTCAACGTCCTCGAGGTGAGAGACCTGGTCAAACGTTTCCCGATCCGACGCGGCGTGCTGAGGAGAACGGTCGCGCAGATCCACGCGGTGGACGGGGTGAGCTTCGCGATCCGATCGGGCGAGGCGCTTTCCTTGGTGGGAGAATCGGGCTCGGGGAAGACAACGACCGGCCGATGTGTCTTGAGGCTGCTGGAGCCGACCTCCGGTGAAGTTCGCTTCCAAGGCGAGGATTTGCTGGCCCTCGACCGGCGGTCGTTGCGAAGGATACGCCGGAAAGCCCAGGTCATCTTCCAGGATCCCTACGGCTCGCTGAACCCGTGCATGACGGTGGGCGCCATCGTCGCCGAGCCACTGGTGATCCACCGCGTGGGAAGTCGGCGGGAGAGAGCCGAGCGGATGGAGGAGCTGCTGCGGTTGGTCGGTATCGATCCCAAGGTCTCCCGCCGTTACCCGCGTGAGTTCAGCGGTGGCCAACGCCAAAGGGTCGGCATCGCTCGAGCCCTGGCTCTCGACCCGAGCTTCATCGTCGCCGATGAGCCGGTCAGCTCGCTCGACGTTTCCATCCAGGCGCAGATCTTGAACCTGCTGGTCGAGCTCCAGGAGAAACTACGCCTGTCGTATCTTTTCATCGCCCACGATTTGCGTATCGTCGAGCACATCAGCGACCGCGTGGCGGTGATGTATCTCGGCAAGATCGTGGAGACGGCCCCGACCGCCGGCCTCTACCGCACGCCCCTGCATCCCTACACGCAGGCCCTTCTGACTTCCGTTCCCGAGCCCGATCCGCAATCGAAGAAACCGATCTCCCTGGACGCCCTGTTGCGGAGTGACCCGCCCAGCCCTTCGCACCTGCCGAGCGGTTGCCGATTTCATCCCCGTTGCCCGGTCGTCGTCGAGCGCTGCCGGAGCGAGGAGCCGCCGCTCGTCGATGTCGGTGACGGGCATTTCGCGGCCTGCCACCTCGTTTCTGCGCCTGGTATTATCTAGAAAGCGGGAGGGGCATGGTGTGGGCCAATGAGACTCTTTCCAATGCGGTCATTCGCTATCTAACTAAGGAGACTCGCAACTACCAACGCCGGATCCCCAACAACCTGGACAATCTCAAGAAGCAGATCCGACCGGGGGACGTGTTGTTGGTGGAAGGTAAGTCCCGGATCTCTCAGATCATCAAATACCTGACGCAGAGCTCTTGGTCCCACTCGGCCATTTACGTCGGCGATCACATTCGGCTCACCGATCATCCTTCCGCCAAGCCGTACCAGGAGCTCTATGGAGAGGAGTCTCGGCAGCTGCTCGTCGAGGCGGAGATGACGGGGGGAGTGGCCGCCGTACCTCTGACCAAGTATGTCGACTACAACTTGAGGCTCTGTCGCCCCTACTCCCTCTCCGCCGAAGATCTCGAAAAAGTGCTGGGTGAGGTCATTTCACATCTGGGAGACCAATACGACAGGAAAGGGCTGGTCGATCTGGGCCGGTATCTCACTCCCTTTTCGCTGATCCCGGCCCGCTGGCGGAGGAAGGCCTTTTTTCTGGGCCCTAGCACGTCTCGGGCTGTGATCTGCTCCGGCCTCATCGCGCGCGCGTTTCTCAATGTTCACTATCCGGTCCTTCCTTTGGCCTCCAACAACCCCCTCCAGGAAAAGAAGGATGGGATCTTCCCCTACGGCCGGCGCTTCCGCAGTTTCCATCCCTCCTTGGCATTGCCTCGTGACTTCGATCTGTCACCCTACTTTCACATTGTGAAATTCAATCTGGCGGGCGGTCCCATCGATTACCGGTCACTGGAGTGGGAAGGTGTGTTAGACTCTGGCGTCCCTGACGATTCCAGATGACGCAGCGCATCGTCTTCAACGGCTCGGAAGACAAGAATGCAGTTCGATCTCTTTGATTCGGGCTCCAACACGATTCTGGGCTCCGCCACCTACCAGGAGTTCAAGGAGCAGCTGGTAGCCAGCAACTGCACCAAGTGTGGACTCCACGCCGGCCGGACTCACATCGTGGTCGATCGGGGGAGCCCCGCCGCTCCGGTGATGGTCATCGGCGAGGGCCCGGGAGAACAGGAAGATCGGCAGGGCAAGGCGTTCGTGGGCCGCGCCGGGCAGCTCTTCGATCAGATCATGAACGCGGTGGGCATCGACACCAACCAGGACATGCTCATCGCCAACGTGGTCAAGTGCCGCCCACCGGACAATCGCTCACCCCATGGCGACGAGGCGGCGGCTTGCCTGCCCTTCTTGAAACGTCAAATCGAGTTGGTGCGCCCGCGCATCATCCTGCTCCTGGGTGCGACGGCCCTCAAACACTTCGACAAGTCCAAATCCAATTTTCAGATGTCCGAAGAAGCTGGAAAATTCTTCACCCTCTCCGACTTCCCGAGCATTCAGTTCATGGTCCTCTACCATCCCGCCGCCCTGCTCTATAACGCCAAGCTCAAGCCCGCCATGTGGCAACACGCTAAGACACTACGCCACTATCTCGACCAGCATGGATTGTTGGAAGCGCAGAGAAGGAAGGTAGCTCACTAGGGACGCTGGGCGAGCTCGACGCGGACCTCCAGCGACGCGCCGTCTCGGATGACGATGACAGGGACGTTGTCGCCCGGCTTGTGGCGCTGGAGAGCGTCCGTGAAATCATGGAGGCTATCGATTTCGCGGCCGTTGAAGTAGACGAGGATGTCTCCCGCCTTGAGCCCCGCCTGGTGGGCGGGACTTCCTTCTCGGATGTCGTCGAATCGCACGCCCTTGCCTTGGTAACCGAAGTCCGGGACGGAGCCGAAGTAAGCTCCATAGCCGCCAGCCCCGCCCTGTTCGCCGCGGGGACGCTCCTCGCGAACGAACTGCGGCGGCTCCGGTAGCGATTGTAGGTAGTCGGCCATCTGGTAGGCGAGTCGCAGCACCTGCTCCTCACCGGCGACGTTGATCTCCTGCCAATCGTCGGAGGGCCGGTGGTAATCGCGGTGAAGCCCGGTGAAGAAGAAAAGCGAGGGAACTCCCGCCATAACGAACGAGGCATGGTCACTCGAGCCGTACCCCGAGAAGCTGAAGTCGAGCAAGAGATCCTGGCCGGCCACCAGCTCTTCCAGCTTCGGCTGGAATACCGGAGAGCTACCCACGCCGCCGATGAAGAGCTTCCCCTCCCGGAGCCGGCCAATCATGTCCAGGTTGAGCATGGCAACGGTCCGCTCCAAGGGATAGGTCGGATGCGCGGTGTAATGACGGGAGCCCAGCAGGCCCAGCTCTTCACCCGCGAAGGTGGCGAACAAAATGCCCCTCTGCAGACTTTCTCTTTCTTGGGACAGAACCCGCGCCAGCTCCATGACGCCCGCGGTACCCGAGGCATTGTCGTCCGCACCGTTGTGAATGCCGTCCTCTCCCTCGGGCGCCTGAGAATGCCGATTGACGCCCACACCCAAGTGATCGTAATGGGCGCCGATCAAGAGGATCTCCTCGTCACCCGAGGCGCTTTCCGGAGCAAGATAGCCGAGGACGTTTCGCACCTCACCGCGCTTGCGCTCGACGTCCACCGTGAGACTCACCGTGCTCCCTTGGAGCTCGAAGGAAGCGGGCCGGAGGTCTTCATCTATGTCTTCCTGCACCGCCAAAAGGTCTTTCCCTGCCTTCTGGAAGAGCTCTTGCGCCACCGTCTGCTTGATATGCAAGGCGGGAATCGCCAGATCGTCCGCTCCCAGATCCTGGCCGAACTCCACCAGCTCGTCGGGATCGGTCCGGTGATTGAGAGGATCGGTGATGACCAGCACGGCGGTCGCGCCGTGGCCCTTGGCATTGACCACCTTCGCCACGAACGTGGCATGACCTCGCTGGGGATCGAAGGGACCATCGTTCCGCCCCTCGCGAGGTATGTGGCGAAGCAGCAGAACCGCCTTGCCGCCAACATCCACGCCCGCGTAATCGTCGTAACCATGCTCGGGAGCGGTGATGCCGTAACCGACAAAGACGATGGGAGCGCCGGCGACTTCACCGGCCCCGGAGAAGGTCATCGGCTCGAAATCCTGATGGAGGCGCAGGCTTTCCTCGGTCTCGCCGGCCGCGAGCTTCAGCGTATTGTCAGGCCCCAGTGTCCCGCCCGCGGTTACGAAGAAGGCTTGAAAGTAGGTGCCGTTGTCTCCCGCCGGCGAAAGCCCCAGCTTCTCAAACTGAGAGGCGATGTAATGGGCGGCCCGCTCGAGGCCCTCGCTGCCGTTTCCACGACCACCGAGCTCATCGGAGGCCAAGAACCGGACGTGCTCGAGGGCGGAGCTGCCACTCACCGCTTCCACGGCGGAGCGCTCGCCCGGCGTGGAGCTGACGGTGGCGATGAGAGCCAGACAGGCGACCCCCAGCAGTAGGTGTCGTTTCTTTAATGGCCGATCCAAGGGGCGGAACGAAAGAGGGTTTTCCATAGTCACTCAACTCCAGAACACTATTATAGGCAGCCCCCGCTCGCCTTCCAAAGTGTCTCAGCGTCAGGGGGAAAGGCCATCGAAGAGAGGCAAGGGCGGTGGATCGAGCTCGTTCAGGAGCTTCCATCCCCAACTTCTTCGTGTCTCGGGTGGAAGGGCGCCGTAGCGTTGGTGGTACCGGCGCAGAAAGTCGGCGGTGGCGGCGTTCACGTATCCGCCCCCGCGCACCTCGCCGAACTCTTCCCGGTAGCGCACCGCGATCTCTTCGAAGAGCCGGTCACGAAGATCCTTGGCGATGATGGAAGCGGCAGCCACCGACGCGTGCACGGTCTCGCCGAAATCGTGCGCTTCCAGGTGCGGATACTCGCCCCTCATGATTCCGAAGAGTTTCTGCCCGTCGGCCACGATGCGACGGACGGGAAGAGCCGCGCCGATGATCTCCCGAGCCCCGCGTCGCTCCAACTCGTTCAACAAGCCACGGGAGGCGAAGTCGTCCACCGTTTGGTGATCGAACACCTTCACCCGGACGTCCTCGGCCAACCGGCGGATGTGAGCGGCGAGCTCCGCCCGTTTCTCCCTGGCTTCACTGCCGGCGCCGAAATCCTTGGAATCGGTGACGCCGCGGCGGGTCAGAGCCGCCGCCCGCGGGGGGCGAAGAATGACCCCCGCCAGCACCAACGGACCCAGCACGGGACCCCGACCGGCTTCGTCGATGCCGAGGATCATGAGGTGTCATGTTGGCCGATCCACACCCTGGCTTGCAACGAAGAAATGTCCGAGGCAGGATCGGCATCCCACGATCGATCGAAGAGAGGCCTTATGTCCGCCAGGAACGAGAAGGGCAAGGGGAAGTACAACGTCGTCGTGATCGGAGCCGGCACCGCCGGCCTGGTGACCGCGGCCGGCACCGCCGGCCTGGGCGGGAGAGTCGCCCTCATCGAGGCCGGGAAGATGGGCGGCGACTGCCTGAACTATGGTTGCGTGCCGTCCAAGGGGCTCATTTCTTCTGCGAAGCTCATCCAGCACATCCGGGACGGGGAAACTCTCGGTCTGCAAAGAATGGAACCCAAGTTCTCCTTCCAGGAAGTGTTCGCCAGCATGAGGAAGAGGCGAGCCACCATCGAGCCCAACGATTCCGCGGAGCGCTTCGAGGGGTTGGGGGTCGACGTCTTCTTGGGCCGAGCTCGTTTCGTCTCACCCCACGCGGTCGAAGTCAATGGAGCCCGACTCCAGGCCCGTAACTTCGTTATCGCTACCGGTACCAAGGCCGCCGTCCCCGACATCCCCGGGCTGAACGACATCTCTTATTACACCAACGAGACCATTTTCGACGAGTTGCCCTCCGCTCCCGACTCTCTCTTGGTCGTCGGCGGAGGGCCTATTGGTTGCGAGCTGAGTCAGGTCATGGCCCGCCTGGGAGTCCAGGTGACTCTGGTGCAGCTACCGCCCCGACTTCTCCCCCGGGACGATGCCGAGGCGGCGAAGATCGTCGAAGCGCGCCTTCGCGAAGAAGGCGTCCGGGTCCTCACCGGAGCTCACCCCGCCAGGTTCGAAAAAAGGAACGGAAGCATCGTCGCGACCATCCAGCGGCACGACGGTCGCGAGGAGCTCGTCACCGCAGCAGTACTCTTGGCAGCCGGCCGCACCCCCAACACGGAAGGACTGAACCTGGAAGCGGCAGGCGTGAAGTACGGCAAGTCGGGCGTCGAGGTGGATGCCAGCCTGACCACTTCCCAATCCCACATCTTTGCTTGCGGCGACATCGCCGGTCCCCACCGGTTCACGCACGCCGCCGATTACCAAGCGCGCATCGTGGTGCGCAACATCCTGCTCCCCTGGATCAAAGCAAAGGCCGACTATACCTGGGTCCCCTGGGTGACCTATACCGACCCCGAGCTGGCGCAGGTAGGGCTCACCGAGGAGAGGGCAAAGAAGCAAGGTGTCCCCCATTCCGTCTATCGCTTCGACTGGAGCGAGCTCGACCGAGCCATCACCGAAGGCGCCACCACCGGTTTCATCAAGGTGGTTACGCCGCCCGGCAAAGATCGAATCCTGGGGGCCACGGTGGTCGGCCTCCATGCCGGCGACGTGCTCCACGAGCTGGTGGTGGCTGGAAAATACGGAGTGGGGCTCGCCAAGCTGTCGTCCACCATTCACGCTTACCCGACCCTTTCGCAGAGCGTTCAACGAGTCGGCGATCTCTTCCAGAAGGGCCGCCTCACTCCCACCATCGCCAAGATCTTTCGGTGGCTGTACCGCGCACGGAGGTCGTGATGAAGTCGCGCACCTGGCTGAAGGTCACAGCCATTGTTTCGATGGTGGCCGCCCTGCTCTGGCTGAGGACCTTGCCTCTGGCGGATGGGCTAGCCGTCTTTAACGAGGCGGTGCAGAAGCTCGGACCGGCCGGCTTGCTGGTCTACGCTCTCGCTTACGCCTTGGCCACCGTCTTTCTCCTTCCCGGCTCGCTTCTCACCTTGGCGGCGGGCGCCGCCTTCGGGCTTCTTCCCGGGTTCGGATCGGTCCTGGTGGGCGCCACGCTGGGGTTGGCGCTCGCCTTCCTGGTATCCCGCCATCTGGCCCGCCGGCGGG
>Ga0209619_10004234_pt1 | contig 10196 bp, 11 predicted proteins | sample Rifsed16ft3_FD_184011 | JGI IMG/M metagenome (GOLD analysis project Ga0209619, IMG submission 184011) | Soil microbial communities from Rifle, Colorado, USA - sediment 16ft 3 (version 2) | ecosystem: Environmental > Terrestrial > Deep subsurface > Rock core/Sediment | place: Rifle, Colorado... | reverse complement strand
GGGCGCGGCGGGAGTCTTGACTTCCGGAGGTTGTCCCATCGTTTAGGCCTCGTGCCGTTCCAACTTTCTCCCCCTATGATCGCAATGGACACCATCCGGGCAGCTTCGCCGGACAACTACGTCGAAACATACCTCCAAATAGTTGGAACGGCACTCGCTCATTTCCTGCGCCTCACCGGCTTCGGCCGGGCCTTGCGCGGCGGCGTCGCCGGCGGCGGCTCGCCGCCCAGCTCGCCGCTCCACCAGTTCAGGTAGTTGGGCGCGGCGTCAATCACCGGCAGACAAATCACTTCCGGCACCTGGTAGCTGTGCAGCTTCTCCACCGCGCGCCGCACCCGGTCAAACAAATCCCGGGAGGTCTTGATCACCAGCAGCACTTCCCGGTCGTCGCAGAGCTTCCCGCCCCAGCGGTAGACGGAGCGGACGGAACTGGAGATGCTGACGCAGGCGGCCAGCCGCTGCTCCACCAGCGCCCGGGCGATGCGGCCGGCTTCACTCGCCGACCCGCAGGTGACGAACACCACCACTTTGTCGGTCATGGCTTCCCGGCTCCCGAGTCTTCGCGGCCCCGTCCATTTGCCCCTCGGCGCGCTCCCACGATACAATAGCCTGCGAATGTCGCTCAAGAAGATTCATTTCGGCACCTCCGGCTGGCGCGGCATCATCGCCGACGACTTCACCTTCGACGGCGTGCGCGCCGCCGTGGCCGCCATCGCCGACTACGTCCGCCGGCAGAACCCCCGCAACCCGCGCCTGGTGGTCGGCTACGACACGCGCTTCTTCTCCGATGAGTTCGCCCGCACCGCCGTCGAACTCTTGAGCGCCCGCGACATCCACTGCTTCCTCTGCAAGCAGCCCACCCCCACGCCCACCATCGCCTACGAAATCCGGCGGCGGAAGACGGACGGCGGCATCAACTTCACCGCCAGCCACAACCCGCCGGAGTACAACGGCCTGAAGTTCTCCACCCCCGACGGCGCCCCCGCTCTCCCGGAAGCCACCCGGCAAATCGAGCAGCTGGCCGAAAAGCACCTGGCCGCCCCGCTCGAGTCGCTGCGCGGGGACCGGCGCAGCCACGAGGAAATCGACGCCCGGCCGGCCTACCTGGAGGCGTTGACGGAAAAAGTTTCCGTCGAGGAAATGGCCCGTGCCGGGTTGAAGGTTGTCTTCGATCCGCTCTACGGCGCCGGGGCCGGCTACCTCGACAGCTTTTTGAAAGAGCGCGGCGTCGAAGTCCACACCCTGCACGGCTACCGCGACGTCCTGTTCGGCGGGCACCCGCCCGAGCCTTCCGACGAAATCCTGAGCCCCCTGCGCGAGCAGGTGCGGGAGCGCGGGGCGCATCTCGGGCTTTCCACCGACGGCGACGCCGACCGCTTCGGCGTGCTCGACCGCGACGGAACCTTCATCTCCGCCAATCACGTCATCGCCCTGCTGCTCGATTATCTGCTGGAGACGCGCCCGCAGTGGCCCCGCGGCGTCGCCCGCAGCGTGGCCACCACGCATCTGGTCGACGCCGTCGCCCGCCATCACCAGGCCGCCATCCACGAGACTCCGGTGGGCTTCAAGTACATCGGCGAGCTCATCCAGCAGGACAAGATCGCCATCGGCGGCGAAGAGAGCGCCGGCCTGAGCATCTACGGCCACGTCCCCGAGAAGGACGGCATCCTGGCCTGCCTGCTGGTGGCGGAGATGGTGGCGCGGCGGGGAGCGTCGCTGGGCGAGCAGTTGCAGGCGCTCTTCGCCAAAGTGGGCGCCTACTATCCGGTGCGCGCCAACCTGCATCTCGACGCCGGCGTGCGCGACCGCCTGGCCGAACGCATCCGGCGCGACCCGAAGAACTTCGACGGCCGCCGGGTCGCGGGCGTCAACCGCGCCGACGGCTTGAAGCTGCTCTTCGAAGACGACTCCTGGGTGCTGATGCGCCTGAGCGGCACCGAGCCGGTGGTGCGCTGCTACTGCGAAGCGCACTCGGAGAAAGAAACCGCGGCGCTGGTCGAGGCCGCCCAGCGGTTCGTCCTGGAGTGAGCCCGGTGCCCGCCGTCACCCGCTCCCGCTGGCCCCGGGTCTGGCTCACCCTGGTGGGGCTGGCGTTGCTTGCCCTGGTGGTGCACACCCTCTTCGGCGAGCACGGCTACCTGGCTTTGCGACGCCAGCGGCAAACCCTCGAGCAGTTGCAGCAGGAGATTCAGCGCCTGGAAGAAGAAAACCGCCGGCTGGCCGCCGAGATCGAAGCTCTGAAAAAAGACCCGCGGGAAATCGAGCGCGTGGCCCGCGAGCAGTTGAAGATGGCGCGGCCGGGCGAGAAGGTCGTCACCCTGCCGGAGAAGCCCGCCGGCGAAGCCCCGGCGGAAGAAAAAAAGAAACCCTAGGTACTGAGTACTCGGTACTTGGAACTCCGTACGCCCTACTTCCCTTCCGCTTCCTGGCTGATGGTGAGCAGGTAAGCGGCCAGCGCCTGCTCTTCTTCCGGCGTGCCCATGAGCGGCGGCATCAAGCCGACGTAGGGCCCCTGGGGGTCGCGCAGAGTCTTGAGGAAAGCCCGGAGGCTGTCGAGGTCGCGGCCCTTCAGGACCGCCGTCATGCTGCGGTAGCCGCGCACGGTGTGGCAGCTCGCGCACTGGATGCGGAACATCTGCCGACCGGCTTCCACCCGGTTGTCGGCCGTGATGGCTTTCACTGTCGCCCACCGGGCTTCCGCCAGCACGCCGGTGCGGTTCAACCGCTCCAGGTCGCCCGGGCGCAGCCCGTTCGAGTACATGTAGCCGTAGAGCACGTAGGGCTTGCGCAGCATCTCCCGGCTCCACTCCGTCGCCCCGGTCACCACCAGCCCGAGCAGCAGGAAGATGAGCGCCATCGGGAAAGAAAAGTTCTTCGGGTTCAGGTACGGCCCCACGTAGGCGAAGATGCCGATGGTGGCGGAGATCATGATGGACAGCATGGCCACGCGGGTGAGGATGGCGAGCGTGCCCACGCCGGTCACCGAAACCCCGCTCTGCAACGCTTGCAGAGCCTGCGGCGGCGCCACCAGCAAGTACCACACCGCGAACAACGGCAGCAGGATGTAGGCCGGCACCAGCCACTTGGCCGCGTAGCGCAGCAGGCGCACGCGCGTCTCGGCGTTTCGCCAGCGCGCCGCCGTCACCAGCGCAAACAGCCCGGCGATGGAGAACGTCACCAGCGTGCGCAACCCGAGCGAGGGCAGGTTGCCCGGGTTGAAGTAGGCGTCCCAGAGCCGCCCGGTCTCCAGCCAGCGGCCCGGCGTGAGCATGAAGGTCAGGATGCCGTTGATGGCGACCAGGCTCAAGAAAGACGCGACGGCGTACACGATCCCCACCCGCAGGTGCTGGCGCGGCGTCAGCCGGTCCCAGGTGCGGTAGTAGACGAGCGCGGCGACGATTTCCACCAGGAAGAACACCCATTCAATAGCCCAGACAAAAGCAAACTGGTGGATGAGCGCCGAGGTGGCGTCGGGATGGACAAGCCCGATGGTGAACCAGATGCCGACGCCGGTGACCGCCCCCGAGACCAGGGTGATGAGCACGAAGAAGTAGCTGTGGTAGCGGATGTAGTCGAGGACCTCCCGGTCGTCCCGCCGCAGCGCCTTCCACTCCGTGTAGACCAGGAAGAAACCGCTGCCCACGGCGAAGTGGGCGATGTAGATGTGGATGATGGCCACCAGGCCGATCAGCCAGCCGCCGCCGAGGACGGGCACCTCCCAGAACGGATAGTTCATCGCGGCTCCTCAGTGGACATAGCCGAAAACCGTCAACCCCACGAGCGCCACCAGCACGAGCAGCCCGGCGTAGGTCGCCAGCCGCCCGCGGCGCCCGTCTGCGGTCTCTTGATCCCAGAAGGGCACGAGCGCCCACAGCAACCCGCCCAGGCTGAAAAGAAGAATGCCGGCATGCTCGCTCGACAGCGGCCCGAGGTTGGGCAGGACCTTCAGCAGCGCAAACGGCGCCATGAAGTACCACTCGGGATGAATGCCCGCCGGGGCCGGCTGCAACGGGTCGGCCTGCGGGCCCACCTGCCAGGGATAAAGCGCCGCCAGAAAGCTCAACAGGTTCAGGCAAATCAGCCACACCAGCAGGTCGTTGTAAAAAAAGTTGGGAAAGAACGGGATGGTGCGGCGCTGGGCCGCCGGCTGGCGGTAGAAGCTGGGCGGGGCGGCGTTGCCGTGCAGCTGGATCAGGAAAAGATGGAAGCCGAGCGCGCCCATGAAAATCAGCGGCAGCACCACCACGTGCAGCGCAAAGAAGCGCTGCAAGGTGAGCTCGCCCACCTGCGGGCCGCCGCGCAAGAGGCTCGCCAGGATGCCGCCCAGCAGCGGCACCGACTCCATCACCCCCAGGCCCACCTGGGTGGCGAAGTAGGCCAGCTCGTCCCACGGCAGCAGATACCCGCTGAAGCCGAAGGCCATCACCAACCCGAGCAGCGCCATCCCGCTCAGCCAGGTCAGCTCCCGCGGGCGCCGGTAGGCCTTCATGAAGTAGGCGCTGAACATGTGGATGAGCACCGCCAGCACCATCAGGTTGGCCGCCCAGACGTGCACCGAGCGTACCAGCCAGCCGAACTCCACCTTGGAGATGATGTCGAGGATGCTCGAGTGCGCCCCGTCCACCGTGGGCGAATAGTAGACGAGCAGCAGGATGCCGGTGACGAGCTGGATCAGAAAGAGGTAGAGCGAGATGCCGCCGAAGTAGTACCAGAGGGTGTGCCCGTGCTGGGGCACCTCTTTCTTCTTCCCCAGCTCGGTCAACTGGCTCCAGCGCACCCGCTCTTCGAGCCAAGCGCCCAGGCCGTTGGTGGACTTCATCGCTTCACGCCCGCGTCACGAAAATCTCGCCCTTCTCGCTCACTTCCACTTTCCACGATAGCAGCGGCCGCGGGGCGGGGCCGCTCTCGTTGGCGCCGGTGGCGGTGTCGAAGCGGCTGCCGTGGCAGGCGCACCAGATTTTTTCCCAGTCGGAGCGGTACTGCACCGTGCAGTTCAGGTGGGTGCAGGTGGCGTTGAAGGCGTGCAGCGTCCCGTCGGCGGCGCGAATCAGAACCCCCGGCGCGCCTCCGAAGCGGAACATCTTGGCCGTGTTCGGCGGCATGTCCTTCAAGGTGCCGACGGTGACGGCGGTGACTTCCACCGACTGCACCAGCTTCGGGCCCGAGGCCAGGTAGCGGTAGAGGGGATAGAGGATGACGCCGAAGTAGCCGGCCACTACCACTTCCAGCAGCCGCTCGAAGAAGCGCCGCCGCGGCGGGGCCCCGCGCGCCTCCCGGCTGGTGCGATCCGCGTCCTCAGGCATAGCTCGCTCCTCGCCCGCGGTAGACCATCCGCAATAGATACCCCACCACGCCCAGCCCGGCCACCAGCAGCGCCACGAACAAGAGCACGACGCTCCACTGCGGCACGACTGCCAGATCGCTGGCGCGGAAGTACGGCGCCAGGTAGGCGTCCCGCACGATGTCGCGCGCCACCGCCATCAGGCTCACCGTCCCCATCAGCGCCACCACGCCCCCGAGGCCCGGCAGCGTCGGCCGCGCCGCCATCATCGAGACCAGCACCAGGATGATGGCCACCAGCGACAGGAAAATCGCCGTCAGCAGCACCGCCGTGGCGCTCGCCCGCTCGCCCAGGAACAACGTCCAGATGTTGCGCGGCAGGCTCAAGAGGAACCAGACTCCCACGCCGTATTGCACCAGCGTGGCGCCGATGAACCACGCCCCGCCGGTGCGCTGCACCCAGCGGCCGTACTCGGCCTCGCGCCCGCGCGTCGCCAGCCCGTAGAGGAAAACGCTCAAGCCGGCCACCGCCACCGCCGCGGTCAGGAAGTGCAAGTAGCGCGGCAGCACCGCCGGGTCGCTCCAGTTGCCGTGCAGGCCCTGCGCCACCATCGCCTGCCAGCGCTCCGGCTGGAGCATCAGGGTGACGTTGTGGGTGAAGATGGCGGGGATGGCCGAGAGCACCAGGACGCTGGCCGTGATGACCCACGCCCCGCGGTCGCCCAGCTTCTCCCAGCGGAAGTTGTACCAGTAGTAGCCGTAGTAACCGACCAGCAGGAACCCCAGCGTCCCCAGCCACCACCAGCCGAGCAGGATCGAAGAGGTGTAAAAAAACTGGCCGTAGAGGACCTGGACAAAGAGCAGCGGAGCGATGCCCAGGGTGATGGTCAGGGCGAGCGCGACCGGCAACTGCTCCCCCAGCGTCCGCGCCAACCGCCGGTGCGGCGAGCTCTTCTTCTTCCGCCCCCGCCAGTGGTTGACGGCGGCCAGGACGCCGCCCCCCAGCGCCAGGTTCATCGCCAGGATGTGCAGGACGAAGGTGAACAGCAGCAGGAACTTCAGCAGCCACACGGGGGCCGGCAGGGGGATGGGGTCAGGCGCGGGAATGGGCAGCTGCAAAATCACGGCGTTCGCTAGCGCGCCACCATACCCCGAACGCCCCGCCGGGTCAATCACACCGGGCGTAGCGTAGTGTCCTATCTTCCGCTGGATGCGCCGGAGGGGCGCGGCGGGCTGGTTATCTACGTCCTCTCCGACTTATTCAGCGGATGGTTCCGTATGTTTGCGCTAAGCCCCCTGAGGTTCTCGTACAAGATCGAGAATGCCGGGCTTTTCTTTAGCTTTGAAATGGGCACAGACGACCGCCTAATGGTACGGGCAATGTGGCGGAAAATCTGCTTGTGCGTCATCTTCCGCTCGTTGTAGGTGGCGGTCTCTTTGGCGAGTCTATACATCTCCTCGTTCGTGAGAATGAGCAATCGTCCGTTTGCCATCAGGAAGTGATCAAGCGCCAAGACTGCAGTTCTTTTGTTTCCATTGTAGAAGGGATGATTGGCAATGAGTGAGTGAAACAAGGCGGCGCCCTTTTGAAAGACCCCCTTGTAGAGATCTTGGTTGAACATGGTTTGCATTGGCCTACCGACTGCCGACGAAAGCAGCCCGTGGTTTATGGGTTCACCGGGTGTAATTGGCTCGTCCCCAGGCCAGAGCGCGGCCACGAGGACATTGTGGATCATCTCCACGTAGGCCCGGCTTAGCGCGAAGGTGGGACGTCTACTCTTTGGCAAGTCGCTTGAGTGTAGGGTAATACTTTGCTGCCGAATACACCAAGGCGGGATCCGGCTTGGCGCCAGATTGAACGATCATCCTCTTCACAACCGGGGCGTTGCGCCTAATGTTCTGTTGCAGGCTGTGCAGGGCTCGGCGCTCTTGCTTGCTCATGGCGTTTCCCCTCCCTCCAACATTAGACGCCAAGACCAAGGGAAAGTCAACAATCCGGATCTTGCTTCGGGCACATAAGACCAGCGGTTCAACAAATTCTGGTCGGAACATGCGCACTTTGTTGGCATAACTCAACTCAAATTAGGACACTACCGAGCGGAGCTGCCTTGAAGGTGGGCGGTGAATATGGCAGAATCCGCCCTAGGAGAGAGGCGTCATGGTGGATAAGAAACTGCGCCGCATCGCCCTGGGCGCCGACCACGCCGGCTGCCAGGTCAAAGACCGCATCAAAGAGCTCTTACAAAAAAAGGGCTTCGAAGTCCTCGACTTCGGCACCCACTCGGAAGAGCCGGTGGACTACCCTGACTATGCCAAGCTCGTCGCCCAAAGCGTGGCCAACGCCGAAAGCGACCGCGGCATACTGGTCTGCGGCACCGGCCTGGGCATGGCCATCGCCGCCAACAAAATCCAGGGCATCCGCGCCGCCACCTGCAACGACACCTACACCGCCCGCATGGCCGCCGAGCACACCGACGCCAACGTGCTCTGCGTGGGGGCGCGGGTGGTGGACGCCGACCACGCCGCCGCCATCGTCGAAGAGTGGCTGAAGGGCAAGTTCGGCGGCGGGCGCCACCAGCGCCGCCTCGACAAGATCAACGAGCTCGAGCGGTCGCCCGCCCTCTCGCGGACGAAATGACAACCCCCGCCCAGCGTCTCGACCGCCCGCTCAAGGAGACCGACCCGGAAGTCTACGACGCCATCGTCGGCGAGACCCGCCGCCAGGCCGAAACCCTGGAGCTCATCGCCTCCGAGAACTTCACCAGCGAGGCCGTGCTCGAGGCCACCGGCTCCGTCTTCACCAACAAGTACGCCGAAGGCTACCCCGGGCGGCGCTACTACGGCGGCTGCCAGTTCGCGGACGTGGTCGAGTCGCTGGCCCGCGAGCGCGCCAAGAAACTTTTCGGCGCCGAGCACGCCAACGTCCAGCCCCACTCCGGCACCCAGGCCAACATCGCCGTCTACGAGACCCTGCTCAAGGAAGCCGACCCGGTGCTCGGGATGAACTTGAGCCACGGCGGCCACTTGAGCCACGGCCACCCGCTCAACTTTTCCGGCAAGCACTACAAGTTCATCCCCTACGGCGTGCGGCGCGACACGGAAACCATCGACTACGACGAACTGGAAAAACTCGCGCACGAGCACAAGCCCAAGCTCCTCGTCGCCGGCGCCAGCGCCTACCCGCGCGTCATTGACTTCGAGCGGATGGCGGCCATCGCCCAGTCGGCCGGGTGCCTCTTCATGATGGACATGGCGCACATCGCCGGGCTGGTCGCCGCCGGGGTCCATCCGAGCCCCGTGCCCCACGCCCACTTCGTCACCACCACCACGCACAAGACCCTGCGCGGGCCGCGGGCGGGGCTGATTCTCTGCCGGGAACAGTTCGCCAAGGACCTCGACCGGGTGGTCTTTCCCGGCGAGCAGGGCGGCCCGCTTGTGCACGTCATTGCCGCCAAGGCCGTCTGCTTGAAGGAAGCGATGGAGCCGGAGTTCAAGGCCTACGCGCAGCAAATCGTGGCCAATGCCAGGAAGCTGGCGGCGACGCTGGCCGGCCGCGGCTTCCGCATCGTCTCGGGCGGCACCGACACGCACCTCTTGCTGGTGGACGTCTACAAGCGCGGCATCATGGGCAAGGACGCCGAGGCGTGGCTCGAGAAGGGCGGCATCACCGTCAACAAGAACGCCATCCCCTTCGACGAGCTGCCCCCGCTCAAGGCCAGCGGCATCCGCATCGGCACGCCCGCGCTCACCACGCGCGGGATGAAAGAGCCTGAGATGGAGCGCATCGGCAACTGGATCGCCGACGCGCTCGAACACATGGGCGACGAGAAGGCGATCGAGTCCGTCCGCCGCCAGGTCGAGGAGCTCACCGCCCGCTTCCCGCTCTACGCCTCGCGGCTGGACGAGGTTGACTCCACCCTCCGCCGCCGCTAGCCCGCCCCAGGCGGGCCTCCGGCCGGGAGTTCGGCATGAAAGTGGCCATCGACATCCGCCGGGTGCGCGACTTCGGCGTCGGCACTTATACCCGCAACCTCGTCGCCACCCTCGCCCACCTCGATCGCGAGACCGCCTACACCCTGGTCGGTACCGGGGACGACTGGTCGCACCTGGAGCGCCTGCCGGAGAACTTTTCTTTTCTCGAGGCCGAGCCCGGCCATGAGCTGCGGCTGGCCTGGGAGCTGCGCCGGGAGAAAGCGCAGCTCTGCCACACGCCCTATCTCGCGGCCCCCTGGATACTCCCCTGCCCGCACGTCCTGACCGTGCACGATACCGCCGAGTTCCTCGACTTGAGCGGCGACGGCGGCACCCTGGCCGACCTCATCCACTTTCAGCGCACGCGGCTGGCCTTGCGGCGCGCCCGGCGCATCTTGAGCGTCTCCCAGTCCACGGGGCGCGACCTGCAGCGGCTGTTCGGGGTCCCGCGCGACAAGATTGAAGTCATCTACAACGCCCTTGACCCGCGCCTGGCCCACACCCCCCCGCCCGCCGACCAGGAGCGCACCTTGAGCCGCTACGACGTCAACAGCCCCTACCTGCTCTACGCCGGCAACGTGAAGCCGCACAAGAACCTGCCGCGGCTCATCGAGGCTTTCGCGCTGGTCAAGGACGAGCTGCGCGCCCACCCGCGCTACGCCGACCTGAAGCTGCTTATCATCGGCGACGAGCTCTCCCAGCACCCGCAGCTCCGCCGCACCGTCATCCAGAGCCGCACGCAGCAGGACGTGCGCTTCCTGGGGTTTGTGGACGCGACGACACTCTGCGTCTTCTACGCGCGCGCCGCCGCCTTCGTCTTCCCCTCGCTCCACGAAGGCTTCGGGCTGCCGCCGCTGGAGGCGATGGCGCACGGGACGCCGGTGGTGAGCTCGAACGTCTCGGCGCTGCCGGAAGTGCTGGGGGAGGCGGCCCTCTACGTCAAC
>Ga0209619_10004232_pt1 | contig 10197 bp, 5 predicted proteins | sample Rifsed16ft3_FD_184011 | JGI IMG/M metagenome (GOLD analysis project Ga0209619, IMG submission 184011) | Soil microbial communities from Rifle, Colorado, USA - sediment 16ft 3 (version 2) | ecosystem: Environmental > Terrestrial > Deep subsurface > Rock core/Sediment | place: Rifle, Colorado... | reverse complement strand
GCGGCCGGGGGCGCCCTGCCGCCGGGCCTGCAGAACGAGCTCCTGAGCCTCGACAAGGTCCAGCGGGAGGTGCAGGCGATCCGGACGTGGCCGTTCGACGTCGGGATCGTCGCCCGGTTCGTCACGATCCTCCTGTCCGTGACCGCCATCCTCTTGGCGGCGGTGATCCGGAGCCTCCTCCGGATCTGAGCCGGTACCCGAACCGGAGTATCCGCGCGCGAGGCCTGTCGTTCACGCGGGTCCGCACTCGCAATCATGGGAGCACGCTTGCGGCTGGAATCTTGACGGCCTTCGCTGGCATCACGGGAAAGGAACAGCGAAGAATCCCGAGCAGATAGGCGGCCCGTGCGGGCGTCGTACTGGCGGGCGCGCAGGTACGTGAGCCCGGACTCCAGGTCGCTCCGCTCTCCCAGGAAACGGTACCGCTCCGTCGCGGCGAGGGGGCCGGACAGGTCCGACGCCTGGCCGAACGGCTCGTACGAGGCGGAGAACGCGACCCCCCAGCTCACGACGTGGGCCTCCGGATGCATCGGGGTCTCTTCCTTCTCCGGAAGGGAGATGGGGGTTCGTGCGACCGGAATGGGCCCTCTACGGGAGAAAGACGGTGCCCAACGTCGTGGAAGCGGCGAGCTGGATGAGGTCATACGTGCCGTCGAACGAGACCTGCAGGCTCTGTCCGGGCCCGAGGGGTAGGTCGAGGGCCCCATTGCGCAGGAAAAGGCCGCCCTCCCCGTACAGGGTCCCGGCGAGATCGCCGGCCACGTACAGACGCGCGCTGCCGGGCGCGGGCACAAAGTCGTTCCCGGCCCTGCCGAACCAGACGCTGATGTCCTTCCAGTTCGCCGGCAGCGGATGCAGGTCCGTCGTCGACGTAATGTTCACGTAGAGCGTTCCATCAACGACCGCCGTGCTGGCCTCGAAGGGACGGTAGTCGCCCCGGTCGATTGCACGCGAATAGTGCCACAGAAGCGACAGGACGTAGTGATGTTCGAAGGTGACGATCTCGCGCCCCTCGATGTCCCACGCCCTGGAGACGACCACGAACCGGACCGTCTGCCCGACCGGGAACTCGTCCGTCCGATTGCCCCGGAAGTGGTACGCGAAGCCTTCCAGGGAACGGAACGTGACGGGGGTGAAGAGCATCCGCTCCGAGGGCATCACCCCGAACGCCCCGGAGTCGTCCCAGGAGAGGCCGGGGGTCGCGATCACCCGACGGTCGGTCACGACGTCCTCGATCTGGTATGTGATTCCGGGGGCCGACGGGTACGGGTTCTGGTCCCGGAACTCTCGCATCGAGATGGGCGTGGGGGCCTGTGGCGTCGAGGGCGGTTTCGTGAGGGCCCAAGTCGAGAACGCTGCGACCGCAACGAGGATTACGACTACAGTCGCGAGAGCGATTCGCCTCTTGGGGATCGTTCTGCGCGGCGGCCGAGGTTCGAGGTTCATGCGTTCCACCACTGATTTCATGCGGCTAAGGTAAGAGGACGGTGCCCAGCGTTTCGGGACCGGTGAGTCGAATGAGACCATACGTGCCGTCGAAGGGGATCTGCAGGCTCTGTCCGGGCCCAAAAGGCAGATCTAGGGTTGAGTTGCCGAGGGTGAGACCAAGACCCGCACGTCCGACCAATGCTCCGGCGAGGTTCCCCGCCACGTACAGACTCGCATTGCCAGGCACGGGCACCCCTCCGACCCCTGTCCGGGCGAACCAAACCCTGATATCCCTCCAGTTGGCCGGAAGGGGATACACGTCCGTGGTCGACGTGATATTCACATAGAAGGTCCCGTTGGCAACGACCGTGTCCGCCTCGAAGGGCCGATAGTTCCCCTCGACGATGGCGGAGTCGTAGCTCTGCAGGTGTTCGAAGACATAGTAGTGTTCGAAACCCGGCATCGCTCGGCCCCACACGAACCAAGTCCGAGAGACGACGGAGAAACGGACCACACTTCCGACCGGGAACTCGCTCACGCGGTTCCCCAGAAAATAGTACGAGAAGTCCCATTCGGTCTCGAATGCAACAGCCGTGAACGTCATCCGTGCGGAGGGCGTCACGGAAAAATTCCCGGAAGCACCCCAAGAGAGGCCGGGGGTCGTGAGCAGCTCGCTCCTCGTGACCGTATCCTGGATCACATACGTGGTCCCGGGGGCGGACCGGGACGGGTGCAGGTCCAAGAACTCCTGCATGGTGATGGGCCCCTCGGCTGCGGGCGGTTGCGTCAAGACCCAGACGGCGGGTGCCGCAATCGCGATGGCGAGGAGGATGGAGAGCACGATCCACCGCTTCGGCAGTCCTTCTGGTCGCTGCGGTATAGGTTCCGCCATCTGGCGGCTATCAAGCATGGTACTCACCTTGAACTTTGTCAAGCAGCTCCCGTATGGCTCTGAGGTCCAGATAGGACTGGATGAGCCACTGCACGGCCTCCAGCGCCACCACGTTCACTGGTTTGCACGATGATAGCCCGCAGGGAGGGATCAGCCAGTAGGAGTTGGAGCCGGCCGCTCTGCTCTCATCCCACCAGTCTTTCCACAGACGATCAGCGAAGCTCAGGGCGTCGTCCTCAACTTTGTACCCCGTGTAGGGGAAATCCACGTCCTCGGTCGTGCCGTCGGGGTGTTTTACGGGCAAGCTCACAGTGCCGGAACTTCCCGTCGCTACCCACCATCGGCTCAGCATGGTCCTGGCTTCGTCAACGAAGAAACGGAACTCCGCAGGGGACAAGGGAGCGATTCGCAACAGGTCCCAGGAAATTCCCCCGATGAGGTTTCCATCCCAGTCGAACTCCGCCATCTGGCGCGGGAATAGCGTGGAGCACCCGGTCGCGTAGCCGACCAAGTAGATGTAGCCAGGCCGGGACATCAGGGGATCATGCGGGGTGCCGGATGCAGCGCAGCCCGTGGCGCTCTCGGCGTGAAGCTCCTGGACATTCGCCCAGTAGTCCCCCGCCTCCTGCAGTTTCTTCACAGCGTCCAGGAGGCCGAACGTTTCCGCGAAGATCCCGACGGCGACGAAGTGCTCGGCGAGAACCTCCAGCATGGCGTCCACCGACAGTTGCGTGATGCCCTCGCCATCGAGGCCCAAGATGCTCGCGATGACCTGACTCGCTTCCTCGATCGTGGTCTGTGGAAGGTGGACCAGGAGCCAATCGTAGTCCGTCATCCGCGAGTCCTGCATGAGGTTGCCGGCGAACGTGAGTAGCTCATCCCGGAGATTCCGAACATAGGGTCTCGCGTCCGACGAGCGAAGGGGTAGCAAGAGGTCGTCTGCAACGATGCTTCGTTCGTAGTCGATGATCCAACCGATATCACTTTCCTCGTATCCATCGGGGAGGAAGTCGCGGTCGGTATCCCACAGATGCGGGTCTGTTTCGGCCCGAAATTCCGCGAGGTTGGACAGCCCGTCGCGGTCCGGGTCCCCGGAGGCGTCGTTCACGGACAGGTCCAAGCCCATCTGGTCCTCCCAAGAGTCCCACATGCCATCCCTGTCGGTGTCCGGAGGATCCCCCGGGTCATCATCCCGGAGCGGGTCCGTGGCTGGGTCGTTATCGTGCGACTCCGTCCACCATCCGAACCCGTCGTCGTCGACATCGTTCATCCGAACGTGGAACCAGACCTCGGCGTCGTCCTCGTCGTTACCCGTCGATCCGTCCTCATCGCCGCTCACATGTTGGAAGCCGTTGGCGTCGCCTCGGAAGTCGTCTCCATACCATCCTCCGGACCTGAGGGAGAAGATCAGGTACAACGTGCGAGTCAGATCGGTCGCGTCGCATACCCTGTCCCCGTCGGGCGTGTCGTAGATAGAAATGTCGAGGAGGTCGTCGCAGTCGATCCAGGCCGTGTCGTCGTCCCACATCTGAATCTTGACCACCACGGACGACCGATCGTCGGGAACGTCCCACGTGTGACGCAGCCCCGGATACTCGCCGCAGTTCCAGCCCTCCCCTGGCTCGGGGCTCGTCCACCATACCTCGTCGACGGCAATCCGCGCGTAGTAATCCCCGCAGTCCCCGTTCGCGTCGACCGGGTCGAGCTCCCTCCATCGGTCGATTCCTACCGTTACCGTGAGGTCCCGGAGCGGGTTGAAGTCGGCGGGATCCCAGATGCCGTCGCGATCGGGGTCTTTGCTGATCGGATTGGTTCGGAAGTTGACCTCGTCGGCATCGTCCCACCCGGAAGGCCTTCCAAAGCCATCCCCGTCCGTGTCGGCGCGGAGGGGATCCGTCGAGCCTTGGATGGAGAACGTCATGAACGCATCGTCTTGCACCTTAGCACAGCTGGCGGCGTGGCAGTATCCGAAGGAGAGCCACGCTTGGTGGGTCACCCCCCAGTCGTTCGGAAGGACGGGCATGGTGAGGATGCCCTGCCCTCGGTGACTCACGGACCAGCTCAGCTGCGCATTCATCTCCGTCTCCGGGAAACCGAGCCCGAGGATGTCGACCTCGAACCAGACGATTCCGCCGAACCAATGAAGTTCTTGCGACGGCACCCTTTTGGTCGTCCGCGGGTTGCTGATGTAGAAGGGGACGTTCGCATCGACAGGCACGCTCGAATCACCGCTGGTGCGCGAGTCAAAGTTCCAGGGACAGAAGGCGCTCCACGTGCAGGATCGCTCGGCCCAGTCGCTCAGACCATCGCCGTCGGAGTCCATGAGGTCCCCGTCCGTGACGCCGAAATGCGAGAAACCGGTCGTCTCGAGCCAGACCGTCTCCCGCGAGACTACGCCTCCGAATGGCTGGTATCGCCAGTCGTGCAGGACGGGATCCCACTTGTACAGGGACAGCCGCTCTCGCGCAGGGTCGTCGGGCGCAAGGGCGCTCCGGACGTCCACGAGGATCACCGCCTTGCTCACGGTCCCGGAGGCCGTGACCTCGAAATGCCTCCCGACCGGCCTTGGCAATGGAACCGGGGGCGTCCACGGCGAGATCACCGGCGGCAACCCGGTCCCGGCGTAGTCGATCGCCACGCTCACGTGAAGTTCGTTGTTGACGGTCATGGCATCCCAGGTGAAGGCGGACCCGACCGGCGCGTTGTACGTCAGCGGCTGGGGATCCGATCCATCCCTCAGGAAATCCCCGTCGCTGTCCTCGTCGACAGGATTCGCCAGCCCATCCGCGTCGGGATCCCCCAGACCGAACTCGAGCACCTCCCGGCTGTCCCTGGCGCCGTCCTGATCCGAATCGCCTTGGGTGGGGCTCGTCCCGTAGACGAAGAGCTCAGAACCGTCGGACAACGCGTCCGCGTCGGAATCGGCGCGAAGCGGATTCGTGCCGTGGGTTCCCTCCGCGAAGTCGCTCAACGCGTCCCCATCCGTGTCCTCATTCCAAGGATCGGAGCGAAAGCCCAGCGGGTCCGCGGGCTCACCCGCGGGCGCGGAGGCGGGGACCACCTCGAGGGAATCGCGGAGCCCGTCGGCATCCGAGTCCGGGTTCGTCGGGTCGGTCCTCAAGTGCGCCCAGATGCCGACGAAACCCACGCGCCCGAGGATTCCCTCCTGGGAATCCGTGAAGCGAACCACCCAGGTGGATTCGGTATTGAAATCCGCGTGCGAGTAGGGAAGCTCGAGCAGGTCGTAGGACCGGTACCAGACGCTGTTCCTGTTCTGGTCCGGTCGGGGCAGACTCACCCACGCGCCCGACCCGCGCACGATGTCGAGCGACACATCGGAGATTCGGTCGTGCAACACATAGATGTGAAGTTGGATAGTGATCACCGCGTTCGATGGCGCGCTGACCTTCACGCGCGGTAGAGCGACCTGGACGGCTCCGGGAAGCTGACCGCGTGCATCCGGAATGGACTTCGCGATCCCAGTCCGCAGGATGTAGTATCCCTGGGAGGTTTCCTGACCGTCGCTCAGGCCGTCGCGGTCCGTGTCCGGATTCGTGGGCATGGTCAGGTAGCCGTCCTCGCCAGGCCAAAGCTCCTCCCAATCGGAGAGTCCATCGTTGTCCGTGTCGAACACTCGGGGATCCGTGCGGCAGTTCTCCACCCCATACCGCCGGGCGCACTCCTCGACGTCGAGCGAGGAGAGTTCGTAGTTGTCCGGAATTCCGTCTCCGTCGGAATCCCATTCAGCGGGGTCCGTCCCTCCGTTTCGTTCGATCGAGTCCCGCAGCTGGTCTCCGTCGGCATCGAGGATCACGTTGGCGGTGAAGCTCGTCGCCCTCTCCCCGCCCCCGAGGTCCCGTCCCTTCGTCTGGAAGGCGTGCGTCCCCTCCGTTCGGTGCGCGTGCATGGCCGAGGGCGAGGAGCCGGAGCCAAAGTCCCACAGGAGATCGACCGCGTCGGAATACGTGTCGTAGGCGGATGCGGAATACGAGTACGACTTCGCCGCCCCGTAAAATGCGACGGGAGTCGCCACGAAGACCTTTGGCGGTGGGTTCGCGATGGAGATGTCGAACCGGACTTGGGTCCCGACGCTGCCGTCGGAGACGCTTGCGATGCCGACGAACGCGCCCGATCGCTCGAATCGGTGAACGGTCTCGCGGCCCACCGCCAACCCCCCGTCTCCGAATTCCCATGAGACGGAGAGGTACGGGGTGTCGCTCGGGCTGTCGGCGACCGTGGCGGCAAACACGAGCGGCTCGTCCTGATCGCCATGGACCGGTCCCACGGCTATCGTCGGCGGGGCGTTCGCGACGTCGAGGGCCGTCGTCATCTCTCCCGTCTCACCGTTGTCGTCGTAGACCCGAAGCCGGACCCACGCAGGCCCGTCGTCTGTGAACGTATGGGAGGGGGACATCCCATTCGCCATCGCGCCGTCCGAGAAGGACCATTCATGCTCCAGCTGATCTGCGTCCGACGGCGTGTCTTCGGCCGTGCTCGTGAACGCCAGCAATTCATCCTCCACGCCGCCCAGGAGCGAGAAGGAGGCGATGGGCGCGAGGTTCTCCACGGTCGCGAGCACGCCGTCCGAGGCGACGCTGCCTTTGCGGTCCGTCACCGTGACGACCACCGTGTACGTCCCCGCCTTTGAAATCGCGTGGAAGACGGGATTCCCCGAGGCCGTCGCGCCGTCGCCGAAGGTCCACTCGTACTCATGGTCGGGGTCCGGGTGCACCGGGATCGCGGGGGGCCTGGGGTCGACGACCGCCTGGGAGTCCCGGTCCTCGAGGACCGCGTAGAATGGCATCGTGAGGTCCTCGGTCGCGGCGACGTCCAAGCCCGCGTTCACCCGCGGCCCGAGGTTGTCGACCATCTCCCGGTCCGGCGGGGGAAGGCGACAGGAGGTCGGGATGATCGGGGGAACTGCGCAGACAGGCCGGGCGGGGGCTCCCGCCTTCGCCGCCACAATTTGAATCGTGTCGGTGCCCGCGCCTCCGTCGTCGTCAAGGACCGTCAACGTGATCGGAGACACCGGAGGCGCCGCGGACCAAGGGAGGAACGCGTACGCCGTCACGCGGCGAGGGTGGTCGCCGCCCGACGGGGAGTACCACTCGTTCCTCGCATGCCCACCCTGCTCCCAGACGAACGTCAGGTCGTCCGCCCCGGGATCGAACACGCGTCCCTCGACGAGGATCCCGTCCGCGAACCACCAGAAGCCCGTGATCGTTGCGCGAGGTGGCACGTTCGAGACGGTCACGCTCACGAGGTCGAGGCTCTCCGCGCCATCGCCGTCCGTGACGCGCAGGACGACGTCGTGGGCGCCGTCGTCGAACCACGTGTGCGTCGCCCCCCATCCCGGAATCGCGGGGTAAGGGTTCGGCGCGACCGCGGGGCTCCGGATCCATTCGTACCGCAACGACGGCTCGTCGGACGGCGTGTCTTCGCTCCCGCTCCCGTCGAACATGCCGGGCTTCCCCTCCGAGACGACGACGTCCGGGCCGGCGCTGGCGGTTGGGGGGAGGTTCACAACGGTCACGCGGGTGGAATCGTAGGATTGGGCGCCATTATCGTCGGTCACGGTGAGGGTGACGACGTACGTCCCTTGGCGGGCATACGCATGGGTCACGACCGCACCCGCGCCGCGGCTCCCGTCCCCGAACTCCCATCCGTAGCGAAGGCGGGCGGCGTCCGAGGGCGTGTCCTTGGAGCTCGTGCCGTCGAAGGTGAGGGCTTCGTCCTCCCAGGCGGTGTCGGGCCCCCGCGCGACCGCGACCGGAGGCACATTCGCCACGTCCACGAGGACGTAGTCGCGGGCGTACATGCCCTGGTCGTCGTACGCGGTCAGGGCGACGGGGTAGGAGCCGGCGCGCGCGAACGCATGGCCCGCGCGGACCCCGTTCGCGGTCGAACCGTCCCCGAACTCCCACGCGTACGTGAGCCGAGGGGCATCGTCCCCCGTATCCGAGGACGACGACCCGTCGAACCCGACGATCTCGTCCTCCGCCGCCGTGCGGTCCGCGCCCGCACGCGCCACAGGGACGTCGTTTCGAACGGTGACGTCGACCGTGTCGAGGTCGTACCAGCCGTTCGCGTCGCGGACGACGAGCGTGACCTGGTACACCCCAAGGGTTCCGTACGGGTGTGTCGTGACCGCGCCGTGGCCTTGAGCCCCGTCCCCGAAGAACCACGTGTGGTTCAGGGGGAGAGCGACCCGGGATCGCGAACCGTCGAACCGTACCGCGATTCCGACATCGACCACGGCGTCGGCGCCAGCGTCTGCGCTCGAAGCGGAACCCCCGAGGAGACTCTCAAACCCCGGGGCGAGCAACACGATGGTTGCGACAAGGGCGCCCCAAACAATCCACGACTCTTTGTGACCGCCGCCCGTGGGGCGGGGCGTGGCATCGGTTCCCGTTCTTCCCGCGCCCGCAGTGCTCGACTGTCCTGCTCGCCTCATGCATCTGCTACGAGGCGGGCAAGGCCTTCTTAGCTCGTGTTACATGCAGCAGGAACCGCGTCCATAACGAGGACCGCACGGGACGGGAGGGCTTCCGAGCCATCGGTTGCGCCGAGGACGACCACGTCTCGGGAAACGGCTGGCGAGGTCGGGTTGAAGTTCCTTTATGTTGCATCTCAACGTCGCCGCGTCCCGAAGTCCTTCCGCCCGTTCCCGAACCGGTTCCGGCTCGCGCTTTCCGGAGGCTGGAGGGCGTTGTACACGGTGGGCGGGGCTCCAACGGAGCATCTGGAGGTGAGGATTCTCTGGATCGGGGACCACAAACGTTGCGAGCGCCTTTTCGGCTATTGATGGTTAGGCGATGGGCGTCCCGCACGCGGGGGCACGCCCTCCAGTCCGCCGCCATACCAGCGCCGCACTTCGCGGACGCAGCCGCCATGGGCTGGGACGGCGTCACCGCGTATGGGGTCCCGAAGGGCGGGGCCCTCGGGCAACGATCGGACCGTATGAACAGCTCGCTCAGGGTCCGAGGGGCCGAAAAGCCCATATGAGCCCACAGAATCGCTCCAACCTCGCGATGCGCCCCTCAGGGAAAGACGACGCTTGGAACTGGGATGCGTATTGGGCTGCGAATCCCCCGCCGAGAGACCAAGTCCTCGCAGGACGGCGGATGGCGCGCAGGATCGCTCGCTTCATCAAGGCCAAGGGCCTCGACGTCCACCGCTTCGCCGACGTCGGCTGCGGTCCCGCGATCACCCTGTTCGCGCTCGCGGCACGCATGCCGGGGTGCGAGTTCGACGGGTTCGACTCGTCACGGAAGGTGCTGAACCTCTGCCGCCGGAAAGCACGCAGGGAAGGTGTGCGCAACCTCCGTTTCCATCACGCGCAACTGCCCCACGTACGAACCGATGGCAACTACGACATCGTGATCTGCATCGCCACGCTCCACTACGTCGAGGACATCGGGAGGGGCGTCGAGCAGCTCCATCGGATGGTGAGGCCCGGCGGCTATCTGGTGTTCAACTACCCAAACCGAGTCCAGCAGGCAGCGACCCGGAGGGAGGCGCGTAAAGATCCAGTCGTACTAAGGCGATTTGCGCTCGTCCTGTCCGGGGCGAACCTCCTCACGCAGGGGGGCATTGAAGACGTCCTTCGCCACCGTCCCCGCAGTTTCTGGCGGGAAGTGAATGAACCGCCGAGATGGCTGAATCCCTGCGTTGTCGTCCCCAAACGGTGAGCCGACCATCAACAAGAGTCGGAGCCAAAAGGGGGACCGGCGTGGCAATGCAGCACAGCCTCGAGGAGGCTATGGAGTACGGGCGAATCGTCGCCATGAGGGCGGTAACAGGATGCGTCCGACGCGTCGCCCCGGTAATGTCATAGCATTCATTATCGCGCTCGATATCACCTATCGCGCCTTGCG
>Ga0209619_10004231_pt1 | contig 10198 bp, 9 predicted proteins | sample Rifsed16ft3_FD_184011 | JGI IMG/M metagenome (GOLD analysis project Ga0209619, IMG submission 184011) | Soil microbial communities from Rifle, Colorado, USA - sediment 16ft 3 (version 2) | ecosystem: Environmental > Terrestrial > Deep subsurface > Rock core/Sediment | place: Rifle, Colorado... | reverse complement strand
AGGGCTCTTCATTTAGGGTTTAAATAGGGACAGCGCCTATTTATTTAAAGAATCTTCAAATAAATAGGCGCTGTCCCTATTTAAACCATATTTAACCACTGTTGACTATGTTTAGTCAACGTGTTAATTATGAACTCATGCCTGAAAACATTGTCAGTGGAAAGAGCCTGGCTGCTGTTGCTTCCGGCATTGCCGACGGATTCATATACCTCAACCCTCTCGTCCTCAAAGGTTTCCCAACAGACATTTACAAGGATTTATACAACCAGATGCGTAAACTCCAGACTGAGATACGCATTGAGAAGTTCCCTTCTCATGACCAGGCCGCCATTCGGAACAGGAATCTGAGACTTCAGCGCCTTCACCAGGCAATTGTTGTCCTGCAAAATTCTGCAAGAATAAAAAAGATTGTCCTGTAATGGGAAAAGGCGCCCCTTTTTCTTGACAATGAGAGATGATATGTGTAAGTTAGGAAAATCAGTAAGTTACGGCAAATCAGTGCCCACAAAGGAGGTTGTATTTTCGAATGAAAAAGAGATACACACTATTTAGCTTACTCATAGTATTTTTTGTACTGTCCCTGTTCACTTTTAACAGTTGTAACAAGAAAGAACCTGCAGTCAGAATAGGAGTTGTTGGTCCAATGACCGGAGACCAGAGCAAGATGGGATTAGACGTTAAAAACGGGGTGGAACTGGCTGTAAAAGAGTGGAATCAAAAAGGCGGGGTGCTTGGCAAGAAGATCGAGCTTCTTGCTGAGGATGACCAGCATGATCCTAAACAGGCCGTATCGGTTGCCAACAAGCTGGTGAATGCGGGTGTGGCAGGTATAATCGGACACTTTAACAGCAGTGCATCAATACCTGCATCTGCAGTATATAACAGGTCAAAGACCCCCATGATCACACCTGCCTCAACGAACCCGCAGTTGACGGAACAGGGTTTTGAGCATGTATTCCGGGTCTGCGGCAGGGATGACCAGCAGGGCCTTGTGGCGGCAATATTTGTGTCAGATATCCTTAAACTAAAAAAGGTTGCAGTAATACATGACAAAACCACATATGGCCAGGGTCTCGCAGATGAGTTTAAAAAGTCCCTGGGGGATAAAGTTGAAACCGTTTATTATACCGGGATCATCCAGGGGGATAAGGACTTCAGGTCTGTCCTGACTGCAATGAAAGGTAAGAAGCCTGAGCTACTGTATTTCGGCGGGATATATCCTGAGGGCGGGCTTTTGATAAAGCAGGCCAGAGAGCTTGGCATTAATATCCCATTTATGAGCGGAGACGGCGTAATAGACCAGAAGTTCATAGAGATTGCAGGGCCGTCCTCTGAAGGGAGTTATCTTACATTCAGTCCTGACCCTGCTAATATTGCCAGCGCAAAAGGCTTCCTGAGCTCATACAAATCAGCTTATGGTGAAACAGGCCCTTACTCAATCTATGCCTATGATGCAGCGAATATACTGCTGAAGGCTATTGAAGAAACTAAGGGAGTTAACGGCGAAATGATAAGCAAGGCTATCCGCAACATGAAACACTCAGGGGCGCTTGGTGAGCTTCAGTGGGATGTTAAAGGTGATGTCCTGAGATCTCCATACATAGTATGGAAGATAAAGAACGGAAAATTTGAAGAACACTGGAAACCGTCGGAGACTGCTAAGTAACTAATGCTCCTGCAGCAACTAATCAACGGCATCACACTTGGCGCTGTCTACGCCCTTATTGCCCTCGGCTACACAATGGTATATGGGATACTTGAGCTGATCAACTTTGCCCACGGCGAGATTTATATGCTGGGGGCTTATATAGCTATAGTAACCCTGGCGTTCCTCACATTTACAGGGCTGACGGCAACAAGCCTTCTGCTGTCCTTCATTATTGTTGGAATAGTTACTATTATATATTGCGGGGCATACGGCCTTACACTGGAAAAGGTCGCATATCGCCCGCTCAGACATGCGCCGAGATTATCCCCTCTGATTTCTGCAATCGGCATGTCAATCTTCCTTCAGAATTATGTAATGCTGAGTCAGGGTTCTGCTGATAAAATATTCCCCCATATCTTCCCTGCAGGCAGCATAACAATCGGAAACTCAACTCTCACATATCTCCAGTGTTTTATCATTATATCATCAGTAATACTTATGATCGCTCTGCAGGCTTTTATAAAAAAGAGCCGGCTCGGAAAGGCAATGCGGGCAACAGCCCAGGACAAGAAGATGGCATCCCTCCTTGGTATAGATATAGATACCGTGATCATCGTAACCTTTATAACAGGGTCTGTACTGGCTGCATCAGCGGGCATCATGGTTGCAATGTATTACGGCCTCATAAACTTTTACATGGGATATGTAGCCGGTATCAAGGCATTTACTGCAGCCGTACTCGGCGGGATAGGCAACATCCAGGGGGCGGTACTGGGAGGGTTTCTCCTTGGCATACTGGAAAGCCTCGGAGCGGCATATATATCAAGTGAATATAAGGATGCATTCGCCTTTATAGTACTTATCCTGATCCTTATTTTCAAACCAACAGGCCTGCTGGGAGAGCGTATCCCGGAGAAGGTGTAGTAACAACGGAAACGGCGTCATCCTGAATTTATTTCAGGATCTCAAGCGTTGCCGTTTGAGGAGATTCTGAAACAAGTTCAGAATGACATATGAAAAACTATAAAAAAGCCCTGATCATACCAATATGGTCTGCCTTCCTGATGCTGCCGTTCATGGGAATAATGAAGGCGGCGATTGGCGGGGTTATTATACTTGCAGGGTTTATACTTTTCTCAGTTATAACAAAATATGCTGAATCTGACGCAGGCAAAAAGGCTTCCTCCGGCATTCATGGCCGTGTAAACAATATCCATTCCTTTGTAGAAAGACCACAAATAAAAAAGGGAGCTGTTTTACTTATACTGTTATTGCTGATAATCATGCCGGCCTTCATGAATAACTACTATGTAGATGTCCTGACCATTGCCGGGATATACACAGTCCTTGCACTCGGACTGAATATAGTCGTGGGACTTGCCGGACTTCTTGACCTTGGATATATTGCCTTCTATGCTGTCGGCGCATACTCCTATGGCATCCTCAATACAGAATTCGGCATTGCATTCTGGCCGGCATTGATAATCGGGGCATTGTTGTCAGCTCTGTGCGGAACAATGCTCGGGGTCATTACACTCCGCCTGAGGGGAGACTATCTCGCCATTGTGACACTGGGATTTCTCATGATTGTTCACCTGATACTCAATAATTGGGACGGACTTACGCACGGCCCGAATGGGATACTTGGCATTGATCCGCCATCACTCGGAGGCTTCACATTATCAAGCCCTGTACACTTTTACTACTTAATCCTTCTGCTTGCCGGCCTGGCTGTCTTTGTAATAAACCGGATCAATAATTCACGAACAGGGCGCGCATGGATAGCCATGAGGGAAGATGAGACAGCGGCTTCTGCAATGGGGATAAATGTAACATACATGAAGATACTTGCCTTTGCCCTCGGTGCATCATGGGCAGGCCTCGCAGGAGTCTTCTTTGCCGGCAGATATGCATTCATATCCCCTGAGAGTTTTAACTTTTTTGAGACCGTACTCGTCCTCTCAATGGTAGTTCTTGGTGGAATGGGGAGTATTACAGGTGTTATAATAGGCGCAGTACTGCTCATAATATTGCCTGAGGTATTCAGGGGATTTCATGATTACAGGATGCTCGCCTTTGGAGGCGCCATGACCCTTATGATGATCTTCAGGCCGCAGGGATTGATAGGCAATCCAAGAAGAAAGATAGAGTTAATGCCCGCAAAAGAAAGGATCTGAGGTTTACGATATGGACTGCAGAACAAAAATAGTGGCTACCCTGGGACCGGCAAGCAATACTGCCGGGATAATAGAACAACTAATCAGGGCTGGAATGGACATTGCGCGGCTGAACTTCTCTCATGGCACTACAGAAGATCACCGCCGCCTGATTTCCAATGTCCACGCTGCCTCTGAAAAGGCCGGAAAAGACGTCGGTATACTGCTGGACTTACAGGGCCCCAAGATACGTATAGGCAAGCTGGAGAAAGATGCCGTACACCTGGAGGAAGGGACACAATTTATCATTACCACACGGGACATCGCAGGAAATGAACGGGAGGTATCTACAAATTACACCCCGCTCCCGCAGGAAATATCAGTCGGGTCCCACATACTTCTGGATGACGGACTCCTTGAGCTTGAGGTCTTAAAGACAACAGGAACAGACATTATATGCAACATAATAAGGGGCGGCAGGTTGACAGAAAAAAAGGGGATCAATGTCCCTGGGGCACAGCTTTCTGTGCCAAGCCTTACAGACAAAGACAAGGAGGACCTCCTGACAGGAATACGGGAGGGAGTGGATTATGTCGCCATCTCATTTATCAGGACTGCTGATGATGTCACATCAGTCAAAAACATTGTAAAAAGAGAAGGTGCGTCAATACCTGTAATTGCAAAGATTGAAAAACCTGAGGCAGTTGACAACCTGGATGAGATATTAAAGGTTGCAGACGGGATTATGGTGGCGAGAGGCGACCTGGGTGTTGAACTCCCTCCTGAAGAAGTCCCTATCATACAGAAAGAGATTATAAGGCGGTGCAACAAGGAAGGTATTCCGGTAATAACTGCAACCCAGATGCTTGAATCAATGATACAACACCCGAGACCAACAAGGGCTGAGGCATCAGATGTAGCCAATGCAATCCTGGATGGCACAGACGCCATAATGTTGTCGGGAGAGACCGCCGTCGGAAAATATCCGGTTGAAGCCGTCTCAATGATGGACAGGATAGCAGCCGCCACTGAAAGCCGTCTTTTTAAAACCCTGAAGACAGGGCCTGAGGAGATCAAGGTATGGGGAGACTCTGAACACGCGATCGCTCATGCAGTTTATTATACAGCCATGGACATAAACGCCACTGCTATTGTAGCCTTCACAAAGTCGGGGGGAACGGCCCGTATCATATCGAAATACAGACCGGCAATACCTATAATCGGGGTCACTCACACCCCGCCAATCCTTAAACGATTCTCTCTCTACTGGGGTGTCAGGGGCGTCCTTGTAGAGCTGAAAGAAAACACCGATGAAATGATTTACGGCGTAGAACAGAAACTCCTTGAGACCGGTCTCGCAAAACAAGGGGACACGGTTATAATCACCCTCGGAGTCCCCTGGGGTGTGGCCGGCTCTACCAACATGCTTATGATACATCAGATACGGTAGATGACAGCGCCTGCCTTCCCTTCAGGAAAATATGAAAAATAGACTAATTATTCTTTTATTTATTATCGCCGCAATTATTGCGGCAGTCCTGCTGTACAGCCGGCAAAATAATATGAACAGAGCCAATGTCCCGCTAAAATCCACCGGCATAATTGAGACTATTGAGGTTGAGATAAGCCCGGAGATACAGGAAAAGATCGAATGGCTATGTTGTGAAGAGGGAGTTGAAGTAAAAAAGGGGGATGTATTGGTCAGATTAAATGACCGTAAACTTATTGCAGGAGTCAATGAGGGAAGGGCTATTCTGACCGGTGCAGAGGCAAGACACGAAGAGGCACGCGCAAACCTGGAAAATTCAAAGGCAAGGGTCAGGAGTGCGCAGGCGGTGGTTCAGGCAGCGCAATCTGAGATTGACAGGATCATGGCATTGAATGAGGATGCGAGAGAAAATTTCAACCGCATAGCTCAACTGTTTCTGGACGGATATGCCACAAAGAAGGACATGGATGCCGTAAAGACAGTACTTGATGCAACAACTGCGCAGATGAGTTCTGCCGTATCAAAAAAGACAAGTGAGGAAGCATTTCTTTCAACTGCCATTGCAGGAGTTAAAAGCGCTGGGGCTCAGGTGTCATCGGCAAAGGCCTCCATAGATGAGGCAAAGGCACGGCTTCAACTGACAGAGACACTGTTGAAGGATTCTGTCATAACATCCCCGGTTAACGGAGTAATAACATACAAGGCATTTGAAAAAGGAGAAACTGCAATCCAGGGAAAGGCCATTTACACCATACACGACATGCAGAAAATATGGGCAAGGGTTGATTTGGAGGAAACCGGCATCGGTATGATAAAACTTAACGGGAAGGCAGTTGTCACCTCAGATGCACTGCCTGATAAAATATTTGACGGTGAGGTAACAGAGATCGGCAGAGAAGCAGCGTTCGCAACACAGCGCGATGTATCAAGGGGAAGACAGGATATTAAGACATTCCGGGTAAAAGTTGGAGTAACGAAGCCTGACGGTCTCTTGAAGCCGGGGATGACAGTATCTGTGAAGTTTCTGCCATAAAGGATGATGAAAGCAATAGAAATAACTGACCTCGTCAAGAAATTCGGGGACATCACTGCCCTGGACAGTGTCTCCTTCTCCATAGAAGAAGGAGAGTTCTTCGGACTCCTTGGTCCAAACGGGGCAGGGAAAACTACACTCATCAGGATTCTTACCACCCTTATGAGGCCAACTTCAGGCAAGGCATATGTGCTTGGCAAAAATGTGGAAAGGGAAAAGGGTGATGTTAGAAAGCTGATCGGTGTAGTACCGCAGGCAATGACCAGTGACCTGGATCTTACCGGCCTCGAGAACCTGGACATATATGCAAGATTCTATGATATGCCCCGGAAAGAAAGAAATGAGAGGATACATTACCTGATTGACCTGGTAGGGTTGAAAGAGCGGATGAACGACCTTGTCGCAACATACTCAGGAGGGATGAGGAGAAGGCTTGAAATAGCGAAAGGGCTTGTACACAAACCATCAATGCTCATACTGGATGAACCCACTATAGGCCTGGATCCCCAGAGCAGGCATGTCGTGTGGGAACTTCTGAGGAAATTCCGCAGCGAAGACAACCTCACCATCCTCCTTACAACACATTACATGGAAGAGGCAGAGCTGCTTTGCGAGAGGATAGCTATTATAGACTTTGGAAAAATAGTTATCATTGATACTATACCAGGGCTTAAAAAACAATTGCCGGACAAGGATGTTGTGGAGATCAAAGTTACAGGCATTCTCAGTACAAAGGCGGCAGATGAGATAAAAACACTCGGCTTTGTACATTCCGTAATCTCATTTGAGAGTTCCCTCCGAATATCAGTGGATAACGGCGCACAGGCTATTCCTGTGATTGTCAGCAAGATAGAGGATATTGGAGGCAGGGTTATATCTGTACTTCTTAAACAGCAGACATTAGAAGACGTGTTTATCCATTACACGGGAAGCCCCATTCGGGAAGAAGAAGCAAAGAAGGTGAGCTTTCTTATCGGTGCCGGTGTACCGCAGAAATGGGGAAGGTAGGGGCTGAAATTGACTCCATTTTTAGCAGTAGTTGAAAGAGATCTGAGAAGGTTTATACGTAATCCACTGGTTGTGCTTTCAAGTTTACTGATGCCGGTTCTTTATCTCGTAATCCTCGGTAACTCCTTTCAGGGTGAATTAAAAAACATGCCGCTCGCCTTAGTTGACATGGACAACGGTCCTTATGCAAGACGCGTAACAGAACTTCTGCAGGCCATTGAAGCCGGCCCGCGCACCATACAGGTAACTGAAGAGGCTGATCAGGGGAAGGCATTAAAGGGCATTAAAGACGGCAGGTACAAGGGTGCGCTGATACTGCCTCCTGATTTCAGCAGGAATATCATTAAGGGTGGAAAAAGCGAGATAGGGTTATTCCTTGATAATACAGAGACTATAGCGGCAGAAACACTGAGATCTGCCATCACGAATGCCACAGCCGGCATGGACGTCAGGTTTGTTCCGGTAAGGGAAAAGGGTGATCAGGTTATTGTAAGGAATATCGAGACTTACAGAAAAGTTGACTATGACCAGAGCCTTATCCCAGGGGTTGTAATAATGGCTATTTTTCTTGGCACTATTACAACAGGGGCATTCAACACAGTAATGGATAAATTCCTCGGCATTGAGGAAAGCTACCTACTTACGCCCCTCACGAAGCGGGAGATTGTAATAGGTTTTATCACAAGTGGTTTAATCATCACAACGGTTATTGCAGTCCTCGTGCTTTTTTTCAGCGCACTGATTTCGGGTATATATTTATGGAAGACACTGACACTGTACTCTTTCTTTTTCATAACACTTATCATTGTCCTTACTACACTTGGACTTCTCGGGATGATGTTCGTAATACTCGGCCGGGCAAACCACCCCCGCATAGTAGGTGTTTTAGGCGGTTTCCTGAATGTCATCTTTTTCTTTCCAAGCGGGGCAATATATCCGGTGGAGAGTTTCCCGGGATGGCTTAAGGCATTTGCAAAAATAAACCCTGAGACATACTCTGTACATGCCATAAAGTCTCTCCTGTTCAAAGGTGTGAGCATCAAAGGAATAGAGATGGATTTAATCTTCCTTGCCGTTTTTGCCTTTACAACACTGACGATTGCTACCCTGACTTATAAGCGGGAATTATAGAACTATGAAGCGTATCCCTTTCATTGTAAGTCTGCTGTTAGTGTTGACACTGCCGGCACTGCTGATCAGCAGCTGCAATTCCCGGACTCACATCTACAAACGCTCCCAACTCCTCATGGGTACTATTGTAGAGATTACGGTCGCAGCAAGAGACGAGCGGACAGCCGATGAGGCAATCAATGCTGCATTCAAAGAAATCGGTCGTCTTGAAGATATTATGAGCACATACAAACCGGAATCGGATATTTCAAAGGTCAATACTGCCGCAGGCATTCACCCTGTAAAAGTACACAAAGACCTCATACTCGCAGTAAAAAAGTCGCTTCAATTCGCAGATCTTTCAGGAGGCGCATTTAATATTGCTATCGGCCCGGCGATAGACCTGTGGAATGTTACGGAATCAGAAGATATACCAACTCCTGCAGAATTAGCTGTTACAAAACCATTGATAGATTATAAAAATGTGATAGTAAATGAGGGAGATGGGACGATCTTTCTTACTAAAAAGGGGATGAGGATAAACCTGGGCGGCATCGGCAAGGGGATTGCGGCTGATTACGCACATAATGTCTTAAAAACATACGGTATCAGCTCAGGTATAATAGCAGTTGCCGGAGACCTGCACGCAATCGGGAAGAAGCCTGATGGCAGCCAATGGACTATAGGCATCACACATCCCCGTAGAGAGGCCGGAAATGAAAAACGTACAATCGCCAAGGTCTATCTCACAGACATGTCAATATCTACATCAGGAGACTATGAGAGGTTTTTTATAAAAAATGGTGTCCGGTATCATCATATCCTGTCTCCGGAGACATTATATCCTTCAAGAGGATTTCAGAGTGTATCAGTCCTGGCACGGGATTCCACCACAACTGATGCCTTGTCAACAGCCATTTTTGCAATGGGACCTGAGGCAGGGATTAAACTTATCACGAAGCTGAAAGGCGTGGAAGCAGTCATAGTACGGGATGACGGCAGCATCTGGATGTCGCCCGGCCTCAAAGATAATCCTGATATAAAGATCGAGCTTACTCCTTAAGATTTATCCGACTGAATATATATCTGATTATATATCTTGAAATTATAAGAGACTTTATTGTATTATAGCATCTGGTTGATGTGGGGCGCCTGTAGCTCAACGGATAGAGCAACGGCCTCCGGAGCCGTGTGTTGGAGGTTCAATTCCTCTCAGGCGCGCCAGGAATCCGCCTCCGGCGGATTCACTTATGGCTTATAAAAATAGGGACAGCGACTATTTATTTGTCGCAATATGGGTTACATATGTAAAATAAATAGTCGCTGTCCCTATTTTTATGTGTATAGCTATAAGCCATTGGCCATTAGCTATAAGTGCAAAAATTGCAACGCAATTTTTGCCCAGGGCCGTTAGCTCAGTTGGTAGAGCAGCTGACTCTTAATCAGCGGGTCGGAGGTTCAATCCCTCCACGGCTCACCAGGAATATCAAGGGGTTGGGAGATTTTCTCTTAACCCCTTTTCTTTGATTTGCAAACATAGATCTTAGCGGAATGAGTGGTCACTCTTGAGTGGAATGGCTGGTCAATATAACTTCAACATCCTTTTGTCACTCCTTCAAATATCAAATTTTCTGTAGACAGATTAAAAATATCCTCAGGACTATACCTCTCAGTAGCCCCTATAATCTCAAGCCCAATTACCTTACCATCTGCATCAAAATCAAGATTTATACCCTCTTCTATCTCCTTTGTAT
>Ga0209619_10004224_pt1 | contig 10207 bp, 10 predicted proteins | sample Rifsed16ft3_FD_184011 | JGI IMG/M metagenome (GOLD analysis project Ga0209619, IMG submission 184011) | Soil microbial communities from Rifle, Colorado, USA - sediment 16ft 3 (version 2) | ecosystem: Environmental > Terrestrial > Deep subsurface > Rock core/Sediment | place: Rifle, Colorado... | reverse complement strand
GGATGATAAGATTATGATTGTGACTACCGGCAGTCAGGGGGAGCCGATGTCTGCACTCTCCAGGATGGCGATGGATGATCATAAGCATATAAAGGTCAAAGAAGGTGATATGGTGCTGTTATCCTCGAGATTCATACCAGGCAATGAGCGTGCGATAGGCAGGGTAATCAATCATCTCTTCCGCCGCGGTGCTAATGTCTTATATGAGCAGGTATCGGATATCCATGTCTCAGGTCATGCCTGCAGGGAAGAGCAGAAGATGATGCTCAATCTTGTGAGACCAAAATATTTTATTCCTGTACATGGTGAATACAGACACCTTATTTATCATGCAAGGCTGGCAGAGGGGCTTGGTATACCGCGGGAAAACATCCTGATACTTGAGGACGGTGATGTGGCTCAATTTACAGAGGATAGTGCAGTAAAAGCAGGAAAGGTGGATGCCGGCAGGGTATTTGTAGATGGAAAGGGAATTGGCGAGGTTGGCAGCATTGTTCTAAGAGACCGTAAACACCTTGGTATGGATGGAATAATCATTGTAATGATAGGGATAGAAAAGAGTTCTGCAAAGATTATAACAGGGCCGGAGATTATCAGCCGTGGATTTATCTATGAAGTGGATTATCCTGAAGTAATTGAAGAATTACGTCACGTCGTTATCGCATTACTTGGAGAGATGGATGCAGAGTTAAAGCAGGAGTGGATAATAGTTAAGGACAAAGTGACCGCTACACTGAAGAGGCATATAAAGAAGAAGATGCAGAGAAGGCCGATGATTATACCAATAATTATCGAAGTGTAGAGTAACCCAATGGCTGAAAAAAAGATAAAACAGGAAAAAAAGAAATGGGTCAGCGAAATATGGGGGCTTGTCTGTTTTGCCTCAGGACTTCTTGTTTTTGCAAGCCTTATATCATTCAGCCCCGATGATCCTTCATTCAACTCTGTCTCGACGAGCAATAATGTTAAGAACCTTGCCGGACTTTCAGGTTCTTACCTTTCAGACATCCTTTTTACCCTTTTCGGCGGGGCTGCATACTTAGTCCCGTTTGTTCTGTTTCTGGCCGGGTGGAAGAAATTTAAAAGGGAAGAGTCTTCATATACGGAAAGGATTATAGGTTTTGGGCTGTTGTTCCTGTCTCTGCCAACCTTTCTTCATCTGCACCTTGAGCGTTTATCCTTATCTATCAAGGGAAGCATCCCTGCAGGCGGACTTACAGGCGATCTGGTTGCCTCCCTCCTGACAGGCTGCTGTGCCACCTTCGGAGCACATGTCATAACTTTTACACTTGTTGTGATATCAACAGTCATAGCTTTAGGGATTTCGCCGGTGGATATGTCATCTGCTTTATGGGGCAGGGCCAAGCTGTTGCCACAGTTGTTAAAGAGCATGATTTCACGGAAGGTTAAAAAAAGTCGTCCTGTCAGGAAGGATGATTCGCCGTCATCAGCCAGTGCAGACCTCGCAGATGAAGAGGCATTTCCGGCAGAACCGGAACTGGATCTTTTTCGCCCTGAACCGGTTATTAAGCAAAAAAACCGCAGCCGGAGCAGTGCCGGAGATAATGAGTTTGTACCTATGCAGGAGCACCTGGAGTTTTCTGAAACAGCCTCAGACGGGAAATATAAGCTCCCACCCTTGTCAATATTGAGCGATCCGGCTCCATCGGAGAATAAGATAAACAAGGAAGACCTCCTGATGAATTCAAGTGTCCTTGAGAAGAAACTGCTTGATTTCGGGATAGACGGTCAGGTTGTAGAGGTGAATCCAGGGCCGGTGATAACGATGTATGAGTTTGAACCTGCACCCGGTGTAAAGCTTTCAAGGATTGTAAACCTCTCCGATGACCTTGCTCTTGCACTGAAGTCAGGAAGTGTACGCATTGTAGCGCCGCTTCCGGGTAAATCTACTGTAGGAATAGAAGTTCCCAATCAGTTAAGGGAGGATGTGTTTCTCAAGGAGATAATTGCATCCGATCAGTTCCGGGCCTTAAAGTCGAGGCTTCCACTGGCGCTCGGGAAGGATATCTCCGGTAATCCCGTGGTAGCTGATATGACAAAGATGCCGCATCTGCTGGTAGCCGGGGCTACCGGCTCAGGTAAGAGTGTTGCCTTAAACAGCATGATCTCAAGCCTGCTGTTCAGTGCCACTCCTTCTGATCTGAAAATAGTAATGATAGACCCAAAAGTGCTGGAACTATCCATCTATGAAGGCATTCCTCACCTTATCACACCTGTGATAACCCAGCCCAAGGAGGCGTCATGGATTTTACAGAGGCTTGTTGAAGAGATGCAGAGGAGATACCGTGTCCTTGCTGAGAAGGGTGTAAGAAACATTGACGGGTACAACAAGCTCACTGATAAAGAGGAGACCCTTCCATATATAGTTGTCATAGTTGACGAGCTTGCTGACCTTATGATGACTGCGCAACGTGAGGTGGAGGATTCTATAGCAAGACTTGCTCAAATGGCAAGGGCGGCAGGCATACATCTGATCCTGGCAACTCAACGGCCGTCAGTAGACGTCATTACAGGGGTTATAAAGGCAAACTTCCCGGCGCGCATATCTTTCAAGGTTTCATCAAAGGTAGACTCAAGGACTATACTTGATGGCATGGGGGCTGAGGACCTGCTGGACAAAGGGGATATGTTGTTCCTCCAGCCCGGGACTTCAAAGCTGATGAGGGTGCATGGCGCATATATATATGAAGCCGAGGTGGGGAAAATAGTTGAGTATGCAAAGGCACAGGCAAGTCCTGAATACAGTTACAAACCGGAGGATGCTGTTTCTGAGGAAGGTGTTTCTGCAGGCGACAGGGATGAATTCTACCAGCAGGCACTCGATATAGTCCTGATGTCCGGCCAGGCCTCGATATCGCTCATACAGCGCCGTCTGCGCATAGGATTTAACCGTGCTGCACGTCTTGTTGAGATGATGGAAGAGGATGGCTTTGTAGGGCCGTCTACAGGCGGGAAGCCGAGAGAGGTGTTGAAAAGGGAGCGGGGAGAGGCGTAGGAAATGCGGAGTGCGGAGTTCGGAATATGGAACAGGAAATTCCGGATACGGAGTTTGAAGTGGGGAGTTTTGCTGGCCCTTATGATTGCAATAATACCCTCTCCCCTTTGGGGAGAGGGAAAGGCCAGTCCTGAGAGAAATCGAAGGAGTGAGGGGGGACCTTCTGCTGACCTCCTGAAAAGAGTTCAGTCAACATACAGGGATGTCAATGATCTCACGGCTGATTTTGTCCAGCAAAGCTACATAGAGGGTTTTGATGCAAAGAGTTTCAAGGGTAAGTTATATCTTAAAAAGCCAGGGATGGTGAGATGGGATTACACGAGACCTGTTAAACAGAATATCGTTATAAATGGCGACAAAATCATCCTCTATTTCCATGAGCAGAAACAGGCCATTATTCAGAAGGCGTCAGCCCATCCTGATGCTGAACCTGCCATGGGCCTTTTATCCAATATAGAAAAATGGGAGGAGAGTTTTAGTGTTATAGTTGAGGATTCCTCAGGTGAATCATTCAGATTAAAGCTTATCCCAAGGACAATGACTATGGTTAAAGAGGTAATTGTTGAGGTAGATAAGGAAACATATTATATTAAAAAACTGATACTTTTCGAAAATAGCGGCAACAGGGTTTCATTTAGTTTCTCCGGGATAACGTTTAATAGCGGGATTAAGGGCAGCCTGTTTGACTTTAAGATACCGGGTGGCACTGAGGTGCTGAAGTATTGACGAAGGAGGGTAAATATGGCATCTGATAATTCATTTGATATTGTGTCAAAGATAGAGATGCAGGAGATTAAGAATGCTATTGATCAGGCATTGAAGGAGGTTTCTCAAAGGTTTGATTTCAAGGGGAGTAAGAGTGATGTTACGCTTGAAGAGAAAAATAATGAGATAATTGTGAGCTCTGATGATGAATATAAGTTAAAGAGTCTGATTGATATCCTTCAGGCAAAGCTGGTAAAACGGGGGATCTCACTGAAGGCATTGACATACGGGAAGATTGAGTCTGCGCTTGGAAGTACAGTCAGGCAGAGTATTATGTTACAGCAGGGTATCCCGTCTGAAAAGGCAAAAGAAATAGTTAAGGCAATAAAAGAAACCAGGCTCAAAGTCCAGGCACAGATCCAGGGTGATCAGCTCAGGGTATCAGGAAAGAACAGGGATGACCTGCAGTCAGTGATCAAACTCCTCCGGGATAGTGATTTTGGGATTGATATGCAGTTTGTAAATTATAGGTGAACCGTCATGAAAATCCCCCTCAATCCCCCTTTTTCAAAGGGGGAGACATCCCCCCCTTTAGTAAAGGGGGGATAGGGGGGATTTGAACAGGTATTTTCGGATAAATTAATTCATACTTTCCTGAATGCCTTATTAGCTGCCTTTATCGTCTTCTCTATGTGTTCTTCCGTATGTGCAATTGAAAGGAATGCTGCCTCAAACTGTGATGGCGCCAGGTATACACCCTCCTCCAGCATGGCAATGAAGAACCTTCCAAAGGCAGCAGTGTCTGACTTCTTTGCAGATTCATAGTCTGTAACAGGTCCTTCTGTAAAAAATGTACAGAACATGCTTCCCACCCGGGTGTTATAAACAGGAACACCTGCACTTTTTGCAGCATCGCTGAAGCCATCTGACAACTGTCCTGACAATTTGTCTAATCGTTCGTAAGTCCCTGGCTGTGAGAGGATCTTCAGCGTTTCTATTCCGGCAGTCATTGCAAGGGGATTGCCGGAAAGAGTCCCTGCCTGGTATACGGGCCCTGCAGGCGCTATCATTTCCATAATACCTTTTCTCCCTCCATATGCACCAACCGGAAGCCCGCCTCCGATTACCTTCCCAAGGCATGTAAGGTCAGGGGTGATTCCGTACAACTCCTGTGCTCCTCCATAGGCCACCCTGAAACCGCTCATCACTTCGTCAAATATTAACAGGGTGCCATATTGGCGCGTAATCTCCCTGAGCATCTTCAGGTAGCCTTCAGCGGGGGGTACTACACCCATATTCCCGGGCACAGGTTCAACAATTATACATGCCATCTCATTACCGATGCTTGCCATGATATTCTTCACTGACTCGAAATTGTTAAAAGGTGCAGTAATGGTATTTCTTGCAAAATCAGCAGGCACACCCGGGCTGTCAGGAATGCCGAGTGTTGCAGCGCCGGAGCCGGCCTTTACCAGTAGGCTGTCTGCATGGCCATGATAGCACCCCTCGAATTTCAGTATCTTATCCCTTCCAGTGCAGGCCCTTGCGAGTCTGATTGCGCTCATCGTTGCCTCAGTGCCTGAATTGACCAGTCTGATCAGCTCCATGGATGGGAATACATCTCTGACCATATGCGTCAGTTCTATCTCAAGTGCAGTAGGCGCCCCAAAACTGGTCCCCCTTGCGACAGCTTTTCTTAATGCCTCAGTAACCCTGGGGTGTGCATGGCCTGCTATCATCGGTCCCCATGATAAGACATAGTCAATATACTCATTCCCATCTGCATCATATAAATGACAGCCTGATGCCCTGTCAATGAATACAGGCTGTCCGCCAACGGCCCTGAATGCCCTGACAGGACTATTAACGCCTCCAGGCATAAGGTCAAGTGCTGCGGTAAAAAGTTCATGTGACTTGTTCATCTTCATATAGCCTCCAATAACCACACATGGGGTTTTTGCTTGTGCTTAAACTGTCAATGATGGTAAAATTTATATCATTAAAGTGGGTTCATATTCAAGTGGACATTAATTATGACAATAGAAAAAGTATTTGATTGCATACAGCAAATCGTTAAAGGCATAGAAGATGTATATCAATGCTTCCTCGAAAAATTCTATGATAATTCCGGTTACAGGGCTTTCTGGGAGGATATGCTTCAGGGTGAAGATAATCAGATTGACTTATTAAACAGATGCATCTCAATCATGCCATCCCTGCCTCATCCTTCTCATGTAATTGTCGGGAAAGATGTCAACTACGATGAAATCCACTCTGCTATTGAAAAGTACAGAAAGGAAATCAGAGAGAATGTGGATATAAACCGTGCACTGAAAATTGCTTTTCATTTGGAACTCCTTGAAATTCAGGGTATCTTTAACGAGATTATCAAACTGCCCCAGGAGCCATATTTTGAAATCCTGACCGAGATGCATCTGGAGACCCGCCGGAACATGGGGAACCTGATCTCAGGTATTGAAAAATATTCATATGATGAAGAGTTTCTGCATAAAGTCCGGGAGCTTAAGTCAGGGATCATAGAGAAGAGGTCAGGGATTGACAGAAGGGCCGGCAGGAACAGTCCGGATAGTGTTGACAGGCGCAATTGTGACAGAAGACAGGAACGGCTTGTAAAGATAGTCTGTAAGATTTAATCTCTTCATTAGTTTATCCGAAATAGTACCTCACATATGGCATCGAAGAAGATACCGGTACAGAAACTTAAGACGGGAATGTTTGTGGAAGGGCTTGACCGTCCATGGATAGACAGCCCGTTCTTTTTTCATAAGAAGTTAATAAAGAGCCAGGATCAGATTGATAAATTCGTCAGTCATGGGATACAGCATGTGACGATAAATACAGATAAAGGCGCTGATACTGAGGATAAACCGGTTCTGAATAATAATGAAAAGTCTCACCTGTCTGCAACACCGATGGAGCAACCGCAGCCGCAGCCGCAGCCTTCAGTAGAATCTGAAAATACTGATTCTATCAAAATTGAAGAAGAATTACCCCGGGCAAAGGAAATAAAGAGTAATGTTACCAGTGTCGTAAAGAGCATCTTTAAGGACGCACGAATGGGCAAGGCTATTGAGATCAATGCGGTGAAGGAGCAGGTGGGAGATATCGTTGACAGTGTAATCAGGAACAGAGATGCATTATTATGCCTGACCAATCTGAAGGATTATGATGACTATACTTTTTTGCATTGCGTCAATATCGGTATACTTGCAGTATCTTTTGGACGGCATATTGGCATGTCTACGAGGCAATTAGAAAATATAGGATTTGGCGGTATCCTGCACGATATAGGAAAGACTATGATACCGGAAAATATTCTGAACAAACCCGGAAAATACACAGAGGCCGAGTACGAGATTATGAAGCGTCACGTGAGCCTGGGTGGAGAGATATTGCAAAAATACGATAACATACCGGATGAGGCCATGCTGGTTGCAATGCAGCACCACGAACGGTTTAATGGAACAGGCTATCCAAACAGGCTGTCAGGAGATAAGATCAGCCTTGAGGGACAGATTGCAAGCATATCTGATGTATATGATGCACTGACATATGAAAGGGTATATCATAAGGCGGCAAGCTGTCATGCAACTGTAAAAAGATTGTATGAATGGGGAGATACTCTGTTTGAAAAGACACTTATAGAAAGGTTTGTGCAGTGTATTGGTATATACCCGTTTAACTCATTAGTGGAATTAAGTACCGGCCAGTGCGGTATAGTTGTTTCCGTGAATCATCAGAATCTGCTGCGTCCCCAGGTTCGCATAATACTGGATAGCAATAAAAAGCGACAAAATCCAACCCTCATTGATTTGGCAGAAGAAAAAGACGGTAATGGGGACCATTTGTATTCGATTATAAAAGAATTAGACCCTGCGGCCTTCCGTATAGATGTCAATCAGTTTGCAGATATGTCAGTATCTAATCCGGTAAGATAAATGGCGGGATTTATTAACCCCGCCATTTATAGAGAATTATACGTTACCTGGAGGCTGTTAAGCGATCGTACTTGGCCTGAAGATCGTCTTTTGATTCCTTGTGACCTGGATCCGGGACAATACAATTGTCTACCGGACATACTGCAACACACTGTGGTTCATCATAATGCCCCACACATTCCGTACATTTATCAGGGTCTATTATATAAATATCCCCCTCACTAATTGCCTCATTAGGACACTCCGGTAAACAAGCAGCACAGGCAATACATTCTTCATTAATAAGCAGCGCCATACATCGTACTCCTTTCTAAAGAATAAAAGATTCGTAAAAAATATACTATCATTTATAAAATTCCCTTGTCAATAATTTATTTTTCAATTTGTTGCCCATTAAAACACTCTATGATTTTTTTCATTTCGTCAGGCAGTGGAGGTTCAAATTCCATGTATTTCCCTGTAACAGGGTGGGTCAGGCCGAGCTTCATAGCATGCAGCATAAGCCTCTCTATCTTAACCCCCCCTATCTTTGAATAACCCCTTCCCCCATAAAAACTGTCACCTGCAACAGGGTGGTTCAGGTGCGCCAGGTGTACCCTCAACTGGTGCGTCCTTCCGGTCTCAGGTTTCAGCTCTAAAAGCGTTGCATCCTTAAAGCGTTTTATCACCCTGAACAGGGTCTTTGCATGTTTAGGTTTTACTGTCCGTGACGAAAACTTCTTTCTGTCCTTCGTATCTCTGCCAATGGGAAGGTCAATCTCACCACGGTTTTTTTTCATCACACCCTGGACCAGCGCGATATATACCTTGTTGACAGTGCGCTCTTTGAATTGCTTTGATAAGTGACGGTGGACAAGATCACTCTTTGCAATAACAATGACACCGGATGTATCTTTATCCAGCCTGTGCACAATGCCCGGCCGCTCACGTCCGCCTATCCCCTTCAAGTCTTTGCAGTGATGAAGGAGGGCATGAACAAGTGTGCCGCTGTAATGACCGGGGGCAGGATGAACTACCATCCCTGAAGGTTTATTGACTATCAGAAGATGTTCATCTTCGTAAACAATATCGAGTGAAATAGCCTCCGGTTCCAAAGGAAGAGGCGTCGGCCCTGGAATTTCAATCCTGATTTCATCGTCCGGCCGGGTTTTGTAATTAGCCTTAACAGACTCTTTATTAACTGTAATAAGATTTAATTTAAGCAGCCTCTGGACAGCGGTTCGTGAAAGCGGTAAGAGATTTGTCAGGTACTGGTCTATCCGTTTGGAGTCACTGTAAGGAGATACCCTGAGTATCTTCACTATCGGCATAATACTTATTTTATTTCTGAGATCCGGTTTTCCCTGGTATAAATAACATATAGCATCTGGCGGGCATTTGCATTATTTCGTTCGATAGTAAGGATTTCCTGGTAGGCGCTTTTTGCCTCGGTTAATTCCCCCATCTCAAAAAAGAGCCTGCCTGTAAGCTCATATGCCTCAATATAAGAAGGGTCCTCCTCAGTAGCATAAATTGCATAATTAAGCGCCTTTTTTTTGTCTCCTTTCTTGTCAAAGGCAGTGGCAATGTTAAAAAGGAGTTCAGGGGATGGTTCTTCCGTCATCTTTTCCAGATAAAGATATATCTTCAGTGCATCTCTCAACCTTCCCTGTGCGAGGTAGATATTGCCAAGGAGAAAATTACAGGATGCGTCTAATGGATCAACAGCCAGCGCCTGTTGTACAACCTCATGGGCAGGATCAAGGTGCCCCAGTTGCAGGTATATGTCAGCAAGCTCACAATGGGCATCTACCTGATCCGGGTATAATTCACATGACCTCTTAAGGTACTGTACGGCCCTGAGCCAATTCCCCTCTTCGAGTGTCATTATTGCCTTACTGAATAATCTTTCCCACGCATTGTTCATTATGTTTTCTCAGACATTTAATATGTGCCTTTTCTCCGTAAATAGAATAGTAACCACTAGAATTATAGTGCCAATTGTTATAGCTGCATCGGCAATGTTAAAAGCAGGCCAGTGGAAACGTCCCCAGTAGAAATCAAGGAAGTCTACCACCATCTGAAATCTGAAACGGTCTATGAGATTCCCTAATGCGCCTCCGATTATCAGGGCAATGGGAATAAGGACAATATTATCCTTCTCGCTTATCTTCAGGTACATATAAAAAAGGATTGCAAAAGCAATTAAGGAAATTCCAACCAGTATGATCATTCTTGCTGTTTCACTGATATTGCTGAAAAGTCCAAATGCCGCTCCTGGATTGAATATATACGTGATATTAAAGAATCCAGGTATTACCTCAATCGGAGTGTGAAGGGTCATCATATGTTGCACTGCATATTTGGATATCTGATCTAATATAGTAACCCCGCCTGCAACTACTGTCAATAGCAAGTATTTATTCATGCCCTTAATGCTTCTGCACAGCGGCTGCAAACTGCCGGATGCTCTGTGTCCTGACCTACTGTCCCGCTGTAGTTCCAGCAGCGGCAGCATTTACTGCCGGATGCCTTTGATACCTGAATT
>Ga0209619_10004219_pt1 | contig 10224 bp, 8 predicted proteins | sample Rifsed16ft3_FD_184011 | JGI IMG/M metagenome (GOLD analysis project Ga0209619, IMG submission 184011) | Soil microbial communities from Rifle, Colorado, USA - sediment 16ft 3 (version 2) | ecosystem: Environmental > Terrestrial > Deep subsurface > Rock core/Sediment | place: Rifle, Colorado... | reverse complement strand
GGGACGGTGACTTCGATCCAGGTGCGCCCATCTATCCGGGCGACGTCTTCGCCGGCATCCTCGGACAAAACCGGCTGGCCGTCCTGGTAAATTTCGACACGGATGGGCTCGACGTTGTGCGGCACCATCACCAGGTTGACCTCCTTGGCGGTATAGGCCAGCAGCAAGCGCGAAGGATTCTGCGGCGTTCCGGCCGTCTCCATGAATTCAGCTTGGCTGGTCCAAAAACCGGCGACAAAGAAGACGTCGGGGCAACGAGTTTCTGGCAGTTCGTAGTGGGCAAGGCTCCCGTTGCGGAAGCCGGAGGGGTTGCCAATTTTGCCGCGGTCATAGCCGAGATAGAGTTCGGGTGTGACGCGGTAGCAGACCGCACCGGGCCGGTCGGCCTCGCGGAACGGGAGGAGAGGAGCGGGGAGCGAGAGCGCGGGTTGGATTTCGCGCAGAAGTTCCTGGATAGTCAGTTCGGTTGCCGAATAATCGCCCTCGCCGAACTGGAAATAGCGAACGTAACCATCCTTATCGATGAGGTACTTCGCCGGCCAGTATTTGTTGGCGAAGGCTTGCCAGATGCGGTAGTGGTTGTCGAGCACAACCGGGTAGCGAATTTGAAAGCGGGCCACGGCCTCGCGCACAAAATCCACCGTGCGCGCAAATTGGAACTCGGGGGCGTGCGCCCCGATGATGGTCAGGCCCAAGTCGCGGTAGCGGCGGTCCCATTCGACGAGGTAGGGAAGGGTTCGAATGCAATTGACGCACGTATAGTCCCAGAAGTCTATGAGAACAACGCGACCGCGGAGTTCCCGCAACGTCAAAGGAGGAGAATTGAGCCACTCCGAAGAGATTTCGGGGGCGTGAATTCTGCCTTTTTCAATCTGCATGGGAGGACAATCGTCTTGCAAAATAAAGACTCTTCAAGGCCGATACCGCGCCGCCATCCTGGCATTCCCCCAGTTGAGGCCGGTCGCCGGCCGGCGCCACGCTCCCGCACCATCGGGTGATTCCGACGACCCTCCGAGCAGCCCCCGGGGAAAAGAAAATGACCGTAGCAGTGGGAGCAAGGGAGACAATCCGGGCAGGAAACCAGGAATGGCGGCGGAGAGCGCGGCGCAGCATTAATTGCCATTCTATGCTGGCAAAAGAGCCATCAGCAACCGCGTGCGTCATGCCGCCGGCGCCACATCCAGGGGCTCGTAGAATTTAGCCAATTCTTCCACCGGCGTGCGATGCCAGCGGCCCAAGCGATGTTTGAAATAGCTCCACGGTATCTTAAAAAAGAGCACCGACGGAGCGAACTTCATGCTGTCCTGGATGAAGCAACTGTGTGTGCACCAGCAATTGGCTTCCGGGATCGCTTTCACCTCAGCTTGCATTTCGGCGGAGCCGAGCGCGGCCGTGACGTTGAAATCAAAATTCTTCAGGTGGCCGATCGCCGGCCGCAGCTCGCAGGAACGAAATTCGCCGTTGTGGTCCACCACCAGCGAGGTCACGCCGGCTGTGCACGCCATCGGCCAGCGGTGGCCTCGCTCCAGGTTCTGCTCTTGCACCTGAAAGTGGAAGCGCAGGTTGCCGAGATAGACCATGCGGGCAAACCAGCGGGCCGTGGGCGTCAGGTCGGCAAACAGACGTTCGGCATAGGCCTCGTGGATGGCAAAGAGCCTCAGGTGAATTGCCTTCAATTCCGCTGCCGATAGCCTTTTGAGGCTGGGATCCATCGGTGTGCCGCGGATCACCTCAAAATATTCTCCGTCCACTTCCGCGTTGCCGAGCAAGTACAGGCCAAGGCGGAACAACTCCTCGTAGTTCTCGCGGGTGATGACGGTGACGACGTTTCGTCGAAGGCGGCGCACCTGGCGGTATTTGGCCATGCGTTCGATTGTCCGGAGCGTCTTCTGGAAGTTGTTGGGGACGCCGCGAATTGTATCGTGCGTGTTGGCCAGGCCGTCAATCGAGAAATTGAGGTCAACCGTCAAGTCGGGGTTTTCCCGAAGCACCTGGTCCATCACCGCGTCAATCTTGTCCGGCAAAAGACCGTTGGTGGGCAGGTTGACGTTGACGATGCCGTTGTTGCGGCAAAACAGGGTGATGATCTCGGCCAGCTCGTCGCGCATGAAAGGTTCGCCGCCGGAGATCCAGAGTTTGCGAAAGCGAGGCGCCGTGCGCGAAAGCCTCTCCATCTGCTCGAACGTCAGGTCCTCGTTCTTGTTGAGGTTATCCCAATAGAAGCAGGTGCGGCAGAGGGAATTGCAGCGTGAGGTGACAAAAAGAAAGAGCGACTCGAACTCCTTCTTCCGCCAAATCTTCCTCACGTAAGGCAGATAGTGGCGCAGCGAGCGCGGCATTGGCTTATGTAGGGCCTTATGTAGGGCCTTATGTAGGGGCTTATGTAGGGGCTTATGTAGGGGCAAGCTTCAGCTTGCCCTCTCTGCTCCCTCTTCTTCTTGCCCTCTCGTCCTCTTCTTCTTGCCCTCTCGTCTTACATAGCCCATTCTAGGCAGCAGCGTGTCCCAAAGCAAATGCTTCCGCATTATTATTATTATTTATGTAGGGGCAAGCTTCAGCTTGCCCTCTCTGCTCCCTCTTCTTCTTGCCCTCTCTTCTCCTTCTTCAACCAGGCCGGTTGACCGTAAATGGCCGGGCTCCTATACTCGAAAAATACTTGGGGAGCTCATGGACGAATCTTCCCGTCTTTACAGCCGCGCCGTTTTGGAGCATTTCAAAAATCCACGAAATGCAGGCGCGCTCGAGAATCCAACTGCACAGGTGGAAATGACCAACCCTGCTTGCGGCGACGTCATGCAGCTTGGGCTTCAGGTTGTGGACGGCAAGATCGTTGCCGCACGCTTCAAAACCGTCGGGTGTGTGGCGGCCATCGCGTGCGGTTCCATCCTGACAGAAATGATTTCCGGGCGGAACGTGACCGACGTGAGCCGGCTCACTGATCGGGAGATTGCCGCGGCGCTGGGTGGGTTGCCGCCCGCCACGGCGCATGGCAGCCAGCTCGCCGCCGATGCGCTGCGGGCGGTCCTGGCGAAGCTGCCCGCGGAAATGCGCGACCGTCAGGGCACGGCTTAAGCCGTGCCGAAGCGACAGTATGAAATCAGGGGTTTCAACCCCTGAGGTCATCGATCGGGAACATCGCAGGCAGTCTGCGAGAAACCCTTGAGTGAGAAGCAATCCATCGACTGGGTCTTTTTTGATGCGGGCGGCACGCTTCTCTTTTTGGATCCGGAGCGCGTTGTAGATCTCCTGGGCACCAGAGTTGACGGGGCATCGAGCCGGTTGCAGTCCGCCTGGTATCACGCCATGCTGGCCTTTGACGAGCGTGTGCTGCGCAAGGAGAAACAAGAGGGAAGCCTCTGGCTCTGGTTCTGGCGCGAGATTTGCCGCGCGGCCGCTTTCGAACCGCCTTCGGAGGAAACCGCCAAACGGTTGTGGGAAGAGAACCTCCGGCGCAACCTCTGGAGCCGGACCACCCCGGAGGCGCTCCGGGTCACCCAGGCCCTTGGCCCCGCCGCGGCAGGCTACCGCTTGGGAGTAATCTCGAACAGCGACGGGAGCGTGGCCGAGACGCTGGTCACCGCCGGGCTGGGCGACCGCTTTGAGGTCATCTTGGACTCAGGTGTCGTGGGTGTTGAAAAACCCGACCCGGAAATTTTCCGCCTCGCCCTCCAACGCGCCGGGACCAACCCGGAACGCGCCGCCTTCATCGGCGACAGCTACACCGCCGACTATCTCGGCGCAAATGCCGCCGGATGGCATGCTGTCCTGCTCGACCCTCTCGGCCTGCACGCCCAGAGGCAGGTAAGGAGCGTCAAAGCGTTGACCGAATTCGCGGCCAGTTTAGGGCCAGCGCGTAGCGGCGGCCTTTAGAGTTTATGTGAAAACCCATCCACGCCGAGCCCGGTGGCACCCGCCACCGGGTTTGTTCTTCGTCCCCCAGGCAGGAGCCTGGGGGCTCAGAGTTGTGCTGGGCGAACCCATCTTGCGGAAGAAACTTCTACACACACTGTTTGCGCGCGCACCCGTGCAAGACAGTTGGGAAACCGATATCCCATCCCCGCCACGGGAAGCCGCCGCTATTCTCACCCGTTGGCGGAAGCGATACGGCGATAGCTTTCCGGATCGTCTATATCGAGGATCACGCCTTCATCTTCCGTCGGAACTTCCAGGACATTTGCGGCAAACTTGTGAACGACGGCGCGGGCGCCCTGTTCGAGGGGCGCCGCCAGCAATTCGCCAAACAGAGACGCGGCGAAAAGGACCGGGTGGCCGCGACGCCCGCCCAAGGTGGGGATCACGATGCGTTTGCCGCTCTGGTAGTAGCGGTCGAGCAGAAGCCGCACCGTTTCCCGCTCGATGCACGGATGGTCCACCAGGCAGACTAGAGCGCCGTCCACAAGCTGTTCGGGAATGCTCCGGATGGCCAGTTGAAGGGAAACGAGCTGTGGCTGCTCGGGGTGGGGGTTGACAACGAGCTGCGCGGGATCAAAGGCGATCTCTTCTCGTACGGCGTCGGCATTCTCGCCAAGAACAATGCGAAGGAAGCCGATGCGCGGCTGGTGGAGGATCTCGATCAGATGGCCGAGGAAAGTGGACCCGCGATAGGCCAGCAGCGCCTTGTCGCGGCCCATCCTCGAGGAACGACCCGCAGCCAGAATGATCCCCGCGATCATGAGCGTCTAAGTCATTACCGTCTAGCTCGTTCGAGCTTGCGCAGCCTGGAGAATCGCTCGCTTCACCAGATTGCGAGCGAGCGCGACCTTGTAACCATTGTGCGTCATCGGCCGCGCGCCTTCCACCGCTGCCTCTGCCGCCCTCGCCGCCACCCCCAGGTCAATCCTTGCCCCTCGCAACACCCCTTCTGCCTGAGAGCAGCGCCAGGGAGCCGGCGCCACCGCCCCCAGAACCACCCGCGCATCCCGGCACTCCCCGCCGCTCATGTCCAGAACCACCGCCGCTGCCACCACCGCAAAATCCCACGTGTTCCGCTCCCGCACTTTCAGATACCTTCCGCCCCTGCCTGCCGCAGCCGCCGGTACCCTGATTTCTTCCACCATTTCGTTTTGCTTCAGGACGTTCTCCCGGGTGATGTCCACGCGCGGCAAAATAAAAAACTTTTCAAGCGGCATCGTCCGCGGCCCGCCCGGGTCAACAATACGGATCTCAGCATCGAGCGCCATCAAGGCCGGGGCAAGGTCGGAGGGGTGGACGATATAGCAGCCGGCCCCGCCGAAGATTGCGTGGTACTGATTTTCTCCGGCCACCGAGTAGCAGATGGGACCGCCCTTCCGCCGGCAATGGAGAGCTTCGTCGCGGTAATACCAGCAGCGCGGCCGCTGGCACAGGTTCCCGCCCACGGTGGCCACGTTCCGGATTTGCGGTGAAGCCACAACTCCAACGGCCTCGGCAAGAATCGGAAACATTTTGCGAACCACCGCGTCGTCTTCCACTTCCGATAGCGTCGCCAGCGCGCCCAGACGGAGGTCGCCGGCCGGATCGAAGGCAATGCGTCGCAGCCCCGCGTTCGCCTTGATATTGACCAGTTGCTTGGGCTTGATCAAACCCTCTTTGAGTTCATCGAGGAGATCGGTGCCGCCGGCGATGATTTTGGCGCCGTCTCGCACCGTGCCCAGCAACTCGATGGCCTTGGCGCTCGTGGCGGCATTTACGTAGTCGAAGCTATGCATGGGCCGCCCCCTTCTCGCCGCGGCGAGCCGCCAGAACGCGTCCCGGCGTCATCGGCAATTCGGTGATGCGGATGCCGATCGCGTCGTACACCGCGTTGGCAATCGCCCCGGCGGTAGGAATAATCGGCGGCTCGCCGAGACCTTTCGCGCCCACATTGTTGGCAATGGGATCGCTCATCGGAACGAAAACGGTTTCGATTTCCGGGATGTCGCAGGACGTCGGCAACCGGTAGTCGTGCAGATTGGCGTTGACCATTCGCCCCGTCGCGTTGTTCAGCACTCGCTCCTCATACAGGGCAAAGCCGATGCCTTGTATCACTCCCCCCTCAACCTGGCTGGAGGCGGTCAGCGGATTCACGATGCGGCCGCTTTCATGTGCCGCTACCACCCGCAAAACCCGCACCTCGCCGGTTTCCGTGTCCACCTCCACTTCAGCAAACTGAACTCCAAATGTATTCAGGGAAAGCCCCGGCGGGTTCGGCCCGCGCAGCCCTTTGCCGATAATCATCTGGTCAATCTTCGCCGCCACCTCCTTGATCGGCACGGAATGGTCGGGACTCGCCGTGTCGTAGATCACCCCATCTCTCAAATCCAGCCGCTCGGCCGGCGCTTTCCCCAGCCTCTCTTCAAACTGCTCGGCGGCCAGCGCCGCCAACTGCCGCTTGACATCCGCCGCCGCATATCGCACCGCCGGCGCCACTGAGGGAACCGTGATGCTGCCTCCGCTGAACGGCCCGTAGGGCACCGCATCGGTATCCGCCACGGTGATCGTGACGTGCTCGAGCGGCAGGCCTAGTTCTTCCGCAGCCACCTGCGCCATCACCGTCTTGGTGCCGCAACCGATGTCTTGCGTGCCGGCCAGAAGCCGGGCCGTGCCGTCCCGGTTCAATTGCACAACCGCGTAGGCCGGCGGCCCGCCGCCACCCCCCCAGATCTGCGATGCTAGCCCAACCCCTCGCTTCTTCGTGCTGGTGGCGTCGTCGCTCCTGCCCGGCCGGCTTCGCGCCGCCGGCCAACCAAAACGCTCCGCGCCCAGCCGGTAGGCTTCATCAAGGCCCTTGCTGGAATAGGGCTGGTTCCGCACCTGGTTGTTGGTGGCGTAATTCTTCTGGCGAAATGCGAGCGGGTCCATGCCGATGCGCTCGGCCAGCATGTCCATGACCTGCTCCAGCGCAAACGTGCCCTGCACGTGCCCCGGGCCGCGCATGGGCCGAGCCTGGCCGGCGTTGATATAGACGTTCGACTCCTCCGTCTTCACGTTTGGGCAGCGATACATTTCCCGCAGCGGCGTCCCGGCACCCGCGCCTGAATCGTAGGCCCCCACCGGGCCGGCCGATTTGAGAAAGAGCGCCGTCAACGTCCCATCCTTTTTGCAACCGGCCTTGATCGTTTGCACGCTCGACGGCCGGTTGCCGGTATTGACGCAGTCTTCTTCGCGGTCGAGACTGATCTTCACTGGCCGGCCGGTCTGCCGCGCCAGCAGGGCGGCCAGCACCGTGTACTTGTTCAGCCAGAGTTTGCTGCCGAATCCCCCGCCTATAAACGGCGCAAGCACCCGCACCCGGCTCAAAGGCAGGTTCAAGGTTCGGGCAAGTTGCTCGCGCACCCCGAACACCGCCTGGGTCGAATCCCAGACCACCAGCTTGTCGCCCTCCCAGCGAGCCACGCTCGCGTGCGGCTCCAGGCACGCGTGGACCTGGACTTGCGTCCGAAAAGTTTCTTCGACAACCGCGTCTGCCTCGGCAAAGCCTTTCTCCACGTCGCCCCGAGCATAGACGGAGGGCTTCCCGCCCTGAAGGTTGCCGCCCGGATAGACCTTGGGGGCGCCTTCCTCAAGCGCTCTTTCCGCATCCAGCACGAACGGCAACTTCTCATATTCGACTTCAATCAGTTTCAGAGCCTCTTCCGCCGTTTCCTCATCCAGGGCGGCCACGCAGGCCACCTCATCGCCGACATGCCGGCAGACCGGGTCCAAAAGAAAACTCTGTGTCCCGTACCACGGAATCTTGGGAGCGTTTTCGTGGGTGAGGACGGCCTTCACTCCGGGTAGCTTCTCCGCCTTCGAGGAATCAATGCGCATGATTCTTGCTGCCGGAAAGGGCGAGCGAAGGATGCGGGCGTGGAGCATGCCCGGCAGGTTTACGTCCTGGGTGTAACGCGCCTGTCCGGTGATTTTTTCGACGCCATCAACGCGCGAGTGAGGCCTGCCCACCACCGAAAGTTTGGCATCGGGCGGCCAAACCGGCGGCTCGTCCTCCGGGACTTCTACCACCACTTCCTGGTAGCGGCCCTCGATTTCAATCGTCGTCTTGACTTTCTTGCCCATCAGCTACCTCCCCGCGCGTGACGGGGCAGGGAAGAGCCTTGCCTGCCAGGCTCCCGCTCGCGCCGCGATCTGCCTGCCGGATTGCCCGGAGCGCATCATTTCCCCCGCCTCGCGGGCTGCGCGGAAGATTTTGGTATAGGTGCCGCACTTGCACAGGTTCCCGGAAATCCCCTGGCGAATCTCCTCGAGCGAGGGCTTCGGGTTCCGCTCGAGCAAGGCCTTCACCGCCAGGATCATTCCCGGCGTGCAGAAGCCGCACTGGAGCGCATCGTTGCGCAGAAAAGCTTCCTGAACGGGATGGAGGCGGCCGCCTTGCGCCAGGCCTTCAATGGTCACGATTTCGCGGTCATTAGCCTCGAGCGCAAGCATCATGCAGGCATACACGGGCTTGCCCGCCAAAGACTCTTTTGCCGGCAATTCCACTTTGTCGTGGGCGGACTTGCCCGCCAAAGACTCTTTTCCCGCCATTTCCACTTTGTCGTGGGCGGGCTTGCTCGCCGAACTCCCGCTGGCGGATTTGTCCCCCACCAGCACGGTACAAGCCCCGCACTCGGCCCGGTCACAGACCTTTTTGGCCCCGGTCAGGTGAAGATGATTCCGAAGAACATCGAGCAAAGTCCACCGCGGCTCAACCTGCAACGCATAGACCGACCCGTTGACTCTCAGCCGGATGGGGACGCGCTTGCGCGCTCGAGCCTCGGGAGCCTGCTCGAGAACCTGAGCAGCACCGAGCAAGCCGCCGCCAAGCTTGGGCATCGTGACCGCGACGGCTGCTGCTCCGCCGACACTCTTCAAGAATTTCCTTCGGGAGGAAGATGCGGGCCGGTCGGTGCGACGTGCCATGGTGGCCTCCACGGGCGGCGCGGAAGTAGTTGGGGGCTTAGTGTTATCCCTTGTCTTGCGAGAGCTGCTGATACAATTGGCTGGCCGATTTGCTCGGTAGCCCCTCGGCATGCCGGCGCACCGCGATCATTTCCGCCACAATGCTCACCGCAATCTCTTCCGGGGTGAGCGCGCCAATCTCCAATCCCACCGGCGCGTGCACCTCGGCAAAACGCTCGGAAGAGACACCTTCTTTTTCGAGCGCCCTGAAGACGGAAATCACCTTCCGCTTGCTCCCGATCATCCCGATGTAGCGATTGGGCACGCCCGCCGCCCAACGCATCACCCGCATGTCGTCCTTGTGGCCGCGCGTTACGATCAGGATGAAACACGACTCGTTGGTCTGGATGCGCGAGCACGCCGTGTCAAAATCCTCGGCGATCACATCGCTTGCTTCCGGGAAACGCTCCCGGTTGGCAAATGCCGGACGGTCGTCCACGATCACCGTGGAAAAGCCGGCAAGCGTCGCCACCTTCGAAAGGCTCAGGGAAATGTGCCCGGCGCCAAAAATGTAACAAAAAGCTTGAGGAAGGATCGGCTCGAGGAAGATCTCGACCGTGCCGCCGCAGATCAGCCCGTGGTCATAACTGGCCTCGTTGTTCAGGTGAAAGGTGAGCTTGCGCGGCCGTTCCTCGCGCATCACTTCCTGAGCCGCCGCCCAGACTTCCGCTTCCACGCACCCGCCCCCCACCGTCCCCACAATCGAGCCGTCGTCGCGGATCAGCAGCCGCGAGGTCTCGTAGCTCGGAATCGAGCCTTCCGTGTGGACGATGGTCGCCAGCGCTGCCTTGCGCCCCGACCGCCGCAGGCGAACAATTTCCTCAAAAACATCACCCGAAGCCATGATGCCAACTAGAGTAATTCCGCCCAGGGTCGTTGTCAATCACGCACAGGGTAGTGTAGCCGCAAAGTGAGAATGTCCTGGTTGTGCAAAGTAGAAATGTCCTCTTTCATCGGAGCCGGGAGGCGAGAGGAAAGAGGAGCCGATCACCTTGAGCCAGCCGGAGCGCGTTCACTCTGCTTGCCCTGCCTGCCCTGAGTCTTCGACCTCTTCGAGCCTGAGCTCTCAGAGCGAAGGCCTGAGGTCTCAGACCGATGGTCGAAGCCGAAGGGAACGAAGTGAAGGGAACGGGTTCACCGTGCCTGCCCTGAGCGGATGCGAAGGGAACGAGTGCTGTCGCCGCGGCGACCTGTCTCCTTTCGGTAAGAGTTGAGTCTTGCGAAAAACCCAAATCCAACCTGTGGTGAGCTTGTCGAACCACCACCCGAAACCGCCTGCCCCGCCAACGGTGGGGCCTGAGCGCCCTTTCTTTGGGTGAGGACTTCGGT
>Ga0209619_10004216_pt1 | contig 10226 bp, 11 predicted proteins | sample Rifsed16ft3_FD_184011 | JGI IMG/M metagenome (GOLD analysis project Ga0209619, IMG submission 184011) | Soil microbial communities from Rifle, Colorado, USA - sediment 16ft 3 (version 2) | ecosystem: Environmental > Terrestrial > Deep subsurface > Rock core/Sediment | place: Rifle, Colorado... | reverse complement strand
AACTTCCTGCCGGAGAAACTCTCCGGCGGCGAGAAGCAGCGCGTGGCGATCGCCCGGGCGCTGGTGAACGATCCGGCGCTCATCCTGGCCGACGAGCCGACGGCCAACCTGGACTCTAAGATTGGCCATGAGATCATGCAGCTGTTGCGGCGTATTGCCAGGGAACAGAATCGCAGCGTGGTGATCGTGTCGCACGACCAGCGCATCAAGGACATCGCCGACCGGGTGCTGTGGCTGGAGGATGGGCAGTTCAAAGAGAAGGAGGCAAAATGAACATCTCGATCATGTTGAGGCTACTGCACACGCTGGAGCAATTGCGAAGCACGAACGCTGGACACGACCACAGTTGGAGGCGTATCAGGCTGAGGCGTTGCGCCGCCTGCGCGAATACGCTGACGCCCATTCGCCCTTCTATCAACGATTCCACAGAGGACTGTTCGACCACCCATTGCACGAATTGCCTGTACTCACCAAAGCGATCCTCATGGAGCACTTCGATGAGGTAGTGACTGACCGTTCCATTCGCCTGGAGGCAGTGCGCGAGTTTGCCGCGGCGCGCGTGGAGGGCAGACGTTTGCTCGACCGCTACTGGGTGACGGCCACCTCCGGCAGCAGCGGCCAACCTGGCTTTTTCCTGTTCAGTGAGCCGGAATGGTTGACCATCGTGGCTTCGTTCGCTCGTGGATACGAATTGAATGACAGTGTGCGGCTTGCGGCAGAGGCACCTGCCCCCCGCAATGGGGGGTGCCCGAACGGACTGCCCTTCGCTATGCTGGAAAGTATTCAAGGGCGCGTGGAAGACGCTCTGCACTTGCCCGCCAGGTCTGGTGGTCGGGTGGCTGTTCGACCCTTGATGTTCAATCGTGTCATGGACATTCTGCCGGTGAGCGGCTGGCAGATTGTGCAAGAGGCCGATGATCGCCTGACCGTGCGACTGAGCGGTGCTCGTGACGGGTTGGTTGATGCAGTGTTGGCAGGGCTCACACCTGAGAATGGCGGGACACAGGAGACATTCACCTTGCGCTATCGCGCCGGGTATATCGAACTGGCTGATTCCCAGATGGCTGGTGCGCCTGGGTATCCGGCGTGCATGGGCCAATATCCAAAAGACGTTAGCAAAAGGAGCGTCGTCATGACTCTCGACACCGTTCGCAAGACGTTTACTGATTGGGCGCCGATTTACGATGCGACACACGCCTGGACATTGCCTGGTCGTCGCGCGGCCCGGCTGGCACTCGGCGTTCAGCGCGGCGACCGTGTGCTCGACATCGCGTGCGGCACGGGATTGAATATTCCGCATCTACGCGAGCTCGTCGGCCAGGAGGGCTACCTCATAGGCATAGATGTGACGCCGGCTATGCTCGACATCGCCCGCCAGCGAATCGCACGGCACGAATGGAAGAATGGCGAGGTACGCGAGGCAGACGCGGCGCGGTTGCCCTTCCCCGATGCGTCGTTCGACAAGGCGATTTGTGCTTTCGCCATGAACATCATCCCGGACTACGTGCGCGCAATTGCGGAAGCGGAGCGCGTGCTTGTGCCCGGCGGGCGCTTCGTCGTCCTCGACGTCAAGATGATCAGTAGCACCCTGCCGCGCCGGTTGCACGGGATGCCACACATCTGCGCGGTTGATTTAGGCCACCATACCGTTGACAAACTGCAGCGCGTGTTCGCCCGCGTGGCAGTCCGCAAATACTGGGCGGGATGCCTCTACATCGCTGTGGCGACGAAGAGATAGGCGTGCCTTCACACTCATTTTACGTGGATGGAAATCGCGAGTCAGCAAAAGGCGGGTGTCGGCACGATTTACCATTGGCCGTTCACGCTACCGTTTTGGTGCTGGCGCACAGACTTCCTTTCGCCTTTATCTGTGGCGAGCCTCGCCCCCCTTTTTTTCAAGGATTAGTTATCCACGACGCATAGCCGTTGAACGCCCAGGAGTGGACGATGTCGAAAGATCGCGGATCGAGCACGGCCAGTCGTGTCGCTCGTTCGGGGATCGTTTGGGCCACAAACAGGGGTTGACCGTTCATTCGCCGGGTAACCATCACGTCCCTATCTTCAAGCTGCGCTACAGGCTGCAGGCTTTCAGCGTCGAGCACGTCCGTCCACCAACGGTTATCCGGAGTGTGGTTGAGCAGGAGAAGGTACGCTCCGTCGGGTGTCATTTTGATGGCAATCCCCTCGCTGTCCTGTTGGGCAATTTTGCGGCCGCTTTCCACATCCACGACCTGTAGCCCGAGCGAGACGCCCCAAGGGCCATTCGTATACGTGCGCGCGAGCACGTAGAGCCGCGTTCCGTCGGGAGATAAGGCCGCCTCTTTGGTGGTTCCGTTGAGGCTGCCCTTCGCCTCCGCCACGCCAGCAGTCAGGGCCAGGAGACTCTCCAGCCACGACTGCGCTTCCCGAAATTCAATACTCTGCACCGCGCGATCTTGTAAGTCCACGGTAGTCAATTTCTCCTCGTCGGCGTGCACGATATAGAGCTTGCGCCCATCGGGAGAGAGGACGACCGCTGGCCTCCAATAGGCAAATGATTGTTCCTCGTGGGAGGCCTCGCAGTTTTCCAGGCACCACTCACCGCTGAGGATGCTCGGGAGCGGTTGATCCCACATGACTTCCAGAGTCACAGCATCAAGCAAAAGCACACGCGGCGGGTCGGGTTGCGATATGCCCGGGTCTGCGCCGAGGGGCTGACCATAGACCACCAGCGCCGTTCCGTCCGGGCTGTGCCCCATCAGCGAGGGCCGAAAGTCGAGGCTGCGCTCGCCCAGAAGCTGGCCGGTGACGGCGTCGAAAAGCATCACGATGCTGGACTTCGGTTCGTTGTAGGCCAGCGCCAGACGTGTCGTGTCAGGATTAAAAGTGAACAACTCAATCCAGCCCCTGCCCGAGGAGAGGGTCGCGGTCGCCTCGCGCCAAGTCTGCAGGTCCACCAAGTGCAACACATCGGCGCTCGCCCTGCAGGCAGTTCCTCCCGCGGAAGGTTCACAGCTTTGCCCCTGAGACTCAATCGCCGCCAGTATCTTGCCATCCGCCGAGAGGATGTGCGGCGCGACAAACTGAGTGTTCTTGCCTACGATGATTGGCGTGTAGCCGGGAACGTCCCGGCCCGTGGCCGGATCAACCAAGCGGATCTCGTAACGACGTTCGTCCTCGCCCCGCCGGGCCAGGAGCACGCTTGATTCAAATGCGGAAGCGGCCGTGGATTGCGCCGGAGGTGTTGTGGGTGTGCCAGGTGACGCGCGAGGGTCCTGCGTCGCCTGCCCTGGCGCGGTGCAGGCCGTGAGCACGAAGAGTAGACATAGTAAGATAGTCGCTCGCTTCATCACCGATCCTCCTCCGTGTAGGGCGACTTCATAGAGTCTGCCTATTCTACATACACCGCTCAGGGTGCGGGGGTTCCCGGTGGGGCGAAGTAGATGGCCTGAAAACGCGACAACCTGCTCGCGAGCAGGTTGTCGGGTGGTCCGATTGTGTTGAATGGCTGTCTGGATCGGTTAATCTTTGACGGTGATCGTCAGGCTCATTCCCAGATGGAGCGTGCAGAGCGCCGTGTAAGTGCCCTCGGCGGGCGGTGCTGTCCACGCCAGCGTTTGCGTGGTGTTGCCGGGCAGGTTCAGGAAGGGGATGCCCGCCTCCTGGCTGACGAAGTTGTGCAGATACGGGTCGCTGTTGGTCACCACGAAGCGCACGGTCTCGCCAGGCTTGATGGTGATCTCCGCCGGGGTGAAGCGTAGGTTGAGGGCGGTGATTTGAATCTCCTCATCCACCGGCGCGGGCGTTGCGCCAATGGGAGTCGGTTCGGCGGTCGGGCCGGATTGACCGTAGCCATACCCGCCCATCATGCCGCCGTTGCCCATCATACCCCCGCCCATATGTCCGCCACCCATCATTCCCCCGCCGCCCATCATCCCGCCAGGGACGCCCGGCCCGGAGCCATACCCCGGCGCGGCAGTCGGTTGAGAAATTGCCGGACGCTGCACAACACCGCACGCACTGAGCAGTAAGGCGGCAAGGATGGCAAGTAATCCGACCGCGATGAGTTTGTTTTTGTGGGCCATGATTTCACTCCTCTCGGTTTAACTCCCAGACAGTGTAGCCGAGAGGCATGAAGAGTGGATGCGTAACATATGAAGATTGCATGAAGATCACTGTGTCTTCGTTTTGATTCCCTCCAGCCGCGTGCGTTTGAGCAGCAGCGCGTTGATGGCCACAAGCAGCGACGAGCCGGACATCGAAATCGCCGCGATTTCTGGGCGCAGGACAAACCCAAAGGCTGGGTAGAACAGCCCAGCGGCGATCGGGAAGGCGATGGTGTTGTAGCCCGCCGCCCACCACAGGTTCTGGTGCATCTTGCGCAGCGTCGCCCGACTGAGGGTAATCACGCCGATCACGTCGAACGGATCGGACTTCATCAGCACCACGTCGGCGGTTTCCATCGCCACGTCGGTGCCCGCGCCGATGGCGATGCCCACGTCGGCCTGCGCCAGCGCGGGCGCGTCGTTGATGCCGTCGCCCACCATCGCCACCAGGTAGGGGCGACCCTGCGTGGTCGCCCGACCCTGCGTGGTCGCCCTCTGCGCTTGCAATTCCTTCACCTTGTCGGCCTTTTGCCCCGGCAGCACTTCAGCGAAGACGGTCTTTATGCCCAGTTCACCTGCGATGCGCTCGGCGGTGGCGCGGTTGTCGCCCGTGAGCATGGCGACCTGAACGCCCATGCCGGTCAACTTCTCCACGGCGAGTTTGGCGTTGGGCCGCACCGCATCGGCGATGGCGATCAGGCCCGCGAACTTGCCATCAGCAGCGGCGTACACCACCGTGCGCCCCGCGCCTTCCAGCGAGGCCGCGTGTTCGCCATGTCCATCCAGCGCGATGTTGTTGTCACGCATGAGTTTGCGGTTGCCCACCAACAGCGTCTTGCCCGCCACCGTCGCCTTCATCCCGTGACCGGGAATGGCTTCAAAACCAGTTGCCGACTCCAAAGTCAGATTTTGCGCTTTGGCCTTGTCCACGATGGCCTGCGCCAGTGGATGTTCGGAGGATTGCTCGGCGGAGGCGACCAACCGCAGTAATTCGTCTTGGGTGAGCGGATTGCCCGCCGCCAGGATTTCCACGACCTGTGGCTTGCCCTCCGTGAGCGTGCCCGTCTTATCGAAGATGATGGCCTGCAACTTGGCCGCCTGTTCGAGCGCGGTGGCGTTCTTGTACAGGATGCCGTTCTGTGCGCCGAGGCCAGTGCCGACCATCACCGCCGTCGGCGTGGCCAGGCCGAGCGCATCGGGGCAGGCGATGACGACGACCGTGATGGCCAACGTCAGCGCCCACACCGTTTTATCCATCTCCGCCGGGACTGCCGACCCGCCGAAGAAATACCATCCGACGAACGTCGCCAGCCCGAAGATGACGGCGGCAGCCACAAGCCACTGCGCCGCCCGGTCAGCCAATCGTTGTGAGGGGGCTTTCGAGTTCTGGGCCGTCTGCACGAGTTTGACAATCTGCGCCAGCGCCGTGTCCACGCCGACTTTCGTCGCGCGGAACTTGAACGTGCCGGTCTGGTTGATCGTCGCGCCGACCACGGTGGCGCCGACCAATTTCTTGACCGGCAGGCTCTCGCCCGTGATCATGGACTCATCCACGCTCGACTCGCCCTCGACGAGCACGCCGTCCACTGGGATTTTGTCACCGGGGCGGATGAGGACGATGTCATCCAGAACGACTTCCGATGTCGGCACTTCGGCCGGTTGCCCGTTGCGGATGACCGTCGCCTTCGGCGGCGCGAGGTTCATCAGGGCCTGAATGGCCTGCGACGCCCCGGAGCGGGCGCGCATCTCCATCCAGTGGCCGAAGAGCACGAAAGCCAGCAGCAGCACCGCCGCTTCGTAAAAAACTTCGCCCTCAAACAGGAATGTGGCTGCCACGCTGAAGAGGTACCCGGCCAACACGGAGAGCGTGACAAGTACGGCCATATTCAGCACGCCATTCTTCAGTCCACGCCATGCGCCAGTGTAAAACACCCAGCCACCGTACAGCACGGCGGGCGTGGCCAGCAGGAACGAGAGCGTTTCATTGGTCAGCCCAAACGGCAGGGGCAGTTGAATCTTGAAGTAGTCGGTGAATAGCGGCGAGTACAGGAAGACCGGGATGGCAAGGACGAACGAGACGAGGAAGCGGTTACGCATGTCGCGCACCATGCCTTCCATGCTCATGCCTGCGCCATGGCCCACACCTGCACTTGCATGCGGTGCAAGTGTCTCGTGGGCCATGGCTTCCATTTCTCCGGAGGCGGCCAACTCATGTCCGGCGTGGACCTCCGCTTTGACGGCAGCAGGTTTAGTGGCGGGCATGGCGTGTCCGGCGTGTTCTGTGTGCTCGGCAGGTTTGGCAGCCGGCATCGCATGCCCAGCGTGCGCGCCCATAGTGTGTCCCCCGTGCGCCATTGCCAGCGGCGGATCGTTCGGCTTGGCCACATGCTCCGGCAGGCATTCGCCCGAGCAACCGTAGCCGCAGTCGGTCACGCACTTTTTAATTTCGGCCAGCGTCACCGACTCGTCGTGATAGACCGTGGCGGTACCGGTCATGAAATTAGTTTCGACTTTATGGATGCCGGGGTGCTTGCACAACTGCTTCTCCACCCCGGCGGGCGCGAGCGGCGTTTCGACGCCTTCCAAGTTGATGACGGTGGTTTTCATATTTCTTGCCTCCCGGGCCAAGAGGAGGGGCCCGATTTCTGCCCTGGCCAATCTTACATGAAATGACCGGGCTAACAATACTCTCGAATCGCGTCCGGGGGGACTGCCGAATGGCCTGAGTGCGTACGACAACCAGGCGTTTGCCCTGCTCACCGTGCCGGATTTGCCGTCGATGGGCTGGCCGCCTGAAGTTATGGAGACTCAAAAGAAGATTGCCCGCAACAGCCGACCGCTTTGAGCGATTCTCCTCAAATGATGTCTCCGCGCCAGCGATACCACATCCAGCCCACACAATAGCCGAGGACGGCGCCCGCCAATCCAGAGGCCCAATGCAGCGGGTGAGGTTGCCCGTCGAGGGCGATCCGGGCGATGATGTAACCGGCGAAGCCCAATCCGATGATCCAGACGTAGACCACCAGTGGCCAATCCGGGCGCGCCTTTTTGGCATCTGCCTTTCCAGGTTCGGCGTATTTGCTCATGCTTGTATTCTCCTTTTCAAGTCGCGTTGGCTAACCGGCCCCGCATCCACGATAATCACATCGTGCATCTCAGGCATTGCCAAACGTCCCAATTTAAGTCAAAGACCGCGCGCGATACTCGTGTCGCCCATCGCCACCGGCCCGGGCCACGGCCTCAATCAAGGCGGGGATAGCCGTCAGGTTGGGATTGAATACCACCTCGGCCATTCCAATCGTGTGATCCACTTCGGCGTCCACGACGCCCTTGAGTGACAGCAGGCTGTTGCGGACGCGCGCCGCGCAGTTGGGGCAGCCCATGCCCTGCACGGTGAGCAAAGCTGAGGTGGTCGTCTGCTGCTCTTCGGCGGTGGCCGTTTTTTGCAGCGGTTCGACGTGACAATTCTCATCCATGGCGTTTTACCTTTCTTCAGAAGAATGTTCAGTGGCAGCCGCCGGAGTGACCAGCGTGCTCGTCCTTGGAGGATTGGGCCGCGCTGGCCGGGCCATCCACATTCGTTGTCGAGCGGGGACGTTGCCCATGACCGGCGTGGCCGCCATGTGCAGCGTGCATGAAGAAGTGCCCACCGAGGAACAAGGCGAACAGGGCGTAATAGCCGACGGTGCTCAACGGGACGTTGAAGATGAAGATCGCCGCCAGCGCGATAGCCAGGCCAGAGCCCAGAATCCAGATCACGGGCGGAATACGCACGGGACGATCAGTTATGGGGTGATTGTGTTCCATGTGAGTCTCCTTGGAAGCGAAGTGTTGCTCCAAGGATGACTCTAAGCGGACTGGGGTTGAGGGTGTGAGAGGCGTTTAGCCTGTTTGGGGATACGCCGTTTGGCGGGTGGCTAGAGGTGATTAGAACAGGTTTCTCTCATCCCCGTCTAATCTTTGCGAGCGAGTATGCCCGTCAATCCTCTTCGGTGGGATGTTCGATTTCACCCGCCACGAAGCGGTCGGGGTCAGACTCAAATGCGCGCAGGCAGGCGCGGGTGCAGAAATAGACGCGCTGGCCGCGATAGAGGGCGCTGGGGTAGCGATCAGGGTCGCTGATCTTTCCGCCGCAAACGGTGCGGGTTTCCGGCTCATTTGATGGCGCGGGTTGATTCATGCGTTGATTTGCTCCAGGGCCATTTGTTTTCCGGCTTGCCCCATGATACCCCACTCTCCCCACTGCTGCCATTTCTGCACACGTAACCCGGCAGCCTCCAGCCCGGCGCGGAACTCGCGCCCATAAAACTGCGTAGCCTGTGGGTGATCAAACAGAGCACGCATGGGCCAGGCCGAGGTAAAACCTCTCAGGATGTCCTCGAAATGAAATGTCCCGCCCGGCTTTAGGACACGTGCGATTTCCTTCAGTGCTTGTGACCAGTTCGGGATGTGATGGATGATGTCGTAATCCGCCACCGCATCGAAACTGGCATCAGGCGCGCCGAAGGTGGCTTCGGCGTCGCCGACGAAGACGTGGGCGCGGTCGCCGTATTTGGCGACGCGCTGTTGCGCGAGGGCGGCCATCTTTGGGTCAAGATCAAAGCCGGTGACGTGCGCCGCGCCAAGCGAAAACAGGATTTCCATCCCCACGCCGCGCCCACAGCCCACTTCAAGCACGCGCTTTCCGGCGAGCGAGCGGCGCGGGCCAATCAACCACGGCGTCTCCAGCCAGCGTTGAGACGCGGCGCGCACCGGGTTGTTCATCAGAGCGAACTCAAGCGCATTCAGTTTCATGGCGGGGGCCAGTTGCCGGTCACGTCCTCCAGTTGCGGCGCGTCGCCGCCCATGATGCGCCAGCCGCGCGGCGTTTTGAGTAAGGCGATGTTTTGTGTGGCCTTGGCGCTGAAGATGGCCTGGCCGCTACGGATGACGCTGAAGTGCAGGCGGTACGTCACTTTGGCCAAACCGGCATCCTCGCGCGTTCTTTGCGCTTCGAGCGCGGTGATGTCAAACGAATGAAATTGAACGGCGTTGTTGCCCGGCAGTTGTGAGACGAAGTCCTTATAAGCCTGCTGAGTCTCCGCCAGCCCGGCGGCCACTGCGCCCTCGGCTTCGGTGGCGAAGTATTCGTCGAGCGCGTCCGGGTGACGCTGATTCAGGCCGCCGAGGGCGGCCGACTGGACTTCATCTATCACACGCCGCACAGCACGTTCTTCCCCGCCACGCTGGGTCAGCCAGGCCGCGCCGACGATAAAGGCAACAAGCACGATAAGGCCGGTGATTCTTTTCATGGGATGCCTCCAGCAACAGTTTGTGGTCGGCGCGGGAAGAAGGCGGGCGTGGCCGCGGCGTAACGGGCATAAGCGTCGCCAAAGTCTGCCAGCGCCTCGCGCTCCTCACGCCGCGCCAGCCGGACGTACATCGTCATCAGAATGGGGAACATGATCAACGTAATCAGCGTTGGCCACTGGATCAGGAAGCCAAGCATGATGACGATGAAGCCCACATACTGCGGATGGCGCAGATAAGCATAGGGGCCGGTGGTAGCCACTTGCTGCGCGCGCTGGGCTTTGTAGAGCACGTCCCACGCGGAGCCGATCAAGATGAACCCGCCGCCGATGAGGATGTCGCTGAGCCAGTGCAAGGGGCTAAGGTGCGTATCGCCCTTCCAGCCCAGAAGCGTTTGCAGAAGGTGGCCGCTGTTGTGCGAGAGCAAGTCGAGGCCGGAATAGTTGCTGGCGAGCCAGCCGGAGAGCAGGTAGATCGTCAGCGGGAAGCCGTACATCTCTGTGAACAACGCCACGAGAAAGGCGGAGAACGCGCCAAACGAGCGCCAGTCGCGAGCGGTGCGCGGCTTGGTAAAACTGAAGGCAAACATGATGAAGATCGCCGCGTTGATGAACACGAGCGGCCACAGGCCATAGGCAGGAGCATCGGCGTTCATTCGACGATCAACTTGCCGCGCAGCATGCCCATCTGGCACTGGAACTCGAACTCACCGGCCTTGTCGGGTAGGAACTCCACGGGCACGGTTTCGCCCTCGGGGAGTTTGGCGCTCTTTTTGAAGTCGGGGAGGAGCACCATCTCCGAGCACGAGGCCGACTCCGTGCGGACGAAGTTCAGGCGCACGGGCTTGCCCTT
>Ga0209619_10004213_pt1 | contig 10233 bp, 9 predicted proteins | sample Rifsed16ft3_FD_184011 | JGI IMG/M metagenome (GOLD analysis project Ga0209619, IMG submission 184011) | Soil microbial communities from Rifle, Colorado, USA - sediment 16ft 3 (version 2) | ecosystem: Environmental > Terrestrial > Deep subsurface > Rock core/Sediment | place: Rifle, Colorado... | reverse complement strand
AGACGTCTGCGACCCGCCGGCGTGGGAGACAACCGTCCTCTTCCACCCCGAGACGAAGCGGGCGCTCTCCGAGGTGACGGGCTGGGGCCTCGTCGACGCCTTCCGCCTGCACCACGAGGGTCCGGGCCTCTACTCCTGGTGGGACTACCGGAGGCTCGCCTTTCCGAGGAACCTGGGGCTGCGGATCGATCACGTCTTCCTGAGCGAGCCCCTCGCCCGCAAGTGCACGGGGGCCTCGATCGAGCGCAACGAGAGAAAGGGCAAGCAGCCCTCCGACCACGCCCCGGTGGTGGTCGAACTGGAGGTGTGATCGGTCGGCCTACCCGCGCCTCAACCGCTTGAGCAGCTGGATCTGGCCGGCGTGGTAGAGGTCGTGGGCGGCGATGCCGCGCACCAGGCGCGCGACGCTGTCGCGCCCGCCGCCCGGGGAGCGACGCAGAAGGTCCTTCTCGCCGAGCGCAGCGACCGCGGCGCGGAGCCTGAGGTGGCATTCCCGGAGCAGCGCGAGGTCCCCGCGCCAGAGCGCCTCCGTCGGACGCGCCGGGCTCGGAAACCAGTTGCTGCCCGAGCGGGGGAAGGAGCCGCGCTTCTCGCCCGTGAGGCGCCGCCACGCCGCGTGCTTCCAGTAGGCGGCGTGCAGCGCGATCTCCCAGGCGTTGTGCCGCCGCCGACCGAGGCGCCAGCTCGCCGACTCCGCGTCGAGCCCGCGGAGCGAGCCCCGCAGGTTGGGCCCGTGCCACGACACGCGGTCGTAGGCTTCGTCGAGCGCCGCCAGCAGCAGCTCCACCCGTGGGGCGCGCCTCCTCCTCGCCATCGCTTCCTCCCGCTGGATCCGCTTCAGGGCCAGGGCTCGCCCTTCTCCATCGCCTCCCGCACCGTTTGTGTCGCCGGACGTCCATCGAGCACCGTCGGGTCCAGCCGCAGCGCCTCCTCGAATGCCGCCCGCGCCTCGATGGGGAGCCCTTGAGCCTCGAGCGCGATCCCGAGCGCGCTCCAGTAGCTGGCGTCGGAGGGGGCGAGGCGCAACGCCTCCCGCAAGGTGTCGACCGCCTCCGCCATGCGGCCGGCCACGAACAGCAGCGTCGAGCCGAGCCGGTAACGGGCCTCCGCGCTCTGGGGGTCCAGGGCGACACCCTCGCGGAAGTGGGCGACCAGGTCCCCCCACTTCTCGAGGGCGATGAGCCTCTTCGCGATCAGGTCTCGCAGCGCCGCGCGGCGTCGGGGTTCGATCCCGAGATCCAGCGCGGCGCGGCAGGCGGCGAGCGCCGCCTCCCCCTCCAGCCGCTCGCACAGTCGCGCCTGCTCGCGCCCGGCCGCCGTCTCGCGGGGCGGCGTCTCCGCCTCCGCCGGGAGCCCGAGCAGGACGACGGCGACGGCGATCGACGCTCCCGCCCCCCGGCGGAAACGAGGATTGGAACGAAGCCCATCTCGCGGCATGACGACGCCCTGGACCGTCGAGTCTAGCACCGCGAGCGATGGGTCGTTTGTCCTATTCGATGGGGTCCGCCCGTCCCGGGAGAATGGGGGTCGACGGCAGACCGCGCCTGGCGCGCGGGGGAGGGGACGATGGCGACCGCGTTCGGCCCGAGGCGGGCTCGGTGGATACGGCTCGACGAGACGCAGGCCCCGCCCCCCCTCAGCGGGGAGGAGCTCGCCCGCTTCGAGGCCTTCGACCTCTTCTACCGCTCTCTGTGCGCCCTCCTCTACAACTACGTGCCCCAGTCGGGACACCCCGGGGGTTCGATCTCCTCGGGACGGATCGTGGCCGGCGTCCTCTTCGACGCCATGGACTACGACCTCGGGCGGCCCGAGCGGGAGGACGCCGACATCATCTCCTACGCCGCCGGCCACAAGGCGATGGGCCTCTACGCGATGTGGGCGCTCCGGGACGAGGTGGCGCGGATCGCGGACCCCGCCCTCTTGCCTGCCGACCCGCGCCACCGTCTCCGCCTCGAGGACCTCCTCGGCTTCCGCCGGAACGCGATCACGACGACGCCCCTCTTCGTCAAGCACCGCGCCAAGGCCCTCGACGGGCACCCGACCCCGGCGACACCGTTCGTCCGTCTCTCGACCGGCGCCTCCGGCGTCGGGGTCGCGAGCTCGATCGGTCTCGCCCTCGGCGCCCGCGACCACTACGGAGAGGCGACCCCCCGCGTTCACGTGATCGAGGGCGAGGGCGGCCTCACGCCGGGGCGGGTGGCGGAAGCGCTCGCCGCCGCCGGCACCGCCAGCCTCGACAACGTCGTCTTCCACGTGGACTGGAACCAGGCCTCGATCGACAGCAACCGAGTGTGTCGCGAGGACGGTCGGCCCGGCGAGTACGTCCAGTGGACGCCGATGGAGCTGTTCCACCTCCACGACTGGAACGTGATCGAGGTCGGCGACGGGCGCGACTTCCAGCAGGTCCTCGCCGCCCAGCGCATCGCCGCCGGGCTCACGACGGGTCAACCCACCGCCATCGTCTATCGCACGGTCAAGGGGTGGCAGTACGGGATCGAGGGGCGCGCCTCCCACGGCGCCGGCCACAAGCTGTGCTCGGACGGCTTCTACCACGCCCTCGCCGAGCTTTGCGCGCGGGCAGGCCTGACGCTGCCGAGCTGCGAGGGCTCGGGCCATCGCTGCGAGATGGGGCGCGACGGCGCCACGGTGATGGAGGAGTGCTTCTACGATGCGCTGCTGCAGCTCCGCAAGGCGATGGAGGACGATCGGCCGACCGCGCAGGCCCTTGGCGCGCGCCTCGGCGCCGCCCGGGAGAGGCTCAACCGGCGGCGGCGAAAGCCCCGCCCGGGCGCACCCCGCATCGAGGCCGTCTTCGGTCTAGTGACCACCGCCAACGGCACCCCGGCGGAGCTGCGACTCGCCCCGGGCACGGTGACGACGCTGCGCGCCGAGCTGGGCCGGGCGCTGCAGCACTGCAACAAGGCCTCCGACGGCGCGCTTCTCGTGGGCGCCGCCGACCTCCTCGGCTCCACCAGCGTCAACACGATCGCGGCGGGCTTCGGCGAGGGCTACTGGAACGCGAGCGCCAACCCGGCCGCGCGGACGCTCTCGATCGGCGGGATCTGCGAGGACGCGATGGCCGGGATCCTCTCCGGCCTCGCGAGCTTCGGCCGCCACATCGGCGTCGGGTCCTCCTACGGCGCTTTCATTGCGCCGCTCGGCCACATTGCGGCCCGGCTGCACGCGATCGGGGCGCAGGCGAAGGCGCCCCGTGGCCCCTACCCGACGATGATCCTCGTCTGCGCCCACGCCGGCCTCAAGACGGGCGAGGACGGACCCACGCATGCCGACCCCCAGGCCCTGCAGCTCCTGCAGGAGAACTTCCCGCGCGGCACCGCGATCACGCTCACCCCGTGGGACCCGCAGGAGATCTGGCCGCTGCTCTCGGCCGCGCTCCGTCGCCGGCCGGCGCTCATCGCCCCCTTCGTCACCCGGCCCAACGAGACGGTGCCGGATCGGGCAAAGCTCGGCCTCGCCCCGCCGGAGGCGGCGACGAGCGGGGTCTACCTCCTCCGCAAGCCGAAGGGGAGAGGCGAGGGCACGGTCGTGATCCAGGAGAGCGCCGTCGCCTACGCCTTCGTCGAGCAGGCGTTGCCGCTCCTCGAGAGAGACGGCCTCGACCCCTGGGTGTACTACGTCTCGAGCGCGGAGCTCTTCGATCTCCTTCCGGAGGAGGAGCAAGGCCGAGTCTTCCCCGAGGAGCGGGCGCGGGAGGCGATGGGCATCACGGGCTTCACGCTGCCGACGATGTTCCGCTGGGTCCGCTCCGACCTTGGCCGTGCGGCGACGCTGCACCCCTACCGGGGCGGGCACTACCTCGGCAGCGGGCAGGGGCCGATGGTGCTGGCCGAGGCCGGCCTCGACGGTGAGGCCCAATACCGCGCGATCCGGGGCTACCTCGAACGGCTGCGTCCGCCCCCGCGCCGGAAGCGGGTCTTGTCCCGCTCGAAGGTGTAGGAGGTGTAGGGGGCGCTTTCCTCGTGCGAGAATCCGGACCGTGCCGACGAAACCGGGGCCGGCGGCTGGTCTCGTTGGCGCCATTCGAGACGCCAAGCGGATCGCGATCCGGGCGGGATCGCAGCCGCACCGCTTCATCGGCATCTGGGCCGTCGTGGTGCAGGGCCGCGTGTTCGTCCGCTCCTGGAGCCTGAAGCCGCGAAGCTGGTACCGGACGCTGCTCGCGGAGCCGCGGGGTGCTCTGAGGATTGGAGAGCGCGAGGTCCCCTTTCGGGCGGTGCACACAAGGAGCGACCGTCTGAAGGCCGCAATCGACCGGGCCTACCTGAAGAAGTACGACCGCGTCACCGAGATCCGGTACGCGCGCGACATGACCCGCGCGACATCTCGGGCGACCACGACGGAGCTGGTGCTGGACCCCTAGGGCATCTCCATGGGGACGAAGCGCAGCTCGCCTTTTCTCTCCACCTGGAGGATGACGGGGTCACCGGGCGGCAGCGGCGCGAGAGCGGCCCGGAGGTCGGCCACCCCTCCCACGAGCGTGCGGTTGACGGCGTAGATCACGTCTCCCGGAAGGAGACCCTGGTCGTCGAGGCTCGCCGCCTTCAGCGCCCGCGCCGCCACCACGACCCCCCGTTGCGCCCTCAGCCCCGGCAGCAGAGGGAGGACCGTCTCGTCGAGGTCGATGCCGAGTATCCCGAGCGGCGCGACGAGGTTGCGGTCCGCGGAGACAAGACCGGCGAAGCGGTCGGGGTCGTCCACCCTCGCCGCGACCTCGATCGCGAGCGTGCGGCTCCCGCCGTCGCGAAGCACCTCCACGAGCGTCTTCCCGCCCACGGGACGCCGGTAGAGGTTGACCTGGAGCTGCCGGGCATTCTCCATGGGCTTGCCATCCAGGCTGAGGATGATGTCGCCGATCTCCACCCCCGCGGCGGCGGCCGGCCCTCCGGGCCGGACGTCGCTCACGATGACTCCCCAGTCGCGGCCCAGCGCGAGGCCCTTGGCGAGGGCAGGGGTGATCGTCTGCGCGATGACGCCGATCTCGCCGCGGTGAACGCGTCCGGTCGTCCGGATCTGCTCGAACACGTACCGTACGATGTTGCTGGGGGCGGCGAAGCCGATGCCCTCGTTCCCTCCCGACTGGCTGAGGAGGGCGGAGTTGATCCCCACCACCCGTCCCTCGGCGTCGACGAGCGGGCCGCCGCTGCTGCCGGGGTTGATGGGGGCGTCGGTCTGGAGGTAGATCATCGGGTCCTCGGTGCGGAGCTGTCGGGCGATGGCGCTCACGACGCCCATCGTCACCGAGTTCTCGAGCCCCAGCGGGCTGCCGAAGGCGAACACGAGTGTGCCGGCGCGGACGGCATCCGAGTCGCCGAGCGTGAGATGAGGCAGCCCACCGTCGAACCCCTGGAGCTTGAGGACCGCGAGGTCGGTCTCGTGGTCGACCCCGACGATCTGCGCCCCCAGCCATCGCCCCTTCCGCCCGAGGATCGACGACGCGCCTTTCCCCGGTCCCTCGGCGCGGGCAAGGAGGACCCGCACCCGGCGGGCCCCTTCGACGACGTGGGCGTTCGTCACGACGTAGCCGGCCGGATCGAGAATCACACCCGAGCCCACGCTGCTCTGCGCCGAGAGGAGGTCGGACGCGTCGACGAGGCCTCGACCGGGGGCCAGGCCCTGGACGAAGATCTGCACGACCGCCGGCTTGACCTTGTCGGCGAGGGCCTGGAACGACGCGCTCAGATCGCCGAGGGTGCCGATTCGGTCTCGAGCCGCCTGCGCGAGGGCGGCCGGGACGGCACCCAAGAGAAGGGACAGCAGCGGGACGATCACCGCCACCGGGACACGGCGCCGAGCCGGCTTCGTCATGGGTGCACCTCCGCGGGTCTAGAATAGCGGTTCTTCCTGATGGACGATCCTCGCCAACGCCAGGCCCCCCTGACGATGACGCCGGATGAGTTCCGTCTCTTGGGCCACCGGCTGATCGACGAGCTCGGGCGCTTCCTCGAATCGCTGCCGCGCCGGCCGGTGACCCGGGGCGAGACCCCCGACGACATCCGGCAGCGGCTGGGCGAGGCGGCGCTGCCGCTCACGGGAACCCCGGCCGAGAGTCTCCTCGAGGAGGCGACCGCGCTTCTCGTCGAGCACTCGCTCTTCAACGGGCACCCCCGATTCTGGGGCTATATCACATCCTCCGCCGCCCCCATCGGCGTCCTCGGCGACCTCCTGGCCTCCGCCGTGAACCCCAACGTCGGGGCCTGGGTCCTCTCACCGGTGGCCAGCGAGATCGAGGCCCAGACCATCCGCTGGCTGGCCGAGCTCGTCGGCTACCCGACGGATGCCGGCGGTCTGCTCGTGAGCGGCGGCAACATGGCCAACTTCGTCGGCTTCCTCGCCGCGCGTACGCACCAGGCCCCTTGGGGTTTGCGCGAGAAGGGGCTGCGGGCGGGACCGGGGCCGCTTGCGGTCTACGTCTCCGCCGAGACCCACACCTGGATCCAGAAGGCGGCCGACCTCTTCGGCCTGGGGACGGACGCGATCCGATGGATCGAGACCGACGCACGCCGGCGGATGGACGTGGGTGCCCTCGAGCGCCGGATCGTCGCCGACGTCGCCACCGGCCATCTGCCCTTCCTCGTCGTCGGCACCGCGGGCAGCGTCGGCGTCGGCGCGATCGACCCCCTCGGGAGAATCGCCGACGTGTGTCGCCAGCACCGCCTCTGGTTTCACGTCGACGGGGCCTACGGCGCGCCCGCCGCCACCCTCCCGGAGGCGCCCGAGGAGCTGAAGGCCCTGAGAGAGGCCGACTCCCTCGCCCTCGATCCCCACAAGTGGCTCTACGCCCCGCTCGAGGCCGGTTGCGTGCTCGTCCGGGACCGGCGGCATCTTGTCGAGGCCTTCAGCTTCCACCCCGAGTACTACAACTTCGACCTCGCGGGCGAGGAGGCGCCGATCAACTACTTCGAGCTGGGCCCCCAGAACTCCCGCGGCTTCCGGGCCCTCAAGGTGTGGCTCGGCCTGCGGCAGGTGGGCCGGGAAGGCGCCGTGCAGATGATCCGAGACGACATCGCGCTCGCGCAGGCGCTCCACACCGCGGCGGAGTCCCATCCCGAGCTCCAGGCCTTCACCCACGGCCTCAGCATCGCGACCTTCCGCTACGTCCCGAAGGACCTCGCTCCCGGGGGCGCCACCGTCGAGGCCTACCTCAACGACCTCAACCGCGAGCTGCTGAACCGCCTCCAGGCCGGCGGGGAGGCCTTCGTCTCCAACGCGGTGATCGACGGCACCTTCGTGCTGCGGGCCTGCATCGTCAACTTCCGCACGACGCTCGAGGACGTCCTCGCCCTGCCGGGGATCGTGGCGAGGATCGGCAAGGAGACGGACGCCGGCCTCCGCCCGGCCGCCCTTCACCCTTCTCGGTGAAGTGTGGAAGACTAGTGTCGGGGGCCGACTCCAGGTGGAGGATGAACATGGTGGGTGACAGGACGTTCGAGAAGGCTCTGGGCTGGGCTTGCGGCGGCATGCTCTCCGCTCTCCTCTTCGCGGCGCCGGCCGGGGCCCAGGAGGCGCGGGGCAAGGCGGAGCTGAAGGCGGGACCGGGAGCCATCACCGTCGACTACGGCCGCCCGTCGCTCAAGGGAAGAGACATGCTCTCTCGGCTGGAGCCAGGATCTTTCTGGCGGATGGGCATGAACGAGGCCACCGTCCTCACGACTCCCGTCGACCTCACGTTCGGCAAGACGAAGGTGGCGAAGGGCAGCTACAGCCTCTGGCTCAAGAAGGACGGGGAGAAGTTCGTGCTCGTCCTCAACTCCCAGACGGGACAGTGGGGAACGCAGCACGATCCTGCGAAAGACGTCTACAGCGTGGCGATGGAATCGGCGCCCCTGTCGAGCCCGATGGAGACGTTCACCATCGATCTCAAGGGAGCCCCCGAGGGTGGCGAGCTCGGTCTCGTCTGGGGCGCGACGAAGTTGTCCAGCGCGTTCGTGCTCGGCAAGTAGGCACCGCAGGGGGCATGTCCCACGAGTCCAGCCTGTCGACCAGCGCCGCCTGCCTGGCGGCGCTGGTTTCCGCGCTCGCTTGCTCGGACGCCGAGCCGGCCTCAGGCCGATTTCGTCATTTCCGTGGTCGGCGAGACCTTCGTGATGCGGGCCACGGACCCCGAGACGATCCGGCTCGCCCGCGAGAACCTCGAGGGGGGCAACCCCCGCTTCCCGATCGGTCCTCTGCGCCGTGGCGACGGCGGCTTCAACGCGCCCTGGACCTGGCACCTCGACCCCGACGAAGTGCGCATGACCGAGGCCGCCAGCGAGCTGTGCGACGGACGGCCCTCTTTCGTGGAGGCGCACCAGGCCGACTATCCCACCTACTGCCCCTTGGGGGACGCGTGATCGCCGTCCGCTGAGGGGAGGAGAAGAGACGCCGTCACTCAGAGAGGCTCCTAGCGGAGGAACACCAGGGTGACGAGGACGAAAAGCGGGATGAGGATCGCCCCGCTGTAGAGCATGTAGCCCCCGAAGCTCGGCATCCCCACCCCCCGCTCCTCGGCGATCGCGCGCACCATGAAGTTGGGGCCGTTGCCGATGTAGGTGTTCGCGCCCATGAAGACGGCCCCGAGGCTGATCGCCCGCAGGACCTCGTGCGAGACTCCCACGACCTCGGGCGTGAAGCCCTGGCCCTGGGCGAGGGCGAGGAAGGTCATGTAGGTGGGGGCGTTGTCGAGGAAAGACGACAGCGCCCCCGTGGCCCAGAAGTACTGCCACGGCGCCTTCACCCCGAGCTCCGCCCCGCGCGCGCGCAGCAGATCGAGTGCGGGGATCATGGTCGCGAAGATGCCGGCGAACAGCGCCGCCACCTCGGCAATGGGGTGAAAGGTGAAGCGGTTGGCGACGCGCTGGTCGCGGGGCGTGCGCCAGAGGGACGCCGCGGCGAGCACGAGCATGGCCGCCTCCCGCCAGGGCGCGCGCAGAAACGCGACCGCGATCACAACCCCCAGCAGCAGGCCGAAGTTCTCCTTCCCCGCGAGACGCAGCGGGCGCACCTCCAGGCGGTCGCGGAGGCGGTCGGCGGGGGTCTCGCGGGCGTAGGCCCGCCTGTCCCAGAGATAGTAGATGGCGAGCAGCGCGCCGCTGGCGGCCGCCCACTCCGGCAGCAGACGCAGCGTCCACGTGAAGGGCACACCCTGCAGGTAGCCGAGGAAGAGGGGCGGGTCGCCCAGCGGCGTCAGGCACCCTCCGACGTTCGACACCAGGAAGATGAAGAAGATCACGGTGTGGCTGACGTGCCGCCGCTCGCGGTTGCTCAGGAGGAGGGGCCGGATCATCACCATCGAGGCCCCGGTCGTGCCGATGAAGGAAGCGAGTGCCGCGCCCCCGGCGAGGAGCGCGGTGTTGTTGCGGGGCGTCGCCTCGATGTCGCCCTCGAGGAAGATCCCGCCCGAGATCACGAAGAGCGCGCCCAGCAGCACGATGAACGACACGTAGTCGGCGGCGGTGTGGAGGAGCGCCTCTGGCTCTCGGGCCAGGTAGAGCACGATCACGGGCAGGCCGAGGAGCGCGGAGAAGCCGAGCTTGCGGAGGTTGGACTCCCATAGGCGCGGCGCGATCAGCGGCAGCACGGCGATGCCGAGGACCATCGCCGCGAAGGGCAGCACCCAGGGCAGCGCGGGGACGAAGGGGCCGCCCATCGCCGGGGGCTAGAACGCTTCCTTGTTCACGACGTACGGCATCTTCTTCGGGTCGCCGTCGTAGCGCCGCTCAAGCACGTCGATCACCGCCTGCACCGTGCGTCCGGCCATGCCCACGTTGGGGTCGGGCGAGAGGCGCGTCGCCCGCGCCGCGGAGGCGATGTGGGGAAACAGCCGCAGCTTGAGGACAAGCGCCTCGTCGCGGAGCGGGCTGTCCACGGGCAGGGGCTCCTTCTCGAACACGTCGAGCGCCGCCCCCGCGATCCAGCCTTCCTTGAGCGCCTTCGCCAGGGCCGGCTCGTCCACCACCGGACCCCGCGAGGTGTTCACGAGATAGGCGGTCGGCTTCATCATCCTCAGCCGGCGCTCGTCCATGAGGTGGTAGGTCGGCTCCACCGCCTGCCCCGGCATCGTGAGGGGGACGTGCAGGGAGACGAAGTCCGCGCGCCGCAGCGCCTCCTCGAACGTCACGTACTCGATCTTCTGCAGCCGCGGGGAGAGCCGCTCCCGGTGGCGCACCTCCATCACCCAGCGGATGGCCTCGATGAAGCCGTGGTCCTCGTAGGCGGGGTCGTGGCAGACGATGT
>Ga0209619_10004210_pt1 | contig 10244 bp, 8 predicted proteins | sample Rifsed16ft3_FD_184011 | JGI IMG/M metagenome (GOLD analysis project Ga0209619, IMG submission 184011) | Soil microbial communities from Rifle, Colorado, USA - sediment 16ft 3 (version 2) | ecosystem: Environmental > Terrestrial > Deep subsurface > Rock core/Sediment | place: Rifle, Colorado... | reverse complement strand
AGGTCGTAGCGCGCCCCGCCGATCGCGTCCAGATCGATCGAAAGGATCGCGCCCGACAGAGCGTACTCTGGGAGGTCCGCGAAGCTCGGCGACGGGGCTCCCATGTTCGTGTTGCCCCCGACGGCCACGTAGAGGGTGTTCGTTGCCGGATCGAGCTCTAGTCCGTTCGGCGCGTGCACCTCCTCGGACCTCGGCAATCCCCGGACGATGTTGCGCCCGCGCCACTCGGTCCCCGTCCATCGGAGGCGCGTCACGGTCCCGGAGTTCGTGTCGAGACCGACGTCTCCGAGGCCCCCGCCGCCGGCCCGCGGGTCGCTCGACGTCGCGTAGATCACGGGGTGGGCCGCCTTTCCCACGACGACGAGGCCCGTGAGCATCCGCCCGGACACGTCGGGACTGCGACGACCACGGTCGTCGTGGTTCTCGATCGAGGCCACGCCGGTGATGGTTTCGGTCGAAACTACGCCGTAGGCGTTGGCCCCCGTCCGCTCTGCCTCGTAGGCGACGATCAGGCCGTCGACCTGGCCGACGTAGAGTCGTCCGTCGGGGCCGAACTGCAGCGTGGTCACCTTGCTCGAGATCTCTCCGGCGAGATCGCTCTTGCCGAACGAGATCTCGGCCTGGGCGCCCGCCGGATGTTGCGCCGGAACCAGCTGGAGCAGCAGCGCGATGGGGAGGCAGCGGACGAGCCACCTCCGCGGCCGGCTCACGGGCCCGCCCCCCAGTCCGGAAGGGTGAGACCCGGCGGCGACGGGCTACAGAGCTCGGCCAGACGGCCGCGCAGGGTCGCAACCTCATCGGCCCATTGAGATCGCGCCGCCTCGTTGACCAGCTGGAACGGGTCTGCGACGAGGTCGTAGAGCTCATCCTCGCCGGTCGAGTAGTAGGCGTAGATCATGGTCGCCGTCCTCACCGCGCAGAAGGGCGGGATCAGGCTCCCGGGATCGGAGCTGAGCTGTCCGTGCTCGATCAGGAAGTCGGAGCGCCAGGCAACCGGGCCGGGGGACAGCAGGGGGAGGAGGCTCGATCCCTCGGCATCGGGGGCCGCGACCCCGGCGAGCTCCGCGAACGTCGGAGCCAGATCCACGTTGAGCGCGATCCGGCCGTCGGTCGTATCCGCAGGAGCGAGCGGGTCGTAGCGGAGAACGAAGGGCACGCGGACGCTCTCCTCGTAGGGCACGACCTTCCCCTCCCACCGGTGCTCCCCCCACGTGTACCCGTTGTCCGCGGCGAAGACGACGAGCGTCGTGGACAGCCTGCCGGTCTCCTCGAGCGCGGTCAGGATCCTCGCCACCGCCTCGTCGACAGCCAGAAGGGTCCGGTACTGGTTCCGGCGGAAGCGCCGCAGCTCCACCTTGCGCTCCTTGTCGAGAGGTGGGAGCGCCTGCACGTGTGCGGGCTTGTCGGAGACGTTGCGTTCGTTGAAGCTCTCGGGGCGCCAGAGGCCCAGGCCCGCGAACGCGTCCTCGTGCCGCTCCGCTGGTATCGCCGGCTCGTGCGGCGCGTAGGGGGTGAACATGAGGAACAGGGACTGAGACGGATCCGTGCCTCTGATGAACGCGTCTGCCTCGTCCGCCAGCACGTCGGTCGAGTAGGCGCCCCTGGACCGCGGGTACTTCACCTCGGCGCCGTCGACGACGAGCGAGAAGCGCCGGTAGTTGTGCCTCCGGAACGCGACCCACCGATCCCATCCCGGCGGGACGTACGGCCCCTGGTACTGATTCAGGTACTTGCCGATCAGGCCCGTCCGGTAGCCGCCGTCGTGCAACCATGTGGCGACCGTAGAGCCGTCGTCGAACGTGGTGAATCCGGTGTTGTTGTAGACGCCGGTCGAATGAGAGTACTTGCCCGTGAGGATGCTCGTGCGGCTCGGGCAGCAGAGGGAGTTCACGACGAATGCGTTGGAGAACGTGACGCCCCTGGTCTGCAGCTCCGACTGAACCGTCGGCATCGCCCAGAGCGTGTCCCACCGCTGATCGTCCGTGAGGATCAGGACGATGCTCGGCGGCGGTGTCTCCTCGGCCGAGGACGAGGGCGCCCCGACGAGCGCAAGCACCGGGAAGAACACCGCCAGCCCGAAGGCCAGCAGGCGTCGGATCACCGGATGGTTCCCCGCCCCCTCACGCAACACCAGTTGCGCGAGCCTAGGAAACGCGCCGTAGACTGTCCAGAGGGCGAAGGTCTAGGAGGCGCGAGGGCAGCGCCTTACGTGGAGGAATAGCAGTCCTTGCCGGCCTCGACTCGGAGGTCGTGCGCCTTGCTCCACAGCTCCGTCGCACGCACGTGGTCGCCCTCGTCATCCACCGCCTCCGCCTCCTGGGATAGAAGGAACGCTTGCTTGTCGAGTTCGCAGGGCACATGGCCCGCGAGACGCGTTCCGATATCCCATGCTTGGTACGCGTTCTCCGCGACTCCCGCCAAGCAGTAGATCCCGTGCTCGGTGTTCATGGTCGCCGCGGACCCCGTACCTCCAACGGTCGCAGAGGGGTCCCGCTCCCGCGCGCAATCGCCCAATCGCGGGTCGTCGCTCTTGATCCACTCGCCGCGGGGCACAGGTAGGGGTTTCAGGCCGAGCGCATCAGCAAGCTCCGTCCCCGTCAGCCCCAACGTCTCTTCGTAGGTTGCCCCGTCTTCCCGAACCGATACCACTGGTCCACCGGTGTTCGACGACATCGGCTCCGCGAGAGCCACGACGCCCAACACGGTGAATACGAGTCCCAGCCCGATGCCCCACTTCGATAACCTCACGGGCCGTCTCCCGTCGCCCGAAGGTCCGCGGTCACCCTTAGCTTACGGTCACTCCCGGAGGACGGCCAGGAACTCGTCGAGGTCTGGGGCGACGCGGTAGGTGGGCTCGAGCGCGCCCTCGAGTGCCTCGATCGTCTTGTAGCCGTTGCCGGTCACGTAGGCGACGGTCTCCTCCTCCGCCCGGATCACGCCCGACGCCACGAGACGCTTCAGAACGGCGATCGTCACCCCGCCTGCGGTCTCGGTGAACACGCCCTCGGTCTCGGCGAGCAGCGTCACGCCCTCGACTACCTCCGCCTCCGTGCACGCGTCGATCGCGCCGCCGGTCTGACGCGCGGTCTGTATCGCGTACCAGCCGTCGGCCGGGTTCCCGATCGCGAGCGACTTCGCGATCGTGTTCGGCTTCACGGGGCGAACCTGGTCGGCTCCCTCCCTGAACGCGGTAGCGACCGGCGCGCAGCCTTCCGCCTGCGCGCCGGAGACCCGGTACGGCCCGTCCTCGATGGCGCCGATCGCGATGAGCTCACGGAACCCGCGGTGGATCTTCGTCATGAGGGCGCCCGAGGCTATCGGCACGACCACGTGGTCCGGCAGGCGCCAACCGAGCTGCTCGGCCGTCTCGAACCCCAGCGACTTCGAGCCCTCCGCGTAGTACGGCCGCATGTTCACGTTCACGAACGCCCATGGAAGCGCGTCGGCGACCTCCGAGCACAGCCTGTTCACGTCGTCGTAGTTCCCCTTCACCGCGACGACGCTCGCGCCGTAGGCCTCCGTCGCCAGGATCTTCGCCCGTTCGAGGTCCTCGGGAACGAACACGTAAGCTGGCATCTGCGCCTTCGCGGCGTGAGCGGCGGTCGCGTTCGCGAGGTTGCCGGTCGAGGCGCACGACATCGCCTCGAACCCGAACGCGCGCGCCATCGTCGTCGCGACCGTCACCACCCGGTCCTTGAACGAGTTCGACGGGTTCACGCTGTCGTCCTTGATCCAGAGCGTCTCGAGGCCGAGACGGCGGGCCAGGTTGTCGGCTCGCCGGAGCGGCGTGAAGCCTGCACCGAGATCGACCCTCGCGACGTCCGGACCGCCTGGGAGCAGCTGCTCGTAGCGCCACAGCGACGCCGGGCCGGCCTCGACGTGCTTGCGGAAGTCGACTCCGTCGATCCCCTCGAGGTCGTACGCCGGTTCGAGCGGTCCGAAGCACTCCTCACAGATCGTCAGGGGTTCGACCGGGTAGCGGGTGCGGCACTCACGGCACGCGAGGGCCAGCGGGTTCGTGATCATCCGGTGACGGCTCCCTCCGAGGCCGAGGAGACCAGCCGGGCGTACTTGGCGAGGGCGCCGGTCTCGTAGCGCGGCGCCGCCGGCTTCCAGCTCTTGCGGCGGCGCTCCAGCTCCGCCTCGTCGACCGCCAGGTCGAGGCGACGCTCGTCGACATCCACCACGATCGTGTCGCCCTCCTCGACGAGCGCTATCGGTCCGCCGACGACGGCCTCGGGCGCGACGTGGCCGACGGAGAACCCCTTGGTCGCTCCGCTAAAACGGCCATCGGTTATGAGCGCCACATCCTTGCCGAGGCCCGCACCGGCGACCGCGGCCGTGACGGCGAGCATCTCGGGCATCCCCGGCGCACCCCTCGGCCCCTCGTTCCGGATGACGATCACGTCGCCCTTCTCGATCCGCCCGTGAAGCACTGCGTCGAAGGCCGCCTGCTCGGAGTCGAACGGCCGGGCGCGGCCGCGGAACACGCTGCCCTCCGCTCCCGCTATCTTCATGACCGAGCCCTCCGGCGCGAGCGAGCCGTAGAGGATCGCCGTGCCGCCGGTCAGGTGGATCGGGTCGGCGATCGGGCGGACGACCTCACCGTCGGGAGCGGGCGGCGCGACGGAGGCCAGGTTCTCCGCGACCGACTTCCCCGTCACCGTGATGGCGTCGCCGTGCAGCAGCCCCGCGTCCAGGAGTTCCCTCATCACTACGGGAACGCCGCCGACGCGGTCGAGGTCGGTCATGACGAACCGCCCGGCCGGGCGCACGTCGACGAGGTGCGGCGTGCGGCGGGAGATACGGTCGAAGTCGTCGAGCGAGAGCACCACCTTCGCCTCGCGCGCGATCGCGAGCAGGTGGAGCACCGCGTTGGTCGAGCCGGCGATCGCCATGACGACGGCGACGGCGTTCTCGAACGCCTCCCTGGTGAGGATCGTTCGCGGGCGGAGGTCCATCTCGACCACGCGCACCGCGGCCATCCCGCTCTCGCGCGCCGCCACCTCGCGGCGGTAATCGACGGCCGGCGGAGAGGCGCTTCCAGGAAGCGACATCCCCAGGGCCTCTCCCACGGCCGCCATCGTGTTCGCCGTGTACATGCCGGCACACGAGCCGGCGCCGGGGCAAGCCGCATGCTCGATCGCGGAGAGCTCTGCGTCGTCCATCGTGCCTTGAGAATGAGCTCCCACAGCCTCAAAGACGTCCTGGATCGTCACGTCCTTCCCCCGGTGGGTACCGGGAAGGATCGTTCCCCCGTATAGATAGATGGCCGGCAGGTCGAGGCGCGCCATCGCCATCAGCATCCCCGGCTCGCTCTTGTCGCAGCCGGCGATCCCCACGAGCGCGTCGAATCGCTCGGCGTGCATCATGAGCTCGACCGAGTCCGCGATCACCTCGCGGCTGATCAGAGACGCGCGCATGCCCTCGTGGCCCATCGCGATGGCATCGGAGACCGCGATCGTCGTGAACTCGACAGGAACTGCGCCGCCCTGGCGTACGCCCTCCTTCGCGAGCGCAGCGAGCTTGTCGAGGTGGTAGTTGCACGGCGTGACCTCGTTCCAGGAGGAGGCGACCGCGATCTGGGGCTTCCCCATGTCCTCGTCGGAGAAACCGACGGCGCGGAGCATCGCCCGGGCCGGCGCGCGCTCGGGCCCCTCGGTGACCTCCCAGCTCCTCGGCCTCGACATGGGTGCTCCCTCCACAGGAAGTTAGAGTTGGACCTCGCACGATACCAAGCACGAGCACGCGAGAGGAGACCGCCGCATGCCCGCCGAGACGCCTCCCCCCGCGGAGCGCAGCTGGTGGCTCGAGGAGGCCCTGGAGCACGACCCCGGCGAGCCCTCCCCGCCGCTGTCGCGGGACGCGAGCGCCGACGTGGTGATCCTCGGCGGGGGCTACACGGGTCTTTGGACCGCCTACTTCCTGAAGGAACGCGATCCGGGCATGGACGTCGTGCTGCTCGAGCAGGACATCTGCGGCGGGGGGCCCTCCGGCCGCAACGGGGGATTCCTCATCGGGTGGTGGGGGCACCTCGCCGAGCTAGTCCGGCGCTTCGGCGAGGACGGTGCGATGGAGCTTGCTCTCGCCGCGGCGAGGAGCGTCGAGGAGATCGGGGCGTTCTGCCGGCGACACGGCGTCGACGCCTGGTACGTGAACGCCGGCGACGTCGGCGTCGCGACGGCGCCCTCGCACGTCGGGCTGTGGGAGAGGAACCTGGAGGCCGCCCGACGACTCGGCCTCGGCGACGTCTTCGAGGAGCTCTTGCCGGACGACGTCCGCAAGCGCGTGGATCTGCCGCGGGTGTACGGCGGCGTGCGCGTTAGCGACTCGGCGACCGTGCATCCCGCGCGCCTGGCCCGAGGGCTCCGGCGGGTGCTGCTCGAGCGAGGCGTCCGCATCTTCGAGAGCACGCCGGTGGGCCGCTTCCGCCCCGGTCCGCCGGCCGAGGCCGAGACGCCCGGAGGGACCGTGCGCGCGGAGGAGGCCGTCGTCGCCGTCGGCTCGTGGGGAATCAACTGGAAAGCGTTCCGCGATGTGGTGGCGGTTCGTTGCAGCTACATGGTGATCACCGCGCCCGCGCCCGAGATGCTCGAGAAGATCAACTGGACCGGCGGCGAGGCCGTGCGCACGCTCCGGACCTCGCTCTTCTACGCGAGGACCACGCCCGACGGCCGGATAGCGCTAGGCTCGGCCGGGCCGCAGCCCGGGATCGGGCGATCGATCGGTCCGCGGTTCGCCTACGACGAGGGCTTCGCGGCGATGGTCGCTGGCGACCTCCGCCGGCTCTTCCCCTCGTTCGACGACGTGCCGATCGAGGCCGCGTGGGGCGGTCCGATCGACGTGGCCGGCACCTACCTCCCCTTCTTCGGCAGCCTCCCGTCGGGGAAGGTGCACTTCGCGCTCGGCTTCACCGGCAACGGCGTCGGCCCGTGCCATCTGGCCGGGAAGATCCTCGCGAGCGTGGCGAGCCGCTCGGGCGACGGGTTCACCCGCCTACCGATCGTCGGCGTCCCACCGAAGCGGTTCCCGCCGGCGCCCTTGCTCCTCCCGGGGATGGTGGCAGTCAACCGGGCGGTCCGGCGGAAGGACGACCTCGAGGACGCGGGGCGGCGCGTGGACCCGGCGACTCGGTTCGTCGCCCGTCTGCCCCGTTACCTCGGCTACAACCTGGGATCGCGGTGACCGGCGAGCTTCCGAGGCCGGCACGGCGGAGCTGGTGGCTCGAGGAGGCCCTGGAGCACGACCCCGGCGAGCCCTCCCCGATGCTGTCGCGAGACACGAGCGCCGACGTGGTGATCCTCGGCGGGGGCTACACCGGGATGTGGACCGCCTACTTCCTGAAGGAACGCGACCCTGGTGTGGACGTCGTGATCCTCGAGCAAGATATCTGCGGCGGCGGGCCCTCAGGCCGCAACGGCGGCTTCGTGAACGCCTGGTGGGGCTACGTCGACGAGATCGTCGAGCTGTTCGGAGAGGAGCGCGGGCTCGCGCTCTGCCGCGCAGCCGAGCGATCGGTCAAAGACGTGGGGGAGTTCTGCGAGCGCCACGACGTCGATGCGTGGTTCGCCCTAGGAGGCGACGTCGGCATCGCGACCTCGCCGGCCCAGCGGGGCCGGTGGCAGGGCACGGTCGGTGCCGCCCGCCGGTACGGCGCCCCCGATCGAGCCGTCGCGCTGACGCCCGAGAAGGTCGGGGGCCACTGCCGATCCCCGGTGTTCGACGGCGGGATGCTCTATCCGGATCAGGCGACCGTGCAGCCCGCCCGGCTGGCCCGCGGGCTCCGGCGGGTGCTCCTGGAGAAGGGCGTACGGATCCACGAACGGACGCCCTTGCTCCGGTTCGCGCGCGGCCGCACCACGGTCTCCGAGACACCGTCGGGGGCGGTCCGTGCCGGGCGGGCGGTGATCGCGCTGAACGCATGGGCAGCGTCCTGGAAGGCGTTCCGTAGCCGGCTCGCGGTGCGCGGGAGCTACATCGTCGCGACCACCCCAGCGCCCGAGAAACTCGCGGACATCGGGTGGACGAGCGACGTCGCACTCTGGAACTTCCGTGCGGCGGTGAACTATCTGCGGACCACGCCCGACGGTCGCATCGTGTTCGGAACCGGCGGCATGCAACCCGGTCTCGCGCGGGCGACCGGTCGGGGGTTCGACTACGACCGGCGCCACGTGGCCACCGTCGTCGCGCAGCTACATCGGATGTTCCCGAGCTTCCGCGACGTGCCGCTCGAGGCGGCGTGGGGAGGACCGATCGACGTCTCGGGCTCGCACCTGCCGTACTTCGGCACCCTCGCGCCGGGTAACGTCCACTTCGGGCACGGCTACACCGGCAACGGCGTGGGGCCGTGCCTCCTCGGCGGCCGGATCCTCTCCGGGCTCGCGCTGGGGATCGACGACGAGTTCACGCGCCTTCCGCTCGTCGGCCACCGCCCGCGGAGGTTCCCGCCGGAGCCGCTCAAGTCGATCGGCTCGTACGTCGCGAACGAGGCGATCCTCCGCAAGGACGCCGCGGAGGACGCCGACCTGAAGCCGAACGCGCTCGTGGAGGCGGTCGCGAAGCTTCCCCGCCGCCTGGGTTACAACCTGGGGCCGTGAACCTGCCCCGCCCGGCGCGACGGAGCTGGTGGCTGGAGGAAGCGCTCGCGGCCGAGCCCGGACCGCCCTGCCCCCCGCTCGACCGCGACACCGAGACCGACGTCGTGATCCTCGGCGGCGGCTACACGGGCATGTGGACGGCTCACTTCCTGAAGGAGCGCCACCCGGGCACCGACGTCGTCCTCCTCGAGCGGGACATCTGCGGGGGCGGCCCGAGCGGGCGGAACGGCGGGTTCTGCAACGGGTTCTGGGAGGAGCTCGACGTCCTCGTCCACGCGCTGGGGCCCGGGGGAGCCTTGGAGACATGCCGCGTCGCGGAGCGGAGCATCGGCGAGATCGGCCGATGGTGCGAGCGCCACGGGGTCGACGCGTGGTACTCGCGGAACGGTCACATGGGGGTGGCGACCTCGCCGGCTCAGGATGGGCTCTGGCATGCGCTCGTCGAGGAGGCGACACGCCTCCGCGTTGAGTGGTTGGAGGAGCTCTCGACCGAGGAGGTGCGTGCGCGCTGCGACTCACCGGTCTTCCGCGCAGGCGTCTTCGCCCCGCGAGCGGCGACCCTCCAGCCCGCCCGCCTGGCGCGCGGGCTTCGCCGGGTGATCGCCGAGCAGGGCGTGCGGATCTACGAGCGCACCGCGGTCCGCCGGTTCCGGCAGGGCCCTCCGGCGGAGGCCGCCACCGAGCGCGGGCGCGTGCGTGCGGCGTACGGCGTCCTCGCGACGGGCGCGTGGAGCTCGCGGATGCGCGCCCCCGTCGCCTCCCGCACGACGACCATCTCGTAGTCCCGGCTGTCGCCGTCGCGCACCGTCGACTCGATCGCCCAGTTGGTGGAGGTGCCGCCGACGATCAGCCGCTCCACGCCGAGCCCACGCAGCACGAGGTCCAGATCCGTGCTGAAGAAGGCGCTCGACCGCTTCTTCGTGATGACGGCATCGTCCGCCAGCCGGCCGAGCCCGTCCAGGATCTCGGCGCCCCAGCTGCCGTCCACGAACCGGCCTGCCGTCGCGGCCGTCCCCTCCCGCTTGTTTTCGCGGTGGACGGCGATGGGGGCCCTGATCGTTGCGGCCCTCGCTGTTTTCGGCGGGACAACGCTCTCCTTCTCGTTCTCCCAGTTGGAATACGGGATCGGGCTTACCGAGCACAAGTTCTCCTTTGCGGCAGCGGAATTCCTGAGGAAAAACCCGATCCCGGGAAAGATGTTCAACTTCTTCGACATCGGGGGTTTTCTGGACTGGCAGATTTACCCGCAGGCGCTCACCTTCATCGACGGGAGAACCTACAACCAGGAAGTCTTCATGGAACATCAGTCGGTAACCGGTGCGATGCCCGGGTGGGAGGATATTCTGCGGAAATACGATGTTACCTACATCGTGTTGAAGTCGGTCGACTCGTCCGGCATGATTCTCCCCGTCATCATCGCTCTTTCGAACAACCCCGATTGGTCGCTCGTGTTCGCGGATGGCCTCTTTGTCATCTTCGTCCGGAACTCGCCGGAAAACCGGGAGTACATCGCGAAACATAACCTTTCGAAGAATATCCTCCCCCGGCAGATCATCGCGGAGTCTTATCATTACCGGTATCTCGGGGTATCTCCCCTGGTTGCCTACCAGACCATCGCCTCCATGCACGAAGTCATGGGGAACCGGC
>Ga0209619_10004207_pt1 | contig 10249 bp, 8 predicted proteins | sample Rifsed16ft3_FD_184011 | JGI IMG/M metagenome (GOLD analysis project Ga0209619, IMG submission 184011) | Soil microbial communities from Rifle, Colorado, USA - sediment 16ft 3 (version 2) | ecosystem: Environmental > Terrestrial > Deep subsurface > Rock core/Sediment | place: Rifle, Colorado... | reverse complement strand
GTACTGTCCTACACTTGCCATCCCTACGTCATTGGGCCCGGCGCCCGCATGATGATGCTCGAGCGCGTGATCCGCACCGCTGCCGACAGCGGCGCGGTGTTCCTCACCATGGAGGAGGCGGTGGAGGAATGGCGCGTACGGAACCCCGTCTCAAGTTTAAAGTTTAAAGTTTGAGGTTGAGAACCTTGCATTTGACCGGCTTTTACTGCGCCAACTTGAGACTTTAAACCTGAGACTTGAAACTGATTCTTCTATGGTCCGCACCCGTTTCGCCCCCAGCCCCACCGGCTACCTGCATATCGGCGGCGCGCGCACCGCGTTGTTCTGCTGGGCCTACGCGAAGAAGCACGGCGGCACCTTCATCCTGCGGATCGAGGACACCGACCGCGAGCGCTCCACACTGGAGTCGGTCGAGGCCATCCTCGACGCCATGCAATGGCTCGGGCTCGACTTCGAAGGTCCGTACTCCCAGATGGACCGGCTGGAACGCTACCGTGTGGCCGCGGAGCGGTTGATAGCAAAGGACCAGGCCTACTACTGCTACGCCAGCCGGGACGAGCTCGAGGTCTTGCGCGAGCAGCAGCGGGCGCGGGGCGAGAAGCCGCGCTACGACGGGCGCTGGCGGCCGGAGAATGCGAAGAAGCACGGGCTGAAGCCGCCACCTGGCGCGCAGCCGGTAGTGCGTTTCCGCAATCCGGACACGGGCGAAGTCACGTTCAACGATCTCGTCAAGGGTCCCATCACGGTCGCGAACGGCGAGCTGGACGACCTCGTGCTGCTGCGGGCCGACGGCATCCCCACCTACAACTTCGGCGTGGTGGTGGACGACATCGACATGGCGATCACCCACGTTATCCGCGGTGATGATCATGTCAACAACACGCCGCGGCAGATCAACATCTACCGGGCATTGGGAACATCGCTGCCCCGGTTCGCGCACGTGCCGATGATCCTCGGCGCGGACGGCGAGCGCCTGTCCAAGCGCCACGGCGCGGTGAGCGTCATGCAGTACCGGGACGATGGCTACCTGCCGGAAGCGCTGGTGAACTACCTCGCGCGGCTGGGCTGGTCGCACGGCGACGAGGAGATGTTCACGCGCGAGCAGCTCATCTCATGGTTCGATCTCGAGCACATCAGCCAGTCGCCCGCGCGCTTCAATCCGGAGAAGCTCGCCTGGCTCAACGCGCAGTATCTCAAGGGCACCGACGACGCGCGGCTCGCCGCGCTCGCCGGACCGTTTCTCGTGAGGGACGGCTGCGACCTGGCGAACGGTCCATCGCTCGCGCGAGTCGCCGCACTGCTTAAAGAGCGGGCCAACACCATCGAAGAGCTGGCCGACGCCGCCGTCTATTTCTATCGCCCGCTTGAGCCGTCCGAGGAGCTGAAAAAGCAGCACTACACGCCGGACATCAAGCCGGCATTGACGGACTTGAGGGAGCGGCTGGCGAAGATCGAGTGGAAGCGTGAATCCATCAGCGAGGCGCTGAAGAGCGTCGTGGCGAGTCACAAGCTGAAGCTGCCCAGAATCGCGATGCCGCTGCGCGTGATGGTGACCGGCGAGGCGCAGACGCCCTCGATTGACGCCACGCTCGAGCTGATCGGGCGCGACGAGGTGCTCGCGCGCATGGAAAACCAGCTGCAAGCCTTTCCAGGATAAGGGATTTGTTTACAGGGTAGGGGGTGCCGTTTATAATGCGCGCTCTTTCGTGGGGGTATAGCTCAGCTGGGAGAGCGCTTGCATGGCATGCAAGAGGTCACCGGTTCGATCCCGGTTACCTCCACCAGTAAAACCTGATCGAAGCCGCCGATGAACGCCGATGAACGCAGATAAGATCAGGACAAATTAGAAAAACGCGCCTTGCTTTTGATTTTCGATCTGCGTGTATCTGCGTTTATCTGCGGTTGCTTCCGTCTTTGATGTTGATCTGCAGTCCCCATCGTCTAGAGGCCTAGGACATCGCCCTTTCACGGCGGTAACCGGGGTTCGAATCCCCGTGGGGACGCCATTAAAGCCTTGTGCTTATGGAGCTATCGTCGCGCGAGGCTGCGACCGAGGTTGCTATAAAGTGCCATTGTGCGCCATAGAAACAGCGGCCCAATCAACAACGAGCGTCCACCGGTGGAAGCCGACGAGAAGAGTGAGTTGGTGAGCGCGCCGTGCGGGTCGGTAGAGCGGATCACGCGACGCCCGGCGGTGCTCGCAGGGTTTCCGGCTTACACCGACGCTTCGGTAATCCAAGCGCGCACAGGCAATCGGCACGGGCTTGTATTTGGTCCCGGGGCCTTGGCCCAGGCCCATACGGCAGACGAATACGTTCCCCTTGATCAGGTTGACGCGTGCGCTGCGATCCTCCAGGAAACCGTAAGTAGTCTGTGCCTCCAATGACATCAACCATCAACGACACGAATTGAGCTGCTCATGAAACGACACATCATCAATCGCATCGATGCCCGTGAGATCCTGGATTGCCGTGGTGAACCAACGGTTCAAGTTTTCCTGGAAGTTGATCAGACCATTCAGGTTACGGCCGACGTGGCGGCTGGTCGCTCGACGGGAGCCAGCGAAGCGCGAGAATTGCGGGACGAGGGCCGGCGATATGACGGGCGCGGGGTAACCCGGGCAGTCAGCAACGTAGTCAGGAAAATTGCGCCTGCTATCGTCGGCATGGATGTAACTTGTCAGCGACAGATCGATGCCCGGATGCTTGAGCTCGACGGGACAGCAAACAAGTCCAGGCTCGGAGCGAATGCGATTGTTGGGGTATCTCTGGCGGCGGCCCGGGGCGCGGCGGCGGCCCTCGGGGTGCCCCTGTATCGGTATATTGATCCGAATGCGCAGGTGCTCCCGGTGCCATTGGTGAACCTGATCAACGGCGGCAAGCATGCGTCGAACGATCTTGACTTCCAGGAGTTTTGCATCTTCCCCGTCGGGGCCGACACGTTCAGTGAGGCTATGGAGATCAGTTCTGCGGTCAACGCCAAGCTGAGGGATCTGATCGTGGCCAAGTATGGCAAGATCGCGGCCAACGTCGGTGACGAAGGTGGTTTTGCTCCACCCATTGTCAAGGTTCGGGAGGCGATGGATTGTCTCATGAAGGCAGTCCAGCGCTCAGGTTATGAGAAAAAGATCGTGTATGGCTTGGATTGCGCCGCGACCCAATTGTATGACAAGCGCACTAAGACCTACTCCGTGGAAGGGCGGCGCATGCGCAGCCAGGAGCTCCTCGCCCTTTACAAGGAATTGGTGCGCAGGTACCCGATAGTGACCATCGAAGACCCGTTCGCTGAAGACGACATCGAGGGTTTCGCCCTTGCCACGCGGGAACTTGGGATTCAGATCGTCGGCGACGACTTTTTCTGCACCAACCCGGCGCGCATTCGCGCGCGCATCGGCAAGGGCGCGGGCAATGCGGTGCTCTGGAAGGTCAACCAGATCGGCACGTTGTCGGAGGCGTTGGACGCGGCAGTTCTTGCTTATCGCAACAGTTGCGGCGTGATGGTCTCGGAGCGCTCGGGCGAGACCGAGGATGCGATAATTGCCGATCTCGTGGTGGGTATCAATTCGGGTCAGATCAAGACCGGCGCCCCCGTTCGGGGTGAACGCACGTCAAAATACAATCGTTTGCTTGCGATCGAGAGGGAACTCGGATCGTTGGCGCGTTATGCGGGGCGCAACTACCGCGTCTGTTTCTGAACAGACTGGTTGAGTCGATGACGGCGCGGATCCCCAAGATCCTCGTATTTTGCCCTGACGCGGCGCAGGCGCAACGTTACCAGGAACTCGTTCTGGCGCGCCACCCCGGCGCGCCAGTCGCAACGGCAACGACGGAGGACGAGGCGGAGCCCCACATCGAAGAGACGGAAATCCTTCTCGGCTGGCAGGTGCCGGCGGGGCTCCTCCAGCGGGCAACGCGACTGCAATGGATGCAAAAAACAGGGGCGGGTGTCGAAGATCTGGTCCTCGGTGATGTACTACCAAGACACGTCGTGTTGACGCGCTGTGACGGTGCAATTCTGGCTCCGCGCATGATCGAGTATGTCTTCGGCGCGATCTACGCCCACACGCAGAAGTTCCATCTTGCGTGGGAGCAGCAGCAACGCCGCGAGTGGCGCTACTACATGGTGGATCGTGCGGAGGGAGCGATGCTGGGCGTGGCGGGATTGGGCGACATCGGCGGCGCCATTGCACGTCGTGCGGTCGCGAGCGGGTTCAAGGTGATTGGCTGGCGGCGCTCGCCACGCGCAGAGCCGGGACTGGAGCGCGTTTTCGCAGGACGCGAGCATCTCAAGGAATTTATGGCGCTCTGCGATTACCTCGTTCTGGTGCTGCCACTCACCCCTTCCACGAGCGGCATGTTTAATGCGGACGTACTGTCTTCCGCTAGGAAAGGGTGTTTCCTGATCAACATTGGGCGCGGTGCGGTGATCGTGGAGAACGACCTGGTCCACGCGCTGAAGTGCGGCCCGTTGGGGGGAGCAATGCTTGACGTCTTCGCGGAAGAACCGCTGCCTTTCAACCACCCTCTCTGGACTCTACCCAACCTGCATCTGACGCCACATGTTTCGGGTCCCATCGTACCGGAGGATGTAGCACCATTTTTTCTTGAGAATCTCGATCTCTACCTTCATGGCCGTCCATTGTTGCGCGAGGTTGGCCGGGCGTTGGGCTACTGAGTTTCATAGATGCCTGTAGGGTCATACGTCCGTAACTCCGTCGAGCTCGTCGCTCATGGCGATACCGCTTTGCGCAGTGTGGCGCTTGACATTGTCGAGCGCGCCCTCACCGCAACCGATCCGTACCCTTTAGCCAAGAACCTCGTCCACCGTGACGGCCGGCATCTTCAGGTCGGCAGCGATCATCTGCAGCTTGGCCCTGAAACACGGGTCTTCTTTATTGGCGCCGGCAAGGCTTCCTTTGGAATCGCGCGGGCCGTAGAAGAATCACTAGGCGACCTGCTGACCGCCGGGTTAGTGATCTGTAAGTATGGGCAGCCGGGGGCGCTCGAACGCATACGGATGCGCCTTGCAAACCATCCTGTTCCCGATGAGGCGGGAATGCGCGCGGCGACGGAGGTGCTCGATCTCGCTCGCACTGTGCGGTCGGGAGATGTCGTAATTTGCGGCATCACTGGGGGAAGCTCTGCGCTCCTGCCGCTTCCGGTTGCCGGATTGAGTCTCGAGGACAAGCAGCGGATGACCAAGCTGCTGCTCTCCTGCGGCGCGGATATCGTTGAAATCAACGCAGTGCGCAAACACCTTTCCTGCATCAAGGGTGGGCAGCTTGCCGCCGCCATGCCACCGGATGTTTGGATATTCAACCTGACCGTTTCCGACGTTATCGGCAACGCCCTCGATTACATCACGGACCCGACCGTTCCCGATACGTCCTCGCTGGCTGCCGCGCGCGCGGCATTGGACAAATATCGTTTGTGGGAATCAGCGCCGCCCGCAGCCGTGCGACATCTGCGCACCGCAGGCGTTGCACAGGAGACACCGAAAGATCTTTCACCGCGACGCGTCAGGAACTTTATCTTGACCGATGGCCCAAGGCTATGCGTGGCCGCCGCCGAGCGCGCTCGGGTCTGTGGATTCGAGCCGTTTGTGCTTTCAACCATGCTGGAAGGCGAAAGCCGCGAAGTAGGCAGTTTCTTTGGTGCCATCGCACGGGAAATCCTTACTTCGGGTCTGCCTTGCGCGGCGCCTTGTGCTCTGATCGGCGGTGGCGAGACGGTGGTGAATGTCAGCAACTGGCAGGCCAGTGGAGGACCCAATCAGGAATTTGCATTGGGGGCTGCCCTTGGCGTCGATGGCTGCCTGCGGACAGTGGCCGTAGGGCTGGACAGCGATGGTACCGACGGGCCGACCGAAATTGCCGGCGGAATGGCCGACCATATGAGCGTTGCCAGGGCCCGCGGGCTGGGCTTGGATCTTTTTGATTGCCTCCAGCGGCATGATTCATCACGCGCGCTGCGGTCCCTTGGCGACGCAATCGTGACGGGTGCCACGGGAACCAATGTAAACGACTTGAAATTGGTGTTGATCGCACCCGAATAATCCAACCGGTGTCTTCAACACCACGAGCCTCACGGCTCTGGCCCCGCGTGGGGCAACCTCGCGTCGGCCTCAAGCGCGTTCGGTTTTTCCCCGTCTGAATGCAGAGATGACGAGGCGGGCCGTCAGTTCCTCAAAACTTATTCCAACGTGCCTGGCGGCGTCTGGAAATAGACTGGTCGGCGTCATCCCGGGTAGCGTATTTATCTCCAGGACACGCGGGTTCCCTTCGGTCGGAACGATCATATCTACCCGACTAAGATCACGACATCCGAGTGCGTCATGCGCCTTGCGTGCATACTGGACAGCCATTTGCCGCTGCGCTTTGGAGATTCTTGCCGGAATGAGATGTTCGCTGAGGCCAGCAGTATACCGATGGTCATAGTCATACCACGAGCCCGGTGGCGTGATGATCTCGATTGGCGGTAACTCAGGACCGTCATCGAGAACGGCTACAGTTACCTCAGCGCCGATTATCCGCTCCTCAACCAGAGCGCAGTCATCGAGCTGGAATACATTTTTCATGGCCTCCTCGAGCGCGGCGTGACCGTCGCAAAAATGGACGCCGATCGCTGAGCCCTGACGAGAGGGCTTTACGACATAAGGGCCGCGAGTCGCCTCAGAAAATTGGCGAACACGATCAATGCGATTTAGCTCGTCCCGCCGCACATGTATGCCCCTCGGCACCGGGATCGCATAGTTCTGCAGGACTTGCTTCGCGGTGTGCTTGCTCATGGCCAATGCGCTCGCAAGCACCCCGCTTCCGACATACGGAAGGCCAAACACCTCCAATAGTCCCTGAAAACACCCATCCTCGCCCACAGGGCCATGCAATGCCGGGAAAACGACCTCTGCTCTAACACGCCTCAAGTCATCAATAATCGAAGTTGTCAACTCAAGTAGGTGGGTGTTTGAAAACCGGGACCGGAGTGCTTCGATAACACCTTGACCTGATACGCGCGAAACGACAGCTTCGGCCGAGAGGCCGCCACACACAACTGCGATTGATATCGTTTCATACATTGTTTCGCTTTGCTTCATTATTTCACATGAAAATTTAAGTGATTGGTTTGATGAACTGCTGGGGATTGTATAAACGCCGACACGGTGGAAGTAGGCGACGTAGGCTACGTTGACAGCGCTATTTCTCTCCCGTGTTGGCTCTTGCGAAAGTGGCCTTCCCCCGTATTCCGAACACTTCCGATAGGTGCAGTATGATGATATGGGAGGTGTCAGATGACAAGAAGAAGGAAGCACAGTGAGTCGTTCAAGCGGGAGGCGGTGACGCTGGCCAAAAGAGGTTCTGGTGCAACAACTTCGCGGATGCGACGCGCGAGTGGATTCGACGCTCCGTCCGGACGGGAAACCTCACGCCAGCACGATGTCCCAAGCCACCGACATGGGTACCGCTGGGTCCGTTATCGCCCAAGTCCTCGACGACCAATCGCCAAATCTCGCCGCGACAGAAGATCTGTCTTGGTGGACTGTGAGCGAGGGTACGGGACTTCCTGCGCAGCCGGTCTTCGTGACGGCGAAGCGCACGAGGCAGCGGGCGCAGGCTCCGATAATACCGGCAGAGTAGAAATCGCGCGCAGCGCCTAACCTGCGGCGCGACCCTGCTGCCCCGTTCCCATTTGGCACGTACGGAGCGGTCGACTCCAAGGACCTTGGCAGCATCTATCTGTGACCATCCCATGGCCCTCCACTTGGCGAGAAGGCGCTTAGGAAGGCTCCGCGGCTTGGGAAATGGGTGGGGTTGTAGCGCAACGCGAATTCCAACTTCTGCCAATAAAGAGCTGTGGCCTAAGTGGCGCACTTTCGGCAACATGCATAGCATAATTTTCTGATGTTACAGCGGAATCCCGCGCCCTTTCACGGCGGTAACCGGGGTTCGAATCCCCGTGGGGACGCCAAACAAATCCGGCCGCCCGGCGGGGTTGTTTCTAGCTGCGACCGTAAGCGTCGTCGAAACGGACGATGTCATCCTCGCCCAGGTAAGCCCCGGACTGCACCTCGATGATCTCGAGAGGCACCTTGCCGGGGTTCTCCAGCCGATGCCGGGTGCCGACCGGAATGTAGGTTGACTCGTTTTCCGAGACCAGAAACGTTTCATCTCCTCGCGTCACGCGGGCCGTGCCGCGCACGACGACCCAGTGTTCAGCGCGATGATGGTGCATTTGCAGCGATAGCGCGGCACCCGGATTGACCACGATGCGCTTCACCTGGAAACGGTTGCCGGCGTCGATGCTGTCGTAGTAGCCCCACGGACGGTAGATTTTGCGATGGGCCTCCGCCTCGGGACGCTTTTCGCGCTTCAGACGTGCTACCACTTCCTTGACCTCCTGCATGCGGCTCTTGTGCGCCACCAGGACGGCGTCCGGTGTCTCCACCACCACTGTGCTCTCCATCCCGACCAGAGCAACCAGACGAGACTGCGATATCGCGAGGGTATCGCGCGTCCCCACCGTCATGACGTCGCCCTGTTTCACATTGCTGTCCGCATCCTTTTCCCCGAGCTGCCACAGCGTGTCCCAGGCGCCGATGTCGGACCACCCCGCTTCGAGCGGAATGACGATGCCCAGCCCCGCGGGCAGTTTCTCCATGACCGCATAGTCGATCGAGTCGGCCGGGCACCCCGCAAACTCGTCCTTGCCGATGCGCAGGAAATCCCGGTCAGAACTACGTGCCTCAAAGGCGGCGCGGCAGGCCTGCACCATCTCCGGCCGCTGCGCCTTGAGGTGCTTCAGCCACACCGACGCGCGCATCATGAAGATGCCCGAATTCCAGAGATATTCCCCGGAAGTCACGTAGCGCCTGGCCGCCGCGGCGTCCGGTTTTTCAGTGAAGGCGCCTATTTCCTGGCCGCCGTCCTGCCCCGGCAGCGCCTTTCCCGCCTGGATATACCCGTAGCCAGTCTCGGGATGGGTGGGCCTGATACCGAACGTCACGACCTTGCCGGCCTCGGCGTGAGACGCCCCGCGCGTGACCGCCGCGCGGAAGGCTGCGACGCCGGTGATGATGTGGTCGGCGGGCATCACCACCAGCACTGGATCGTTTCCTGCCTGCAGAGCGACCAGGGCAGCCAGCGTCAAAGCCGGCGCGGTGTTGCGGCCTACGGGCTCGAGCACGATCGCCGCCGGCACCGCGCCCGCCTGGCGCAGCTGCTCGGCAGTGAGGAAGCGGTAGTCCTCATTGGCGACGACGATCGGGGCGAGCACCTTCCGGCCGGCGGCAGCGAGCGACTTGTCCACGCGGCGCGCGGTCGCCTGCAACAGGGTGTCATCACCGGCAAGCGCCAGCAGCTGTTTCGGATACTGCTCACGCGACAGCGGCCACAGGCGGGTGCCCGCGCCGCCGCAGAGGATGACAGGCTGAAGATTCATAATTAGCCGCCGATGGACGCCGATAGACGCCGATATTAAATTAGAAACGGAAGAAATACAGAAAGATTCGGTTTAGATCCCGTCGAACCAAATTCTGGCCATATGTGGCGTTTAGCATCCGTGCACTATCCGCTTCACTACTGCCTTCGGCGACCCGAAGTTAACCCATACGATGACGCATCCCTCGACCAAGCGATCAGCGACAAATTCCCCAACCAGGCTTTCTCTGTAACGAAGTTCGATCCTCTGTTGCTGAGTAACGCGCAGACCCGCCAGCCCCAGCTCCACGCCTAGCGCATTCTCATAGACCTTTTCCAGGAATCCCGGCCCGATAACATTGCTTACCTGGTGTACGCTGCCGATGATTCTGCGGCGCCCCCTGTGGCGGGGGCCTGCCTTTCAACAGGCAAATGGGGTCGGGGCCCCGGAATTGAACACGGGAAAACAATTCGTGGCCAAGCCAACGTGCAATTCTAAATCCGTAATGCGGCAATTGTAACTATGGGATGCTACACTTTGCCTGCTAGCATCGAGGCCGGCATGGGGCATTTGGGAGCTATTGGTGTCGAATATCCACTCCACCACACTGTCGAGCAACGCCCGAGCGGTCAAACGGTCGTCCACGTGACGATAGCGATGTAGAGTGCATGCCCGCATGGCCGCAAAGAACTCCGCACCGATCCGGGTGCTCCTCATCGATGACCACCGCAGCATTCTGTGGGGGCTGGAACGGCTGATTGAGAGCGGCAAGCCGGCGATGCAAGTGGTCGGCACTGCCACGAACTGCGCTGAGGCCCTCAAGCTGATCGACGAGG
>Ga0209619_10004205_pt1 | contig 10252 bp, 9 predicted proteins | sample Rifsed16ft3_FD_184011 | JGI IMG/M metagenome (GOLD analysis project Ga0209619, IMG submission 184011) | Soil microbial communities from Rifle, Colorado, USA - sediment 16ft 3 (version 2) | ecosystem: Environmental > Terrestrial > Deep subsurface > Rock core/Sediment | place: Rifle, Colorado... | reverse complement strand
ATGTCGGAGAGCAGCGGGAGCCGATAGAAGTTCCGGAGGCACCGGACGACGTGGTCCCGGAGCTGCTGCCAGTCCTCGGGCTTCACGGGGATCTTGTACTCGTGCTCGAAGAGGCCGCCACTCTTGGGGCTCGTCCAGTACTGGCGCTCGTTGGAGGCCTTCCACTCCCGGCGCATCCGGCGGACGGTCTCGTCCACGAGCCAGGCCTCCGGCAGGTCGCGCCCCTCGAAGAGCGCCCGGAGCACCCACTCGACCCCCTCGTGGACCACCTTGCCGGCCCACTGCTGGCGGGAAGAGAGCTGCTTGAGGACGTAGAGCGCGCGGGTCTCCTCGGGCGCGTCGGCCTCCCAGCCGCCCCAGGCGCCGTAGTAGTGGTAGAAGTACTTCCGCCGGCAATCCTGGAAAAGGTTGTCGCGGCTCCGCGACCAGGAAAACTCGTTGACCAGGTCGGCCATTGCCCCAAGCATAACACCGTGGTAGCGTGAGGGCGTCATGGCCAAGAAGAAAGACGCGGTCAAGGTCACCTGCCCGCACTGCCAGGCCAAGCTGACGGTGGACCCGGATCTTCAAGCCGTCATCGCCCACGACCCGCCGCCGGTCAGGCGGACGACCGAGGATCTCGGCGCCGCATTCAAGAACCTCCAGGGCGCCTCGGCAAGGCGGGAAGAAGCCTTCAAAGAGAGCCTCAAGTCGGAGCAGACCAGGGGCCAAGTGCTCGACCGCAAGCTCCAGGAGGCGGTGAAGAAGGCCAAGGACGCCCCCGACCCCGGACCGCGCCCTATCGATTTGGACTAGAGTGCCGGCCCAATTGACTTCGCCACACGGCGTTCTCAGTCGTCGCCAATCCTCACGTACAACCTCGTACGCTCCGGTTGGCTCCTCCTTCGGGCCTTGTCTGACTCGCCACTTGGCCCGGCACGACAAGTAGTGGCGCGGGACGACCTGACGGGCGATCTCCTCAAGCGAGTCAGCCGCTCCTTCTACCTCTCCCTCGCCATCCTCCCGCGCTCGGTGCGGGGCCCCGTCGGCCTCGCCTACCTCTTCGCCCGGGCCGCCGACACGATCGCCGACACGCGCCTCATCAGCCGCGAGGAGCGGCTCCGCCACCTGGAGGCCTTCCGCGACGAGCTGTGGGAGGAAATGCCCTCGCGCCTGGCGAAGATCATCACCGCCTGCACCGGCCCGAACCCCCACGCCGGCGAGCGAGAGCTCTTGAGCCGCCTGCCCGAGTGCTTCGCCCGCTTCCGGAAGCTCGACAAGCCAGATCGGGACCGGGTGTGGCGCCTTCTCTTCACGATCACCGAAGGGATGATCTGGGACCTCAACACGTTTCCCGGCGAGGACGAGGAGCGGCTGGTGGCTCTCGAGAAGCGCGATGAGCTGGATCGCTACACTTACCACGTGGCGGGCTGCGTCGGGGAGTTCTGGACCGAGATCCACGTCGCCCATCGGCCGCGTCTCGCCGTGTGGAACCTGGAGGAGATGAAGGCCAAAGGGGTACGCTTCGGCAAGGGACTCCAGATGACGAACGTCCTCCGGGACCTAGCCCGGGATCTCCGGCACGGCCGCTGCTACCTCCCGCTGACCGATCTGGCGCGGCTCGGGCTCGAGCCCGCCGACCTGCTTGACCCGGGCGCGATCCGCCGCGTGCGCCCGCTCGTGACGGAACTGCTGGCTCTGACCCTCGAGCACTACGACGCGGGGTGGGAGTACACGCTGGCGATTCCCCGCGCGGAGTGGCGCACGAGGCTGGCCTGCGCCTGGCCCCTCCTCATCGGGCTCAGAACCCTCGGCCTCCTCGCCGACTCCCCGAACCTCCTGGACCCACGCCAGGAGATCAAGATCCCGCGTTCTCTGGTGTACGCGATTCTTCTCCGCTCCCTCCTCCTGGTCCGATCGAACCGCCTGCTGGCTGCGGAGGCGAAGCGCCTCCGGGCGCGCATCCCGGCATGAGCGGCAGCGTGGAAATCTGGCAGGTGGACGCCTTCACAACCCGACCCTTCGGCGGCAACCCCGCTGGCGTTGTCCTGGACGCGGGCGGGCTCTCGGACGCCGAGATGTGGAAGATCGCCGCGGAGATGAATGTTCCGGCGACGGCATTCGTCGCGCCCGCGACTCGGCCGGCCCACGATCTCAAGCTTCGATGGTTCACCCCGTCAGGCAAGGAGCTCGCGTTCTGCGGCCACGCCACCGTGGCGACGGCGCACCTGCTGGCGGAGACCGGGCGCTTGAGTCGGGATCGGGTGGTCTTCGACACGCTCGGAGGGGCGCTCTCCGTGACCGTCTCTCCGACGCCGGACGGGATCCTGATCTGGCTCGAGCCCGCGCTTCCCGCCTGCGCCCCCTACCCCGAAGCGCTCGGCCCGGTGCTCGATGCCCTCAAGGTCAGCGCCGATGGTGTGGGCTCCTGGGCGCCGCCGGCGCTGAGCGGTGAACGAGATCTCCTGATCCCCGCGGCGGGGCTCGAGGTCTTGAAATCTCTGGCTCCTGACATGAATCGCCTCGCGCGGCTCGGTGACGAACGCCGAATCCGGGGCTTCTGCCTCACCTCGCGCGAGACCCTCGATCGCGACTCGCTGACTCACAGCCGCTTCTTCGCGCCCCACTACGGGATCCCCGAGGACCCCGTCAGCGGCTCTGTCCACGCTGCGATCCCCGTCTGGCTCTGGCAGGCCGGCCTCCTTACCGCGGCTGGCGGTGTTACCAGGTTCCAGGCCGAGCAGGGCGATTCCCTCGGCCGCCCGGGCCGCCTCCAGGTGGAACTCCACGTGGCCGACGGCCGGCCGGCTCGCGTCAGGGTCGGCGGCCGGGCCGTGACGGTCCTCAGGGGAACCCTCCGGCTGGAATGACGGAACCGCAGGCGGGCGACGATCGTTTATAAGCCAACAGCTCCTGTCCCCTTTGCCTGTTCACATATTCACGAGGAGGCGTCCATGGCCCAGAAGCGCTACGTTAACCCCCTGAGCCGTCGCGAAGTCTTGAAGTTCGGCGCCTACACGACCGTCGGGGGCGTCCTGACGCCGGGGATTTCGCGGGCCCAGGCCATTCTGACCGACACCAAGGGGATCACCGCCCGAGACATCCAGCTCAACGTCGGCGGGACCATGATCGCCGCCTACGACGCCCGCCCCGAAGCCGTTGGGCGCTACCCCATCATCGTGACGCTCTCGGGCTTCACCGGCAACAACGAGCACCACAAGGACGTCGTCCGCCGCTTCGCCAAGGAAGGCTTCTACGCCATCTCCCCGGAGCTCTTCCACCGCGAGGGCGGGATGCAGGGGAAGAACTTCCAGGAGATGAGCCGCGTCTCCGGCGCGATCACGCGCGCCCAGTACCTCGGCGACATCAAGGCGGCCGCGAACTACGCGAAGCAGCAGTCCTGGGCCCGGGCCGACCGGCTGGGCGTCACCGGCTTCTGCGGCGGTGGGGCGACAGCGATGCACTTCGCCACAGAGTACCCGGGCGTAATGGCGCTGGTGCCGTGCTACGGCCCCCTCGGTCCCAGGTACAAGGATTACACGGGGGATGCCTTTAGCCTCGTGGACAAGCTGACCATGCCCATTCTCGGGCTCTACGGCGAGGCGGACGGCGGCATTCCCGCGGCTGACGTGAAGCGCTTCGAGGCCACCCTGAAGAAGAAAAACTCCAACGTGGAGTTCGTCCTCTACCCGGGCGCTCCTCACGGCTTCTTCTCCGACGACCGCCCGGATGTCTATCGGAAGGAGGCGGCCGAGGACGGCTGGAAGCGGTGTATCGCCTTCTTCACGAAGCACCTCAAGAGCTAGGCGCTGGCGCTGCGCAGTTTCTGGTAGAGGAACGAGACCGCGAGGAGGACGAGGCCCAGGATCAGGAAGGACACGATCCGGTAGAGGGTGGAGATCGTCGAGAGATCCACGACGAACACCTTGACGATCGTGAGGCCGAAGAGGCCGAGGGCGGCGTAGCGGACGACCGGCGCCGACCGGATGAACCCCCAGGCCATGGCGGCCGCGGCGTAAAGCGTCCACAGCACCGACAGGCCGACCTGCGCCCGCCACTCGATCTCCCGGGCGAGATCCCACCGGCGCGCCGCTCGCGCCGCGTCGGCGCCGACGTCCTCGTAGCGAACCCAGCCGAGACTCAAGACGTAGAGGAGCACGACGCCCGCTGCGGCGGACAGGGCCTGGCCCACCTTCGCCGCCTCGCCGGTAGGCGCGGCCCGCCTGAGCCAGCCGGCAACCACGGCCAGCGCCGCGCAGGCGGCGATCCGCGTGACCAGCGGGCCGTTCACGAGGCTCGCCGCGGCCGCCCGCGCCAGGTGATCGTCGTAGATCAGGACCCGCGACAGGAGGACGGCGGCCAGGAGCGGCGTCGCCACGAAGAACGCCAGGCCGCGCGACAGCCAGGCGAGGGCGCCCAGCGCCAGGAGCTCAGCGATCAGAAGCCTCGCCGGCCAGAGTCCCGTCGGCTCCCGCCAGAACAGCACTCCCAGGACCACGCTGCCGAGGACCCAGAGGAACCCCTGGAAGCCCTTGGGGGTCAGAAGCCAGAGGTGACGCGGCCCGAGCGCCCCCGCCGCCACGCCCGCCCAGGCCAGGGCGACGACAACCAGCAGGTGCACCAGGAACGAGAGATTCCAGAGGGGGACGAGGGCCGGATGCCAGTACGGGTCCACCGCGAGCACGCGGAAGGTCGCCAGCAGCAGGGCGGCGAGGCCTCCCCAGACGGCGACGGGCGTCGTCACCCTGGGTCCCACCATCAGGAGCACCGCCCCCTGAGCTGCCCAGGCCAGGGTGATCCAGGGACCATCGAGCCCCAGCGGAATCGCCAGGGTCAGGAAGACGATCGCCACGCCCAGATGGATGTCGCCGGTCGGATCGTCGTCCGCGACGCGCTCACCGTACACGGCCGCGAGGATCGCGTACAGCACCGCGAGGGCCAGGGCGTAGGGCGCCTCGGCGGCCGGCCACCAGCGCTCCAGCGTGACGTACACGGCCCAGAAGTAGCCGGCCGCGTTCGCGACGACGAGCGCCAGATCGATCTCCACCCAGCGCCGGCGCTCGGTCCACTCGCGCACCAGCGGCACCGCCAGGAACAGCAGGAAGAGCGCCGAGAGCAGCACGAGGCGGGTCGGGGGATGCGGCGCGGCCGGGTAGTCGAGCAGGATGGGCAGGAAGAGAATGGCCGAGCCCGCCCAGGCCAGCCGGTTGAGGGCCGGCCACGACTTGAAGAAGGCGATGGAGAGCACCAGGAGATCGAGCACGAGCAGGTAGCCGAGCAGGGCCCGCTCGTCTGGGCGCTCTTGAGCCAGCAGGACCGGCGTGAGCAGGCCGCCGATCAGGGTCAGCACCGCAATGATCTGGCGGCTGGTCGCGACCGCGACGGCCGCTCCCGCCACGGTGACCGCGAACATGGCCGCGAAGGCCGAGACGACGCCGACGAAGTGGTAGAGGGCGTAGGCGGCGTAGAGCGAGAGGTAGAGCACCCCCAGGCCGCCCCCCGCCAGCCCCTCGCTGAGATACGGTAGGTCCTCGCGCCGGTGCAGGATCAGGCCGGACGCCAGGAGCGCGACACCGGCAAGGAGCCCCATCATCACCCGGACTTCAGGACCGATCAGGTTGTTCTCGAACGCCCAGCGAAGGAAAAAACTGACCGCGAAGAGGATGGCGATGATGCCGACCCAGGTCGTCCAGCGCGCGCCGATCCGCTGCTCCAGGTCGAGTGTCCCGCCGGGCGGCGCGGCAGGAGGCGCGGGAGGCGGCTCAGGGGGCGAGGGTGGGGGCGCGGCGGCCGGAGCCTGCGGCCTGGCGAAGACGCCGGCCGGCGGGGGACCCAGCGTCGGCTTCGGGGGGGCGGCGACCGGCGCTTCGCGATCGGTCCCTGCCCCTTCCTCGAGGGTCCACACCCGGTGCAGCAGGCCGCGCACCTGGGCTTCCAGCTCGGCAATCCGCTCCTCGAGGCTCGCCATTCGCCCCGTCTTCTACTCGGGCAGCCTGAGCTGCAGCAGGAGCGCGGGGTCGATCCGCGTCTGGCGGAGGTGGGCGGCGAAGTGGAGGTGCGGGCCTGTCGCTCGGCCGGAGGCGCCGACCCGGCCGATGATCTGGCCGCGCTCCACCCGGTCTCCGTCCGAAACGTCGGCCCGCTCCAGGTGAAAGTAGAGCGTGTAGAGGCCGAGACCGTGGTCGAGGACGACGAGACGCCCCGGGAAGAAGTACTCGGCCACCAGCGCCACGTGCCCCGCGTTGGCCCCCACCACGGGCGTGCCGGCGTCGGCCGAGTAGTCGAGCCCCGCGTGCGGAGCGCGCGGTTGGCCGTTGATGATCCGCCGGGCCCCGAACCCCTCGCCGGCGTCGGGGACGCCCACCGGCTTGGCAAAGCGCCCCCGCCAGTGCCGCTCGGGGGTGATCGTCGCGTAGAGCGTCCGGAGACGCTTGGACTCCTCCTCCACCCGCTGGAGGGTCGGCGCGTCCAGTTCCACCATCTCTCTGGGCAGCGTCAGGCGCTGAACGGGGAACTTGCGCGCTCTGATCTGGAGCCTGCCCGACGCCTTGAGGGGCCGGTCCCGCGCGTCCATGACGCCGACCCGCCACGTGGCCATGCCCGGCCGGGCCTCGAGATCGATCCCCGCCAGCGCCGCGTAGCCGTCCCCGTAGGGAAAGAACGTCAGCGGCTGGCCTGCCAGGCTCCCCTCTACCGCCTTGGCATCCGGGAGGCCGGTGACGAAGACCATCGCGACATCCCCCTGGCGGACCACCCGGGGCTCCCAGCGCACCGACAGGGCCTCGCGGGCCTGAGCCGGAGCCGCGGCCACGAGCAGGGCGAGGAGAAGTGCGAACGCCATAGGCCTATTGTACGAGGAGAGGCGCTGACGACGAAGAATCTAGGAGAGGAGGACTACGGATAGGGGCGGCCGTTGACAAAGAGCCGCGTCAAGAGCGGCGTGCCGTCGGCGGTGAGGGCGACCTCGGCCTCCATCTTCCCGCGCGGCGGGGTCCCCTTCCCCTCCCGCACGTAGTAGTGCTCGATCCCGTAAAAGACGTGCACCCCCTCGCGGCCCTGGCGCTGAAACGTGCCGACGATCAGACGCTGGCCGGAAGCCAGCCGAAGCTTTTCTTCGGAAAGGCTGGCGGCCGCCACCTCCCAGACCTCTCCCCGCGGAGCCAGGGCCACGTACACGCGGGCGCCCGGCCGGACGCCGGCGGGTGACGTCGCGAAGGCCGACGAGGGGATATCGGCGATTTTGTAGCCGAGGCGGATGTAGTCCCCCCGGAGCAGATCCCGCGGATCGTGCTGGACGACCTCGAGGCGCACCGTCACGGAGCGGGCGCGGGCGGTCTCGAGGCTCGCCGCCCAGCCGATCAGGACGAGGGCGTGGATGAGGACAGCCGCCCGGAAGACCCTGCGCCGCATCAAGTAAGCTCCCGGGCGGTCGCCTGCGCCGTCATCCGCCGCCGCATCCGCTCGAGCCCCCACCCCAGCAGCAGCACGAAGACGCCGGCGGAGAAAAAGAGCACGCTCGTCTGGAGCATGCCCCCGAAGAGGTCGATGTATCGGGCTATGGCGTGGACGCCGATGAAGACGACGCCCCAGTTGATCCAGGACCTTCGATCCCAGCGCGCGCCGTACAGAATGATCGCCAGGCAGGCGGCGAAGAGGAGGAACCAGTTGAGGAAGGCCAGGGTGCGGAAGACCTGCCACGGCGCGCCGAACCCAATGGCGACTTTCAGGGCGAAGAGGTAGAGAAGGAGCACGAGCAGCACTGCCAGGAACCCCAACCGGTTAGGGGGCGAATCCTGGGGCAGCCGGTAGGTGGCCACCGCGACAGCCAGGAGCGCCAGAGCCAGGAGCGCCAGCAGCGTGAAGGACACCGCGCCCGAGTGGGTCGCGTCCTCCTTCCGCCAGGAGAAACCGAGCGTCAGCAGCCCGCCGAAAAGGGCCATCAGGCCCAGTTGCTCGAGCAACTGGCGGAGCCGCCGGTACTCCCCGTCGCCGTGGATGACCCCGAGGCCAAAGAACACCATCCCCCCGGTCGCGAACGCCATCGGGAAGAAGAGGTCGTTCAGCCGCACCGCCTTGCCGAGCAGGGTGGTCGGGTCCTCGCTCGCCAGCCCGAACCAGGCCGCCACGCCCAGGAACCCCAGCCCGCCGAGCGCCATCGAGGGGAGCGCGTAGGCCGCCGGCAGCAGCAGCACCCACCAGAGGAGCCACGGGTCCGAGGGGTGGCCGGAGAGGTTGTAGATCTGGCCGATCAGCGCGATGCCGATCAGGAGGAGGCTGCCGCCGATCACCAAGAGCCCCTCGCCGAGCCTCGGGTGGTCGCGATCCCGAAGGGCGAGGCCGCTCCAGTGAGCGATCCCCATGAGCACGACGACACCACCCAGCTTGACCCACCGGTGGATCCCTTCCCAGTTGTGGGCGACCACCAGGGCGATCCCGCTGGCGATCAGGGCGCCCCCGATCAGGGAGAACAGGACGATCGGCCGGGAGAACCACGCGGCGTCGGCGGGGTAGCGCGCGAGGATCTGCTCGCCCTGCGCGGCCGAGATCAGATTGTCGCCGACCCAGTTCCGGATTTCGGCAGCCAGCCGGGTGGCGAAGCGGTCGGCCACCCCGCTAGCCTTTCGGTTCGTCGGGGCGCTGCTGGCGGAGAAACTGCTCGATCTCGGCCACGAGGTCCGAGGCGGGCGGGAGCTCTTCCGCGGGGGGAACCGGCTCGGGCTCCTCTTCTTCGGCGGCCTTGGCTTCCAGCTTCTTCACGTAGGCGGCGACCTTGGCGTTCTGGGAGACGATCTCCGCGAGGTTCTTCTCGAATTGCTTCGTCGCCTCTTCGAGGTCCGTCAGATCCACCTCGGCGTCCAGCAGGCCGAGCACGCGCCGCACCAGCGCCAGCGCCGCCTTGGGGTTCTCGATGCCCGAGACGTAGTGGGGGACGTTCGCCCAGAGGCTGGCCGTGGCCATCCCGTGCTCCCGGCAGGTCGTGTTCAGCACGCCGACGATCCCCGTCGGCCCCTCGTAGCGGGTCGGCCGGATCCCGAGGCGCCGTGCCAGCTCGGGGTCGGTCGCCGTCCCCACGAGCCGTACCGGTTTCGTGTGGGGCACTTCCGCCAGCAGCGCCCCCAGCGTGAGGACGAGGGAGACCTGGCAGGTGCTGGCCAGCTCCAGCACCATCGCGCAGTAGGTCTGCCACTTGAGGTGCGGCTCGATGGCCACACCGACGATCACGTCGCGCGCCAGCTCGGGCTCCTGGACGATCGAGAACTCCGTGGCCGGCCAGAGGATCTCCCGCTCCGTTTCAGAGCCGGCTTTGAACCGCACCTGGGGCCGCGCCAGGCCGAAATGGTAGAACTCCTCGGGATCGATCCGCGCGAACTTCTCGGCCGACCAGGCCCCGATCAGGAAGCGCGCCGCCGTGGTGGCTGCCTCGGCAGCGTCGTTCCACCCCTCGAAGGCCATGATCAGGATCGGCCGGCGCAGGTTGTCGGGGAGCGTCTCGATCACCAGCGGGCTCGTCATCGGGTCATGCCCCCGTCTGGACGGGATTGGCCGGGTCGGCTTCCCACTCGTACCAGGAGCCGGCGAAGTTGGCGGCGTCGGGGTAGTCCAGGAGCTTCAGCGCGAAGAGCCCGACCGCCGCCGAGACGCCCGCGTTGCAGTAGGTGATCACCCGCCGGTCGGGAGTGACCCCGGCGGCCTCGAACATCTTCCTGATCTCCGGCGGATTCTTCCACGTCCTGTCGTCGGCGTTGAAGAAGCGGGTGACCGGGACGTTCACGGCGCTGGGAATCCGCCCCTTGCGCTCGCCCCGCCCGATCTCGCCGGCGAACTCCCTCGGGTGCCGGCAGTCCACGAGCGCCGCTGTCCCGTTGCCCATGGCGGCCCTGACCTCGGCGGTTCCGACCCGCCAGCCGGGCTGGACGCGCGGCGTGAAGACGGCCGGCGGGTGTCGGGGGAGATCGGCCGTCACCGGCCGCCCCTCGGCCCGCCACTTCAGCCATCCGCCGTTGAGGATCGAGACGTCGCCGTGGCCGTAGTAGTTGAGCGCCCACCAGAGGCGCGGCGCGAGGCCGCCCGTGTCGTCGTACACCACCACCGCGTGGCCGTCGCCGATGCCCAGCCGCTCCATCAGGGCCTTGAAGCGCGCGGGACCGGCCAGGGTCATGTGGATGGGCGCCACCGGCTCGACGATGTCGTCGGTCCAATCGATGAACACCGCGCCGGGGATGTGGGTTTCCAGGTAGGCCTCGCGCTGGGCGAGGTACCACGGCTTGGGCTG
>Ga0209619_10004202_pt1 | contig 10255 bp, 7 predicted proteins | sample Rifsed16ft3_FD_184011 | JGI IMG/M metagenome (GOLD analysis project Ga0209619, IMG submission 184011) | Soil microbial communities from Rifle, Colorado, USA - sediment 16ft 3 (version 2) | ecosystem: Environmental > Terrestrial > Deep subsurface > Rock core/Sediment | place: Rifle, Colorado... | reverse complement strand
GTCCGCGGTGCGGCACGATGATCCGAATGCTCACCGGCTGAGCATCCCCTCGCCGATGCGGATCAGCTCCCCGGCCAGGGTGGCGCGGTCCTCGTCGGTGCTCATCACCGTCGGCAGGACGGCGACCGTGATCCCCAGCTCCGCCTCGATCGCCGGCGCGAGCCCCGCGTCGGCCTCGTCGATCACGAATCGGTCCAGCAGCCCCGCGTACAGCCGCGCCACCCCGAGCGCGCTCGACTCGTGTCCGAGCGAGACGAGCATCCGGTCCGCCGGCCCGCGCAGCGCCCTGCCGGCCACGATGCCGCTCACCCCGATCCGCGGCGCCGTTGATGCGAGCAGCGCCTCCCGCATGCCGGGGATGGCCAGGATCGGGCCGATGCTGACGATCGGGTTGGACGGGCCGATCACCACCAGTTCCGCCTCCGCCAGCGCGACGAGCGCCGCGGGACTCGGCCGGGCCGACTCCATGCCGTCGAGGCGGAGGCCACGCACCTCATCGGCCTGGTGGCGTCGCACGAAGTAGTCCTGGAAGTCGATCTCGCCGGCATCGGTCTGGACCATGCTGCGCAGCCGGTCGTCGGTGGCTGGAACGAGGTGGCTCGGCACGCCCAGGGCGGCGGTCATCGCGGCGGTGGCATCGGTCAGGGAGAGGCCTTCGCGCAGGAGCCGCGCGCGGTGGACGTGCGTCGCCAGGTCGGCGTCACCGATGCGGAACCAGGCCTCCTCGCCGTACCGCTCGAGCAGGGAGAGGGCCGTGTAGGTGTCGCCGCGGACGCCCCAGCCCTGCTCGCGGTCCGCGAGGCCGGAGAGGGTGTACAGGATGGTGTCGATGTCGGGGCAGACGAGGAGCCCGAAGCGCTCGGTGTCGTCCGCCACGTTGACGATCACCGTCAGATCGCCGCGGGGTTGCGCTGTCTGGAACCCGTGCGCCAGTTTGGCTCCGCCGGTACCGCCGGCAAGCAGGGTGACCTTCACAGGGTGACCTTCACAGGGTGACCTTCACGAGGAGAGCGTAGCGCTGGCGCGAGTTGCCTGCGGGGGCTGGTTATTACGACACGTGCTACTTGCGCACCGATCCACCCGATTCTGCTCGCTGGGAACGCATCTACGCCCATCGAGGGGTCGCCGTACTACTTCCCGTGCTAATCGCGCGCTCGAAGACGTGCCAGGACCGGCGCGCGCTCGCATGTAGTACTCACCGTAATAGGAGCTGGGACGCGGGCGCGGAATCGCCGAGAGACCACGTCCAGTAGTACGCGGGAGCGCGGCGCAGCCCCCGGACTCAGCTGCCCTCGAGCATCGGCTTCACGTCGGTGATCATCCGCTCCATCGACTCGGCGTCGTGGGGGCCCGGGAAGCCCAGGATGAAGTGGCGGAACCCGATCCCCAGGAACGGCCGCATCTTCTCGGCCACCTGCTCCGGAGTGCCGATCAGCTGGTTGGCCCAGGGCTTGGCGTTGCCGTTGGCCGCGAACAGGGCCAGCCCCACGCGCTCCGCCTCCTCCGACGTGTCGCGGATGACGCAGATGCCCGTCCCCACGGTCCGCTCGATCTCGGACTGGTCGCGACCGATCTCGGCGCAATGCCCCCGCAGCACCTCGTCCTTGTGCTTCACGTTGTCGAAGCCGCCGCCCACGTTGCACATGTCGGCGTAGCGGGCGACGGTGCGCAGCGTGCGGCGCTCCCCTCCCCCACCGATCAGCAGCGGCATGCGCGCCTGGATCGGTGCCGGATCGTTACGCACCGACTTCGTGGTGTAGAACTCGTTCCCCGACGGCTCGGTACCGTCGATCATGCCGCGCATGATCCGTGCCGCCTCATCGAGCCAGCGCAGCCGCTCGCCCGGCGACCCGCCGAACTCGAGACCGTACGCGGCGTGCTCGGTGGCGAACCAGGCCCCGCCGATCCCCAGGATGGCGCGGCCCCCGCTGATGTGATCGAGCGTGGTGGCCATCTTCCCGACCAGCGCCGGATTGCGGAACGGGTTGGCGCCGACCATCAGCCCGATCCGGGCGCGCGAGGTGATCGATGCCCAGCCGGCGAGCGCCATCCAGCCCTCGAGGATCGGTCCTTCATGCGAGCCGACGATCGGGTAGAGGTGGTCCCAGGTCCAGATGTCGTCGTACCCCAACCGGTCCGCCGCCACCGCTGCCTCGCGCATGGCCGGCCAGGTGGTGTACTGGTTCCAGGCCAGCATCCCCAGCCGGATCGGGGCTACCGCGTCCGTCACGCGGCCCTCATCGGTGCCAGATGACGCGCTCGACACGGACCGCGATGTTGAGCCGGTGCCCCTTCGCGAACGAGCCCTCGCCCTGGCCGTAGCGTCGGGCGAGCGCCCAGATGCCGGCGTCGCCGCGCACGGGGTCGTCGTCGATCTCGGCGCGACCCTCGATCGTCACGTAATCGGTCCCGTCTTCGAAGCAGAGGCTGATCCGCGGATCGCGGCGCAGGTGCCGGTCCTTGACGCGCCCTTTGAGCGTGTTGAGCAGGATCGTGTCGTCACGGTCGGGATCGACGTCGAACCACACGACCGAGAGGCTCGGCATCCCGCTCTTTCCGACAGTCGCCATGACCGGGAAGCGCAGCGTGCGCAGCAGCCATTCGCGAAGCTCCGGGGTGATGGTGGTCCCGGCAACCATTGATTCAGCCATGCCCCGATCCTACCCGCCCGGCCGCACCTCTGCTCACCGCTAGACTTTCACAGACCGATGACCACGCCGACCGATGGACCGACCGCCGAGCTGCTGAGCATCGGCTCGGAGCTGTTGGCCGGCGAGACGACCGATACCAACGCCGCCTTCCTGGGTGCGGCGCTCGCCCGCCTCGGGATCCCGCTGCGCTCCACCCGCCACCTGCCCGATGAAACCGAGGTGATCTCCGCCGCCTTCGCCGAGGCCCGCGGGCGCAGCGACCTGGTGGTGGCGACCGGCGGCCTCGGGCCGACCCACGACGACCTGACCCGCGACGCGCTTGCCGACGCGCTGGGCGAGGAGCTCCACCCCGACGCCGCGCTGGAGGCGCAGCTGCGAGCGCGCTTCGCGGCCTACGGGAAGATGCCCACCTCGAACCTGCGCCAGGCGATGCTGATCCCCTCGGCCGAGCCGCTCGCCAATCCCATCGGCTCGGCGCCCGGCTGGTGGGTGGACCGCGACGGATCGGTGACCGTGCTCCTGCCCGGCGTCCCGTCGGAGATGCGCGGCATGTGGACCGATGCGGTTGCCCCGCGCCTGTCAGCGCGCTTCGCGCTGCGCCCCGTCCACACCCGAACGGTGAAGACCTTCGGCATCGGTGAGTCGGCGATCGTGGACCTGGTCGGCGACCTGCTGACCACGCCGGGGGACGGGGTCGATGCGGGGATCTACGCGCGCGACGACGGGGTGCACGTGCGCTTCTCGACCCGCGGCGATGCGGCCGTCCTCGACGCGCCGGTGGCGCGGGCGCTGGCGCTGCTGGGCGACCACGTCTACGGCACCGATGACGACGACCTCGCCTCGCTGGCCCTCGCGGCGCTGGGCCGCGCCGGGGCGACGACGGTGGCCACATTGGAGTCGGGGACGCAGGGGGTGTTGCTGGCGATCCTCTCGGCGTCGGATCCCGGTGAGCCTGAGGGGTCGGCGGGAACGGCTCGGTTCGCGGGCGGCATCCTCGACGCCGGCGGGCTGGTCGCCACGCCCGTGGCTGATGCCGTGCTCCAGCTCTCGCTGCTGCCGCCGGATGCGCACGGGCGGTCCCGCGTTCGTGTCTCAGTGAACGGCACCGTCAGCCTGCCGATGATCGAGGTCCGAGTCCACGGCAGCGGTCAGCAGCGGCTCCGCCGCGCCGCCTTCGCCGCCCTCGACCAGGTGCGGCGGGCACTCGGCTAGTCGGCGTCGATGGGCCCAAGCTCCCAGACGAGTGTCTCCGACTCGATCAGCCAGGCAAACAGCGTGGACGGTGTTGGGTATCCGCGGAGAGCGAACGGCTCACTTGCCACCTGACTGCCGGCGTGCGCGAGATCAACCGACGGACCGCTTGGCAGGAAGAACAGTGCTCCCGGTGGGGACTGAAGCACACCGGTCACCTGAAAGCGAGCGACGAAGCGCCCATCGGCTCGGAAGGTCCCCTCGTAAACGACGGTCACGTCGTCCACCTGGACCGGCTCGCCTCGAGCGTACGGCGGACCAGCCCTGTCTGGGTCAACGATCGGCGGGAGCACCATCCCAGAGGGCAAGGGAAGAGACGCAGTCAGCGAGGGCTCGGTGGGGGAAGCCCCATGCGTCAAGGTCGCTGACGGACTCACGTCGGGCGATTGACCGGCAGGAGCGGCACACGCCACCAGGACGATCAGCAGCAAGGTCAGTGCCGATCCATTCGTCCATGGCGTCTGCATCGAGATCGTTCCCATTATGACGAATGACGAGGCCCCCGGCGGACCGGGGGCCTCGTCTTGTCCATGGTCAGCGAGTGAACGCTACGGCGTTCGCGTGATCTCCACTGGCACGCGCAGCGCGGTCGGCGCCACGCTCGGACCGAGCAGGAGCTCGCCGAAGTAGGTCTCGCCGACCACCATCGACTTGCTGAAGTTGACGGTCAGGTTCACCACGGTGCCGGCCGTAATCGTGCCGACCGGGATGCCCGTGATGGTCATGTCCGACCCCTGCACGACATCGATCCCGACGGTGACATTCGGAGTCCCGGCAACGCTCCAGCCCTGCGCCCAGACCTGGTAGTCGCCGTCCGGCGGTCGCACCAGCTCGATGAATTCGTCGGCGCCGGAACCGCCGGTTGAGGCCGCGACGATCTCGCTGTTCGTGAAGATGCCGTCGCTGTTGGCGTCGTACACCACGAACAGGTCGACGTCGTCACTGCCAACGTCGACGGTGAACGTCGCCGTCGAGGCATGCAAGATCGTCACGTCGTGCTTGATGCTGGCCGAACTCGGATCGTTCGGGTTGTCCTGTTGGGTCGCTTCCACGAAGATCGACGGCTGGCTGAGGCCGAACGCCTCGGCCGACAGGCCATCGATGTCAAGGGTCGACGTGAAGGTGACGCCAAAGCTGCCCGCGTCCGCGGCGCTGTCGATGTCGACCGAGCCGGGATCAAGAGTCGCCGTGCCGAGAGAGGTCTCGAACGGCGTATGGAACTGGCCACCATCGAACAGCACCTGGTGCAGCGCGATGGCGTGCAGGCCTTCCTGCGCGCGTGCGGCAACGAGGTCCTGCGCACCGCCGGTGGCAGTGTCGAAGGTCCAGATGCCGGCGCCCACATTGGTGTTCGGGCTGCCGCCCACCGTGTCGAGCACGTACGGCGCTCCGAACAGGCAGTTGCCGCACAGCACCTGGCCTTCCGGATCCGCACTCGGGCCGAAGACGAGGGTGTCGATGTCCGTCGAGGGTGCGGCGTCGTCCCACACGGTGTTGACCAGGAAGAGCGTGCCCTCGGGCACCGCCGCGTCAACGTCGAAGTAGAAGAAGCGCCAATCACCGGACTCGGCCCGCCACGTCCAGTCGGTGGCTCCGAAGACCGATCCGTTGTTGTAGAGCAGGTTCGCCTGGTCTTCGGCGACGTCCGAGCCGCCGAAGCTGACCGACGGGAGGTTGCCGTCGGTGTCGGCCTCCAAGGTGGGAGCAACCGTGATCAGGACCGGGACGACGATCTCCTCGTCGGCGTCGCTGAGCACGATGGCTCCGTCGTACATCCCGTACGGGGTGTCAGCCGGCACGGTCACATTGGCCGTAAACGACCCGGAGGCACTGGCCGGGGTGGTGATCCAACCCCAGTCGACGTTCTCGTAGAAGTCGATCTGGATGTCCAGCGTGGTGGTCTGCATGGCTGCATTCCGGATGGGGTGCTGGAAGCCGAGGAAGAGCCCATCCGCCATGCGATCGTTCGGGTTGCGCACGAAGCTCTGCAGGGTGTTGGCGCCCGGGCGGTGGTACATGAAGCGCTCGTACTCGCCCTTGTCCATCTCCGACGCAGCGAAGTTGATATCCGCAAACCCGTCGATGTTCGAGCTGGTGCCGAGGGTGCTGTGGTCGACAGCGCCGTCGGTGTCTGCATCAGTCCACAGGTTGCCGTCCTCGTTGATGTCGGTCCAGTTGTAGGTGAGCATCCGGAACTCGTTGTCCCTTGTGTAGTTGAGGCCAAGGTCATAGTCGGCCAGCGGGAAGTTGGCCCGGACCACCATCAGGTCGGCATCCGGATGCGCGGCCACCTCATCGGTAAGGTCGATCAGGTAGTCGGGCGCGTTGAAGGTGTACGGGCTCTCGTTGCCCACCGTGCTGCTGGTGAAGTCCATCGACACCGAATCGGTCCGCGTCATGTAGCGGTCGCTGATGTCGTAGCTCCCACCGCCGTCGATGGCGAACAGCTGGCTGTCCGAGCCACCGGGGGCGATGATGTGGGCGAAGACATCCCACTCCCCGCCCCGATAGTTGCCGACGCGCCACTCGGACGGCGATGCAGACGCGCCGCCATCGGTTGCCACCTCGACCGCCATCTCGGCGTCGACCGAGCCGGCGCCCTGGATCCACGAGTCGTAGCCGAGGTCCTCGGCGCTCGACTTGAGGATCTCCTTGGTCTTGACCGCGAAGCCGGCGGGGATGGTGTCGCCATTGACGTCGGTCCACGCGTCGTAGATCAGCGCCGTGGCGCCGGCCGCGACCGGGGCCGAGCGGCTGGTGCCGCCCCACGTCTCCCATGCGTTGTTGCCGGAGAGCACCGCGTTCAGGGTCAGGTCACCGGCGGAGAATGCCCCGTCGGCTACCACGTCGACCCCGGTTGTGCCGGTCGCGCCCGGCCCACGGTTGGACCAGACCATGACGTCATCGTCGACGACCTGGCTGATGTCGCGGATCGAGTCCCAACCGGTGCCGCCGAACTGGGTCGACGCACCGACGGCGATGCCGATCGACGGCGACGGCGGCGCGGTGGTTCCGAAGCCCGGGGCCCCGTTGCCGGTCGAGAAGAGGGACGTCGTACGTCCACCGAATGTCCAGTGGATGAAGTCTGCCTCCTGGCTGGCGGCGTCGTAGCCGTCGTTGTCGACCGACGAGGAGCCGTACGAGTTGGAGGTGATGTTCACCCCACGCAGGTTCGACAGGAAGTAGCCGAGCTGCGTGGAGAAATCGAAGCTGAAGTAGATATCGCCGAACGGCGCCAGGCGCGCGTCGGGCGCGCCGCCGATGACGGCGCCGGGGTACTTGCCGCCGCCGGGGCAGGGGTCCGTGCCGGCGACCTCGGCGAGGTCCTCAAAGCACGGGGCCTTGCCGTTGATGACGCCCTGGCCGACCACGTTGGAGGCAGTCAGCGTGCCGTGGCCGCCGATGGCCGGATCAAAGTCGCCAGTCCAAGCCAGCGTCTCGCCTGGCGGCCGCACGAAGGTGCCACCGAAGACGTCGACGCCGCCTGGAAGCCTCGTCACCCCGTCGGAGATGAAGTAGAGGAGCCCCCCGGAGAGATCGGTGTAGCCGTCGCCATCCATATCCCGATATGAGACGGGCGAGGCCTTGGTCACCGGCTTCTCGTCGTCGAAACGCCGGTCGTTGTCGAGGTCGACGTAGACGGTGTCGAAGACCCCGGCCGTGGTGGAGTCAGTGACGAGGAACGCAGGTCGCTCCCCGAAGAGGGCGAGCAGGTAGTCATCGGGATGGCTCCCAAGCCGGACGTTACCCGACTTGGACACGCCGGCCGGGAAGAGGTATGTGTGCTGCTTGGTGCCCGTGGGGGCGCCGAAGTTGCGCGAGGGGCCCGTCTTGGTCGAGAACTTGACCGAGCACGACGCCTGCGCTGCCTTGTTCGCCCAATCCTTGCATGTAACTGCGGTCGTCTTCACGTACCACGAGAGGCCCTGGTCGATCTGGCTCGGCGCTGCCAGCCATTGCAGCGTGCCGAACGGATCGAATGCCTTGGGCCAACCATTCCAGGCCGCGCGGGAGCCGGTCAGCCCGGACCACGTCTGCCATGTGCCAATGAGGTCGGGGTGGCCAAAATCGGTGCCGCCGTCGAGGACTCCGACGGTAACTCCCGTGCCCGTGTAGCCGGCGTCCCAGGCCTCCGCGAAGTTGTGGGTCTTCGCGTCGAGGAGGGCGAGCTCCTTGAGCTCTTCGAAGTTCGAGCCGGCGAGAGGTGGTGCCGCGGAGTATGGAACCTCCTTCGCATAGAGGCCCTTCAGTGCCTTATTGAGAACGTCGGTGCTCGGACGAGCCGCAACCTCCGGGTCCGGCACGCCGAGCGGCTTGCCCGACTGCTTCAAGTCGATCGGCCCGACGCTGATCACGCCAGCGACGCTGGCCAGCTTGACTAGGTTGTAGGCGCGAGTGCGCCCGACGACGATGGCCGCGTCTCCGCCATCGGCCACGTAGCCGCTGTCCATGACACCAAGCGCCGCCGCCGGATCGCCGGCGGTCGTCAGGAAGACCCAGAGGGAGTCGGTCGAGCCAGCCTCCACAACTGCCTGCAGGCGCGGGTGCAGCCTGTGCTTGGCGCCGTCGCTGGCGGTCGTGATGCTGTCGGGCTTCTCGCGGGCATCCGGTGGACGCGCGATCACTGTCCCAATTGTCATCGTCGAATACGCAAGGACCGCTGTCAGCACGGCCACGATGAGCCGCCAGCGTGCGGGTACCTTCGACACAATCACTCCTCCATCAAGCATTCAAGCGCGGGGCTGTTGAGACGCGAGGTCGGTGCAGAATCCGGCGCGCGCGGCGCGCGACATGAGCCAAGGCTGAACCGGGCAATTCCACCATAGCCCCGCGAGCATCCTGCCTGCAACCGAATCGCGCACTCTGCGGTGCGTCCGATCACCACCGCCCGATGAGTCGCACCGCCGCCGTACGGACGGCGAACCGCCACTCGGCAGCCTCGCCGATCAGGTCGCCGTCGGCCTGCACCGGGATCGGGCGGCCGTCCAGGCTGGTCACGACCGCGGCCTGAGCGTGCACTGCGCCCGCCAACGGTCGCCGGTGGGCTGCCCAGCGCACGGCCTCCAGGGCGAGTCGCGGCTCGGGGCCGGGGTAGACCCGCAACGTCATCCGGCCGGCATCGGTCCGGGCGCCGGGATTGACCAGCAGTCCACGCCCGTAGAACGGAGTCGTGCCGGCGACCACCAGGGCCATCGGTCCTTCATGGACGACGGTGCCATCCACCTCGACGCGCACGTCAAACCGCCTCCGCAGGTCTCCCAGTGAGCCGACAACGGCGCCGGCCCAGCCGCGGAGCCGCTTCGCACCCCCAGCGGCGTACCGCCCCGCCACGACCGCGTCCCACCCCGCCCCGGCGAAGAGCGCCAGCCGCCCATCCACCGAGACCAGGTCGACCGGGCGCGACTCGCCAGCAGCCAGCAGCCCGGCCAGCGCGGCGGGGTGGCGCGGCAGGTTGAGCAGGTGCGCAGTGGCGTTGCCGAACCCCGCGGGAATGTAGCCGAGCACCGGGCGCAGCTCATTCGGCAAGCCACCGACCACGTTGTAGGCCACCCCCAACGAGCCGTCCCCGCCGACCATCACCACAGTCGTGTACCCCGCGATCCGCTCCTCGAGCCAAGCGCGCAGCTCCTCCACCGAGCGGGTGCTGGTGATGTGCAGGTCGGCGTCCAGCGCGCGTCGGGTCAGCGCCACGGCGGCCTGGACGCGATTCGTCCGGGCGGAGCTTGCCCCCTCGTTCAGGAAGATGGCGGCCGGCGGCGTCGCTTCAACCACGGGCGGGCTACGAGAGCCCGGCGATCACCTCTTCGGCGGCGGCAGGGTCGGTGGTGCTGACGAAGTAGAGCAGCTCGCCCTTGGCGTACAGGAACATGGCCTGGTCATCGGCGTCGGCGTCGGTGGCGCTCTCGACCTGGTGCCCCGCGATGGTCACCGTCGTCCACTCCAGCGGGACGTCGCGGTCCTCGTCCATGGAATCCTTGAAGACCTGCAGCAGCCGATCCTCGCTTGCCCCCTCGGCGCGGAAGACGAACATCGCCGCGCCGCTGGTGAAGTCGGGCGCAAAGCCGAAGCCAAAGGCGATCGATACGTCATTCGGTGAGACGCCCAACTCCTCGAGGAACCTGGCGGTGGTTGGATCCTCCTGGCCAGAGGTGAGGAACTGATCGCCGCGCATGCTGAACTTCTGCATGGTGACCCCACCGATCTCGTCGGGGATCAGGGCCTCCAGCTCGGCGACCACGCCCGCGCTGAAGGATGGAAGACCGATGCCGGGAGATTCGGCGGCGGATTCCGAGGGAGCGACGGACTCGGCCTGGCTTGCCGACGGGCTTGCCGACGAGGAGCCACAGGCGGCC
>Ga0209619_10004201_pt1 | contig 10256 bp, 9 predicted proteins | sample Rifsed16ft3_FD_184011 | JGI IMG/M metagenome (GOLD analysis project Ga0209619, IMG submission 184011) | Soil microbial communities from Rifle, Colorado, USA - sediment 16ft 3 (version 2) | ecosystem: Environmental > Terrestrial > Deep subsurface > Rock core/Sediment | place: Rifle, Colorado... | reverse complement strand
TGATCGCGGTCAGGAATCCGATTTCGCGGACGAGTCCAGTTGCCTTTCTTACGAATAACTTCTCTTCTACAGCCAAAGTTTCACCGTTTGCTGTAGAGGGTCCGGTTTACGCTTCAGAGTTGATTTAAGACTTTGCAGCGGCTTCAATCGTTTAAGAAAGGCTCGAATATTGACAGTATCGGGCTTTGCTTTGTAGATGGCAATGAATTTACCATTTCTACTCCGAAATAGCGAAATGGAACTGTTCTCTTTCAACTTCAAGAAGAACCGCGGAGAGCCAGAGTGCCATATGATTAACTGGAATTTGTAGCAGAGGGATCGCGCTGAGCGACAAGATAGACGACAAACTGAGGCGCAGAGAGGAAAGGTACGACAGAGAACGCCGTGTCCGAATAAAATGGAGCGAGGACACGGAGTCCCTGGAGGAAGTCTTTGACCGCAGGACAATAATGACAGTCCTCAAGATGCTTAACACCAGAAAGCTCGGGGAGATACATGGTGTCGCAAAGTCGGGCAAGGAAAGCAGAGTCTACCACGGAAAAGACTCGAACGGTGGAGACGTAGCAGTCAAAATCTTTCTCACAACCTCCGCCATTTTCAAACAGGGCCGTCTCAAATACCTCCATGGAGACCCGAGATTCAGGGAGATTCCTCACGACACGATCTCCCTTGTCGACCAGTGGGCAGTCAAGGAATTCTGGAACCTCCGGCTGGCAAGAGACGCTGGGATCAACGTCCCTGAACCACTTCACGTCGAAAACAACGTTCTTGTAATGAAATTCATCGGAACGAACGGGGTACCCGCCCCGCTCCTCAAAGATGTCAAACTTCAATCCCCCAACGACTGGTATAGAACGATAGCTGAAATGGTAAAGAAGCTCTACACAGGAGCACGTCTAATCCACGGGGATATCAGCGAGTATAACATCATGGTACCAGATGGCTATCCAGTCCTTTTCGATTTCGGACAGGCCGTCCCTACAGAACATCCAGAAGCACAGACATTCCTAAAACGAGACATTGCCAACCTGAATAGGTATTTCAGAAACCTCAACGTTAGAACCCTGTCATATAGGACCATTATCGGAGAGAAAGAGTAGTGGCGACACCGAGAGCCGCAGCAATAATACCTAGAGACAGGATTGGGGTCCTCGTAGGACCAAAGGGCTCAGTGAAATCCGTAATTGAGGGGAAACTGTACGTCGATTTGCTAATTGACAGCGAATCCGGCTCAGTCGATATCGGCCTAAGGCCGGACGCGCCTGACCCATCTAACACCCTTCGCGCCAAAGACCTAGTAACAGCGATCGGGAGAGGTTTCTCGCCACAACGCGCCTTCGCGCTGTTCAACGAAGACAGTACTCTGGAAATAATCGACCTGCATGAATTTTTCGGGAAGAACGAGTCGGAGATTCGAAGAGTCGACGGGCGGGTCATAGGCAGCGAAGGAAAAACCCGGAGAATCATAGAGGAAATGACTGGAACACTCATCTCAGTAAGCGGACATACAATCTCCATCATTGGCACTTTCGAGGGAGTCTCCAACGCAAAGGACGCCCTTGAGAAACTGATCAGCGGTAGACAGCATGACACCGTTTATAAATTCCTCAGAAGGAGAAGAGCGCAGGCTAAGAAGGAGAAGGCTTTAGGACTGTGGGAAGGCTCACCTGGCGCAGCAGGAAAGCGATGACCAAAGCCGACCTCTCGGGCTGTCGTCCATGACAGTCGCCGAGGTCTTCCAAGAGATTAGCGCGGCCGACTTCTTCTACCGCAACAGAGACATTGCGGGATTCACAAGCCCCTCAAGGTCCATCTACTCCACCGTCAGAGAACTAGTGGAAAACTCACTTGACGCATGCGAGACCATAGGCGTGCCACCTGACATCTACATTCGAATCTCTCACGAATCAGGCCCAATCGATGAACCAGGAACATACGCGGTCAGGATCGAAGATAACGGAATAGGAATACCCGGACAAGTAATTCCCTCGGCCTTCGGCCAGGTACTCTACGGATCTAAGTACAAGCTTCGACAGACGAGGGGCACCTTCGGGCTAGGGGGAAAGATGGCTCTCCTCTACGGCCAGATCACCACACACTCCGAAGCCAGAATCCTGTCTAGCACGGGAACAAAGAGCAAGATAACAGAGGTTGTTCTGACAATAGATATTCAACAGAACAAGCCTGCTGTCTTGAAGACCAAGACCCACTCAAACAAGCACCACTGGAGAGGCACGATAATTGAGTTCAGGACAGAAGCGGACTACTCGCGTGCCATGTCCAAGATTATCGACTATCTGAAACAGACCGCGATAATCGTGCCATACGCAAACATCACATTTGTTGATCCTCGTGGGAGATTGTACAGATTCGTAAGAGGAACTACGACTGTCCCTCCGGCTCCAACAGAAACCTCTCCCCACCCTCACGGGGTAGACGTTGAAACCGTTCAGAGGATGATCAAGCTAACAGAATCAAAAAGCCTCCACCACTTCCTCCGAAAACACTTCCAACGAGTCGGCGACAGGATAGCGCAGAAGTTTCTCGAGCACCTCAAACTGGCCCCGAACAAGAAACCCGAGAAACTTACCTCGGACGAGATCGTCAGACTTGTCAACGGAATGAAGAGCTACGACGGGTTCCTCTCTCCCGATCCGACCTGTCTCTCTCCGCTTGGTGAAGACCTACTCGCGACTGGGATAAAGAAGGAGCTTGGAATATCAGAAGAGGAGATACAAGCCGGCAACGCCTTTGTCAGTACGCTCCAGAGAAAACCAGTCACGTACGGCGGATTCCCCTTCATAGTAGAAGTGGGATTAGCCTCCTCAAAACAAATCCCAACTGAGGGGCGCATTCTCCTCTTCAGGTTCGCGAACAAGATTCCATTGCTCTTCGACGAGGCCAGTGACGTATCATGGAAGGTTGTGAATACGCTGATTGACTGGCGGAACTACAGGGTTCTCCCCGGTGAAACCCCTCTCGCGGTTTTCATTCATGTGTGCAGCACAAAAATCCCCTACAAGACAGTCGGCAAGGAGTTCATAGCCGACCGGCCTGAAGTGGAACATGAGATTCTCAACGCGATCAGAGAAGCTGGAAGAAACCTCAAACTGTACCTCTCAAGACGCGAACACCTCGAACATGAGAAGAGAAAACTGGACGTTTTCGGGAAATATCTGCCGAAGGTGGCGGATTTCTCGACCAGGCTCTCAAAGGAAAAGAAGGTGCCAAGCGTCACCGCTCTGATACAGAAGGTGAAGAAGTATGGCGCGGAAGAAGAGTAAGGGCCGGATTAAGGAGAGGAAAGAGAAGGTTCTCGCTTCTCTTGAGGAACTAGGGCAGCAAACCTACCGTCAACTGCTCAAGGAAGAATTCCCCGCCTTCAAGATGCCGAGCAGGTCCGTTTCCAACATCGAATATGACGAGAAGACCAGGCAATACATCCTAGGAAAAAGCATGGTAAAGCGTAGCGCCAGGAACGTACGCCACATACGGCCCTTCACACAGCTGCTCTGGACGGCCATGTTTGCCGATGAGCTAACGCGCCAGAACAAGACCAGCACTCTGAGAGACGTATTCTATTCTGCTCAGGCGTACGAAATGGACTTCCAAGACCAACAGGAGAGTGACAACTTGATCACAGATTTAGAAACTGTGACCGCGTTCTCACGTGAAGACTTCAACATATACCCCGAAGAGAGAAGCGCCATATTCGGCGACCTCACGATCGAATACACGATACCAGGGTACGAAGGCAGACAGCTCAACCTGAGCTCGCACCCGGACGGCGTATTGATTGGTCCTGCCTTAACCACAGCCGAGTTCGTCCGGCCCGACCGAAGGAAAGTAGACAAGATCATCGCGATAGAGAAGGGAGGCCTGTTCACCAGGTTCATCGAAGAACGCGTCCACGAGCGATTCAAAGCGGTCCTAGTCCACACTGCCGGCCAGGCACCTCGCGCCACCCGCTTCCTGCTCCGTCGCCTGAACCAGGAACTTGACGTGCCAGTTTTCATCTTCACCGACGGAGACCCGTGGGGGATGCACATCGCCATGGTGATAATTTCCGGGTCAGCTAATGCCGCACACCTCCGTGACCTGAACACCCCTGACGCGATCTGGGGCGGCGTATGGGCCACGGATATCGTAGACTACAAGCTCCCAAGCGACCCTCTGACGGACTTGGATAAGAGGCGTCTTGTAGAGCTGGAAAAAGACAAACGCTATGCCGGTGACCTGTGGCAGAGAGAAATAGAGACCTTCAAAAAAATCCAGAAGAAATCCGAGCAGGAAGCCTTCAGCAGGTACGGGCTCACCTACATAGTAGACAAGTATCTCCCAAAGAAGCTGAAGCTCAAGGCCAACTAGACAAACTGTTCCAAGCCCACGGAACTCGGAGCACGTTTGACGGGCCGGTTCTTGGCTAAGTCGATTCTTCCATACACTCCGTCATACCCTGGTTCCACGAAAACCTCATCCCGGCGAACCTTTAGGATAGCTTGCGAGAGTTCAGCTCCAGCTGCCTGAACAAGCTGGGCCTCCGGCACGTCCAGCATAACCGAGTATTCAGAACCAAACTTCCCTATTAGAGCATTGTACGTCTCCCAGACCTTAGACGAACCCGGATTCTGCTCCCCAATACACACTCCAATAATCTCTGACAGCGGAAGCAGATGACGGTAGTCAATATGCTCCCTCGGCTCGAAGCCAGCGGGACGGTCGGCGAGTTCGTCGACCCTCTCTTCGACTCCTCTCGTCATAGTCTTTCCGCACTTCGGGCATCGATCCCCAGTTTTTCTCGCGTCTTTAGCAGACACAGAAACTTGGCAAGCCCGATGCCCAGTCCAGTGATACTTCCCATATTCTGGCGAGGTCTCTATTGTGAACAGGAATCGTTTCGGGTCTCTGTCACGTATTGCGCCGATTACGCTGTTGTACGTCGGCTGTTCCAGTTCGAAGACGTTGGCCTCTCGGCCGAGCCTCCAAGGCCAGGCCGAATGGGCGTCGGAGTTTGACACCAAGCAGAACCTGTCTAGTTGGGAGAGCCTCCAGTTCATTGGGGGGTCGGAAGACATGCCTGTCTCTAGCGCGAAGATTCTGTCCAACCGGTCCTGATAGCAGTTTGCGATCTTGTCAATCTCGTTGTTGGACCCAAATACGCTGAACCACGGGGTCCAAGCGTGAGCCGGGAAGATTACGCACCCCGAATCGGCCTCAAATGTCTCATCCACCAGCTCCGGGGAAGACATCCGGAGGGTTGGCCTTCCATCACTGGAAAGGTTTCCGAACCGGGAAAGCCTGTCACTGACAGCTTCCGCTGACTCGGTGGATGGAGCTAGAATGCAATGGTGGATTCGCCTAGACTTGTCCTGGAAGTCGTAGGTAGTGTTGACCTCCCCTGTTACCATGAAGAAGACGGATAGCGTTCCCTTGAGACGGTACAGTCCCGAACTCGCGACTTCCTCCAGACTTCTGGACAATTCTCTTCGCCAGTCTGGATGAGTGAAGTCGCCGGTTCCGACTATTCCGAGTCCTTTGACCTTCGAAAATCGATCCAGATCCCGCAGGTTCATGTTCTGACTGGTCGCACGGCTGTAAGGGCTGTGGACCTGTAGGTCAGCGATTACCCGCATTATTGCGACGCCTCACCTGTTCAGATTAACGAATTCTGACTCGCAGCAATAAAGATGTGAGAGGTCAAAACAGGCCTCTGTTTCTACGGAAGGGGCCAGGAGTCTGCCGCGCAGCCTGAACCCGTGAAGTTCGTCCACATGCATGTGGGCAGATTTGCGGGTTAAATAAGAGAGTCGAACGCGCCGGCCATCAAGCAGAAGCATGGGTCCAGGATGAAGGAAGAAGAACAGTCCCTGAAGAGGGACATTGGATGGTACGGCTCCTTCTCCATGGGCTACGCCGATGTCGGCGCAAACGTGTTCATCGCCCTGGGACTAGTAGCACTGTACGCAGGCGGCCGCGCCCCCATAGCTTTCCTCATCGCCTCAATAACGTACGTTGCGACGGGGCTCGCCTATGCAGAGCTAGCGACGACCTATCCCTACGCGGGCGGTGCGCAAGTGTACTCGATGAAAGCGTTCAACGACCTAGCCGGCTTCATAGCAGGGTGGGCGGTAATGCTGGACTATACAGTTGACATAGCCCTCTTCTCCCTTGCCGCCGCAGGATACCTGAGCTACTTCCTACCAGCCGACCTCAGGACCATCTCTATCAGCTTTACCAGCCCCTTAGGGGTCCTTGCCGTTACTCTCGTACTATTCCTACTTTTGCTGAATATCATAGGCATAAAACAATCGTCTATTTTCAACGAGCTTCTCGTTGCGCTCGGAATCACTGTCCAATCTCTAGTCCTCGTCGTGACGCTCGGATTGAGCTTCAACTGGAGCCAGTTTGTCCAGGAGATTTCTACCCATGGGGTTGCCGCGATGATACCTGGGACGGACTATTTTCTCAACACCTCCATCCCCCTCCAAAACTTCGTCTTCGCAGTCACTCTCGCAATGTCGTCGTTCATCGGAATAGAATCCATAGCTCAGGCAGCGGAGGAGACGAAGAAGCCCTACAGGTGGATACCACGCGCCAACAAGCTCTCGATACTTTTCGTCCTGGTTTTCACGATTGGACTCTCAGCTGGAGGCGTAGGGGGAATCGGGGCCGATGGGCTGACCGCGAACATAACCAACCCTGTTACGGCCATGGCGCAGGCCATTCCAAACATCGGGATATTCCTAGCCCCTATAGTCGCGGCGACAGGGTTCCTCCTCTGCTACGTTTCAACAAACACCGGCGTCATCGGCGTTTCAAGAGTAGTCTTCTCCATGAGCCGATACAGGCTCCTGCCCCGCTGGTTCTACAGGGTTCACAGAATCTTCCGCACACCAGTAAGGGCCATCCTGATATTCGGAATACTGGGCGCAGTGCTCGCACTTCCCGGTGAGCTGGAGCTCGTTGCGAACCTGTACAACTTCGGCGCACTGCTGTCTTACATCATGGTGAACGTGAGCCTGATCATCCTCAGAAACGCCGAACCTGATACTTACAGGGCCTGGAAGGTTCCGGGGGAGATTCGGCTACCCTGGAAAGGCCGCAGGCTCGTACTCCCGTGGGTCAGCGTCATCGGCACCGTCTTTTGCGTATCAATATGGCTCCTCATCATAGCCTTTCACCAAGAAGGAAGAATCCTCGGGGCAATCTGGCTACTAGTCGGCATAACAGGATTCTTCATCTACCGGAGATGGTCACGGCTCCCCGTTCTCTCCAAAGAAGGCGGAAGAGAGATCAAGCCTAGCGGGTACGTCATGAACGCACTCGTCCTCGTGCGAACCCCCGAGGATCCCCGCTCAGTACTAGAGGCGCTGCGCAGGGCCCTGGACCCCCGGTTCAACCTCACACTCTTCAACGTCATCGACCCCTCCGTAGCCAGGCCCGGCCCTGGAGAAATGGGACACTATGACTACGTAAGAAAACTGGAGGAAGCCGAGAGGGAGGATTTGGAAGACATTGCGAAGATGCTGAGGAATGCTGGCTTTAGGTGTCAGGTCCGGGTCGCCGTCGGACCTCTCATCGAGGTCTTGCGCGAAGAGGCCGAGTCCGAAGTAAACGATTCGGTCATTCTGATAAAGCGCAAGACTGTAAAAGGCGATTTGGAGAAAGAGAGAATTGACTCCGCGTACGCGATCTTGTCAAAGTATCCCGGGAAACTCATGGTAGTAAGAAGGCTAGAGGTTCGAGGCAAACGCCAGTAGTACCCGACCAGCCACCTGATCAGAAACCGTTCCAACGCTGACTGTCTTACAGACGAGTCTCAGTCGGGCTTATCTATCAGAGCCACTCCCGAAAACGGAGGACTATGCCAAGGGATGTTAGAGTATTTCTGAACCTGTTCGTGGAATCGAAAGAACTCGAGAGGGTAACCGAAAACCTCGTCAAGCTTCCAGAGGTCACAGATGTCTTCGAAGTCACAGGCGAATACGACATAGTTTGCATGTTAACGGTTGAGAACATGCTGGAATTTCGAGAACTCCTCAAGAACAAGGTCCTGAAAATCAGCGGCGTCAAGAGCACCGTATCGTCAGTCGTCCTCTACAGTCATAAGAGGGAAGGAAAGCAGATAGCCGAATGAGCCCCGACACGACCCAAAGCCCCACAAAAATACTCGTCCCAGTCGCCACCTTCACCGACAAGAGAAGGCTATTCCAGGCACTTCAACTCATAGCCGCAATAAGGGACCCGCTTGTTGTCCTCTTCCGCGTGGTAGAAGTCCCACAGAGAACCAACCCGCTGGACCCCAGCCTGTGGAAGGACGACATCGCAGAAGCCGAGAACTTCCTGGGAAAAGAGGAGGCGTGGCTGAAGAGCGAGGGATACAGAGTCGAGTCCAAGGTCGTTACAGCAAGAGACACGGCCGAGGGGATAATCGACGAAGCAAACAACGGGGGATATGCTGTCGTACTGATGATGAAGCGGAGGATTAGAAAGGGGTGGGGAAAAATCTTCCACCGAAGCACAAGCGAAGAGGTAATCCGCTACGCCAACCCTCTGGTTCTCACATTCCTGGCTGATCAGGGGCCGGGAGAAAGAAAGCCTAAATAGCGTTGTCAAGTTCCGTCCTTACAAGGAATGATCCCAATGGGTGAACTCCTTCCAGAACGAATTTCTGCCGCCTAGCCACTCCAGAAACCGCACGCTGAGGTCCTGCAATTGAGTTCAAAGGAACTAGGGATTACTGTAAAGAAGGACGAAGACCTCTCGGAATGGTATACGCAAGTCGTCACTAAGGCTCAGCTTGCAGACTACTCCAGTGCCAAGGGCTTCATGGTGCTAATGCCCTACGGCTTCTCTATCTGGGAAAACATCAAGCAGCACTTTGACAGGAAGATCAAGGAGATCGGACACAAGAACGCGTACTTTCCCCTACTCATACCCGAACGGCTGCTGAAGGCCGAAGAGGAACACTTCGCAGGCTTCACCCCCGAAGTATTCTGGGTAACCCATTCTGGAAACAATGAACTCGCAGAACGCCTAGCTATAAGGCCCACATCTGAGACGATAATCTACGAGTCTTACAGCAAGTGGGTGAAGAGCTGGCGAGACCTACCGCTACTAATCAATGTCTGGAATTCTGTCGTTAGAGCAGAGATTACGTCCACAAGGCCGTTCCTCCGGACCACCGAGTTTCTCTGGCAGGAGGGCCACACTGTGCACAGCACGGAGGAAGAGGCCGAGAGAGAGGTCATGACGATTCTCGACATTTACACACGACTCGCAGAGGAACAGCTCGCCGTCCCGGTTCTCGCGGGTAAGAAGACTGAACGGGAGAAGTTCAAGGGCGCCGTGTACACCACAACGCTGGAGGCGATGATGCCTGATGGAAAAGCGCTCCAAATGGGAACATCGCACCATCTCGGGCAGAAATTCTCGAAACCGTTCGGCATCAAGTACCTCGGAACCGACGAGAAGGAACACTACGCCTGGACGACATCTTGGGGAATATCATGGCGTCTCATAGGGGCCATGATTCTTACGCATGGAGATGACAGGGGACTTATCGTTCCTCCGAGAATGGCTCCGATACAAGTGGTCCTTGTGCCCATTCTCTACAAGGAAGCGGACAGCGAAAATATTCTGCGGGAAACACGAGGCCTCGCTTCCAGCCTGGAGAGTGCGGGGATACGGACCTACGTGGATGACAGGGCCCAGTATACACCGGGATGGAAGTACAACGAATGGGAAATGAAGGGAGTTCCACTGCGAGTCGAAATAGGCCCCAGAGATATCAAGAATCAGCAGATAACAATCGTACGAAGAGATACTGGAGAGAAGTCGACTCTTCCCAGCTCGTCCGCAGTAAGCAAGCTAACTCAGCTTCTTGAAGAGATCCAACAGAATCTGTTTGACAGAGCAAGGAAGGCAGCGCAGGTGCTCACAAGCAAGGCCAGAGATATGGAATCATTAGGGCGAATTCTGCAGGAAAAGGGAGGGTTCGTCGAAGCGTACCTCTGCGACGACGTGACATGCGAGGACAGGATAAAAGAGGAGACCGGGGCCACCGTAAGATTGGTTCCCTTCGAAGCCAAAGATAAGGGAAATTGCGTGTACTGCGGAGACGGTGATTCGAAAACCGTCTTCCTAGCCCGGTCTTACTAGCCCGAGTTACAGCCACATCACTGTCGTCTAACGTTTCTGTAGACCCACGACGAACGCCGAAAGAGCTCCTGCCTTGACAATCGAAACTTCCCAAT
>Ga0209619_10004191_pt1 | contig 10267 bp, 7 predicted proteins | sample Rifsed16ft3_FD_184011 | JGI IMG/M metagenome (GOLD analysis project Ga0209619, IMG submission 184011) | Soil microbial communities from Rifle, Colorado, USA - sediment 16ft 3 (version 2) | ecosystem: Environmental > Terrestrial > Deep subsurface > Rock core/Sediment | place: Rifle, Colorado... | reverse complement strand
AGGAGGCGCTCGCTGTCACCTGCCACGAGGGCGAGGGGGTCATGGTGAACTCGGGCCCGTTCGACGGCGAGCGCTCGCCGGAGAGCATCGCGAAGGTCGGCGCGTGGCTCAAGGAGCAGGGGCGCGGTCGCGCGACCGTGACATTCCGCCTGCGGGATTGGCTGATCAGCCGCCAGCGCTACTGGGGCGCGCCGATCCCCATCGTGCATTGCCCGGAGCACGGGGAGGTCGCCGTCCCCGAGGACCAGCTGCCGGTGCTGCTGCCCGACGACGTCGACTTCCGTCCGGGCGGCGAGTCGCCACTCGCCCGCCACCCGTCTTGGAAGGACGCCACCTGTCCGAAGTGCGGACAGGCCGCGACGCGCGACACGGACACGATGGACACGTTCGTCGATTCGTCCTGGTACTTCTTCCGCTACTGCTCCCCTGGCGACGAGACGCAAGCGTTCAACCCAGAGAAGGTCGGGCGGTGGATGCCCGTTTCCCAGTACACGGGCGGCGTCGAGCACGCGATCCTGCACCTGCTGTACTCGAGGTTCTTCACGAAGGTGCTCCACGATATGGGGCTCGTCTCGTTCACCGAGCCGTTCCCGCGTCTGATGAACCAGGGTCAGGTGATCTACGGCGGGGCCTCGATGAGCAAGACCAAGGGCAACATCGTCGAGCCGATGCCCGTCGTCGAGCGATGGGGCGCCGACACGATGCGCCTCATGATGTTGTTCGCGTCACCGTTCGAGGACGACATCGACTGGAAGCTGATCGCGGGCGACCCGGATAGGCGACCCGGCGTGACGAGCTGGCTCGGCCGGGTGTTCGCGGCGGCGGGGGAGGCGGCCGAACGCGACGCGGTCGATCCCGATGACCTTCGTCGTCTTACCCACCGGACGATCAGGGGCGTCACCGAGGACCTCGAGCGCTTCCGGTTCAACACGGCGATCAGCAAGCTCCAGGTGTTGACCAACGAGATGCGCTCGGCCCTTGACGCCGGTGGGGGCGCTCGCGAGGCGGCCTCGGCGCTCGCGCAGATGCTCGCACCGCTCGCGCCCTTCGCCGCCGAGGAGGTGTGGCGCGAGGTGCTGGGCAACCCGGCTAGCGTCCATGTCTCGGCGTGGCCTGCCTACGACGAGGACCTCGCCCGCGAGGAGCGGGTCACGATGGTCGTCCAGGTCGATGGCAAGGTCCGCGACCGCATCGAGGTCGAAGCCGCCGTCTCGGAGGAGGTCTGCCGCGAGCTCGCCCTTGCCTCAGAGAGGGCGATCCGGGCGATCGACGGGCGCGAGGTGCGCCAGGTCGTCGTCCGGCCTCCGCGCCTCGTGAACGTCGTGACCGCCGGCTGAGCACGGGGCAGGCACCGGCCCCGCTCAACATCTCCGGCCCCCCGCCGATACCTACGGCAAGGGGCCAGACGGGCCCGCCCGCGCACGACGGAGGCCGGATGAGCACGCTCGCCTCGCGAACGCTCGCCGCACCCAAGCCCGCCGAGGGCGGCCGGCACCTATCCGCGCTGCGTACGGAGCGGTCGATCGCGCTGATCCGGGTCACCGTCCTTGCCGTCGTCGTCGCCGTCTACCTGTCGGGCATCGCGATCTGGGGATCGCTCGGACCCCCGGCTCTCGTGATCCTGGGACTCGCCTGCGCGTACGCGTTCGCATGCCTCCTGTGGTTCGCTCGGGACGACTCCGTCTCGTTCCGGACCCAGCTCGCGACGCTGCTGACCGACATCGCGCTCGTCACGCTGTGGATCCAGGCGACCGGCGGGGCTCGCAGCCAGTTCTGGACCCTGTACCTGATCGTCGTCGCGTCGGTAGGCCTGCGGTTCGGGATGCTCGAGACGCTGGGCGTGGCCGGCGGCCTCGCGCTGCTGCACGTTTCGGTGCTGATGGGGGCCGTCGGGGTCGAGCCGACCGATCTGATCTACCGGCCTGCCTTGCTGGTCGTGGTCGGGTTCGCGGTGGGTGTCCTGTCCTATCAGCGCTCCGTGCAGCGCAGGGAGCGGCGCGCCCTCGCGCGACTAGCCCAGACCCGCGAGCACGAGCTGGGGCAGGAGCGCGCCGAGGTCGAGCGCCTTCGCCGGGTGGACCTGGCGCGGACCGAGTTCGTCGCCGTGGCGGCCCACGAGTTCCGCTCGCCGCTGGCCGCGATCATCGGCGTGCTCTCGACACTCAAGACGCACGGCGAGGCCCTCCAGCCCTACGTCCGCGACGAGCTGATCGACGGCGCGTCCGCTCAGGCCGAGCGGTTGGCTCGCCTGGTCGAAGACCTCCTGACGATCTCCCGGATCGAGGACGGTGTGCTCCGCCTGTCGATGGAACCCGTGGATGCGAAGGACCTGATCACCGACGCCGTGCGGTCCTCGGGGACGGCGGGGCGGGTGCACATCGAGCTCGGCCGGGCGGATCCGGTCGTGTGCGACGTCGACGCCGTGATCAGGGTCCTCACGAACCTGCTCGACAACGCGCGCAAGTACTCGCCAGAGGGTGCGCCGATCGTGCTCTCGCTCTCACAGGACGACGAGCGGGTCTCCTTCTCCGTCCGCGACTCGGGCGATGGTGTACCCGAGGACGACCGGGCAGCGATCTTCGAGCGGTTCCGGCGGCGAGAGGGATCCGACAAGCCAGGTGCGGGGCTAGGTCTGTACATCTCGCGCGGGCTGGTCCAGGCGCACGGAGGGGAGCTGACCGTCGCGGACGCGCGCGAGGGCGGCGCCGAGTTCTCCTTCTGGCTTCCGCGGAGGCTCCCGGGGCTCCACGCCGTGGCCGTTGGACCTCCGAGCGCCGAGCCCGACGAGGAGATCTCGCCCTCTGATGTGAGCGACGTCACAGCGGCGGCCGCCGGCTCGCGCTAGCCTCCAACAGCTCGTACCCGTCCGACTCCCCTTCGCCGTAGGAGGCGCATGCCCGGGGAGTCGATCCGCGAACGCCTGTCGTCGCTGTCGCGTGCCGAGCTGGTGGGACTCGTGGCGGTCCTGGTCGTCACGCTCGGCGGCTCCGGGCTCTGGTACTTGCGGTCCCTTCCCCGTCCCGTCGAGGTCCGCGCCGAGGTCGCGCCCGCGGGATCCTCGGCGCCGGTGGGAGTCACGGCCCCGGAGGCCTCCCCCTCCGCCGTGCTCGTGCTCGTCGACGTCGCCGGGTGGGTGCGGCACCCCGGCGTGTACGAGTTCGCCACCGGCGCCCGCGTGATCGACGCCATCGAGGCCGCGGGCGGCGCCCGCCCCGGGGCGATGCTCGAGGCGCTGAACCTCGCCGCGCCGCTCGCCGACGGGACCCAGATCCTGGTTCCGCGGGAAGGCGAGACGGGCGCGGTTCCCCCGGTTGCGGCCGGGTCGGGCTCGGTCGCCGGTACGCTCGTGAACCTCAACATCGCCAGCGCCCCCGAGCTCGAGACCCTGCCCGGTATCGGCGAGGTGATCGCGCAGCGGATCGTCGACCACCGCACAGCCAACGGCCCGTTCGCGAGCGTGGACCAGTTGCTCGACGTCAGTGGGATCGGCGACGCGATCTTGGAGTCGATCCGGGAGCTGGTCACCGTGTGAGCGGCTGGATCCTTCCCGCGCTCGCCACCGTTACCTGGCTCGGGCTCGTCGTCCGGCCGTCGCTGGCGGGCGCCGAGCCGGCGGCCGTCTGGCTCATGCCCGGCCTGCTCTTGCTGGCCGTGGGCGTCTGGCTCTTGCCGCGTGGGCGGGGGGCCTCGGCGCTTGCCGACGCGGGCCTCCTCAGTGCCGAACTCAACGAGACCCCGCTCGGCGCCGTCTCACCGCCGCCGTCAGCCTCCGCCGGGCGGGCGCTTGGCGCCGGAGCGCTCGCCCTGGCGGCGACGTTCCTGCTGGCGGTCGGATGGGGGAGCGCTCACGAGCACCGCATCCGCGACGCGTTGCTCGCGCGCCTGGCGCCGGAGGCCGTCTCCGTGCAGGGCGCGCTCCGGATCGATCCGCGGCTCGAAGGCGACCGGTGGTCGGCGATCCTGGACGTCCGCGCGGTCCGCTGGGACGAGGGCGCGGCCTCTGTTCGCGAGACGGTGTGGCTCTCCGGTCGGGGCGACGCGCCGACCGGCGTGCGCGGCGACCGGCTGGCCGTCGAGGGCACGCTCGAGGTCCCCGAGGAGTCCGGGTTCGCGGGGTTCCTGCTCCGGCGCGGCATCGTCGCGGAGCTTCGGGTCTCGGACGCGGAGCGGATCGGATCCGCGGCGTTCGCGCCGGTGCGTTGGGCGCAGTCGGTCCGCGCCGTACTCGGTCGGTCGATCGTGGAGACCTTCCCGCCGCGCGAGGCCGGACTGCTGCTCGGCCTGGCGCTCGGCGACGACTCGATGCTCGACCCCGTCGTCGAACGCGACTTCCGGGCGAGCGGTCTGTCGCACCTGCTCGTCGTCTCGGGCGGGAACGTCGCGATGGTGCTGATGCCGGTGCTCGCGCTCGGCGGGGCTCTCCGGTGGTCGAGGTGGCCCCGGTTCGCGCTGGGGCTCGGTACGGTGGCGTTCTTCGTGGTGCTGACCGGCGCCGAGCCCTCGGTGATGCGTGCGGGCGTCATGGCGGGGCTCGCGCTGATCGGTGTGCTGCTCGGCCGCCCCAGGAGCTCGGGCTCGGTGCTCGCGGGGGCAGTCGTGGCGCTCCTCATGCTCGATCCGTCCCTGGTGTGGGCGGTCGGGTTCCAGCTCTCGGTGGCGGCGACCGCGGGGATGGTGGCGCTCGCGACGCCGATCGCCGAACGGATGCGCTTCCTGCCGCGACCGGTTGCGCTCGCGGCGGGGGCAACGCTCGCGGCCCAGGTGGGGGTCACGCCGGTGCTGCTCTTCTGGTTCCACGAGGTGCCGCTTTCGACGATCCTCGCGAACATCCTGGCGTTCCCCGTGGTGGCACCCTCGCTGCTGCTCGGGCTGCTGGCGGCGGGTACGGGTCTGGTCTTCGAGCCCCTGGGGCGGCTGCTCGGCGCCCTGGCGCTCATCCCGATGCGCTACCTCGAGGCTGTGGCCGACCGGCTCGCCCGGGCGCCCGTGCCGTGGATAACCGGGGGTGGCATGGCGACGTTGGTGGTCGGACTCCTCGCGGCGCTCGCTCTGGCGTTGTGGTTGCGGTCGGGGCGCCGGCTCCCTCGCGCCGCGATCGCGAGCGTCCTGGCGCTAACGCCGCTGGTGGTGTGGACGAGTGCCACAGCGGCCGGCCCTCCCGCCGCGCTCACGGTTCGGTTCATAGACGTGGGACAGGGCGACGCGACGCTGCTGACCTCGCCGGGCGGGGCCGCGATCCTCGTCGACGGGGGGCCCGATCCGGCGGTGGTCGCGACCGAGCTCGTATCGCTCGGCGTGCGCCGGCTCGACCTGATGGTCGCGACACACCCGCACGCCGACCACATCGTCGGCCTGCCGGCCGTGCTGGCGCGGATGCCGGTCGGACTGCTGCTCGAGCCCGGCTGCACCGACGACTCGCCCGACCATGCGGAACTCCTCGAGGCCGCCGGTGCCGAAGGTGTGCCGACGCGCGCCCCACGCGCGGGCGAGCTGCTATGGGTCGGCGACATCCGCCTGCAGGTGCTCGCGCCCACGGCCTGCTGGGAGGGCACGGACTCGGATCCCAACAACGATTCGATCGTCCTGCTCGCGAGCATCGGACGAGACACGGTGCTTCTCACCGGAGACGTCGAGATCCCGGCGCAGGAGGCCCTGCTCGATGCCGGTGTTGGGCTCGAGGCCGACGTCCTCAAGGTTCCGCACCACGGCGGCGCGACGTCGGTGCCCGAGTTCTTCGCCGCGGTCGACGCCGAGATCGCGGTCGTGAGCACCGGACAGCCGAACCCGTACGGTCATCCGACCCCCGAGGCCTTGGCCTGGATCCGTGCGACCGGGGCTCGCATCGTCCGCACCGACCTCGCCGGCGACGTGGTGGTCACGTTCGAGGGTGGGAGGCCTGTCGTAGCATCCGCGGCATGAGTCCCGCCAAGCCGCCTACCTCGCCGGTCTACCTGCTCTGGGGCGAGGACGCGTTCCTGCTCCGCGAGGCCGCGTTCGCGGTTCTGGGGGACCTGCGGCCCCGTGAGGTGGATGGGGCCGACTGGCAGGGCGGCGAGACCTCGGACCTCGCGACGCCGTCGCTGTTCGGCGAGGGCAGGGCGCTCCTGGTCACCGACGCCAAGAGCCTGCCCGACGACGCACTGTTCGAGCTGAAGCAGTACCTCCAGGCGCCCGACCCCGACGCCCCGCTGGTGCTGCTCGCCACCGTCGGCGAACGTGCGAAGGCGCCGGCCGCTCTCGCCAAGCTCGTGACCGGGGTGGGCTCGGTCACCGAGGTCAAGGTGCAGCGCAAGGACCTGCCCGGGTGGCTGCTCCAGCGGGCCCGCGCGAAGGAGCTGAACCTCACGCCCGAGGGCTCGGCGGCGCTGCTGGACACGCTCGGACCCGACCCCGGGGCTCTCGAGCAGGCACTGGATCAGCTCGCCTCGGCGTACCCGGGCGAGCGGGTGACAGGTGACGTGGTGGCCGTGCAGTTCCGAGGTCTGGGCGAGCAGCACGTTTGGGACCTGTGCGACAAGGCGTTCGCGCGCGACCTACCGGCGGCGATGCGGTCGCTCCGCACGCTGCTCGAAGACCGCGAGGCGGGCCTGATGATCCTCGGCGGGATCACCTCGCGCCTGCGGGACCTGCTCAAGGTGAGGACGCTGCCGGACCGGCTGCCGCCCACCGAGCTAGCGAAGCGCGCCGGCCTGCGGTTCGACTGGCAGGCGAGGCGCTACCGGGAGCAGGCGCGGCGGTTCTCGATGGACGAGCTCGTCGCCCTGCACGAGCGCGTGACGTGGGCCGACAGGGCGCTGAAATCCGGCGCGACCGACGACGTGGTGCTCCCGATCGTGATCACCGCGATCGCCGGCGAGCCGGCGCGGGTCTGAGGCTACTGCGCGGCGGCGGAGGCGGCTGTGCGGTTCGCGGCCTTGGCCAGGCGGGACTTGTGGCGGGCCGCGGTGCGCTTGTGGACCATGCCCTTGCTCGCGGCCTTGTCGTAGGCGCGGGATGCCTCGCGGGCGCGGGCGGTGGCGGCCTCGGCGTCGCCGGAGGCGGCCGCCAAGTGGACCTTCTTCGTGGATGTCTTCAGCGAGGTACGCACTGCCTTGTTGCGCTCGTGCGCCTTCTCGTTCTGACGGTTCCGCTTGATCTGGGACTTGATGTTCGCCATCGGCCGGGCAGTGTACCAGCGCGAACCTGCAGGTCCGGACGGGCGCGCGCCTCGGTCACCCGTACGATAGGCGGGTCGTGACCGACCCCACCCTCATCCGGAACTTCTGCATCATCGCGCACATCGACCACGGGAAGTCCACCCTGGCCGACCGTCTGCTCGAGCTCACGCACGCCGTCGCCGACCGCGACATGCGCGAGCAGTACCTGGACAAGATGGACCTCGAGCGCGAGCGCGGGATCACGATCAAGGCCCAGGCCGTGCGTCTGGCCTACGAGGGGTTCGAGCTCAACCTGATCGACACGCCCGGGCATGTGGACTTCACGTACGAGGTCTCGCGGTCGCTCGCGGCGTGCGAGGGCGCGGTGCTCCTGGTCGACGCCGCGCAGGGGATCGAGGCCCAGACCCTCGCGAACTACCACCTCGCGCGCGACGCCGGCCTCACGATCGTGCCCGTCCTGAACAAGATCGACCTCCCCTCGGCCGACCAGGTCGAGACCGGACGCGAGCTCGCCGAGCTCGTTGGATGCGACATCTCCGAGGTCTTCGCGGTGAGCGGCAAGACGGGCGAGGGCGTGACCGACCTGCTCGCGGAGGTGATCCGACGGGTGCCACCGCCGTCCGGTGACCTAGACGCCACGCTAAGGGCGTTGATCTTCGACTCGAGCTTCGACCCCTACCGCGGGGTCGTCGCGTACGTCCGCGTCGTCGACGGCGAGCTGCACGCGCGCACGAAGGTCCACTTCATGGCCACCGGCCTGGACTCGGAGACCGAGGAGCCAGGGATCTTCGCCCCGGAGGCCAAGCCCGTCGCGCGGTTGGAGGCGGGCGAGGTCGGCTACCTGGTCACGGGGCTGAAGGACGTCCACCAGGTCAAGGTCGGGGACACGATCACGATCTCGGGCAAGCACCGGGCGTCCGAGCCGCTGCCCGGCTACCGCGAGCCGCTGCCGATGGTCTGGAGCGGCCTGTTCCCGGCCGAGGGCGGCGACTACTCCGAGCTCCGAGACGCGCTCGACCGCCTGAAGCTGAACGACGCCGCCCTCGCGTTCGAGCCCGAGACCTCGCTGGCGCTCGGGTTCGGGTTCCGGTGTGGGTTCCTGGGGCTCCTGCACATGGACATCGTGAAGGAGCGGTTGGAGCGCGAGTTCGGTCTCGAGCTCATCGCGACCGCGCCGAACGTGGAGTTCCACGTGGTCCGGGGCGAGGAGACCACGGTGGTGCACAACCCGAGCGAGATGCCGCAGTCGGGCACGTACGACAGCGTCGAGGAGCCGATGGTGCTCGCCACGATCATCACCCCGACCGAGTACCTCGGCCCGATCTTCGAGCTCTGCCAGTCGCGCCGCGGCGAGATGATCGACATGAAGTACCTCTCGCCCCAGCGCGCCGAGGTCCACTACCACCTCCCGCTCGCCGAGATCATCTTCGACTTCTTCGACCAGCTGAAGTCGCGCACGCGCGGGTACGCGTCGCTGGACTACGAGCCGACGGGCTACGAGCCGAGCGAGCTCGTGCGGGTGGACGTGCTCCTGCACGGCGAGCCGGTCGACGCGTTCAGCAGCGTGGTCCACCGTGAGAAGGCCGCTGTGTACGGGCGGCAGATGGTCGAGCGCCTGCGCGAGCTGATCCCGCGCCAGCTCTTCGACGTGGCGATCCAGGCCTCGATCGGCTCCCGGATCGTCGCGCGCGAGACCGTCAAGGCCAAGCGCAAGGACGTGCTCGCCAAGTGCTACGGCGGCGACATCACCCGCAAGCGCAAGTTGCTCGAGCAGCAGAAGAAGGGCAAGGCCCGGATGCGCCGCGTCGGCCGCGTCGACGTGCCGCAGGAGGCGTTCATCGCCGCGCTCCGCGTCGACCAGCGGGCCGCGGCGGAGGGCAAGAAGTGACCGCGGGCATCTACGTCCACGTGCCGTTCTGCCTCACGCGATGCGGGTACTGCGACTTCAACGCCTACGCGGGGCTCGACCACCTGCAGAACCGCTACGTCGCGGCGCTGCTCCGCGAGGCCGAGCTCACCGCGCCGGAGTGGGGGAGCGAGTCGTTCACGAGCGTGTTCCTCGGCGGGGGGACGCCGACCACGCTGAAGGTCGCGGACCTGAAGACGCTCCTTGCGCACCTGCGCGACCGCTTCGACCTCGCGCCGAACGCGGAGGTCACGATCGAGGCGAACCCCGACACGGTCGACCGCGCGAAGCTGGACGGCATCCTCGATGCCGGGTACGGACGGCTGTCGATGGGGGCGCAGTCGTTCGACCCCGTTGTGCTCGCGGCGCTCGAACGCCTGCACGATCCGGCGTCGGTCCGCCGGGCCATGCGCGAGGCCCGAGCGGCCGGCCACGCGAACGTGAACCTCGACCTGATCTACGGCGCGCAGGGCGAGACCCTCGCCTCGTGGGAAACGACGCTCCGCGAGACGGTGGATCTCGGCCCCGAGCACGTGAGCGCGTACGCCCTCACGATCGAGCCCTCGACCCCGCTGGGGCGCAAGGTCGCGCGAGGTGAGTCTCCCGCGCCGGACCCCGACCTGCAGGCAGACCTGTTCGAGCTCGCGTGTGCGGTGTTCGCGGAGGCCGGCTATGGCCACTACGAGGTCTCGAACTGGGCGAAGCCAGGGTTCGAGTGCGCGCACAACCTCGGGTATTGGGAGCGCCGGCCGTATGTCGGCCTCGGCGCCGGGGCGCACGCGTACCGTGACGACCGCCGCTGGTGGAACGTCCGGCCGCCCGAGGAGTACCTCGCGCTCGTCGAGGCCGGGAAGCTTCCCGTCGGAGGGGAGGAGCACCTCGAGCCCTCGGATGCCCACCTCGAGGAGGTGTTCCTGCGCCTGCGCATCCTCGAGGGGGTGCCGACCTCGTGGGTCGAGCCGGGCCGCGCCGAGCCCTTCCTGGAATCCGGCCTCCTGCGCGAGGACGACGGCGCCTTCGTCCCGACCGAACGCGGCCTGCTCTTGCTGAACGAGCTGGTCCTGGCACTCGCCGGCTGACGGGGGCTGGCACTCTCGCGGGTAGACTGCCAACGTCATGGTCGAACCCGAGCTCGGAGCGCGGAAGATCTCGGTCCTGAGGGCCGTGGTCGAGGAGTACGTGCGCACCGGCGAGCCGGTAGGCA
>Ga0209619_10004189_pt1 | contig 10269 bp, 10 predicted proteins | sample Rifsed16ft3_FD_184011 | JGI IMG/M metagenome (GOLD analysis project Ga0209619, IMG submission 184011) | Soil microbial communities from Rifle, Colorado, USA - sediment 16ft 3 (version 2) | ecosystem: Environmental > Terrestrial > Deep subsurface > Rock core/Sediment | place: Rifle, Colorado... | reverse complement strand
GGGATTCTCTTTTTTTGAAACACCGCGCCTCTTCCCTAGTCCACCCTTCTCATGCTCACTCCGTAGTCGACATTATCCTTCACCCATCGGAGGAAGACACCCTGCTCCTCCACCGGCTTCTCTGCCGCATACAGGGAAGGATCCTTCCATGAGACCATCACACTCGCATCCTGCGTCCACACTTTCACCCTGCTCCTGGGCACTTTGGTCTGCCAGTTCTTGCCCGTTTCTGCGTTCGTATAGAGTATGCGAACAGTGATGTTGCGCGAGAGAGTCTCAAGGGGCTTCAGTTTGATGCTTCTGAAATCTGTCCTCCCCTCCTTGCGAACATCGGGCACACCGTCGCTGATCATGACGACCGAGATCGGTCGCAGCACCAGCTTCCTGCTGCGGACAGTCATTGCGATCTGTTCAAAGAACGCGTTGTAGTCGGTATAGGGATTTTCCATTCCCACCGGAAAGATCTCCCGGAGTTTCTGGCCGATCTCTGCAACGCTTCGGTTCTCAAATGTCTGTTTCGGATAGAACGTCTTGGGCTCATCGGCCGACGCACCGCCTATGGAGCTGACAAACAGCACGTTGGGAGTTTCGAGGTCGCCCAGCCCGTGCAGGTGCGCGTAAAGATACCGCGAAAGAAATTCGATGGCGTCATCGTAATATCCGCTTTTCGTAAAGGAGCCGCTGATATCAACTCCAACGAACATCGACACCCGCGGTTTCTGATCCTCACTCTCGCATCCCGCCAGAATCAACACCGCCAGCAGTGTCGGCATGAACCGCTTCATTTTTCGTACCATGGCCCTTTCCCTTTCTATCCTTCCTGCGGCACGCTCTGTTTTGTGGAGGCGAGCCGATCCAGCAGGACGCTGGAACTGAGGATTGACTCGATGCTGGTAAACGGCAAGGCAAACAGGTGCTTGCCGCTCACAAGCAGGATGCAGAAATTGATCGCGGCCGCCACGACCTGAAGCGGGGGAAGCATGAACGCCGCAAGGAGCTCATCCCCTTTTGCCTTTGTCCATTCCGCGTCTTCCTTGATCTTCTTCATATACTCCCCTGAAAACGCGACAAACCGAGTTCCCGCCTGTTCCGCCTGCATCGTAACTCCGAGCCCCTTCCCCTGGATCACAGAGAGGATGGTGGGGGTCCCGTGGGCCGCAAACAGGAACCAGGAGATGCTTCTGATCCCGAACCATGCAAGACAGGCGATAGCAAGCGTCCAAAAGATACCCAGCTCAAAGCCCTCCGAGTACTGGGCAAACCACGGAACGAGGGAGTCGACGAATTCCCTGTAGAGAAACACGACCTCGACGAAGAGAACCACAAACTCAATCACGCCGATGGCTGCGATGTTGGAAATGCTCTTGCTTTTCACCGCCGCGACAAAATTCGAGAGGACGGCATAGCTCCCCAGGACGACGAAGAAGAGGAAGATGAAAAGGGGGATACGCAGAAGGGTCCCGGACAACTGTTCGCCGGTAATATTGGACAATGTATCAGCAACAAGAGGTGAAACGACGTAGGTGAAAATAACAGCCTCGATGACACACCAGAAGAATGTCAGGAAGACAGCGATCCACGGAACCGGCGAGCTGACGACACTCTGCCCGGCGCTTCGAAGGAGACGGAACGGAAGAAAGAGTATCTCCTGGAGAACCGACCAGAGGCCGAAAATGATCATCTTGACAAGCCCGATGAGTCCGCCGATGAGGCTTACCACAAACTTGATGATGCCTCCCCAGAACGAGACGATTGATTTCCCGAGATCCCACCAGGTTATTACAAGCGCTGTAATGAATTCTCTTCGCTTATGGCGGAAGATCACCGTGAAGAGGGACGGAATGGTGAGCCAGCATCCCGCGATGACAGCCATTGCGGGAAGGAGAAGAAACAATCTTTTGGCGAGCATCACCCAGAATTCGTCCCCCTCTCCCCATACAAAATCGAGGAAGAGAGTCTGGAAAAATGTTGGAAAAAGAAGAACCGAGAGGATGAAACGAATAATGCTGTTCGTTTCGATGAACATGGGAGGACCTCCTTCTTCAATTCGTTCAGCTGCTGTTCAACGATAACGACCTGCGTGCAGGCATGTGCGCGCGGCGTTTAAGAGAGAAACTTTCATATGGGTAAGCAATCGGCGGGACTATCACAGTGATGAGCGTCAAGCACGACCGGCGGACGGTCCCATTGCGACAAGCTTCCCGAATGCGCTGTGAGAACAGCTCTGGACGGGCTTCCCCGTTCAAGAGGATTTCCTCACCGTACTACAGTAGAGCGAATCAGCTGTACACAGTAGGCGACAATTCATCATCCCAATGTATTTGCCTTGATGTGATTCTTTTCAAATATCGCGTGATGCGCCCACCAAATGTGACGAGCGAAACAGCATGGAAAATCAACCAACCTTATTTTTCACTTCAAGTTGAAAGGGACGACCATGGCAAAAGAAGTAGAAGTTCTACCCAAGAAGACGGCTCCTCCGCCTCATGAGTCCGCAGCCGCTCTTCTCCGTGAGTTGGTTTCTCACCTGCGTCAGAACAGAACCCAGCTGAGGCAGGAGTGGGCAAGAAGAATCACGGAAGCAAAACTTCTGACCGCGATGACGCAGGAGGAGATCTTCACCGAGGCGACGGCAGTGTACGACAACTATGTCGAAGCGCTCGAGACCGGGACGTTCGAAGCTTTGACAGCGTATGCGCGGAATCTCTCCGAGCGTATTATCCCTCGCGGTGTTGAGACCCATGAAGTCGTGGGAATCGTTCTGCTTTTGCGCGACGTGCTGGCACGCTCCCTTTTCGCGAAATACCAGCACGATTTCGCCTTCCTGAACAGGATCCTGGATGCCTACGAGCCGGCCGCGAACCGCATTGCCAATACGGTAGCCGTAGGGTTCGTGCAGGAGCGTGAACGGACGATTCGTCAGCAGCAAGAGGCGATCCGCGAACTGTCGACTCCCGTTTTGCAGGTTCGCGAGCGTCTGCTCATCCTCCCGATCATCGGTGTCATTGATCCGCAGCGCGCCCGGCAGCTCACGGAGCAGCTACTCAGGGGTATCCGGACAAATCGCGCCAAGGTTGTCGTTATCGACATCACCGGTGTTGCGGCGATGGACTCGAATGTTGCAAACAACCTGGTGCAGACTGTCGAAGCCTCGCGATTGCTCGGAGCCACGGTGATTGTCACGGGTCTGTCGCCCGAAATTGCTCAAACGCTCGTCACGATCGGGGTCGACCTGGGAAAAATGAACACCATCGGCGATCTGCAGGGAGGCATCGAGGAGGCCGAGCGGCTCCTTGGATACAAAGTTGTCCCATCGGAACATCCGCGGCCGGCACAATAGGGTGAGGCCATGGAAGTTCCCATTCTGAAACAAGGTGATTTTCTCATAGCGACCCTGCAGGCAGCGTTGAGCGACGATGATCTAACGAATCTACGGGATGCGCTTGTCGACCGAGTTGGAAAGGCCCGTTCACGAGGAGTTATCGTCGACGTGACCGCGCTGGATGTGATGGATTCATTCGCCGCACGGACACTGCGAGGGCTGACCCATATGGTGAAGCTGAGGGGCGCGGAAACAGTCATTGTCGGCATCCAGCCCGAAGTAGCTTTTTCGATGGTGCAGTTAGGGCTGACCCTGGAGGGAGTCAGGACAGCGCTTGATCTCGAGGAGGGACTTTCGCTCTTGAACATGACGACCAAAGGAACCGGCAGTGGAGGATGGGACAGTAGTACCAATACAATCTGATCGCGATATTATCGTGGCGCGCCATGAGGGACGCCGCATGGCTGCCGATCTCGGTTTCGCCGGCAGCGAGCTGACCCTTATTGCGACCGCCATCTCCGAGCTCGCCCGGAACATCGTCAAGTTTGCGCACCGCGGAGAAATCTCGATCAGGGCCGTTCAAAACGGCACGAGAAGCGGTATTTCCATCATCGCGAAGGATGAAGGGCCCGGCATCCCCGATCTTTCAGCGGCGATGAAAGACGGTTTCTCGACTTCGAAGGGCCTGGGGTTGGGACTTCCGGGGACCCGAAGGATCATGGATGATTTCGAAATCGATTCACAGCCGGGCGCAGGCACAACGGTGATAGTGAAGAAATGGCTTCCCCCAACCTGATCACGATCTCGCGCAACGGAAGAAGTCTCGACTGCGCGATAGCATCCATTTCCCTTCCGGGGGAGGAGATATCGGGTGACCTCCACGTCACCCTCGAGACAGAACAGGGAGCGTTGGTAGGAGTCATCGACGGACTTGGACACGGAGTCGAGGCAGCCCGGGCATCCGAATATGCATTATCGGTCCTTAAATATTACAGGAACGATTCTCTCTTTTCCCTCATCAAGAAATGTCACGAGGAGCTTCGCCGGACACGTGGGATCGTCCTGGCGTTGGCCTCGATGAACTTCAAAGAGGACACAATGACATGGGTGAGTGTGGGAAATGTTGAGGGGATACTTGTGCGAATGAATTCGAACGATCAGCCAAACATCGAACGTGTGCTCCAGAGAGGCGGAGTGGTCGGATTCAAGCTCCCCCCGATCCATGCCTCAATGATTTCCATCGTTCCCGGAGATATCCTGGTCCTGGCCTCGGACGGCGTCAAGCCGCAGTTTGTTGGAGACATTAAGCGAAAAGAACCCGTTGACAAGATCGCCGAAGAGATAGGTGAACGATATCGCAGAGGAACAGACGATGCCATCGTTCTTGCGGGAAAGTACCGATGACTGAGACGCAGCAGGCAGTTGGGACAATACAGGACGAGTACGGCCGTGCGCTGGAAGTGTATTTGCGGACGAACAGCGAATCGGGCCTGCACAGGGCGTACGAGGTCGGAAGGAAGGCCATGGTGAACGGATTGGGTTCGCTCGACATGGTTGGCATCCATCAGAAGGCCATTGAGCATTACATTGGCGACGGCCGGCCGCAGGATGAGGCACGATTGATCCTCCGCAGCGCTTCACAATTCCTTACAGAGAGTCTCGCTGCATTTGAGATTACCCATCTCGGCTTCCGGGAAACCCTGGCGCAGATGAGTGAAAGAACGGCGCAGCTCGAAGCACTCAACAGAAGTCTTGGCCTGGAAATAGATCAACGAATCCGGACGGAATCAGCCCTCAGGGAGTCACAGGAGAAGTTTCAAAGCCTGGTGGACAATGCAAGAGATGTCATCTACACATTGTCACTCCAGGGAGTCATTACCTCCCTCAATCCCGCATTTGAAGAAATGACAGGCTGGAAGAGAGAAGACTGGGTGGGGAGGGCTTTTGCCGACCTCCTTGATCCGGGTGACGTAAAGAGGGAGGAAGAAATTCGGCGGCTGTTGGTCAAGGGGGCGCAGCCTCCCCTCTTTGAACTCAGGATCCGGCAAAAAGAGGGCCGCCCGATGTTTGCCGAATTTGTGACGGCACCGTTGATGTACGGGACGGTCGTCGGGGGCGTGCTGGGCCTGGCCCGCGACGTCACGGAACGGCGAAAAGCCGAGGAGCAGATTCGGGCAAGCCAAGCAAGACTTACGGAGGCGCAAAGGGTGGCCCACCTTGGAAACTGGGAATGGGTCGAAGAGGAAGAAAACCTGTTCTGGTCGCCGGAACTCTATGAAATTCTGGGAATCGATGAGGATGCGTTTCTTCCCTCATACAGGATCTATTTCTCCGTTGTTCATCCGGACGACCACTGGATCGTGAAAGAGGCCCTGGGAAAAGCGATAAAACAGCGGGAAGGATTTGATGTGACTCACAGGATCATCAGGCCTGACGGCCAGGTGCGGGTCATTCACGCCACGGGGAAGAGTGTGAGGGATAAAGAAGGGAATCCGGTCAGGATGTTCGGGACAGCACAGGACATCACCGAGGCCAAGATCGCCGAAGATGCGCTCAAGGAACTGCCGAACAAGATCCTGCAGGCCCAGGAGGAGGAGCGACAGCGCTTGTCACGGGAATTGCACGACGACGTGTGTCAACGCCTCAGCGCCATGCGCCTTGGAATCGACATTATGGAGCGCGAAGCCGAAAGAAACCCGAAAGTCGTACAGAAAATCAGAAGTACAAAGGAGCAGATCGACCGGATCATCAAAGATGTGAGGCGCATGTCGTGGAACCTCCGCCCCACCATGCTGGATGATCTGGGCCTGGGGCCTGCATTGCAGCGCCTGTGCAAAGACCTCATGCTGGATCACAAGGCGAAGATCAGAGTGAAGCTTCCCGCGACAATTGCCGGCCCCTTCGTGGGAGGAACTGACATTACGTTGTACAGGATCGCCCAGGAAGCGCTCATGAACTCGGTCAAACACTCAAATGCAACCAAGATTTCCATTGAACTCACGCAAAATCAGGAACGCATCCGACTTGTAGTGGCGGATAACGGAAGGGGGATTGAGACATCACGGCCGCCACAGCCGTCGAATGGCCACGGACTTGGACTACAAAGCATGAAAGAAAGGGCGGGATTACACCATGGAACTCTCCAAATTATCTCAGGCGCGGGAAAAGGAACAACGGTCATTGCCGAACTCCCGGTCGAATCGGGACACTGATCGGCGCACGAGGCTCGTTTTTGCAGACGATCATGATCTCGTACGGACGGGGATGCGCACGCTGTTACGCGACGTGAAAGACGTTGTCCTCGTCGGGGAGGCCGCGAACGGTGAGGAGGCCCTTCAGCTGATCGGGCAGGAACTTCCCGACCTGGCCATCCTTGACATCTCGATGCCGGGTCTCAGCGGGATCGAAGTGACGCGTCTGGCCAAAAAGAATTATCCCGATGTGAAGATCCTGATCGTAACGATTCATGAAGATGAAGGCTACGTGAATGAGATTGTTCGTGCTGGAGCCAGTGGCTATGTTCTGAAGAACGCCGACAAGGAAGAGATCCTCCGTGCAATCAAAGCCGTTGCCTCCGGGGAGAAATTCTTCAGTCCGACCATTTCACAGCTCATGATCGAGGATTTCATCAAGAAAGCCGCCGGCGAGGGGCAGCGCACGACAACAAAGCACATCCTGACCAAACGCGAAACAGAAGTTCTTGGTCATATCGCCGAAGGCCTGACAAGCCGGGAAATCGCCGAAAAACTCTTTCTCAGCCTTAACACGGTGAACACCCATCGCATGAACATCATGAAGAAACTCGATATTCATGATACAGCGGGACTCGTCAAGTATGCCCTTCACTATGGCCTGACAAGCCCTCACCCCTGATTCGGCCTGTGATTTCGGCCCGTGTACCGTAATCCGCTGCCGGTGACAACCGCCCTGTTGTCACCGCATTCTTCCGCGTGACAGTCATCAATCATTCGTTCTGGTGAGGCCCTCACCTCCGCTCGCTATTCTCCAAATTACACGCTTCTGTCGATTGAATCCTTCTCTCCCGAGCTGTACTCTGCTTTCGCAACAAGATGTAACCGCGAAATGAAAAAAAGAGCCGCTCTGAATATCCTGTTGATCAACGGAGACTCCCATTTTCGCGAATTGCTGAAAGAATTCATCGAGCTCACAGAGGGGATGGTCGTGATCGGCGAAGTGATGAACGACAAAGAAGCTGCAGAGGCTGTGGAGAGGCTTAAGCCCAATCTTGTCCTTGTCGATCTCTCTGTTCCTGACATCGAAGGAATTCGCACCGCAATCGAACTTAAGGGAAAGTTTCCGAAGGTCGGCATCGCCCTTCTCACCAAGTACGATCCAAAGGATTACTCCATGATTGCGGAGATGATCGGACTCGACGGCGTCATTCAAAAAGATTCTCTCGTGAAACTCCTTCCAAAACTCCTGAAAGATGTCAATAGCAGGACGAGAAACCGGAAAACAACGATGAGTGTGAATCACGGCAGGCGACACGAGAGGCACAGTCGTCATGTGACCTCCGGATCCTGATGAAGGGTTTTTTCCCGGTTGAGGGATCTCGGAGTCTGTGTGGCGGATGGCCGTTCCGCGCCGGACGGCCATCGTCACAATCAGGTTCGATATGTGGTCGTGGTGGTGAGGTAAGGTTCAAGGTTCAAGGTTCAAGGTTCGAAGTTCAAGGTTTAAAGTTTTGAAAACTGTCTCTGGCTGACTTTCCGACGGAACGGCCCTGTGCGGAGGGGAAAGAAGGCGGAGATGGCAGTCCCCGACAAACGTCGGGGCAGGCGGATGGCCGCTTGTCCTTACAGCCTGACAGGCGGCCAAACCGTCATGAGTATACGAACATCGGAGAGAACAATGAAGAAGAAGGAATCAACGCTTCCCTTAAGACTTCTGGTCGTCGACAGCCATGAAGAGGTTCGACGATGCCTTGTGCACTACATGCAGTCAATGAGGGGTCTGACGGTTGTCGGTGAGGCCCGCGACGGGGTCGAGGCAATCTGGAAGGCAAAACAGACCTGTCCCGATCTTGTGCTCATTGGAGCGAGACTGCCCCGCATCGACGCCTGGACGACGGCGATAGCAATAAAGGCACGGTGCCCCAACGCCCACCTCATCGCTCTCGAAATAGTGACCGTTCCCGATCACGTCAGTGTCCCTCCTGTTGTAGAGTCCTACCTGGAAAAGGGGCATATTGTGAAGGAGCTGCCAAACGTCATAGCAACGGTGCGAAATGAAATGCGACGATCGAGGATGAATCGAGTTGGTACAATGCATGGCTAGCCGCTGCATTGGCTTCTTGTAATCATTTCATATCCTCGACTCATCATTTCACAAGTATCATTCTCCTCGTCTCAATAAGCGTCTGCCCATCCTTTCCGAGGGCCTCTAATCTGTAGAAATAGACCCCCGAAGCCACGGAGGCATTCCACTCCGCTTTGTACACACCGGCGGGTTGTCCCTTGTTGACTAAGGTCGCCACCTCACGACCGAGGAGGTTGTAGATCTTCAGTGTGACGTTACTGAACGCTGAAAGCTGATAGCTGTTGTTGGATTAAACGGATTCGGATAATTCTGCGATAACGCGAATCTCGCCGGAATAACGCTCTTTGGTTCCTCCACATCCGTCTGCAAATCCGACTGGGTGAAGAACTTCATGATTTCGAGAGGCCCATTGACATCGCGATTTGTCAGGACCCAGAGCTGAGGTCCCGGAAGAACGTGTCTGCCACCCTCGACTCTGTAGAAATGAATCGAGGCCCCGCGTGGAACTCCTGGGCCGGACTGATACACGATTCTCGTTACCGTCGACAGGTCAGTCCCATTCACATCAGGCAAAGAATCCACCGCCGAAGTATCGCAATGATTGTACGATGCCCAGTTCGCAAGCGTCTGAGTGACACTGAGATAGCCACTGGCTCCGCCGTAGAGCACGTTGTTGTCTGCTGTCCCAAAGAAGTAGATCATCGGAATCGGCTTTGGCGGCGGAGGCGGCCTGAGACCGTCCGGAATTGTGGCGGCGAACGGCGCTATGCCGGCAAACCGATGCGCATGTCGCGATTCGCCCGCCAGCCGAAAGGTGAGAAAGCCTCCGCTGGAGTAACCCGTAACATAGATCTTTGTACTGTCGATCTTGTATTGAGCGATCAGGGTGTCGATGATGTCATCGATGAAGATAACGTCCCGACCCACCGTTCTCCCGGGATTTCCGTCTTCCCAGCACGAGGTGAGGGACCTGGGATAGACAACAACGAAATCCATGGTATCAGCCATTTCTTTTGGGACTACCCATTGCATGATCTCCTGCCCCGAACCGCCGCATCCATGAAGGCTTATCAAGAGCCGGAGGCTTGACAGCGAGGCATAGTTTCGCGGAAGAAAAAGAAGGTATTCTCTTCCTATTCCTGAGGACAATAGAGTTCGATAGGTGAGTTGCGGCTCCTGGGTTACGGGAAACGCCGTATGAACGCTTGATTCGACTGCACCAAGATCCGGATAACTGCCGCCTGCTTGCGGCCTCGCCGATCCGTAACGATCAAGCAAAGGGGCGGAAACGAGTTTTCCCCCTAATGTGGCTGTGTCTCTTCCCGCACTGATACAGGGACTTGTTGGTGAAAGAGCGAAACTTGTGGTGTCGGCAAATTCAGGGTCTACGTTAAGATTGTCTGTTCCTACAAAGTTTCCGCGGACAAGGTTGTTCCTGGCGTAGATCGAATTCACGGGCACCAAGAATCCGACATCAGCGCCGTCTCCGGGATTCCAGATAATGTTGTTCATCATACTCGCCTGGTGGGTATTGTAAATACCCATTCCCTCTAGACCACTGGCAGCTTTGTTATAAGCAACTGTGTTGTTGATGAACACGATAGGAGTGGCATGATGCACGTAGTCGCCCCACAATGAAACTCCCCCACCTAAGCCAATGTTGATGG
>Ga0209619_10004187_pt1 | contig 10272 bp, 9 predicted proteins | sample Rifsed16ft3_FD_184011 | JGI IMG/M metagenome (GOLD analysis project Ga0209619, IMG submission 184011) | Soil microbial communities from Rifle, Colorado, USA - sediment 16ft 3 (version 2) | ecosystem: Environmental > Terrestrial > Deep subsurface > Rock core/Sediment | place: Rifle, Colorado... | reverse complement strand
TATCGTCATCCTGTTGATATAGGTAATGCCTGGAAGGAAATGAATTGCAGCGATTGTCATTCACGCATGAAAACTGAGAATTAATTCATTTTATCTTACCAATTCCTAACATCACTTGAAGAAATCTTTAAGCTTACTGTAACCTGTTCGGCTCAAAGGTAAAGTTATCTTATCTTCCAAAACAATCTGATAAGATTCCTTCTCGACCAGCTCAATTTTCTTTACTTCTTTTACTGCAGCTATAAATGAGCGGTGAATTCGAATGAAATCTTTGGGGTTGAGATGTTCCTCAAAGTATTTCATTGTTTTTTGTTTTAAATATTTTTTTTGATGGGTGTGAATCATTACATAATCATCCTGGGCTTCTATCCATCTGATTTTTTCTAAAGGAATAATTGAGATATTCTGTCCATCTTTCACAACAATTCTTTCCAGAAAATCTTTCCTCTGGTCGTTAAGCTTAACCAACGCACTCAGCTTATTTTCTTGCAGTGATCTGTTTTCTAAATAACGAAATGCTTTTGTGAGTGCTTCATCAAAACGCTCTTGAGAAAATGGTTTTAGGAGATAATCAACCGCATTAACTTCAAATGCTTTAAGTGCATATTGATCATACGCAGTTGTAAAAATTATCACGGGGGGATTTTCCAAAAGTTCGAGCATTTCAAAACCATTAATCTTGGGCATCTGGATATCGAGGAAGATTAAATCGGGTTTTTCTTCATTAATATTTTTAATTGCATCAAAACCATTTGAGCACTCAGAAATGACTTCGATATTTGTATGATAACTGAGATACTTTTTAATTAATTGGCGGGCGAGGGATTCGTCATCAATTATCGCTGCGGTTATTTTGTTTTTCATGCTACGGTAAAAAATAAATTCACTTGGATAACGGAATATATAAATTTACCTTAAATATGCCTTCTGTTTTTTCAACATTAATTAAATTATTTAAACCATAAATTAGTTTTAATCGCTCGCTAATATTTTTTAACCCAATACCGCTGCCGCTTTTATTTTCGCTGGTAGAATCAAAATTATTCTCAAGTGAAATATTTAAGAAATCATTCTGAACTAAGCTCTTAAATTTTAATGTAACTTTTTCTAATGATTCGTAAACAGCGTGTTTTATTGCATTTTCAAATAGAGGTTGGAGAATCATGTTAGGAACAAGCATGTCTCTGCTTTCCGGTGCTACTTCCTCATTAAAATCAAATTTGTCCTCAAACCGTATTTTTTCAATTTCAAGATAGAGCTTAATGTTGTTTAGCTCTTCGGATAATTTATTTTTTTGCCTATCATTATTAACCAAAGTATAGCGAAGAAACTCTGCTAGCTTTAAAATCATGCTTCTTGCTTTAGCCGGATCAATTGTAGTTAGCGCACTCATCGAATTCAAGCTGTTGAAAATAAAATGAGGATTGATTTGAAATTTCAAGTTCTTTAATTCAGCTTGAGTGACTAAGTTTTTAAGCTCATTTTCACGCAATGATTTATCTTGAAAATTAGTGTAATAAATAATCAAATAATAAAATGCGATAATCAAAAAGTAAAAGAGAAGACCAACTAAAAATCTCCAGCCAAAATTATTTATAAAAAAAGTTGAATATTCCTCAGTAGAGCTGGTCAAAAAATTTGTAATGAAAAATCCTAATGCCAACCAAAGCGAAACTGAGATAACTCCGCCAATCATATGGCTGATTAGAATTTTCAGCATGGATGATGACTCAAATGAAATATATTTTGCAGAATACCAATAGCTTAATCCAAAACCGGCTAACAGAATATTAAAAATCAATCCATCTGCAAAAGCAATCTCAAGGCTTATCTTTTCTCCATAAATAAGAATTAAAATGTAAGCTGCAGTAATTATCAGCCAGACGAAGATATAGCTGAAAAAATTTCTGATGTCCTTAAGTATTGGGTTTGAAAGCATTGTCTTAAAATTTTAATAGTATGATTTGATTTCGCCGCCGCCAAACATTGCAATACCTTTTATGATTAATGTTCTAGATTGATCTACTACTAAATTCGGTTCTCTTCTAATTTTATTTGAAAAGCCGCCAAACAATGGAGTAACATTCAGCAAAACATTCCAATCTCTCGGAACAATAATGGTTGATCCTCCGAAGATGGCAGTAATGTTCAAAACATTATTCCCCTCAGCAAGTTTGCAAGCAGTTAAGTCAATTTCCGATCCACCGAAGATGGCAGTAATATTTCCGCCTTTGAAACTATTCGAAGTTAGCACTTTTGTTCCCCCGCCAAAAACCGCCACGTCATCAAGATAATCTTTGCTGAAATGGTCAGATGTTCCGCCAAATTTAGATTGGATCTTTCCTCCGCTACTTCTGAAAATGACGTAAACACCTAATGCAATGATTATTACTCCTAAAATTAATTTTCCATCAATATCAATATCCGGGAAAATTCTTGGAAAAAGTAAAAGTCCGCCAATGGTTGTTAGAATTATTCCTAAGATTTTGTTATTAGAGTTTATAAGTATGATGATACCAATGATAAAGAGAATGAAACGCCATGAAAAAATCACATGAGTTATTTCAAACGGTAAAATTTGAAACGAGCGGAGTAAGAATAATCCTCCGATAATAATTAGAAGTGCCCCCACCAATATTTTCGAGGGAGTTGAATGAGTGTTAGTTTCCATTTTATATTTCCTTGCATTTATTTTCTGACGAAACATAATAAATACTTACTCATCAGTTAAGTAGAAATCGGTAAACTATCGGAAATTTTCGGTAAACAGTCGGTTAACGTGGGCAATTATCATAGTCACATTGAAAAAAAATACTGTCGTACAATGAATTGCTTTCCTATTAAGCTACAATATTTGTTCATGATAGAATGATAGAGCTTCGGTAATCGATTTTTTCTTAGGTAATTTTAAGTCAAGCGGTAATTTCAAACTTTGGCACAGTCATTGAAACTTATTTTGTAAAGATTATAATTAACTAAAAATTACAGGAAAAATCATGAAGAAAACTTTACGGAATAAACAAAAATCCTACTATGAAGTTCTTTCAGGACTTTACAGCGAAGCAGAATTAGTAAAGCTGCCTAAGAAGGTGTTGACTGATATTGCAGAGCGAGCATACCTCTCAGGTAAAATTGATTTGCTACCTGATGATGAATCTGAATACGATGACAGTGAAGTTGAAGCTCCATCAATTAGGGTGAATGTTCAGTCAAAATTTCATCGACCAGGATTGTTTTAGTTACTTTTTTACATCTGAAATTTCAGGTTGCTCAATCTTAAATCCATTTTCACAATTAAATAATCTTTCCCTTGGAAGATCATAGAAAGTATTTTATAAAATATTTTCTTAAGAATAATTCTTAAAATAAATGCGAAACAGTTTATTAGATTCAAACTCACGATTTGAATAAATGAATAATTGCCCGCATCTGGCCTTTTCAAGCTTATTCCCCAAACGTTTCCCCTAAAAAATTCCTATATTTTTCCTCAAATAGTACTCTTTACAATACATGAAGAAAAAACAAAAGTGATTTTTTAGCAAAATATTCATAGCTTTAATAAAGGAATTTTAAGAGGTAGTCATGTCCAAGAGGTTAAATGTCATTATAGAAAAAGATGAGTTCGGTTACTATGCTTACTGCCCGGATTTAGAAGGTTGCCAGACTCAGGGTGATAGCTTGGATGAAGTTACTGAAAATATAAAGGAAGCTATCGAACTTTATCTTGAAACTCTTTCGATTGAAGATAAAAGAAATCTGACCGCTCGTGAGATAATCACTACAAGTTATGAGTTTTCGATTGTCTAAAGATCCCCGACTTAAAGCTATTGAAGCTGAAAAAATGCTTCTTGAGAAGGGGTTTAAATTAATTCGAACTAAAGGAAGTCATAGAATTTATCTTAAAAGTGATAGAAGAATAGTAATTCCCTTTCATAGTGGAAAAATCCTTCACCCCAAAATTGTAAAACAAGTTCTTAAAGCTATTGAGTAATTCAAAACTCGTATTCCTTCAAAATTCCTTATATTTCCACCTCAAATTCTATTTTACAATCGTTCGGTAAACAGGTTGTCCAAAGAAAAAGTATTAGTTACATCCGCTCTACCTTATGCAAATGGACCTATTCATCTTGGTCATCTCAGCGGGGCATATCTGCCGGCGGATATTTACGTCCGATATAAACGACTAAACGGGGATGATGTCATTTTTGTTTGTGGTTCTGATGAACACGGTGTTCCAATTACAATTAGTGCAGATAAGGAAAAGGTTTCTCCGCAAGTAATTATAGATCGTTACCACGAGGCAAACAAAATAGCATTTGAACGATTTGGAATGAGCTTCGATAATTATTCACGCACCAGTCTTCCGATTCATCATGAAACTGCGAAAGAATTTTTCCTTGAGTTTTACAATCGTGGTTTGTTAATAGAAAAAAAATCACTTCAGTTTTATGATGAAAAAGCCAATATGTTTTTACCGGATAGATACGTTGAGGGAACATGTCCAAAGTGTGGAAACGAAGAAGCCCGCAGTGATGAATGTGAAAACTGCGGTTCACTTTATGATTCCTCGGAATTAAAAAATCCTAAAAGTAAAATCTCCGGAGGAACTCCAACTCTAAAGGAGACAACTCATTATTTTTTTCCTCTTGGTAAATATCAGCCCAAACTTGAAAAGTATGTTAATGAAATGAATGAAAAATATGGCTGGAAAGAAAATGTTCTGCAGTATTGCCGGGGATGGTTTAAAGATGGATTAAAGGATCGTGCTATCACCCGGGACCTGGATTGGGGAATAAAAGTCCCAATTGATTCCGCTGCGGGAAAAGTTATTTACGTTTGGTTCGAAGCGGTTCTCGGATATATCTCATCTGCCAAAGAATTATCTCAGAAAAGAAATCAACCGGAACTTTGGAAAAAATATTGGTTGGATCCTAAAACAAAGTATATCGCATTCATTGGAAAAGATAATATTGTTTTTCATACTATAATTTTTCCTGCAATATTGATAGCTTGGAACGAATCAGCTAAAGAGAAGTATTGCCTGCCTCAAAATGTTCCTGCAAATGAATTTCTAAATTTTGAAGGGAAAAAATTTTCGAAGAGCAGAAATTGGGGGATTGATGTAGAAGCTTTTTTGAATTTATTTCCAGCTGATCCATTGAGATATACTTTGGCGGCTAATCTTCCTGAAAACCGGGACACAGATTTTTATTGGAAAGAATTTCAGCTTAGAAATAATTCTGAGCTTGCCGATATTTTTGGAAACTTAATAAACAGAACGTTTACATTTGTTCATAAACACTTTGAAGGTAAAGTTCCTCCGCGAAACAAAATTGAAAAGATTGACAAAGAGATGATCGAACTGGCGAATTCTCATCCGCAAAAAATTGCTGATCTTTTCGAAAACTTTAAAGTTAAAAACGGTGTTTTTGAAATTATGAACCTGGCAAGAGCTGGTAATAAATATTTCAACGATTCTCAGCCATGGAAAACAGTTAAGTCTGATAATGAAAAATGCGGTACTACAATCAATATTTGCCTGAATGTGATTTATACTCTCGCAGAATTATTCTATCCAATAGTTCCATTTTCTGCTGAAAGATTGTTTAAGATGTTAAATGCCGATCCAATAAATTGGAAGAACAGCGGAAAAGAAAATTTGAACGCCGGACACAAGTTAAATAATGCTGAAATTCTTTTTCCCAAGATTGAAGATGAAGTAATTGAAAAGCAAATCGAAAAATTAAAAGGTTTAAATATGAATGAAACTGCTGCTGAGAACGATCTAATTACTATAGATGAATTTATGAAAGTTCAACTAAAAGTTGCAGAAGTTATTTCTGTTGAGCGCATCGAAAAAAGTGAAAAGTTATTAAAGCTGAAAGTAGTTTTGGATAATGAAGAAAGACAAATTGTAGCAGGTATTGCAAAAAGTTATTCACCGGAAGATTTGATAGGTAAAAAAGTAATGATCGTTGCAAATCTTAAACCCGCAAAACTAATGGGGCATGAATCCATGGGTATGATATTGGCTCTTGAAAGAGAACCGGGAATACATGAAGTTCTCATGGTGAATTCGACCATAAAATCAGGAACCAGAGCTAAATGATTTATTACATAAAAAATAATTTAGTTTAATTTCACTATCAAGCGCAATTTATTTTCTTATATTAGAAACAGAAAGTTTTCAAAAATCAATTAAAATTACATTAGCGAAATAACAGAGGGCTTTTTCTGTTGAAATTTTAGCTGCGGAACTTCAACTTACCTTGATTTTCAAGCACTCAATCACTAAAATTGTCCGCTAAAAATTCTTAAACTATTCAAAGGGAGATGTTTTCCATGATCACACGTGTAATTATTTATTTCTCACTTGTTCTTTCTTTTTTGTTTGTCTCTTGTTCACCCAAGCATTCTGAAATTGTTTTGGCTGAATTGGGTGATGCAAATGTTAAAATGGAAGAGTTTGAAGATGCCTACATTAAAAATGCAGGCGGTTTAGAACAAGCTAAAAAAGACAGCTTGAACAAGTTAAAAAACTTTCTTGATCTTTATGCAAACTTCAAAATGAAATTGCGCGACGCCTCGGTAAGAGGTTTTGAACAGGATTCTGAGCTGATGAATGAACTTAACGATTACAAAAAGAAAGTCGGTGTTACATTTATTCTCGAAAAAAATATTGTTGATCCCGGTGTTCAGGAATTGTACAATCGAAGAAAATGGGAATTACGTGTAAGCCATATTATGGTTCGTCCCGATTCTACCGGTGAGGAAGCGGCAAGACTTAAAGCGGTTACAATTTTAGACAGCATAAAAAAAGGATCAAACTTTGAAGAGTCAGCAAAGCGAAATTCGCAAGATTATTTTTCTGCTCCATTAGGCGGTGATATTTTTTATGTAACTGCCGGGCTTCTTCCCGTTGAGTTTGAAGATGCCTGTTACAAAACGGCTGCCGGAAAAATTTATTCTGATGTTGTAAAAACAAAATATGGCTATCATGTTATAAAGGTAACAGAAAAACGAGAGAGAATTCCTAAAATTAAAGCCAGCCATATTTTAGTTGACTTCAATAATTCAAGCGGAGTAATGGATACAATTGCAACTAAAGCTACAATTGATTCTGTTAAAATGATGTTGAATGCGGGCGCTGATTTTGCTGAACTTGCCTCGAAATATTCTGAAGATCCTGGTTCAAAGGATAAGGGCGGAGATTTGGGTTTCTTTGAGAGAAGAATGATGGTAAAGGAATTTGATGAAGCCGCATTCAATTTAAAGGTTGGCGAAGTTTCCGATGTGGTCAAATCGAATTTTGGTTATCACATTATTAAACTTACCGAAAAAGCTCCCATGCCATCGCTTGATGAAGAGCGTGAAAACATAAAGAAAATTTATAAACAAACAAGATATCAAGATCAGTACGATAAACTTGTTGACAGCTTACGGAATAAATATTCTTACAAACTAAATGGACAAACTTATTCCGTATTTCTTGAGAAAAGTGATTCGGTAAAAGTTGGTGCAGAGAATACTAAATTAGAAGAAATTAAAGATATGCCTCTTTATACTTACGCTAAACAGGCTGTGACAGCATCTGACTTCTGGCAAAAGATGAGTGCAGGTCAAGATTATGTGAATCGAGCGGTCACTTCTGATCTGCTAACAAATGCAATCAAAAAATTAAGTGGTGATGATCTTCTTGAACAAGAAGCTTTAAACCTGGAAAAAACCAGTACATCTTTTGCCTCGCTGATGGATGATTACAAAAACGGTATCTTTATTTTCAAGCTTCAGGAAGATGAAATCTGGAATAACATTTCTGTAGATAGTGTGAAGCTTTATAACTTTTATCAGGATAATAAAGAAAAATATGTTTGGCCCGATAGAGTAAGCTTTAGTGAAATTTTTACCAGGAAAGATTCTTTAGCAAAAGCTTATCTTACTCAATTAAATTCCGGTGCTAACTTTGATACGTTAGCGTCTAAATTCACGGAAAGACCTGGCTTTAAAGAAAAAGCAGGAAAGTTTGATTTAGTTGATGCTAAATCAACTCAATTATCCTTGGAAGCGGATAAGCTGCGAAATCCGGGAGAATATTCTTCATTGATCAATAACGCTGGTGGTTTTTCAATCGTACGTCTCAATTCAAAAGAGCCATCGAGATTAAAAACTTTTGATGAAGCAAAAGCTGAAGTATCAGGTGCTTTTCAGGAATCGGAAAGTAAACGGCTTGAACGAGAATATCTTGATAGTCTTAGAAAGAGGTATAACCCGGTTATTCATTATGATAAGCTTGAACAAGCTTTTAAGGAATAGTTTTTTCCTAACTGCACTGATTGGAATATTTTTTTTCGGATGTAAGAAAGAACCGGAAACAAAAAAATTTATCGCTCGGGTTAATGATGCTTATTTAACCGAGGAAGATATTAGCGAGTTAGATTCTTTATTCGGACGGGGTTTTTCACGAAACGAAGTTATAAAGAAATGGATTGAGAAGGAACTTTTGTATCAAGAAGCTATGAAAGCTGGTATAGCTGACAAAGATGAATTCAATCGAATTATAAATAATTCGCGCCGCGAGCTTGCTTCATCTATGTTATTAAACTTGTACTTGGAAAATAACTTAAAGAAGCCAAGCAATACTGAGCTACAGGAATTTTACAACGTTCACAAAAGCGAGTTCCAGACAGAAGATAATATTTATGTATTTAACTCAGCGTCGTTTACCAATGAAAATGCAGCGATAAGATTCCGGGCAAAGTTATTTGAGACGGATTGGGAAAATGTGATCGAAAATTATGAAGATGATAAATCGCTGATTGAATATAAAACAAGCAGTGCGTTATCTCAAGCAGAAATTTATCCTATTCAGCTTCTCAAATTAATTGAGGAGCTTGACCCCGGTGAAGTCAGCATTGTTATCGAAGAAAATGCCGATAAATATTCGGTTGTTAATTTATTACAAATTTATCGGAGAGGAAGTAATCCGCCATTCGAAATTATTCCTAATGAAGTTGAAGCAAGATATATTGCAGATAAACGAGAGCAAATTTTTAATAAGTACATTGAGGAACTTTATTCAAACAACGAGATTGAAATCAAATAAAAATAAATCATGAAAAAAATAATTCTCATTGCAATTCTTTTCAGTATCAGTTCTTACTCACAGGAAGTATTGGATAAAATTGTTGCCATAGTTGATAACGAATTTATTCTTAAAAGCGAACTTGAATTCCAAACCAACATGGTTGCTGGGCAGCGGAAAATTGATCCAAATTCTCCCGAACTTCAAAAGCAAGTTCTAAATGCAATCATCGAGGAAAAACTGATATATGCTCAGGCAAATTTTGATTCCATAATGGTTTCTGATGAAGAGGTTGCAAGTAGAATTGATTATCAGCTCAATGTTTTCAAACAACAATATGGTTCAATTGAAAAAGTTGAACAGATATATGGAATGAGCATTGAAAAAATTAAACGTGAGTTGAGAGATGAAGTTCGAAAAAGTTTAATGATTCAAAAACTTCAGGAGAAGAATTTTGCATCTATCGAGGCAAGTAGAAGGGAAGTTGAAACATTCTTTAGCACTTATAAAGACAGCTTAGGAGTAATTCCTGAGAAAGTTAAAATTTCTCACATTTATAGAAATCCAAAAGCATCCAGCACTAACAAAGAAAAGTATCGTCAATTTGCAAAAGCTATTTTAGATTCAATTAAAAACGGATCTGATTTTTCAGAGATGGCTAAAAAATATTCTGAAGATCCCGGAAGCGCTGTTCAAGGCGGTGATCTCGGGTTTGTAAAGCGTGGAGTATTTTACCCAGAGTTTGAGGCAGCAGCTTTTTCTTTAGAAGCAAATCAAATTTCGGACATTGTGGAATCACCGGTTGGGTATCATATAATTCAAATGCTTGAGAGAAGAGGTGAGTCTATCAAGACCCGTCACATTCTTATCAAAATTAAGCTTGATGAACAAGCAGATTTAAATACGATATCATTCTTAACTGATGTTCGAGACAGCATTGTGCGGAAATTCGGAACTTTTAGTGATTTTGCAAAAAAATATAGTGAAGATAATGATACTGCTCCATTCGGCGGTGACCTTGGTACATTTTTCATTGGTCAAATTGATAAACAACTTTTAGATGCAGTTGCCAAGCTTAAGGAAGGTGAGATTGGCTTTCCAAGACGAATTGAATACTCTGAAGGAAATTATGGTTACCACATCGTTTATCTTGAAAAAAGAATTACGCAGCACTTAGCAAATCTTGATAT
>Ga0209619_10004185_pt1 | contig 10276 bp, 7 predicted proteins | sample Rifsed16ft3_FD_184011 | JGI IMG/M metagenome (GOLD analysis project Ga0209619, IMG submission 184011) | Soil microbial communities from Rifle, Colorado, USA - sediment 16ft 3 (version 2) | ecosystem: Environmental > Terrestrial > Deep subsurface > Rock core/Sediment | place: Rifle, Colorado... | reverse complement strand
CATTCTTGCATTGCTCGCCGTTTGCAAAAGTCCGTCAGATTTACATATAATCACCAAAGCATGCATAAACTTCCTGAAAAAAGTAAAGGATGTTGACCACACTTTTTCATTGGCACATAGGGATATACATACCGATAATATAAAAGTTGCACGAAATAAAATATATTTATTAGATTCTGAAGACGTGGTTTGGACTTTTAGTGGCTTTGACGAAAGCGATCTTAATATATTTTATAAATATAAATTAAAAGATAAAAACGGCTTTAGCGCAAAAATTGAAAATTCTAAATTTCTTGAAATATACATTGCTATCCACCGCTCGGGCAATAATCTGCGTGAGGATTATTACAGACAATATCTTATAAGTAATTATGGATAATCGCAAAAAAATAATATTTTCCTGTTATGATGATTTGAAAAATCCCTTTTACGGAGGAGGTGGAGCATATGCTATACACGAGATAGCAAAACGCTTGGCAAAAAAGCACGATGTCAAAGTTTTAACGGGAAATTATAAAGGTGCTATATCCGAGATTATAGATGGAGTAAATTATAAAAGAATAGGCGTCTCGAGATCGGGAGCACGCTCAGGACAATTGATATACCAGATATTACTTCCATATTATGTCATGAAGGAGGATTTCGACATTTGGTTTGAGAATTTCACTCCACCGTTCTCTATTAATTTTTTACCATTATTTACTAAAAAGCCTGTTATAGGAATAGCAAATTTACTTGCTGCAAAAGATATGTCTAAAAAATACTGGGGGATACCTTTCCATCTCGTGGAAAAGTTCGGTCTCCATTTCTATAAAAATGTAATAGTTCTCACAAAATATCTAAAACAGAAACTGGAGTCAGAATACCTAAACATGAACGTTTTTGAAATACCAAACGCCGTTGATGAAAAATACGTAACTTTTAAAGTTACAAAAAAGACCGGAGACTATATCTTGTACTTAGGTAGGATAGACATAAGGCAAAAAGGGTTAGATCTTTTATTATCTGCTTATAAAATAGTTGAAGATAAAATTAACTTAAAACTTATCATTGCAGGTGACGGTCCCGTAGAAGAGATAAATACTCTTAAGGAAAGCATAGCAGCAATGAATCTAAAAAACAAAGTTATGTTAACCGGTTGGGTTGCGGGAGAAAAGAAAGTGAAATTGTTAAAAAACGCAGCATTTATGGTCCTTCCTTCAAGATTTGAGGAGTTTGGAATTGTAGTTTTAGAATCTTTTTGTTTCGAAACCCCGGTGATATCGTTCGATTTGCCACAATTATCATGGATACCGGATGAAGGCGTTATTAAGGTAGAATGCGAAAATACAAATAAATTGGCATATGAGATGCTGAAAATGTCAAATGACAAAAAATCCAGAGAAACAATGGGGAAAAAGGCAAAGAAAAATGTTTTTAAATACAGATGGGTTGCATCCGCCAAATTGTATTCTAATGTTATAAATAAGGTAATTGATGAAAATATTAACTATTCCGATTTTTCAGTTTCTAAATCTGAGACATCAAGCAGTTCGCTATGATAAGGTATACTATATTATACAAAATGTTTATTAAAAAATTAACAAACCAGTTATGTCAAGCACATTCTAAGTTTATCGTTCCTGTACTATTTTTACTGTTAAGTGTGTTTGTCTTTATCGGAACAATAAATAAAGCTTTAGCTAATGACACCATTGTCTATCATGCAGTTTATTTTAATAATAAAGACTTATCCGGATCACCGGTGCTAGTAAGAGACGAGAGCATTATTGATTATGAATGGAGTTTAGGTTCACCCGATCCTACAGTAAATAATGACAACTTCTCTGCCAGATGGGTTGGTGCCGCAATCTTCGAAAATGGTGAGTATGAATTCACAGTGACTGCTGACGATGGTGTAAGGTTTTACATAGATAACGAGCTTGTTTTAGATAAGTGGATAGACCAGGCGTCTACGACCTATAAAATCCAGCGAACTTTAAGCGCCGGAGAACACATTGTAAGAATGGACTATTACGAGAACACTGTTGGCGCTACAGCAAAGTTAAGCTGGATCAAACTTGTAGCACAAACCCCTCCGCAAGTTACGAACGGTAATTTTCTAGCTGAGTATTTTAATAACAGGGACTTGTCGGGATCTCCTGTGTTGGCAAGAGAAGAAACCGGAATTAATTATGAGTGGGGTTCAGGGTCACCTGATCTTTTAGTAAATGATGACAACTTCTCTGCCAGATGGACTACTGCTGCTACTTTTGAATCAAGCTCATACGAATTCACAGTAACAGCGGACGATGGCGTAAGGCTTTACATAGATAACGAGCTCGTCATTGATAAGTGGATAGACCAGGCGCCTACGACTTACAAAATCCAACGAACTTTAAGTGCCGGAGAACATAGTGTAAGAATGGAATACTACGAAAAAAGCGGTGGAGCAACTGCCATATTAAGCTGGAATAAAACGGTGAACTTACCTAATCCAATTTCTATATCTACCGGGAGTTTTAGTTTTGTAGTTCTTCCGGACACACAAAAATATTCTCAAAGCTATCCTGCAATATTTACTACGCAAACTCAGTGGATAGCTGATAATAAAGAAAGTTTAAATATACAGTTCGTTTTACATGAAGGTGACATCGTTGACGATCCATTAAGTTCCACCGAATGGTTAAGAGCACAAAGTAGTATGTCTATTATGGATTCACATCTACCCTATTATCTTGCTGTAGGCAATCATGATATGCCAAATTCCAGCGGAAGAAATACTGCGAATTTCAACACTTATTTCCCTTACAGTAAATATTCGGTTCTACCAGGTTTTGGAGGCGTTTTTGAAAGTAATAAAATGGATAACGCATATTATCTTTTATCGGCAGGAGGAATTGACTTTCTTGTTATCTCACTTGAATTTGGGCCAAGAGACGCAGTTCTTGAGTGGGCGAATCAAATTGTTGAAAGCTATCCAGACCGCAAAGCTATTATGATTACTCATGATTATGTATATGACGACGACACTTTACACGGAAGCAGTTCCAGCCACGTATATGGGCCTGACGATCCTGTTTACGGTCTAACGGATTACAACAGAGGAGTGGACATTTGGGAAAAATTTACAAGAAAACACCACAATCTATTGTTTTCTTTTAGCGGTCATGTTCATCAGGACGACGGGGCTGGTTTGGTAATAGGGACCGGTGACTCTGGCAATAGAGTTTATCAAATGTTTGCTAATTATCAACATTACGCCAACGGCGGAAACGGCTATTTAAGGTTCGTTGAGGTAAACCCAGCGGAAAAATTCGTTAAGATCAAAACTTATTCACCATACTTAAATGAATTACTGACTTCGTCAGCACAGCAGTTCCAATTTGATAATGTTACTGAATTAAGTTCTTTCACTCCAAGCCCTGTTATAACTAGTGTCAATGCTGTAAATAAGAACATCATTGAAGTTAAATTTTCAAGGGATATGGACATGACTTCAAGTGAAAATACTGTGAATTATTCACCAGAACCCTCTGTCACTATAAATTCGGGAGTTTTGCAAGATGACATGAGAACTGTTCTTCTATCAACCAGCGATCTAACAGTGGGAGGTTATATACTAAGAGTAAATAATGTCACTGACAGCGAGGGAAACAAAATTGCAGATAATAGTACATACGATTTTTCATTTACCAACACTTCAAATTTGAGTTTAAGAATAAGTTCAGGTGGTGATGATGCAGAGGAATTTTCATGGGGTGAGATGTACTTAGATAGCACTGATCTTGAATTAGTTTATGAGGATTATTTCGTTACGGATCAGAAGGTGGGTTTACGATTTACCAACATAGGGATCCCCAAGAGCGCTAAAATATCAAATGCATATCTTCAATTTACGGCAGATGAATTGAATACCAGAGATACCAATTTAACAATTTATAGTGAGTTAACATCTAATTCCACCAGTTTCGCCACTACGGTAAATAATATTTCGGGCAGGACAAAATCCGCCTCAAGCGTTGCCTGGCAGAATATCTTAGCTTGGCAGTTGATAAATGAGAGTAGTGATAAACAAAAAACACCTAATATAAGTACTCTTGTACAGGAGATCGTAAATTTAAGCGATTGGCAAAGCGGAAACTCTATGTCGTTCCTTGTTGAAGGTAGCGGAAGAAGAGTGGTTTATTCATTTGAAGGATCATCCTCAAAAGCACCGCTTTTATATGTCGAATGGGAGAATTAATGCAAAATAAGTGTTATAATCAAGTTTCTTTAATAAAAGATGTGGAATTATATTCCACGTAGGCTATAGAGACCTATAACTAGGACAATGCCCCAAAGCCTGACAATTATAAAGTCATACAGATGTACGATTATATATGGAATAAATTATCAGATAGAAAAGAACCTATAGATGTAATAGTAGTGGGTCTAGGTTTTATGGGTTTCGGATTTGTTAGTTCTACAAGAACACTCCCCGGCATTCGAGTTGCACTAGTTATATCCAGAAGGCCCAAAGACTCTAAACATTTTTTGGAAAAGAGAGGTTTTAAAGTTAAATACGAAAATAATCCTCGTAAAATAAAGGACTACTCAGACAAAGGTTATGTTTGCGTTTCTGACGATCTTAACCTTCTGGAAACTTATGAAAACGAAGTTGTATTAGAAATGACAGGGTCTATTCCGTATGGCGCAGAAGTAGGCTTAAGGACAATAAAAGCAGGCAAACATTTTATTACCATGAATCCGGAATTACAAGAAGCTGTGGGTACTGAGCTTAAAAGATTAGCCGACCTTAACGGGGTAATAACCACAGACGTGATGGGTGACCAACCAGGCAGTCTGGCAAGGCTGATTGGCCAATCCAAAATGCAAGGTTTTAAAATCTTAATAGCGGGAAACATGAAAAGGTATATGGATAAGCATGCAACTCAGGAAAAAATGCAACCCTGGGCAGATGATAAAGGTTTAAATGTAAGGCAAACAGTTTCTTTCACAGATGGAACTAAACAATCAATAGAGATGTCGTTGGTTGCAAACTTCTTCGGAATGGATATTTCGCAATTTGGCATGAAAGGACCAAGAGTGGATGATGTTAAAGAAGTTTTGAATAAATTTGACTGGAATGATGTTCCGGATAATGGAATTGCCGATTATGTAATTGGATTAAATCTTTTTCCGGGTATTTTTATTGTTGTAGAGCACACAGATCCTCATCAAACAAAATATCTTCGTTATCTGGGACTCGGAGACGGACCAAGATATGTTCTTTTCGAACCTTACCACCTATGCCATTTAGATGTTGCAGGCACTATTGCAAAAGTTATTTTGTTCCGGGAGGAAACTATTAACAATAGCCTTAAACCAAAAACAAGGACAATTGCGGTAGGAAAGTTTGATTTGAAAAAAGGGCAGAAACTGGATGGTATCGGAGGCAACTTCGTTTACGGTTCTATAGACAAAATCGAATCTTCAAAAGACTTTTTACCGATTGGTTTGTCGGAGGGGGCAGTGTTAAAAAGGGATATTCACCAGGACCAACCTGTTAAACTTGAGGATGTAGATCTTCCGAATAATTTTACCACTGAACTTCTTGGTATCTCCCCAACTATCAAAGAAGATGTCGTTGTTAAGAAAGCCGGAAGAAGGTTGGGGTTTTCACTACTCAACCGCTCCTTATCCTAAAGTAATCAGCTTTACTTAAATTATTTCTGTTATGTTTATAAATATTAAAATTAATATTTACAGACAATAATCGGATTGAATATCTGGACGTAAAACATTTATAAAAATAATGAAAAATAAACCTACAGTTACAATCGGAATTCCGGCATACAACGAAGAAGTAATCAAGGATTCGAATTAGTGAAACTATGGTAGATATATTACAAAATAGTGAGAACCAACAGGAAATACTAATAGCTGAGTATAAGTCTCAATTAATGCGTATGTCGGAGTTGGTATTAAGTGACCGCTTACCTGACTATCCGATCGACGCGCTTTTTATTCATGCAAGATCAGGTAGCGACGAGGGTGGAATTATTGAACTTGCTGCTGAACTGCTCCTTAGCGGTAAAGTAAAAAATATTGTTGTAACTGGTTCTGATGGTCAAGGTATGGGGTCCTCTCCACTTGCAGATTATCAAAGAGGTCTGGATAAGAGTACCGCATGGGCAGGGAAAGCAGATTGGGCGAAGAAATTAGATGAAAAAGGAGTTGATGTGGGTGAGTTCGTATACTTTAGCACCCCCGCATTTCACACTAGTGGGGAAAATGATGTATACACTGATATTGCAAAAGAGTTGGGCTGGCATGGTGCGGCAACACTTACGCATCCTCATCAACTTTTAAGAGCTTGCATGGGGCAATTAAAAAGTATTCAGAAATTAGAAACAGTAGACCCGTCTTATAAACTTGACGTTTACAATGTTTATCCAAAAGAAACTGCTTGGGAAGAAATAGTTGCTGGCTCACAGGGGAAAGATCCTAAGCCAAGAAGGGTACATGCAAGTGATGAATATTTACGTATTGTTAAATATACCGGACAAGGGAGCCTGGCAACATTTGATGATTTAATAAAGTATTGGAAAAATCGCGGAGGGGTTAATTTAGAAGATATAATGAAAAATCGTTCAAGAATTTCCTCTCAACCGGAACATATTAAAAATGTAGAAGTAATTAATAAAGCAATAGATTCTCTTGGACCTGAAGTTTATGATCCGTTATTTACTACTAAATAGATTTTTAAATGTATGAATAATAAACCTACAGTTACAATCGGAATCCCGGCATACAACGAAGAGGCTAATATTTCTCATTTACTTAAAACGGTTTGCTCACAAAACGGAAACCATATTTCAATCAAGAAAATAATGGTGATATCTGACAAAAGTACAGATAATACGGATTATTTAATAGAAAAACAGCCTGACTCCAGAGTTAAATTAATTAGAAATGATGTGCGTTTAGGTAACGCCCTTACCCAAAACAGAATATTAAAAGAAACCAACACAGATTATCTAATCATTTTAGATGCAGATATTCTACTCGTGGGTAAAAATGCCATTTTTAAGATTATCCAAACTTTTTCAGATAATAAAAATATTGGACTTGTTGCAGGAACAATTATTCCTTTGAAGCCACAGAACTTATTAGAAAAAGTCTTACTGTTTAGTGTAGGCATGAAAGAGGAGTTGTATATGCGTATAAAAAACGGAAATAATTTATACAATTGCAATGGCAGATTTCGTGCGTTTTCCAAAGAGTTTTATAAAATACTTAGATGGGAAGCAGTTGTTGGCGAGGATGCATTCTCCTATTTTAGTTGCCTATCAAATGGGTTCCAATTTAGATACGCTGATCAAGCAAAAGCTTACTACAAACTACCACACACGTTGAAGGATCATTTAAAACAGAGCGTTCGATTTCATAATACATATAAGGAGTTAGAAGACTACTTTAATGGCTTAGTTAGTCAAGAAGTGAAAATTCCGGTAAATATATTTCTAAAGACAGCCTCGCGTCATTTTGTTAAAAATCCGTTTCTATTTATTTTATATCTTTCACTGTTTATTTATACAAAATTTATTGCAACTTTGAATAAAGATAATAATCATGTGTGGGATATTTCCCATAGCTCAAAAAAATTATTTAATTATGGAAAAAGTTAAGAGACTAACGATAGCCATCAGCGCTTATAACGAAGGAAAGAATATTAAAAACTTTTTAATGTCTGTCTTAAGTCAGAAAGAAGAAGGGTTTAAATTGGATAATATTTGGGTTTACTCCGACGGATCAACAGATAATACTGAAAGGCAGGTAAAATCAATAAAGTCTCCTAAAATAGTTTTATTTTCGGATAAAAAACGGGTCGGAAAGTCATCTAGACTAAATCAAATATACAAAAATCTTAAAAGTGATATTTTGGTTCAGTCAGACGCTGATGTAATATTTTCACATCCCTATGTAATACGTGATTTAATCACTCCCCTACTTAAAGACGATAAAGTGGGCATGACTGGTGGAAACCCGCTTCCCTTTCAGGGTGTAACTTGGTTGGAAAAGGCAATAAACTACACTTGCGAAGCTTATAACTATTTTCGTTATAATGTACGGGGAGGAAATAATGTATTTTCTGCGGATGGAAGGCTGTTGGCATATAGAAAAGAGCTAGTCACAAAAATAAAGGTTCCTCTTGATATGATTGCTAACGACGCTTATACCTACTATTGTTGTTTAACCCATAACTACAAATATAAATTTGCACCGCAAGCGGTAGTTAATTATCGTTCTCCTCAAAACCTGAAAGATCATATCAAACAAAATACTCGGTTTTTAGCAGCACCAATAAGAATGTCGAAATACTTTAATCCAAGTCTTATAAAATACGAAACATCGATTCCGACTTTTATTAAAATTAAAAGTTTTTTGAGTGTATTTATTAGACATCCCCTATCTACTTTCTTAATATTTATTATTAATAAATATTGTTTAATTTTAGCTAAAATGAATGAAGCGAAAATGAACGCTAAATGGGAGATGGCTATGTCGACAAAAATTACTACTTAATAATTATTATGTCTAAATTAAAAATATTACTGTACTTACTTTATTTTGTAAGTACAATTGCTATGGTTTCGGTTATTATAAAAGGGCAATGGGATGGAAATTTATTATTTCAAAATCTCGATAGTAAACTTACTTCCCTAGGCAGCCCTTTTGAATCGTCAGGAAGTACCTCCAGATACATATTAACTGAAGCTATAGTAGAGGATAATACTTTTCTTCTTAATGAAGTAAGAGCGAAATTTGCAGCACCAGACGTAGTAAAATCCAGCAAAGGATACATAAGTATTTTTACTCCCGGTGCATCTTTTATTGGAGTTCCATTTTACCGATTAGGTGTAATATTTGGTTTCCCTCAAATAGCTACCTACCTTTCCACTGCACTTTTTGCATTAGCTAATGCTTTTCTAATAATTAAGATTTCCAGAAAGTTAGGTGCCGGAGAACTCTCGTCACTAATAAGCGGGTTATTGTATTTATTTGCCACTAACGCGTTACCCTACTTAACAACTTTAACCCAACATCACGCAAGCACATTTTTTATATTGTTAGGAACAGTAAACGCTTTTGGTCAAAGAAACTTGAAAAACAATATCATATTCGGAATTATATACGGATCAGCTCTGCTTATGGATATTCCAAATGGTATAATTATGTTACCTTTAGTTTTTTATATAGCCTTCAAACAAATAAAAATAAGGGAGATTGCTAATAAAATAAAGGTATATATAAAGTTTAACTTCTTAGGAATATTAATTGGATTACTACCCTTACTAGGACTGTTTGGATTTTACAATTACCAAACAACAGGATCATATACAACGCTAGCTCAATTTATTGGAAGAAGTGACGAATTTGCAGATAATGTTTCGACTGAAGTTAAAATACCTGAGGACAGGAAAAGTATAAACATACCTTTCCAGACGAGAAACCAACTTGAAGGATTTTACATTTTCTTAATAAGCGACCAAAGAAGCATTTTTGTGTATCACCCCATTATTTTGATAGGCATAATCGGATTAGTCACACTTTATAAGAAAAGGATTATACGCGGTAAAACTTCGCTACTTCTATCATTAATACTAATGAATTTTCTAATTTACACAATGTTTCCGGATCCTACAGGCAGTTGGGCGTTCGGACCCAGATATCTATTACCCGCAACTGCTTTACTTATGATCGGTGCTGGTTCAGCAATTGACATTTATAAAAAAAGTAGGTGGTTTGTAATTTTATTTTTTATACTAACTACTTACAGTGTTAGCATAAACACACTGGGCGCAACAACCACCACTCAGGTTCCGCCAAAGGTAGAGGCTGTAAATTTGCCAAACCCGATTCCTTACACATACGAATACAACTGGCAGCTTATGACTGAAAAAGGATTGAATAGCTCACTTTTTTATAACTTATACGCAAATAAATATGTCAGTTCACTGCAATACGCGGCACTTTATGCCGGAGCAGCAATACTTTTAATAAGTGTCATTTGTATAGCAGCACTTTTCGAAAAGAAAAAGGAGGAAATATGAAATTACCGAGTTTCGCTATAAATTTCACGCTAAACAAAGAAAACCTGCAAAGAATCCATAATTGGTTTGAGGAACATGGATTAGTCGTAGTTATATTTATTCTGACATGCATTTCTTCTTACATGTTCATAAAATATTACTTAAACGGGTTGGGGCTTGCATACAACGACGCCCGGAGCCACTTGGATATCGGCAGG
>Ga0209619_10004183_pt1 | contig 10279 bp, 10 predicted proteins | sample Rifsed16ft3_FD_184011 | JGI IMG/M metagenome (GOLD analysis project Ga0209619, IMG submission 184011) | Soil microbial communities from Rifle, Colorado, USA - sediment 16ft 3 (version 2) | ecosystem: Environmental > Terrestrial > Deep subsurface > Rock core/Sediment | place: Rifle, Colorado... | reverse complement strand
CGCCGAGAGCGAGACGTACGCGCCGAAGGCGGAGGCGCCCCCGATCACGTCGATCGTGTGGTGGTAGATGTCCTGGACGATGCCCGCCGTCCGCCGGTCGCGGCCGGCCGTGAACATGCCGAGCCCCGGCACGAGCACGACGCGGGGCCACGGATCGCCCAGCTCGGCGCCCGGGACGCGGTGCGCCTCGACGTAGCGGGTGTAGTCGCGGACGAAGGCTAGGACCGCCTGCTCGACCGCGGCCGCGAGCGCGGGGCCGCGCAGGGCCCCGTCGGCCGTGACGAAGCAGGGCAGGCGCTTCGTGTAGATCGTGTGGTCCGGCGTCGCGGGGCCGACCTGCGAGAGCCGCGGCGCGTCCGCGGAGCCGGCGAACTCGGCCACCGCCGGCGAGTCGTCGAACGTCACCACCACCCGGCGCGCGCGGGAGAGCAGGCGGCGCAGGCGCGGGGCGAGCGCCACGGCCTCGGCCCGCCGCGCGTCGGGCAGCAGCGCCGGCACGCGCGGCCCGCCGAAGGCGCGCCGCCCGCGCGCGCGCTCGGCGATCGCCTCCTCGGCGCGCGTGATCAGCTCGAGCGTCGCCTCGTACGCCTCGCGCACGGTGGCGCCCCAGGTGATCGTGCCGTGGCGCTCGAGCACGAGCGCCTTCGCCTCCGGGTGCTCGGCGATCGCGTCGGCGACCTCGCGCGAGATCCGGAAGCCGGGCCGGAGGTAGCGGAGCGTGAGCACGTCCTTGCCGTAGACCGCCGGGAACACGTCGTGCACGCGGTCGTTGTTGGTGAGCGACACGATCGCGTCGGCGTGCGTGTGGACCACGCAGCGCGCGCCGAGGAACCCGTGGAGGAGCGTCTCGATGGACGGGCGCACGCCGCCCGGCTCCTGGAGCGAGTGGGCGAGGTAGCCGACCATCTCCTGGTCGCCCATGTCCTCGCGCGGCAGGAGCGCCCGGAGGTCGTCCATGCGCACGCCCGGGAAGTCCTTCCGCTGGACGGACTTGAGGTCGGAGCCCGAGCCCTTGACGCGCAGGACCTCGACCGCGCGCCCGCGGTGGTCGCGCTCGGTCCGCTTGATGGAGGTGTTGCCGCCGCCCCAGACGACCAGCGAGGTCTCGGCGCCGACGAGGCGGGATGCGTACACGAGGAGGTCGAGGTCGTCGAGCGAGGTGGCCTCAGCGTCGTTCCAGCGGGAGCGCACGATCCCACGATATCATGATCCCGATGCCCCGCCTGGCCGCGCTCGCCCTCGCCGCGGCGCTCGCGCTCCCGGCGCCCGCCGCCGCGGACGGGATCATGCTCGTCCAGGCCGGCGCCTTCTGGATGGGCCGCGACGACGGCCCGCCGGAGGAGGCGCCGCGGCACCGCGTGTACGTGCGGGACTTCTGGCTCGAGCGCCACAAGGTGACCAACGCCGAGTTCGCCCTCTTCCTGAACGCGCGCGGCTCGATGTCGCCGCCGGGCGAGCGGCGCTACGACCGGGACGACGCCGACGCGAGGATTCATCGGGACGCCGAGGGCCGATGGGTCGCCGACCCGGGCTTCGAGCACCACCCCGCCGTCGAGGTCTCGTGGGTCGGGGCGCGCGACTACTGCGCCTGGCGCGGACGGCGGCTCCCGACCGAGGCGGAGTGGGAGAAGGCCGCGCGCGGCGACGACCGCCGCCCCTATCCCTGGGGCCGCGAGCCGCCCCGGCCGGAGCTGGCCGTCTTCGACCGCCCGTACAACGCCACGGCGCCCGAGGCCGGCCGGCCGCTCGGCGCCTCGCCCTGGGGCGTCCACGACCTGCTCGGCAACCTGCGGGAGTGGACGCAGACCGTCCTCCGCCCCTATCCTTACCGTCACGACGACGGGCGGGAGGGCGGGAACGGGCGGGACCGGGTGGTGGTCCGGGGCGCGAGCCACGACGACCCCGCGGCGAGCCTCTCGGTGACGGCGCGCCGCGCGTACGACCGGCGCGGCGCGGCGGCCGGCCACCACCACACCGGCTTCCGCTGCGCGACGTCGGAGGATCTCGGAGGACGCTAGGGCATGAAGCAGCTCCACGACCTGATGATGGCCTACCCGCTCACGCTCACGCACTTCTTCGAGCGGAGCCGCCGGCTCTTCGCGAAGAAGACGCTGGCGACGCGGGTCCCCGGCGCCGCCCTCTTCCGCTACACGTACGCGGACTTCGCGGAGCGCACGCGGCGCCTGGCCGGGGCGCTCGGCGCCCTCGGGCTCGCCCGGGGCGACCGCGTCGCGACGTTCGGCTGGAACAGCCATCGCCACCTCGAGCTCTACTGGGCGGTGCCGCTGTCCGGCTGCGTGCTCCACACGCTCAACATCCGCCTCGCCGCGAAGGACCTGACCTACATCGTCAACCACGCGGAGGACTCGGTGATCTTCGCCGACGCGAGCCTCTGGCCCCAGCTGGCCGCGATCCTCGACACGTTGCCGACGGTGCGGCAGGTCGTCCTGATGCGCGACACGCCCGACGCCCGAGTGCCGGCGGGGTTGCCGGACTACGAGGCGCTCCTGGCCGGCGCCACGCCGGTCGGGTCCTGGCCCGAGCTCGCGGAGACCGACGCCGCGGGCATGTGCTACACGTCGGGCACCACGGGGAACCCGAAGGGCGTGGTCTACACCCACCGCGCGATGTTCCTGCACTGCCTGGCCCAGACCATGGCCGACCAGTTCGGGCTGTCGGAGCGCGACACGGTCCTGCACATCGTCCCGATGTTCCACGCCAACTCCTGGTGCGTGCCGTTCACGTCCGTGATGGTCGGCGCCAACCAGATCTTCGCCGGCCCGAACCCGCAGCCGCGCGACATCTGCGAGATCGTCCAGAACGAGAAGGTCACGTTCACCGGCGCGGTGCCGACGGTCTGGATCGCCGTCAAGGAGCTCTGCGAGAACGAGGGCTGGGACATCTCCTCGCTGCGCACGATCGTCATCGGCGGCTCGGCCGCGCCGAGGACGCTGCAGCAGGCGTACGAGACGCAGTTCGGCGTGCTCATGTCCCACGCCTGGGGCATGACCGAGATGACGCCGCTCGGGACGGTCTGCCGGCTCAAGAGCTACATGCAGGAGTGGCCCGAGGACCGGCGGTACGACGTCCGGGCGCGGGTCGGCTACGCCTCGGTCGGCGTGGACGTCCGCATCGTGGACGACGCGGGCGCGGAGCTGCCGTGGGACGGCACGAGCATGGGGGAGCTCCAGGTCCGGGGGCCCTGGGTGACCGCGGGCTACTACGACAACCCCGAGTCGCCCCAGCGCTTCACCCCGGACGGCTGGTTCCGGACGGGCGACGTGGCCACGATCGACGCCGAGGGCTACGTGCAGATCACCGACCGCACGAAGGACCTGATCAAGTCGGGCGGCGAGTGGATCTCGAGCGTGGACGTCGAGAACCTGATCATGGCGCACCCCAAGGTGCTCGAGGCGGCGGTGATCGCGGTCCCCCACCCCAGGTGGGTCGAGCGCCCGCTCGCCTGCGTCGTGCCCAAGCCCGGCGCCACCCTCGACGCCGCGGAGATCATCGACTTCCTGCGTCCCAAGCTCGCGAAGTGGGCGCTGCCCGACGACGTCGCCGTCATCGAGGCGGTGCCCAAGACGAGCGTCGGCAAGTTCGACAAGAAGGTCCTGCGCGAGCGCTTCAAGGACCGCGCGGCGCGGGGGGCCTGAGCGTGCGGCGCGGCGCGGCGCTCCTGGCGGGCGGGCTGCTCGTGCTGCAGGGCGGCGCGGCCCAGCCCACGACGCCCGCGCAGGCCGCGCGGCAGATCACCGAGTCGAGCATGCGGCCCTTGCCGTCCGTGCCGCCGCGCGAGGTCCCGCGTCCGGACACGGTCTGGGTGCCGGACCGCTGGGTCCCTCTCCCGGGCGCCCCCCAGGGGGTCCACGTCCCCGGGCACTGGGAGCGGCGGCTCTCGGAGCGCGAGTACTGGGTGCCGCCGCTGACGCTCACGGCGCCGCCGGGGGTCCAGCAGGCCTGGCCGGCGGGGCTCCGCGAGCCCGCCGAGGAGCGCCGCGGCCCCTGAGCCGGGATGAGTCTCGACGTTCTTCACCCTCGTCCTGATCCCGACGCTCTACGTGGTCTTCGAGGAGCGGTTCCCGCGGCGGCTCACCGCCCCCGCGGACGAGGCCCGGGAGACCGCCTAGATCCGCCCTTGACAGGGTGCGACACCCTGTCTACTCTGCCCGCCAAGTCGGATTCGTGTGCCATCCCTTCGCACCAGAGGAGGACCCGCATGGAACCGCTCAGCCGCCGCCGTTTCCTCGCCACCAGCGCAGGCCTCGCCGGCGTCCTCGCCGCGGGCGTGCCCCCGGCCCGGGGCCAGCAGCGCGAGATCTCCTACCTCTGCTGGAACAACTTCGCGCCGGCCTCCGACAAGAAGCTGGCCGAAATCGGCCAGCGCTTCACCAAGGACACCGGCATCAAGATCCGCATCGACCACATCGCCCACTCCCAGCAGGCGGCCAAGTACGCCTCGGAGGTCCAGAGCCAGGCCGGCCACGACCTGGTCGAGATGCGCATGCACTTCCCCTGGCTCTACGAGCCCCAGCTCGTGGACGTCTCCGACCTGGTCGCCGAGCTGGAGAAGAAGCACGGCAAGGTGCTCTCCTCCGGCTACGAGGCGGCCCACGTCAAGGGCGTCTGGCGCGCCGTGCCGCAGTACCACGCCTACTTCGTCCCGACCTACCGCGAGGACCTCTTCAAGAAGGCCGGCCTCAAGATCCCGGACACGTGGGAGGACGTCTACACGGTCGGGCGCGAGCTGAAGAAGATGGGGCACCCGGTCGGGATCCCCATCAGCCAGAACTACGACTCGATCTCCACGGCGGGCCCCGTGCTCTGGTGCTTCGGCGCGCGGGAGGTCGAGAAGGACGGCACGACCGTCGCGATCAACTCGCCGCAGACCGCCGAGGCTGTCGAGTGGTACAAGCGGGTGTACAGGGATTGCATGGAGCCCGAGGTCCTGTCCTGGACCGACGCCAGCAACAACCAGACGATGCAGGCGGGCAAGTCGGGCTGGATCCACAACCCGGTCAGCACCTACGTCGTCGCCAAGAAGAAGAAGCTCGTGACCGCGGACGCGATCAACCACCACCGGAGCCTGGCCGGCCCCGGCGGCCGCCACGAGACCGACGTGCCGCGCTCGATCGGCATCTGGAAGTTCTCGAAGCACGTCGAGCCCGCGAAGGAGTGGATCCGCTACCTGCTCGGCAAGCGCGAGGTCTACGACGAGTACGTCATGTCGGGCGACGCCTTCAACCTGCCCGTCTACACGAACCTCCAGGACCACGCCATCCTCAAGTCCGACCCCAAGTACGCCGGGCTCAAGGGCGAGGGCGTCCAGTACCACATCTACGGCTGGCCGGCGCCGCCGAGCGACCGGATCCAGCTCATCACCAACTCGTTCATCCTGCCGAACATGATCGCCAAGGCGGTCACGGGCACGCCCACCAGGGAGGCGATCGTCTGGGCGGAGAACGAGATGCGGAAGATCCTGAAGGGCTAGCGCCGCGTGGCCATCGGGCACGTCGGCGTCGCCGCCCCGCGCCCCCGGGCGTCGCTCCACGTCCGGGTCCGGGAGCTGCTCGACCGCGAGCGGTTCCTGGGCCCGGCGTTCGTCACCCCCGCGCTCTTCCTCCTGCTGCTGCTGGTCGCGTACCCGTTCGTCATGGCGGTGTACTTCGCCCTCTCCGACTCGTTCATCGGCCGCCCGAGCCACTTCATCGGGCTCAAGAACTTCCTCGCGCTCTGGCAGAGCGACGCCTTCCGGCAGACCTTCCAGAACGCGTTCGTGTTCACGGGCATCTCGGTGGCCCTCAAGCTCGTGCTCGGCGTCTCGCTCGCGCTGCTGCTCAGCCGGCAGCTCTGGTGGAAGCGCGCGATCCGCGGCGCCGTGCTCCTCCCCTGGGTCATCCCGACGGCGCTCTCGACGCTCGGGTGGGTCTGGATGTTCGACTCCCTCTACAGCGTGGTGAACTGGACGGGGCTCGCCCTCGGCGCGCTGGACCCGCCGGGGCCCAACTGGCTCGGCCAGCGCTACCACGCCATGGCCGCGGTGATCACGGTCAACGTCTGGCGCGGGCTGCCCTTCTTCGCGATCACGATCCTGGCGGGCCTCGTCTCGATCCCCCGGGAGCTCTACGAGGCCGCGGAGAGCGATGGCGCCGGCCCCGCGAGCCGGTTCTGGTACGTCACGCTCCCGCTGCTGAAGCCGGTCCTCGCCATCGTGATCCTCTTCTCCACGATCTTCACGTTCAGCGACTTCAACATCGTGTTCGTGCTCACGCACGGCGGTCCGATCAACTCGACCCACCTCTTCGCGACGCTGGCCCGGCAGATCGGGCTCGAGACCGGGCGGATCGGGGAGGGGGCGGCGATCTCGCTCTACCTGTTCCCGGTCCTCGTGTTCGTCGTCTGGGCCCAGCTCCGCTACGTGCGGCGGCAGGTCTATTGATGGCGCGCGCGTCGCGGCGGCGGCGGTCCGAGAAGGTGGCGTCGCACCTGCTGCTCGTGCCGTTCCTGGTCTTCGCGCTGTTCCCCTTCTACCACATGGCCCTCACGTCGCTGAAGACCGACCGCGAGCTCTACGACCGCGCCGCGGTGCCCCTGCTGATCCAGCAGGGGCCGACCCTCGAGCACTACGTCAAGCTCCTCTGGGACACGGCGTTCCTGACCTGGATCAAGAACAGCCTGCTCGTGACACTGCTCGCGACGACGCTCTCGCTCGTCATCGGGACCGTCGCCGCCTACGCCCTCGCGCGGCTGCGCTTCGTCGGCGTCGGGGCCTTCGGCACCGGGATCTTCGTGACCTACCTCGTGCCCACCTCGCTCCTGTTCCTGCCGCTCGCCCAGGTGGTCAACTGGCTCGGCCTCGGCGACTCGAAGTGGGCGCTCGTGATCACCTACCCGACGTTCCTCGTGCCCTTCTGCACGTGGCTGCTGATGGGCTACTTCCGCACCGTGCCCCGGGAGGTGGAGGAGTGCGCGATGGTCGACGGGGCGACGCGCGTGCAGGCGCTCCTCCGCATCGTCCTGCCCATTGCGGTCCCCGGCCTCGTGTGCGCGGTGCTCTTCGCGTTCACGCTGTCGTGGAACGAGTTCATCTACGCGCTCACGTTCACCTCCTCCTCCGACCAGATCACCGCGAGCGTCGGGGTGACGAGCGAGCTGATCCGGGGCGACATCTACTACTGGGGCTCGCTGATGGCGGGCGCGGTCCTCGGCTCGGTGCCGATCGTGATCCTCTACGTCTTCTTCCTCGACTACTACGTGTCCGGCCTGACGGCGGGCGCGCTCAAGTAGCGCGCCTGCGCTCCGAGGCTCCCATGGCGACGGAAGAGAAGGTCGGGGTCGTCACGGACTACTACAGCAGGCTCGGCGTCGCGGCCGTCCGCCTGGACTCGGGCGCGCTCGAGGTCGGCGACACGGTCCGCGTCCGCGGCCACACGACCGACGTGACGCAGGCCGTCGAGTCGCTCCAGGTCGAGCACCGCGCGGTCCAGCGCGCCGAGCGCGGCACGGAGGTGGCGCTCAAGGTGCGCGAGCGCGTCCGCCGGCACGACGCGGTGCTCCGCCTGCGCGCCTGACGCGCGCCGGGCGTCGTCAGCGACGCGCGGCTGACTCGGGACGCTCCGCGGGCCGAGCCTCGGCCCCGCACGCGGGCGAGGCTCACGTGGGGACGCCCAGACGCGGCAGCACCCACCGCGTCAGCACGACGTAGGCCACGAAGACCCCGAGCACCCAGAGCCATTCCACGGGGCCATTGTAGCGGGGGGCGTGGGCCCGGCGCAATCGCGGGTGGCCGGGGACGGGCGCGCCCCGGCGCCGGGCCGTCGGCTCAGGCGGCGGCGGTGCGCCGCTCGAACCGGCGGGCGACGCGCGACATCGAGTAGGTGCAGATCCAGTAGACGACGGCGATGAACAGGTACAGCTCGAACGGGCGGATCTCGCGGTTGTTGACGATCTGCGCGGCCTTCGTGAGATCGACGTAGCCGATGATCGAGGCGAGCGACGTGTCCTTGAACAGCACGATCATCTGCGTCACCAGCGACGGCACCATGTTGCGCAGCGCCTGCGGGAGCACGATGAAGCGCATCGCCTGGGCGGGCGTGAGCCCGATGGCGATCGCGGCCTCGCCCTGGCCGCGCGGCACCGACTGGATCCCGGCGCGCACGATCTCGCCGAAGTACGCGGCCTCGAAGATCACGAACGCCGTGAGCGCGACGCCGTACTCGGGGATCGGCAGGCGCAGGAGCTGCGGGATGATGAACCAGATCCAGAAGATCACCATGACCAGCGGGACGCCGCGGAAGAACTCGACGTACGTGCTCGCCGGCAGGCGGATCCACGGCGCGCGCGCCAGGCGCGCGAGCCCGACCCCGATCCCGAGGAGGAAGCCGAGGACGATCGCGGGGATCGCCAGGCGCAGCGTTCCGCCGCCGAAGGCGCCGACGCCGAAGAGCCCCTGGAGGACCAAAAACCGGAAGTTGCTGGCGATGACGGCGAGGTCCAGCACGGCTCAGCCCCCCCGCGCGATCAGGCCGGGGATCCGGAAGCGGCGCTCGACCCACGCCATGACCGCGGCGATCGAGACGCAGAGGACCAGGTAGATGAGCGTGCCCGCCGTCAGGGCCTCGATCGCCTTGGCCGTGTACGTCTCGATCTGCCGCGTCTGGAACGTCAGCTCCGCGACGCTGATCGTCAGCGCCACCGAGGAGTTCTTGAGCAGGTTCAGCGACTCGTTCGTGGCGGGCGGCACGATGAGCCGCAGCGCGATCGGCACGATCACGAGCCGGTAGGCCTGGAACGTCGTCAGCCCCATCGCCACCGACGCCTCGAACTGGGTCCGGGGGATGGACTGGATGCCCGAGCGGATCACCTCGGACATCCGGGCGCCGTGATACACGCCGAGCGCGAACATCCCCGCCCAGAACTCGGCGCCGTGGTTGAAGAGCCAGTCCTGCACCGGCCGCGGCAGCAGCGGTGGCACGCCGAAGTACCAGAAGAACATCCAGACGAGCAGCGGCACGTTGCGGAAGAACTCGACGTAGACGACCGCCGCGGCCCGCAGGGGCCGCCACGGCACCGTGCGGAGCGCCCCCGACAGGGTTCCGAGCGCCGCCGCCAGGATCCACGCGAGGGCCGAGATGCCGAGCGTGGTGAGCACGCCCTGGAGCAGCCAGCTCCCCGACTGGCCGCTCCAGAGCACGCTCCACTGGAACTGGTAACTCACGCGACCGGGCAGGCGGCGCTACTTCGGAGCCACCTGCATCTGGAGGAAGCGCTTGTTCTCGGGGGTGAGCGGGTACGGCACCTCGCCCTTCGGGCCGAACCACTTCTCGTAGAGCTCGGCGTACTTGCCCGACTCGATCGCCTCCATCAGGCCGACATTGACCACCTGGCGGAAGTCCGAGTCGTTCTTGCGCATCGCCATCCCGTACGGCTCGTAGGAGTAGAAGTCCCCGACGATCTCCCACTCGGCCGAATTCGGGGCCTTGGCCTTGAGCCCGGCGAGCTGGATCCCGTCGTTCGTGTACGCGTCCACCTGCCCCTGCGCGAGCGCCTGGAAGGCCGCCGGCTGGTCCGGGAATTCGCGGAGCTGCGCGCCCGGCACGCGCTCGCGGATGATGCGCGCGTTCGTGGAGCCCTGCTGGGCGGCGATCCGCTTGCCGGCGATGTCCTGAATGCCGTGGATCGGGCTGCCTTTCTTGACCAGGAACTGGGCGCCGGTGACGAAGAACGTGAGACTGAAGTCCACGCTCTCGCGCCGCGGCCGCGTGTCGGTCATGGTCTCCGCGATGAGGTCCACCGCGTTGGAGGTCAGCAGCGGGATCCGCGTCGCGGGCGTGGACTCCTTCTTCTCGACCTTGATCGACTTCCCGAGCTTCCGCTCGATGACCGGCTTGATCGCCTGTTCGACCAGGTCGATCGAGAAGCCGACCCACTCGTTGCTCTTGTTCACGAACCCGAACGGCGGCGAGCCCCGGCGCGTGCCGATGGTGAGCGTGCCGGTGCGGCCGATCTTCTCGAGCGTCGTCTCGGCGAACACCGGGACGGCCGCCGCGAGCAGGGTCAGGGCGACGAGCGTGGACAGTAGGCGCTTCATACGGGCCTCCCTCAGTGCGTGAGGATCTTGGACAGGAACTCCTTGGCGCGGTCCGACTTCGCCGCGGCGAAGAACGCCTCGGGCGCGGCCTCCTCGACGATGCTGCCGCCGTCCATGAACACCACCCGGTGCGCCACCCGCCGCGCGAACCCCATCTCGTGCGTGACGACCATCATCGTCATGCCGTCC
>Ga0209619_10004180_pt1 | contig 10286 bp, 7 predicted proteins | sample Rifsed16ft3_FD_184011 | JGI IMG/M metagenome (GOLD analysis project Ga0209619, IMG submission 184011) | Soil microbial communities from Rifle, Colorado, USA - sediment 16ft 3 (version 2) | ecosystem: Environmental > Terrestrial > Deep subsurface > Rock core/Sediment | place: Rifle, Colorado... | reverse complement strand
CGCTGCTCGTTCTCGGGAGCCCCGTGGAGCTCCGAGAGGCTCTTCACCGCTCGCTCGCGATGAGCCACAGATCCTCCTGCGGTCCGGCGAAGTAGTGCACCACGCCGTTCTCGTCCACCCAGGCGTCCTCCTCGCGCAGCATGGAAATGCGCTGGCCGCCCCACTCGGGGAGATCGAGAGACGTCGAGTACTCGATGGACCAGATTTCCCGCTTTCGAACCGGTTCCCGAGGATGCTGCCCGTAGCGCTCGGGCCAGTCGAAGCTCACCCACGCGCCGGCGTCGTGAACCCAGTTGCCCTGCGCGTGAGGGTAGACCGAGTTGAGGATCCCTTCGCCGATGCCGCGCTCTTCCGATCTTGCCTTGACGACGTGGCCGAGGACTCCGGGCTCGAGCTCCTCCAGAATGATCTCGCCAAGCCGCTGCGACTGCGCGAAGGACTTGCGCAGACCCTCGGGGGCTTCGATCTCGCCGGGACGAAGCACGTAGGCCATCTTCTGCTGATCGGTGACGAGACCCATGAGCCGCACTCCGAAGTCCACGTGGAGGAGATCGCCGGGCTGGATGACGGGATCGAGATGGTCCTCGAGCCGCTCCTCGTTCCCCTGGCGCTGGATCTCGAGCCCGGGAGGAAAGTTGAACTCCAGATCCTGGGTTTTCCACTCGTCGACGATCCACCAATGGACGTCCATCAGCGTGGTCTTCCCGGGAGTGATGACCTCGTTCGAGAACGCGCGCCTCAGAATGTGATACGTGATCCAGCTCGCCTCGCGCTCGATCTCGAGCTCCTCATTGGTGCGGTAGCTGATGTAGTCGATGGCCATCGGCTCCGAGGACACGAGTCTTTCCGCGTAGACGGGCGTGATGGCCTCGACCAGGTAGCTCTCGAGCGAAGAGGTGAGGCCGTCGGCCATCGAGATGGTCCGAGACCGGTTCACCGCGACGCTCTTCGGATCCCGCTCGCGCACGAAGGGCCCCAGGTGATGGGCGAGTCCTTCCTCTCCGTACGACAGGATGTTCGCGTAGAAGCGCTTCAGGTGGTCGCTCAGATGAGTTCCGATGACCGTCGTCTCGAGGCCGCTCGCGCCCCCGTCGTAGAAAATGTAGGCGTTGCGGTGGCCATACCAGCCCGAGACACCGTACGCGCCGAAGAGGTCGAGGATGGGGTCCGGATGGTTCTCCCGGCTCATCAGGATCCACATGTCGACCCCGTGCTTGCGCATCGTCCGGAGCAGATGCTCTTCCATCTTCTTCGCTTTGGAGTCCCACTCCCTTTCATGCCTCGCTCTGGCGCGACTGGACTCCGCTTCCGCCCTGGAAAAAGGCAGAAACGAGAGAAGACAAAGGGCGAGAACGGGCGGGCGCATGGGTTTTCCTCCGATTCGGCGGTGAGCATGATAGCGAAAATCCCGGCCGGGAGGGAGGATTCGGGCCCGTTTCGTCGTCTCTAATAGGTATGGGGGACGAGTTTCACTTCACCGCCGCCCGGCTTCTGGAGCAGTTGGGGAGAAACCCCGAGAACGTCCGGTCGCACGTCGAATCCTGCGAGGCCTGCCTTTACGTGCTCGCTCTCGTTCGCCGGGCCTCGGGGGAGCCGACGCCGGAGCAATCGGAGGTCGTGGTGGACGCGCTTCGAGAGTGGAGCGTTCCCCGGCGGGAAGAAAAACGGGGAGTGTAAGAAGCTACTCGGAGGTGAGTGCCGGCGCGGGGTAGTGCTCGCGGCGGCAGTCGCCGCAGAGGGAGTGACTGAAGAGGGCCCCGGAGTTCCTCTCGATATACGTCTCGAGCCGGTGCCAGGTGTCGGAGTCGTCGCGTATTTTCTTGCAGAACATGCAGATGGGTAGGAGCCCCTGGAGCTGCTTCACCTGCGACAGGGCCTCCTGAAGCTCCGACACCTTCCCCGCCAGGGCTTCCTCGAGGCGGAGGAGACGCTCACCGCTCTTGACCCGGCAGCGGAGCTCTTGAGGGTCGTAGGGTTTCGTGAGGTAGTCGTCGGCGCCTGCCTCGAGCCCATGGATGATGTCCTCGGTTCGGGTCTTGGTCGTCACCAAAAGCAGATACACGTAGGACGGACGCGGCTCGCGCCGGAGTTGACGACAGATCTCGATGCCGTCTCGTCCGGGCATCATCCAATCCAAGATGGCGAGACGGGGCCCGTCCTTATCACGGAGCCGCTCCCAGGCTTCGTCGCCGTCCGACGCGGACACCACCTGGTAGCCGTCGCGCGCGAGGGTCGCCTCGAGGAGCCTGCGCGACGTGGGGTCGTCTTCGGCGATCAGGATACGCATGGTTCTTGGGTTTTATCGGCAGGCGCCGCCGGATCTTTAAGTCCCTTTGCTATACTCCGAGTTTCAAGGAGATAGCGTGCCCACCGCGTCCTTCCACTCTCTCGGTTGCCGGTTGAACCAGACGGAAGCCGCACTCTGGGCGGGCGCCTTCAAGCAAAAGGGCTACTCCATTGTGGAGTGGGGAGAGCCTTCGGACCTGGTGGTCATCAATACGTGCTCGGTTACCGAGAGGGGAGAAGCGAGCTGCCGTAGCGCCATCCGCCAGACGCTGCGCCGGCGCGCCGACGCTTTCGTGGTCGTCACCGGCTGCTACGCGCAGGTGGGGCTCGAAGCGCTCCGCGCGATCGAGGGCGTCGACATGATCGTGGGAACGGAGTACAAGGACAAGTTCCCCGACTTCATCGACGAGCCTCGTAAGCTCCCGGATCCGGTGGTGCTTCACTCGAGCCTCATCGACGACTCCGACTTCGAGATCGCGGCTACGGGCTATTACCACACCACGAGGGCGAGCTTGAAGGTCCAGGACGGCTGTGACTTCTTCTGCTCCTTCTGCATCATTCCTTTCACCCGCGGACGGGAACGCAGCCGCAAGCTCTTCGACCTCCTGAGGGAGGCGCGAGAGCTCGCGGAGCAGGGCTACCAGGAGCTGGTGCTCACCGGGGTGAACATCGGCCGCTACGAGCACCAGGGCACGACCTTCGACGGCATGGTGGGAAAGCTCGAGGAGATCCCTGGGCTCCGGCGCATTCGCATCACTTCGATCGAGCCCACGACGATCGAGAGCTCCCTGGTCTCGAGAATGGCCCGCTCGGAGAAGCTCTGCCACTACCTGCATGTCCCCATCCAGAGCGGCGACTCCATGGTCCTCGAGAGCATGAACCGCCGCTACACCGCGGAGAGCTATCGCGCCTTCGTCGACGGCGTCCTCGAGGAGGTGCCGGACGTCGGACTCGGCACGGACGTCATCGTCGGCTTTCCCGGGGAAACCGAGGACTCGTTCGAGAGGACCTATCGGCTCCTCGAGAGCATCCCCTTCGCCTATTTCCACGTCTTCAGCTACTCGAAGCGGTACGGCACGAGGGCGGCGAGGCTCTCGGAGCACGTCCCGACCGAGGTTATCAAAGAGCGGAGCGAGTGCCTGCGGGACCTGTCGGCTTCGAAACGACGCGCCTTCGGCGAGAGGTTCGTGGGAAGGGAAGTCGACGTGCTCTTCGAGCAGCAGGACGAGAGCGGGCTCTGGACGGGTTTGACCGGGAACTACCTGCGGGTGGGAGTGGCCTCGGCCGAGCCTCTGCGCAACCAGCTTCGCCGGGTGACGGTGAGGGAGGCGGGAAGCGAGCTCGCCTTGGGAGTGTCAGCGGGGCGCGAATAGGCGGTCGGTCACCGTCTCCGGTCTCGGCATCGGGAGGTCGTTCGCGTAGCGAACGGCTTCGTCGACGAGGACCGTGCACTCCACGTCGACGGCTTCGATCTTCGTCGGATCGACCCCCCCCTTGCCCCTGAGGTACTCGAGGTAGAGCTTCAAGGGGTCTCGAGCCTCCCAGTAGCGCCTGCCCTCTTCGGAGACGTAAGAGGCGTCGTCGTGCTCCCCATGACCGCGGACGCGGAACGTGAGGAACTCGACGAGAGCCGGCCCACGACCGCTGCGCGCATGCTCGATCGCCTTTCTCGCCGTCCGGATGACCCCGAACAGATCGTTTCCGAAAGCGACGACGCTTTCGATGTTGAACGCCGGCGCGCGGTCCGAGACCTTCGCCACCGGCATCTGTTTGTCGATAGGGGTTGAATAGGCGAACTGGTTGTTCTCCACGATCACCACCAGGGGGAGCTTGTGGATCGCGGCGAGGCTCAAGCCCTCGTAGAAGTCGCCGGGGCTCGTGGCGCCGTCGCCGGTAAAAGCGATGTACACGTTCGGCTGCCGCTTCATCTTGAACGCCAGCGCGAAGCCGGCCCCCGAGGGTATCCAGGAGGCCATGGAGCCGTTGTGAAACGGCGCGATGCCGTACTGCGGGAGGTCGGCGAGAAACAGGCCCAGGTCGCGGCCGTGGGAGGGGGGAACGTCCTTTCCGAACCAACGGGCCAGCACGTGCCTGGGCTCGACCCCGCGGTAGAACCAGGAGGCGAGGTCTCGTGAGACGGTGTTGAAGATGTCACCCTTCTTCATGAGGCTCGCGACGCCGGTCGCGATCGCCTCCTGACCGGTCCCGAGGTACACCGCGCCGATGATCTTTCCCTGACGGTAGAGAGCGGCGAGCCGCGTCTCGAAGGTGCGCGCGAGCCGCATCGCGCGGTACATGCGGAGAAGGTCTTCCTCCGTAAGGGAGAGGCCCTCGGGATCGATCGCGGCCACGTCGAGCTCCGGGGGGAGCGGCTTGAACGGGTATCGCAATCTACGGATCCATCCTGAATCGGAATCGTATCCGGGTTTCGCTCCCCGCGAGACGGAAAACGACGCCGTGGGCGGAGGCCACGATCACCTCGCCGGACTCGACGGTGATGCTCCCGGGAACGAAGCCCTCGGTTTGCGAGAAGTCGAGCTTCCAAAGAGCGCCCTCGAGATCGGACGCGGCGGCGTACCCCGCGAGGACGTTCGGCCCGGGCTGCGGCTTCATCCGGAGGCGGCTCGGCCCGCCGCCCTGGGTGGTCGAAGTCCCGAGGCCGTTCATTTCGATCGATGCCTGGATCGGGCCTGGAGTCCCCGATTGGATCTCGCTCACGAACGAGGTCTCGAGGGCGACGCGCGCTTGAAAGGCGGTCACCGCGGTTTGGATATTGCGACTGTCGTTCCCCGGGTTGGGGTCGGAAGTGCCGCCGAAAATCGTCGCCGTAACCGAGTAGGTGTCGATCGAGGGAAACCGTACCGAGATCGCCTTCGCCGCGGCGGGTCCGGGCGCGAGAGCGCCGATGTCGCAGCTCACGGTGAGCGAGCCCACGCCGCCCGAAGTGAAGCATCCGGGCGTAAATACCGGAGTGGGAGCTCCTCCCGCACCGGCGGCGTTGAACGAAACGACCAGAGTGACCGAGGGATCGAGATCCGGCCCCGCGTTCCGGTAGCCCACGTTGTAGCCCTCGACTTGGTTGACCCTGGGTGGACCCGTCGTGAGGCTCAATGAGGTCACTTGCAAATCGGCGTTTCCGGGAACGGTAGTCGTCGGACCCGGGCCGGGACCGGGCCCTGGTCCTGGGCCGCCCGACTCGGTGACACGGACTTCCTTCTCGACGCGCGCCTGGACGCCGCGGATGTCGGTGATGGTCAGCTCCGCGGGAAAGACTCCGGCACTCTGGTACTGCCGCGTAATCACGCGTCCCTCCCGCCCGTCGCGGCCGTCGTTGAAGTCCCAGACGTAGCTCGCGATCTGATCCGCCGGCTGGCTGCAACTGGCATCGAAGCGCACGGTTTCCCCGACGGGAATCGTGGGCGGGTTGGGCGTCGTGTCGAAACACGCCAACACCGCCTGAGGCGAAACCGATGTCGTCAGCGCCGACGTCGTAATGGGAACGGTGGTCGTGGGACCGCCCGCGGCGGGAATCGTCGTCGTCTCCTCGTCTCCGCCCACGAGGATCCCGACTCCCGCAGCGGCGCCGGCGGCGGCTCCGATCCCGATGAGGGTCCCGCTGCTGCCGCCCGCCGCTCTTCCGGCGGCGGTGATGGTGCCGACGATGCCCTCGGTGAGAAATCCCGGAGGAAACCGGGAACCGGCGGCGGTGGCGCCGACGGTGATGCCGTCAGGACCTTCGACATACGCGGGCTGCCTGGAATCCTCGTCACAATCCGCAGGATCGCGGACAACGCGCGGGCGGAACTCTTCCGTCCGAAACGAGTTGAACGCGCGATCCACGGCCTCGAGATAATAGACGACGGCGGAAACGTCCCTCGTGGGGCGAGGAAGAACCGCCTGGTAACTCCCTCCGCTCGGCGCCGCTTCCACATAGAAAAAGGCCGGGTAGATCTCCGCGCGGAAGTAGACCTTCACCGTGATTAGATCGTCGGTCGGCTCCACCAGAGCGTCGATCACCGCGTGCTGGCCGGCGACGATGCATCCCACGCCGTCGTGCAGGATCCGCGGAGCGATCTGGGCCGTCGCCGGTCGAGCCAGAACGCAAGAAAGAAGTAGCCATCCCGCGGTCGTGAGCCGGGCGAGCATGGGGAGCCTCCTCGAGTGGCGCGCGAAGACGAGAACCGTCCGAAAGCCGGGGGGATTATAGTTGATTTTATCGAATTAGGAACAACCGCTCGTCGCCCCGCAGTTGAGGCATTTGTAGCAGCTTCCGTTCCGAACCATGATCGAGCCACAGGTCGAGCACGGCGGAGCGTCCTCGAACATCCGGGGGACGGATACCGGCGCGGCTGTCCTCTCCTCCGGCGACGCTTCCGCGACGGTGGCGGTCTTGCCGCTCGGCTCGGAGGAGACGTCCGACGATTCTCCCAACACCCCGGCGAGTTTCTCCGGAGAGAGGAACTTCAAGGCCAGCCATCGGAAGATGTAGTCGGTGATCGACTTGGCGTAAGGAATCTGTTCGTTCCCGGTGAAGCCCGAGGGCTCGAATCGGGTATGGGCGAACTTGTCGGCGAGGACCTCGAGCGGTACTCCGTACTGCAGAGCGTAGGAGATCGCCCGGGCGAAGGCGTCCATGAGCCCGGACACCGTGGAGCCTTCCTTCGACATGTTGATGAAGATCTCTCCCGGGGCGCCGTCGTCGTACATACCCACGGTGATGTAGCCCTCGTGGCCGGCGATGTTGAACTTGTGGGTGATCGCTCGTCTCTCCACCGGAAGCTTTCGCTGCACCGGACGGCTCACCGCGGCGACTTTTCCCGCTCCCGGCCCCACTCCCGCTTCCGCCCCGGAGGTGGTGTTGAGCGGCTGGGTCCTCTTGGATCCATCGCGGTAGATGGCGATGGCCTTGAGGCCGAGCTTCCAGGCTTCCACGTAGGTCTGCATGATCTCTTCGATGGTCGTCTCTTTGGGCATGTTGACGGTCTTCGAGATCGCGCCCGAGAGAAAGGGCTGCACCGCGGCCATCATCTTGACGTGACCCTTGTAGTGGATGGAGCGATTGCCTCCGGGCGACTGGACGGCGCAGTCGAAAACCGGAAGGTGCTCTTCCCGAATATAAGGCGCGCCCTCGATGTGGCCCTTCTCGTGCACGTGCCCGACGATGGCGCTGACCTCGTTCGCCGGATAGCCGAGGCGCGCGAGCGCTTCGGGAACGGTCTGGTTGACGATCTTCATCAGACCGCCGCCCACGAGCTTCTTGTACTTCACCAGCGCCAGATCGGGCTCGACGCCGGTGGTGTCGCAGTCCATCATCAGGCCAATCGTCCCCGTGGGCGCGAGAACCGAGGCTTGTCCGTTGCGGTAGCCGTGCTCCTTGCCGAGCTCCACCGTCTCTCTCCAGACGTCCCGGGCGGTCTGGTAGAGATTGGCCTGGACGCGGTTCGGATCGATTTGCCCCACGGCGTCGCGGTGCATCTCCATCACCTCGAGCATCGGAGTCCGGTTCGTCGCAAAGCCCTCGAACGGACCCAGGTGGGCGGAGATCCTCGCGGACTGCTGGTAGGCTTCGCCGGTCATGACCGCGGTGATGGCGGCGGCGGTATCCCGTCCCCGGTCGCTGTCATAGGGAATTCCCTGATACATCAGGAGCGCGCCGAGGTTGGCGTAGCCGATTCCGAGAGGACGGTAGGCCTCGGAGTTCCTTCCGATCTTCTCCGTGGGGTAGCTGGCGTTGCCGACGACGATTTCCATCGCGGTAATCAACACGTCGACCGCTTTCACGAATCCGCGCACGTCGAACTGCCCGTCGGGAGTGAGGAATCTCATCAGGTTGAACGACGCGAGGTTGCAGGCGGAGTCGTCGAGATACATGTACTCCGAGCAGGGATTCGAGGCGTTGATGCGCGCGGTGTTCCTGGAGGTGTGCCAGCGGTTGATGGTGGTGTCGAACTGCATGCCCGGATCGCCGCAGACGTGGGTGGATACCGCGATCTTGCGGAGAATGTCGCGCGCCCGATATTTTCCGAGGGGTTTGCCGCCCACCACCGCCGGGGTCACCCACTCCCGGTCCTCTTCCACGGCCTTCATGAACTCGTCGGTCACCCGCACGCTGTGATTCGCGTTCTGATAGAAGATGGAGGCGTAAGCCTCGCCGTTGAACGAGCCGTCGTATCCGGCGTCGATCAGCGTCCAGGCCTTCTGCTCTTCGATGCGCTTGCAGTCGACGAACTCGATGATGTCGGGATGGTCCACGTTCAAGATGACCATCTTCGCCGCTCTCCGCGTCTTGCCCCCGCTGCGGATGACGCCGGCGAAGGCGTCGTAGCCCTTCATGAACGACACCGGTCCGCTCGCGGTGCCGCCGCTCGAAAGCCGCTCCTTGGAGCTGCGGATGGTGGAGAGGTTGGAACCCGTGCCCGATCCCCACTTGAAGAGCATCCCCTCGGTCTTCGCCAGGGTGAGGATGGACTCCATGGTGTCCTCGACGGAGTTGATGAAGCAGGCGGAGCACTGCGGCTTCTTCTCGATGCCGCAGTTGAACCACACGGGGGAGTTGAACGAGGCGCACTGGTTCAGCAGCAGGAACGTGAGCTCGTCGCGGAACGTGATCGCGTCTTCCGTCGAGGCGAAGTACTTCCCGTCGACGCCCCAGCGGGTCATGGTGTCGACGACCCGGGAAACGAGCTGGCGCGCGCTCCGCTCCCGTTCGCCGCTCTCGAGGGAGCCGTGAAAATACTTCGAGGCCACGATGTTGGTCGCCATCTGGGACCAGCTCTTGGGAACTTCTACCGCCTTCTGCTCGAAGATCTTCTCGCCCTTTTCGTCCTGGATCACGGCGTCGCGGATTTCCCACTCGATGGCGTCATAGGGCGACACCCCGCGCCGTGTGAAATGGCGCTCGAAATGAAGGCCCGCGGACTGCGCCCGGCCGCTTCCACCGCAATCTGACTGGGCCGAGGGCTCCGAATCCAACGTCATCGAAACGTCCTTCTTCGTCGTGGCCATGACCTTGCCTCCGCTGCCTGAAAAAAAGAAAAAACTTCCGGGTAAACGTGAACACCGAGCTTTCACCGTCAACTCAAGGCCGACGATGTCGTTTGGGACCGTTGTTCCCGATGACTGCCCTGGATTCCGATATATAAGCGGAGTGTGAATCGGGTGTCAAGGAAAAAATACCAGATTTTGCGTTCTAGGAGATATCCCCCTACTAAATCTTGGGGGTATAGCCCCGGAAGGTACTCATCGCGCGGGATTTAGGACGCTCGTCCAAAACCACCTCGGGAGGTCGAACCGGAGAATAGTTCTGTTTTCAGAATAGCGAAGCGAGGCGATCCGAAGTGGGGCGAGATTTGAAGTTACGTCTGAACTCCTCAAGTGCTGCTTGAGGATTCCTCTCAGCCGAAGATCTTCTTGAACACGTCGCGCAGCGGGTCCTTGGAGCTTTTTCCGGTGCTGATGTGCTTTTTCGCGTCCTCGTGGTTGGGATTGATGCGGATGGCGGTGCGAAACTCGTGCTGCGCTCTCGAATGCATGCCGAAGGACTTGTAGTACAGGCCCAGGGAAAAGTGGAGGTCCGGGTCCTGAGGCGCGAGTCTCAGGGCCTCGATGAAGTGACGCTCGGCGTCCTTCCGCATGACAGGATGACGCGCCATCGCCCGCGCCAGCATCGCGTGATGCTGCGCGGATTCCGGCTCGAGCTCCACCAGCTCGTAAAGCAGGGACACCGCGTGCTCCCAATCGCGCACTTGAAAATGGAGCTTGACGTCTCGGAGCAGTTGTCTGACGCGCTCGACGCGAGCGGCGCCGTAGAGCGTCGTCGACGGTTGCTCTGGTTTCGACGGAGGCGCTTCGACGGTCTCGACTGGTTCCGCTCCTATTTCCGCCGCCGCCTCTTCGATTCCGGGCTCGTCGTTCTCAACGTGGGTCACGAGCTCCGCCGATCCGATCATGTGCTCTAAACCGATCTCGTCGAAGAGATCCTCGTTCAGTGGGGGGAGGGC